>Ga0153918_1000456_pt1 | contig 19749 bp, 13 predicted proteins | sample TSFL002MetaG_FD_104687 | JGI IMG/M metagenome (GOLD analysis project Ga0153918, IMG submission 104687) | Attine ant fungus gardens microbial communities from Florida, USA - TSFL002 MetaG | ecosystem: Host-associated > Fungi > Mycelium > Unclassified | place: USA: Florida, Paynes Creek Historic... | reverse complement strand
TGTAGCGCACGCGCATGGCCCACTGGCTGACCGGCCAGTTGTACCAGATGCCGCCAACCCAGTTGCCCACCTGCGAGCCGCAGAAAGCCAGGTTCTGGAAGTCGCAAGGGAAGCTGTTGAAGTCCTCGCCTTCGCCGAAACGGCCGACTTTCACGTCCAGGGCACCGTCGAAATATTTCTGCTTGATCCACATTTGCGTCAGCCGCCAGGTTTCGCCGCGGCCCCAGACCTCCTGAGCCGAGGTGAAGCCGCCGACCCGCGGGTCGTTGATGCGGTCATTGCTGATGTTATCGCCGTGGCGTTCAGTGACCGTCAGCTGCAGCTCGGTGTCGTTCCAGCCGAGGATCTTCTGCAGGTCCAGGTGGCTGCCAAAGGTGAACTGGTCGCTGTAGCGGGCCGTGCGGTCGTGGTCGTAGCCGCCGTGCAGGTTGCTGCCCATCTCGCCGGTGTAGCCGAGGGTGAAGTCGTAGCCTTTGTCCAGCAGCTCGCTGCGGGTACCGCCCCAGTCGCCGAACATCCAGGGGGAGTCCTTGGCGAAGGGTTCGCTGGCGCTGGCCGTGCTCGGCAGGGCGGCGGTGAAAGCGATGAGAGCGAAGCCGGTGTAGCGGGTTTTGGGCAGTTGGAACATGAGATAGCGCTATCTTTTTGATTATTGAGCAAACGGCAAGCGCACCGAAAAGCGGGCTCTTCGATGTAGATGGCAATTGGGAATGCTGGATGAAGCGATTCAGCTTGCGGCCGGGAGGATATAGGGGAAGTTGTAAGAAAAAAAGACAAATTGTCGCAGTTGATTGTTGCCGATCTTGTAACAAACGCTGTGGCAGGGGGCGTGATGCTCCACCCTGTGGAAGCGGGTTCACCCGCGAATGCAATGCCAGCGCACAAGCCGCACTCGCGGGTGAACCCGCGCCCACAGGGACCGCGTCAGGTCAGAACGTGGTGCGCAACCCGACTTCCACACTGCGCCCCGGTGCGGGGGCAATATCGCGCAGGATCGAACTCGCATAGCGCACGGTCTGGTCGGTCAGGTTCTCCCCACGCACGAAGGCCAGCCACTGGCTCTGGCCGATATCGAAGCGGTAGCCGACGCTGGCGCCGAGCGTGGTATAGCCATCGGTACTGGTCTCATTTTCAGGCTTGCGATGCTGCGATGCGGCATGCTGCACATCGACCCGCGCCTGCCAGCGGTCCAGTTCCCATACCAGCCCACTGTTCAGCCGCAAGGGGGCAATACGCGGCAAGGGCTCGCCGCTGTCGAGGTTCTTGGCCCGGGTGTAGTCGCCAGACAACTCCAGCGCGAAGCTGCCATAGCGGTTCTCCAGCAACTTCCAGCGATCTTGTGCCTCGATGCCATAGAAGCGCGCACGTACACCCTCGTAACGGTACTCGGGCAGCCCGTCATGGTCATGATCATCCTCGTCATGGTCATGGCCTTCACGCAGGTTGCCGGTGCCGATCAGGCCGATGTAGTTGCGAAAGTGACTGTAGAACACGCCGACGCTGCCCTTGTGGGTGCCATTGTCGAAGCGCAGGGCCAGGTCGCTGGAAATGGCCTTTTCCTTGTTCAGGCTGGCGTCGCCGACTTCGAATGCGCCGGTGGCGACATGGGCACCATTGGCGTACAGCTCGTAGAAGGTCGGCGCACGCTCGGTGTAGCTGAGGTTGGCCGCCAGCGACCAGATCGGGTCGAGCTGGTACACCGCGCCCGAAGACAGGCTGAAGGCATTGAAACTGCTGGCGCTGTCAGCATCGACGAAGTTCTCGTTACCCTTGGCATCAGGGTCGACCCGAGTATGTTCCATGCGTGCACCCAGGCTCAGGTTCAGGCGCTCGGTGGCCTGCCATTGCTCGAGCATGAACAACGCCAGGCTGTCGGTGTCGGTGTGCGGAACGAAGGCTTCCTCGCCCAATGCCGAGAATTCGTTGCGGCTGACCTGCGCACCGATCACTCCTTCAAGCGGGCCGAGCGGCTGATGACGCGCCTCGATACGGGCTTCGTAGCCCTTGTTCTTGAAGGTGGTATGCACTTCGCCTTCTTCGATCTCGCTGTGCTGGTAGTCGGTGTAGCCGGCATCGACCTTGACTGAACTGAAGGGGCCATCCAGGTCACGCAGTTCCGAGGCAAAGGCGTAGTGGTCTTGCTTCATGTCCAGACGCACGCCGGATTCGGCCACCGAACCGTAGTTGCTGTCGTAGCGGCTGTGGGACAGGCCGGCGTAGCCATGCTCCCAGTTGTAGGAACCGCCGATCGCGCCTCCATCCTGGCGGCCGTCGCTGTTTTCCAGACGGTGGCGGCTGCCTGGTGCGTCGGCGTCACGGACCTTGGCGCTCTGCGCGTAGCCGGGGATGCGCAGGTCGTTGAATTGCCGACTGTTGGCGTCCAGGTGCAAGGCGAAGGTGCCGTCACCGGCTTCCAGCTTGCCGGCGCTGCTGCGGGTGGTGTCGGCGCCGCCGTAGCGCAGTTCGCCGGCACCGTGGATGCCCTCGATCGGTGAATCGGGGATGCGATTGTCGAAGGTGTTGACCACGCCGCCGATGGCATTGCCGCCGTAGAGCAGGGCGGCCGGGCCGCGGACGATCTCCACGCGGTCGACCGTGACCGGGTCCAGTGGTACCGCATGGTCATAGGACAGCGAAGAAGCATCCAAGGCGCCCACGCCGTTGCGCAGGATGCGAATGCGGTCGCCGTCCAGGCCACGAATCACTGGGCGGCTGGCGCCAGGGCCGAACCAGGTGGAGGCCACGCCGGGTTGCTTGTTCAGGGTTTCACCGAGGCTGCCGTGCTGCTGTTGCAGCAGGTCGTCACCTTCGAGGACGGTGCTGGGTGCAGCCAGTTGACGATTGCCTAACGGGTTGGCAGTGATGACCTGGGGTTCCAGTTCCACGGCCTGGCTGGGTGATGAAGCGAGCCACAGGGCGACAGCCAGGGGGGAGAGACGAAGCGGGATGTGCAGCATGGGGATGAGGCGTTCCTTGGCAGATAATTAGCGTTGTTACAATATAACATTGCTATTTCAGCACAGAGGTTTTACGCCTGGCCAGCGGTTTTTCCGCAAGCACCACACATCCCACCCGCCACTACACTCGTGTAAGGTGCGCATCTTTCCTACGGAGCACTGGCATGAGCACGGCCCAACACAACGCGCTGCACGGCAAGACCCTCGAACAGATCCTCACCGAACTGGTGGCGCACTACCAATGGCAGGGCCTGGCCGAACGCGTTGACGTGCGCTGCTTCAAGAGCAACCCGAGCATCAAGTCGAGCCTGACCTTCCTGCGCAAGACCCCTTGGGCGCGGGAGAAGGTCGAGCAGTTGTACGTGAAGCTGCAGCGTCAGGCCTGACATGCCACGGCGCCCCTGGCTGACGTCAATGGCGTTGCTTGGCTGGTTTGGCCTGGCGGTGCAGGTATACCTGGTGCTGCTGGCGCGCTGGCAGGAGCAGGCCAGTCTGATTGGCGGACTGATCAATGTGTTCGGTTACTTCACGGTGCTGACCAATACCCTGGTTGCCACCGTGCTCAGCTACGCGGCCTTTGGCCGCGAGTCTGCGGCAAAGCGCTTCTTTCTGTCGCCAGCGGTGAGTACTGCGGTGGCGGCGAGCATTGTGCTGGTGGCGTTGGCTTACAGCGTGCTGCTACGGCACCTTTGGCAGCCCGAAGGCTGGCAATGGCTGGCCGATGAGCTGCTGCATGATGTGATGCCCGTGCTGTTCGCCTTGTACTGGTGGTTCGAGGTGCCCAAGGGCAGCCTGCGGCTACGGCACCTGATGGTGTGGGCGCTTTACCCAGCGGTGTATTTCGCCTATGCACTGTGGCGGGGGCGTGAGATTGGGGCGTATGCCTATCCGTTCATCGACGTGGCGAGCCTGGGCTACGGGCAGGTGATGCTCAATGCCCTTGGGGTACTGGCGGGGTTCTGGGTGATTGCTCTGGTTTTGCTGGGGCTGGATCAGTGGCGAGGAAGATACAAACGGGCTTGACCTGCACCGGCCTCTTCGCGGGCGCGCCCGCTCCCACAGGGATACCACTGGCCTTGAGCCTGTGCAGTACCTGTAGGAGCGGGTTCACCCGCGAAGAGGCCAGTGCAGGAGAGCGCTGGTCACTCGTCGTCCGCAGTTCCGTCGGCACGCCAGTAAGCGGCGGCTTTGAGGGCATCTTCGGCCACGCCCTTCTCCAGCAGTAGTGCCTTGGCCTGCCGGGTCAGCGATTTTTCCAGTGCGACCCAGCTGTAAAGCTTGCCTTCGGGCAGTTTCAGCCCCTGTAGCAACCCCAGCAGATCTTCATCCCGCTTGACCCAGATGACTTCCACCTGCGCCGCGCTCGGCAGTGGCTGGCGCTCCTGCTCATCTTCGATCTGGATTACCGCCACCACGCGACGCCCTGCTGGCAGTTCCTCCAGGCGCCGGCCAATCGCCGGAATCGCCGTTTCGTCACCCACCAGCAGGTAGCTGTCGAAAATATCCGGTACCACCATCGATGCCCGAGGCCCGGCGATGTTCAGCGTCTGCCCAGGTTCTGCCTGCGCAGCCCAGGTCGAAGCAGGGCCGTCGCCGTGCAGCACGAAGTCGATGTCCAGTTCGTTGGCCACCAGGTCGATACGGCGCGGCGTGTACTCGCGCATGGTTGGCCGAGCGCCGCCGTCACGGCCCAGGTTGCGGGCGTCGATGGCTTGCTGCTGCTCGGCAGTTTCCGCGAACAGCAACTTGATGTGGTCGTCACTGCCCAGGCTGGTGAAACCCTGCAGCTCGGCGCCGCCCAGGGTGATGCGGCGCATGCGCGGGGTGAGGTCGGTCACCCGCAGCACCTGCAAGCGACGTTGGCGGATTTCGTGGTTGACGCGGTGAATGGTGTCACTCATGAGGATTCTCCCTGACTGGATCGGCTGGCCCGGAGGCAATGGCCTTGGCAGTGTCGTTGAGCAGGTTGCGTACCCGTTCGATTTCGTCCGGTGTCCAGCGGCCACTGTGCATGTGCAGGGCATGGCGCAAATTGCCGACCGCTTCGTGGATCTCCGGCGGGCGGTCATGGCCACGCAGGGCGCGCTTGCTGACCTCGATGCGCATGCGCACGCCATCCAGGGCGACAGCCTGATCGGCCAATGCGGTTCGGCCGGCAGCGGTGATGGCGTACAGGCGTTTGCTGCCATGCACTTGGCCACTGATCAGTTCGGCTTCTTCGAGGAAATTGAGGGTGGGGTAGATCACCCCGGGGCTCGGCGTGTAATTGCCGTCGAACAGGTTCTCGATCTGGCGGATCAGGTCGTAGCCGTGGCCCGGTTGTTCGGCCAGCATCGACAGCATCAGCAGCTTGAGGTCACCTGGGGCGAATACCCTCGGGCCACGCTCGCCACGGGCGGGGCGGCGGTCAAAAGGGTCATGTGCGGAGTGGTCACGCATTTAGGGCTCCTGGTGTTTCGATATATCGCAAGATATTACTCAAGATATATCGAAACACAAGCCTCTAAATGCCGATGATTATCATCTACGTCTTAGATGAATCGTTGCCATGCATCGCAACCTGCGGTGGCTTGCATTCGTTCGGGTTGCCCGGCTGCAAGTACGGCATCAGGATCGGCGCCATGCCCTTGAGCACCTGGACGGGCAATGCCGACGTGAACTTGAACGCCTCAGCCGAGCGCCCAGGCACGAAGGCTGTCAGGGTGCCGAAGTGGTTGTCGCCGAGGAAGAACACGAAGGTGGCGGTACGGTTCAGCGAACGCGAGCCGATCAGCCGGCCCCCAGCACCGAAGCTTTCGATACGGTTGTCGCCGGTACCGGTCTTGCCGCCCATTACCAGCGGCGTGCCGTCATTGAGCTTGAAGCTGCCGGAGATGCGCCGTGCGGTACCGGCGTCGACCACCTGTGACATGGCACCCTTCAGCGCCCGCGCCACGGCCACCGGCAGGATGCGCACACCACGGTCCGGGTCGCTGACCAGCTTGGTTTCATAGGGGGTATCGGCGGCGAAATGCAGGGTATCGATACGCAGCGTCGGCAGGCGCACGCCGTCATTCTGGATGATGCCGACCAGTTCCGACAGCGCGGCCGGGCGGTCGCCGGAGCTGCCGATGGCGGTTGCCAGCGATGGCACCAGATGATCGAACGGGTAGCCCACGCGTTTCCAGCGTTGATGGATGTCGAGAAACGCCTCGATCTCGACCATGGTGCGGATGCGGCTGTCACGCGCCCCCTGGTGCCGGCTCTTGAACAGCCAGCTGTAGACTTCCTGGCGCTCGAAACGGCTGGCGTTGACCATTTCGGTGAGCGTGGAACTCGGGTTCTTCAACAGGTAGCCCAGCAGCCACAGGTCCAGCGGGTGGACCTTGGCGATGTAACCCTGGTCGGGCAGGTCGTACTTGCCTGGGCCATAGGCTTCGTACATCTCCGCCAGTTTACCGTCGGTGAGTTTGCCCAGGGCGATCTTGTCATCCTTGCTGTGGGCACGGACGAAGGCGTTGAAGGTTTCCTGGCCGGCTTCCGGGAACAGGTAACGGTGCACCGCAGCCAGACGCTGCGGGGTGGCGCGCATGCTGTCGAGGAAGGTGTCCAGGCGCTGTTGCGAAGTCTTGCGCTGGTACTTCTTCCAGAAGCGCATCAAGTAACTGGTGCCTTCCTTGTCGGCGAAGCGGGCCAGGTATTCCTGGCGACGCGGGTCGGAGTCGTCCTTGAGCAGCGGCACGCGGTTGAACGGCTGCTGGTAGGTGACGTAGCGCACCAGGTCGCGCATCAGGCGGATGAACGGCAGGTTGATCGACTCGCGCAGGGCATCCTTGAGGGTCGGGTTGCGGTTGTTGTCTTCCTTGCGGAAGTTGTTGAACACGTGCATGCCGCCACCGGTGAAAAAGGCTTCGCCGGTATTGGCCGAGTACTTGCGCTCCAGCGCCGCATCGAGCATGGCGTCCAGGCTCTGGTTCTTGCTGTTTTGTGCCAGCCATTCCAGCGACCACTGGGTGATGCGGTCAAGTTCGGCGACTTCGACTTTCTTCAACTCGGCGGCAGGTTTGCCGGCGTATCTGTCGTGCAACTCGGCAATGATCTCCAGATAGGTCGTGAGCACCCGCAGCTTGGCGGTCGAACCCAGTTCCAGTTTGCTGCCTTCGTTGATGTCGAACGGCTGGTTGGTACTGTCGGTTTGTACCCGCACCCGTGAGCCATCGGCCGTGCGTTCGAACAAGGTGAAGCTGTAGCTCACCTGGTCGGTGGTCTTGGTGGTGAGCAGGCGTTCGCCGATCAGGCCCATCTGCGCAGCGAACTCCGGGTCGGCAAGGTTTTTCAGGTACTGGCTGACCTGCAATTGCAGGTCAGCCTGCAGGGTACTGGTGGCTGACACGTCGAGGCGGTCGAGATCGTACAGCGGGCGGTTGAGCATGGCTGCCAGGCGGTTGCGGGCCAGGCTGATGCCTTTGTTGGTGATGATCGGCACGATGGTCGGCTGGGCGACCCAGTCGCGGTAGACCGCCTTGCTGGCCAGCGCCGCACTGGCCAGCGGTGGCTCGATGATCTTGGCGGCCGCCAGCACGCGGATGTGCGCGTCGGTGAGTTCGGCCAGTTCGACCCGGCCCTTGGACAGGTAATGCGAAGGGCGGCGCTGGGCAATCATCAGCGACAGCACCTGGCGCAGGGCCAGGCCGCGTGCGGCCATGCTCTCCGGGTCCGTGGCGGTGGAGGTCAGCGCCTGGTTGACCTGGTCGAAATCGGCGCCGTACCACACCCGCAGGCCCTCGGCCATGCCATGCACCTCGCCATGCCCGGGCACAGCCGACAGCGGCACGCTGTTGAGGTAGTCACGCACGATGCGGTGGCGCGCTTCGCTGGTGTCGGGGCCGCCCTGGTAGGCGCGTACGCTGGCCGAGATCATCTGGCGGATCTTCTCGGCACCATTGACGGTCAGGCCATCCGGTGAGTGGCGGTACTTCTCCAGTTGGGTGGCGAGGGTACTGCCACCCGCTGACTGGCCAGGCAAGGCCAGGTACTTGGCCACCTGGCTGTACGCGGCCTTGGCAAAGCGCGGCCAGTCCACGGCCGGGTTGTTCTTCACGTCCTTGGTATCGAGCAGGTCGCGGTTCTCGATGAACAGCAGGCTGTTGACCATCACGGGCGGAATGGAGGCGAAGTCCGGGTACAGGTGTTGCGGGTAGTTGTACTGGTAAAGCGTCTCGCCCCGGCAGTCGGTGATCGACAGGCCGGCCTGGATCTTTTCGATGTACGGCGCGAACAGGCCATGTTCGACATAGCGCATCAGCGCCGGGGAAAACCGCACCTGCTCGCTGATCAGGTAGTCGCGCTTGAGCAGGCGTGGCAGGAACTCGCCCAGCCCGCTGTAGCCCAGGCGCTTGTCAAAGGGGCCTTCGCCCGGATAGATGATCGCATCGCTCGGCCCTGGCTGCAGCGAATAGGTGAGGGTGGTGGCCAGCTTGCTGAATTCGCGCGACTGCAGGTTGGAGGTGCGGAACTCGTCGTAGGCAGCAAAACCGATGGCGATCAGTGCCACCAGCAGGATCAGGAAAATCAGCCGCCACCAGAGCCTGCGCTGACGTGGGGGCTGCGGTTGTGGCGTCATGGCCGGAGGTGCTTCAGATGCTTCCGTTCTGGTTGGTTCCGATTGCCACAGTGCGCCCATAGTCTTCTATCCGGCCAGGTATCTTCGTCTTGCTTGTCTGAAGCTTAGACGTTGGTGGGAGCAGGTGAAAAATTTGTAGGAAGCCGAGAATAGCGGCGTAGGACTATGCGGCTTTGGTGTGAGTTTATTCCTGTGACCTTGTTGATAGGGTGGTAGTGGAATTGGGGCTGACGCAACAGCCACGAAAAACTCGCTGAATTTTCCTGGTTATACAGCGAAAACCCCTGTATCGGACTTCCTATACTGCTCGGCCCTTCGCCGTGCCGGCCGCTCTAGCCCGGCACACGGGCCGGCCCACGAGGCCAGCCTGGCAAGCCAACGTCCCGCCTATCGGCAGGGCCGGTGCTGCACGAAGGTCTACTCCAATAACAAAATGAGGTTGTATTGCTATGCCAGTCGGCAACCCTTCTGCCCCTGCCGCGCCCACCGAGGGCGGCCCGCTCAAGCGTGAGCTGGGCGAACGGCACATCCGTTTGATGGCGCTGGGCGCCTGTATCGGCGTCGGACTTTTCCTCGGTTCGGCCAAGGCCATCGAAATGGCCGGTCCTGCGATCATGCTTTCCTACATCATTGGTGGCCTAGCGATCCTGGTGATCATGCGTGCCCTCGGCGAGATGGCCGTGCACAACCCGGTCGCCGGTTCGTTCAGCCGCTATGCCCAGGACTACCTTGGCCCGCTGGCGGGCTTTCTCACCGGCTGGAACTATTGGTTCCTGTGGCTGGTGACCTGCGTCGCGGAAATTACTGCGGTGGCTATCTATATGGGCATCTGGTTCCCTGACGTGCCGCGCTGGATCTGGGCATTGATGGCGCTGGGCAGCATGGGCGCAGTCAACCTCATCGCGGTCAAGGCGTTTGGCGAATTCGAGTTCTGGTTTGCCCTGATCAAGATCGTCACCATCATTGCCATGGTCCTCGGCGGCATTGGCGTGATCGCGTTTGGTTTCGGCAATGATGGCGTCGCCGTGGGCATCTCCAACCTGTGGAGCAACGGCGGCTTCATGCCTAATGGTGTGACCGGTGTGCTGATGTCGCTGCAGATGGTCATGTTCGCCTACCTCGGCGTGGAAATGATCGGCCTTACCGCCGGCGAAGCTCGCAACCCGCAGAAAACCATCCCCCAGGCGATCGGTTCGGTGTTCTGGCGCATCCTGCTGTTCTACGTCGGCGCCCTGTTCGTGATCCTGTCGATCTACCCATGGGACGGCATCGGCAGCCAAGGCAGCCCGTTCGTCATGACCTTCGAGCGTCTGGGCATCAAGACCGCTGCCGGGATCATCAACTTCGTGGTGATTACCGCTGCGCTGTCGTCGTGCAACGGCGGCATCTTCAGTACCGGGCGCATGCTCTACAGCCTGGCGCAGAACGGCCAGGCCCCGGCTGCCTTCGCACGCACTTCGAAAAGCGGCGTGCCGCGCAATGCACTGCTGCTGTCGATCGGTGCACTGCTGCTGGGTGTGCTGGCCAACTACCTGGTACCGGAAAAGGTGTTCGTCTGGGTGACCTCGATCGCCACCTTCGGCGCGATCTGGACCTGGGTGATGATCCTGCTGGCGCAGATCAAGTTCCGCGCCGGGCTCACGTCCGCTGAGCAGAAGGGGCTGAAATTCCGCATGTGGCTGTGGCCGCTGAGTTCCTACCTGGCCCTGGCCTTCCTGGTGCTGGTGGTGGGCCTGATGGCGTACTTCGAGGATACCCGCGTGGCGCTGTATATCGGCCCGGCGTTTCTGGTACTGCTGACGGTGCTTTATTACACCTTCCGCCTGGCACCTCGTCAGGAACCCGGCGCCCTCAACCGCCTCGCCTGAGCCAACAAGCCCCGGCCTGGCGCCGGGGCTTTGCTGTCAGTGGCTCGCTGCCGTACCTGCTGGCGCCAGGCCCTGAGCCAGGATCATCAGGCTGATGCCCAGTAGCGCTGTGTCCTTGATCAGGAAGCTGCCGTAGTCGTTCAGCCACGGGAAACCACCGGATTCCGCTTCCCAGATGGGGACGCTGAGCATCGTTGACAGGGTGATGATGAACGTCAGCGAGCACAGCGCTCCCCCTGCGATTGCAGCCTTGCTGCTCCAGCGCGAGGCGAGGACGAGGATTGCCGCCAGTATTTCGACAACACCCAGGAAATAGGATGCACCGGCCTCGCCAAACAGCAGGTGGAGCCAGGCCAGCCAGGGCGTATTGCTGATCAGCGGTATCAACGCCTGCACTTCGATGGTGGTGAATTTGAGCAGGCCGATCATCAGCATTGGCAGTGCCACGCCGAGCATGGCGATGAAGTAGCCGGCCGCCTGCAACTGGCAAGGCGTCGGCAGATACGGGTAGTGAGTGAGTCGTTGCTTTAGCGGCATGGTGCAGGCTCCTTGAGAACGTGCACCAGTATTGGCAAGCGCGTCTTGCTTCGCTATCAGACGCTGTCACCCGAAACTGTGGGAATGGGGCGAATCCGTGGCATGAACCATGACCGTCTCGCCAAAAGCCTGAGCAAGCACAGGCTGCCTCATTTGCCTGCCTCATCCCCGCCACCACGCCAGCAGGTGCACCGGCCAGTGTTACCCCATAGCCGTCAACTGGCATTTCTGTCAGTAGTGCGGTTTTCAGGTTTCACCTATTTTGGGGCAGAAGCCGGACTGGGAGGGCTGGAACCCGCATGCCACGCAGAATGCCGACATTCCTCAAGTACCTGATCGTGGGCATTTTCAATACCGCTGTCCACGTGGTGGTGTTTGCTGCGATGCAACTGGCGGGCAATGACCAGGCTCTCAGCAATCTGGTCGCATTCATCGTAGCGGTGTCCTTTTCGTTCATCGCCAATGCCCGATTGACCTTCAAGGTGCCCGTGTCACTCATGCGTTACTGCGTGTTTGTGGCAGGGATGGGCAGCCTCAGCGCGTCACTAGGGTACTTCGCTGACAGCCAGCGTTGGCCACCACCGTTGACCGTCGCGGTGTTCAGCCTGATCAGCCTGCTGCTGGGCTTCCTGTTTTCGCGATGGGTCTTCACGGAGAAGCGCAGATGGATATTTCGCTGATCGTGCCGGTATTTAACGAGGAGCAGGCGATCAGGCCATTCTATGACGCGGTGCGCCAGGCACTTGCCAACCAGACTGATCGGGTCGAGCTGATCTTCATCAATGACGGCAGCCAGGATGGCACGGAAAAACAGATCCGCCAGCTGATCGCGGGTGATCCCGATGTCGCACTCATCGACCTTTCACGCAACTTCGGCAAGGAAGCCGCGCTGTTTGCCGGGCTGGAACAGTCCAGTGGCGATGCCGTCATTCCCATCGACGTCGACTTGCAGGATCCGGTCGAGGTGATTCCCCTGCTGATCGAACAGTGGCGGGCAGGCTTCGATGTCGTGCTCGCCAAACGCCGTGACCGTTCATGTGACAGTTTTCTGAAACGGCATACGGCAGCAGGGTTCTACTTTCTGCTGAACCGCATTTCGCAGATCCACATCGAAGCGAACGTTGGCGACTTCAGGCTGCTCGACCGCAAAGTCGTGGAGGTCATCAAGGCCATGCCCGAACAGCAACTGTTCATGAAGGGCATGCTGTCGTGGGCCGGGTTCAGAACGACGGTGGTCGAATACGACCGCACCTCGCGCAGCGCCGGGAAGAGCCACTTCAACGCCTGGAAACTCTGGAACCTGGCGTTGGACGGGATTACCTCGTTCAGTACCGTGCCGTTGCGGTTCTGGACCTATGCGGGCGGTGCCATCGCACTGCTTGCGCTGGGCTCAGCGGCCTATCAGATCATGGACAAGTTGCTGTTTGACAACCCCGTGCCGGGCTACCCCTAGCTGATGACTGCAATACTTTTTCTGGGGGGGGTGCAACTGATCGGTATCGGCGTTCTGGGGGAATACATAGGGCGTATCTACATGGAGTCCAAGCACAGGCCTCGGTATGTGTTGAAGGCAGTAGCACGGGGGCGGGCCGACCGGCAAATCCAGGCGACATTCAAGGATGAAAAATGAAAGCGTCAATGGGCAGACAAGTAGGGGCTATACATGCACTTGCCGTGCTGCTGGTCTTGTCGATCAGCGCAGCCGCACGGCTCTATCAAGTCACGCTGCCTGTCATGTGGGGGGATGAAGCCTTCAGCATCGCGCTCAGTCGTCTGTCTCCCGAGCAAGTAGTCTTTCATACTGCTCGCGACGTGCATCCACCACTCTATTATCTGGTCTTGCACTTCTGGATGCAGTGGGTGGGTGACGGCACATTGGCTATCCGCAGCTTGAGTGTGTGGTCAGGTGTTGCCACAGTTGGCATTGGCATGTGGCTGACGCGGCTGCTGTCGTCGTGGCGAGCTGCGCTCATGGCTGGCTTGTTATTGGCCTTGTTGCCCCTGGCCGTTCGGTACAGTCAGGAAGTGCGGATGTATGCGATGCTGGACTGCTTGCTGCTGATGGCGGCTTGCATGTTGTGGTTGTGGGTGCGTACTCGGCAGTCCGGTTATCTGTATTGTTATGCGCTGCTGATGCTCTCTGCCCTGTACACCCATTACTTCTCGATATTCTGCCTTTTGGCGAGTTGGGTTTATCTTCTGATTGCACACTGTCGAAAAGACAATGACCACATCAAGTCACGTGCATGGTGGCTTTGTAACGTTGCCATCAGCTTTGCCTTTTTGCCGTGGTTGCCTGTGCTGTACCGGCAACTGCAGCACAGACATCTCATCGTCTGGATTGGCGACTATGATCCCAGCTCGTTCATGACCCTACCCAGAAGCGTATGGAATCTCTTCACCTTTTCCAATGATCAGCCATCTGTCAATTGGCTGTATTCGGACATCCATGCGTTATTGGCAACCGCTGTGCTTGCCGCAGCTGCACTGCTGCTCGTGCGCAAGGGGGCGAAGTCCGACGCGCCGGCTGTGCTGCTGCTGAGTTACTGTCTGGTTCCCGTTGTTCTGGTCTGGCTGCTGTCCTTTGCCTTTCCGTTGTACATGGATCGCTATGTGTTATTTGCGCTTCTGGGATTTCCCATTGTGCTGGCGATTGCGCTGGATGACATGCCGGGAAAAATGCGGGTACTTGCGCTCACGGTCTGCCTGACCGTTGAAGTGCTCGGATTGGGGACCTTTTATAAAATACATTCAAGGGAAGACGCTGATGCTTCTGGACTGGATGTGGTCATGGCTGAAGTGGCAAAGAAACGACAGGTCGATGATGCCGTCCTGGTAGGCGGGTGGCGGTATTTTTCCGCCGGGTATTACAACCCTACGGATCGCGAACTCTTGCTCCAGACCTTGGACAAGGCCGACACAAGCGGCATTGAAGAGCACACTTATGGCGCCATGACCTTGCTTTATCAGAGGTCCGATCAATTGTATGTGGCTGATCCCTTGTCATTAGCCCAGCGCTATCGACGCGTTTGGTGGATAAGCGACCTTGATGTCTCGCCCCTGGAGCGCAAGTTGAACGAGTCGTGGACCCGCGTCATGGAGATTCGGCAGGGCCGCATCAAGGCACTCTTGTTCACAGTGCCCGAAAAGAGCAAACCCTACAGCACTGAGCACGATCAGGTAGTCAGTGGCTCGAAGCTGTCCGCCCGGGCCATCTGCCACATACGCGAATAGAACTGCCCATTGACCTCGCCGGTGAGCAGCTCACCCGGCTTGAGGAACACATGCATCTGCGAGAACAGCTTGATCTCGGTGGCCGACACGCGCCGCACCAGGTGCTTGGCCTCCAGCTGCGCCGGGTGCTCGAGGCCCGCTGCGGCCAGCATCTCGGCCAGCGCACGCAAGGTGTTGTGGTGGAAGTTCAGCACCCGCTGGGCCTTGTCCGGTACCACCAGGGCGCGTTGGCGCAGTGGGTCCTGAGTCGCGACGCCGGTCGGGCACTTGTTGGTGTGGCAGCTCTGCGACTGGATGCAGCCGATGGCGAACATGAAGCCGCGCGCCGAGTTGGCCCAGTCGGCGCCGATGGCCAGCACGCTGGCGATGTCAAAGGCACTGACGATCTTGCCGCTGGCACCGAGCTTGATCTTGTCGCGCAGGTTAAGGCCGACCAGGGTGTTGTGCACGAACAGCAGGCCTTCGCGCAGCGGCACGCCGATGTGGTCGGTGAACTCCACTGGCGCGGCGCCAGTGCCACCTTCCTTGCCATCGACCACGATGAAGTCGGGGAGGATGCCGGTTTCCAGCATGGCCTTGGCGATGCCCATGAATTCCCACGGGTGGCCCAGGCAGAACTTGAAGCCTACCGGCTTGCCACCGGACAGCTCACGCAGCTGGGCGATGAACTGCATCATTTCGATCGGGGTGGAGAAGGCGCTGTGGCGCGAGGGCGAAATGCAGTCCTCGCCCATCAGCACACCACGGGTTTCGGCAATTTCCTCGGTCACCTTGTGCTTGGGCAGGATGCCGCCGTGGCCGGGCTTGGCGCCCTGGCTCATCTTGATTTCGATCATCCGCACCTGTGGGGTGCGGGCCTGGGCGGCGAAGCGCTCCGGGTCGAAGCGCCCGTCAGCGGTGCGGCAGCCGAAGTAGCCGCTGCCCAGCTCCCACACCAGGTCGCCACCGTGTTCGCGGTGGTAGGGGCTGATGCTGCCTTCGCCGGTGTCGTGGTGGAAGTTGCCGAGCTTGGCGCCTTTGTTCAGGGCGCGGATGGCGTTGGCACTGAGCGAGCCGAAGCTCATCGCCGAGATATTGAAGATCGACGCCGAATACGGCTGGCTGCACTGCGGCCCACCGACGATGACCCGGAAGCTGGCCGGGTCGGTCAGCGGCGCCGGGCGCATGGAGTGGCCGATGAACTCGAAGCCCGACTCGTAGACGTCGATCAGGGTACCGAAGGGTTTGTCCGAGGCTTCGTTCTTGGCCCTGGCATACACCAGCGAGCGCTGGGCGCGGGAGAAGGGCAGGGCGTCGCTGTCGGCTTCCAGCAGGTACTGACGGATTTCCGGGCGGATGGCCTCGACCAGGTAGCGGATGTTGCCGAGGATCGGGTAGTTGCGGCGCACCGCGTGGCGCTGTTGCAGCAGGTCGAACACTCCGATCAGGCTGAGTACCGCGGTGACCAGAGTGAACGGCCACAGCCATTCGTGGTGGAGGAATGGCAGGCTCGCCAGGGTGAACAGTACACAGGCGGTGAAAAAGGCATAACGGCTGAGAAGTGACAGGCTCATACGGGGTCCTTGCGATGGCGCGGTCAGGCTCAGGGCCTGGGGCAAACCCCGACCATAGCCAAGTTGCGTGGCGCTGCAAAATATTATCGGGGTAGCGAAAATCATTCTCGCCTGGGTGTTCGCCGATAAGGTTTTAGCGCCTGTGAGAGCGAGCGCCGCCCGCGCGGCGCTCGCTCTCACAGGCGCTAAAACCCTGTCGGTGTACGCAGCAATTTCTGCTTCCAAACTTCCTGCTCCTGCGCCGAGGCATCCACCAGGTAGCTATACCGCCCAGCCACCCTCACCGCCACCGGCACGCCGTCGCGGTACAGCAGCCGGTTGCCGCCGACGGCAGGCACCTTCGCCCCAGGCAACAGCGACCCGATCAGGTTCAGCGGGTCGCTGGCACTTACCACCACCAATTCTGCATCCAGGGTTCGCCGGCGAACCTGGCGCAACAACCCGACCGCCTCCGGCAAGGCGAACTGCTCTCCGGCCAGCCCGGCAATGAAACGCCCGCCACGAATCTCGCCACGCGCTTCCAGCCGGTGGTAGCAGCGCAGCAGCTCGCGCCAGGGCGGCAACACATCGCTCTCTCGCTCCAGCAACCGCCAGCAGATCACGCCATAGCGCCGTAGCAGGGCGCGGGCGATGTGCTCCAGGCGCTGGTGCTCGTCGACAGTGCCGCTGCCCCGACGCAACAAGGCCCAGCGCCCGGCGTGGGCCATGCTGCTGGACAGTGGCGGGTGGCCGCGTCGGCTGTTGCGCGAGGTGCGCTTCGCCGCCGGGGTAATCAGGCTGCGCAGGCCGGTGAAACTGTCGGCGCCTACCAGGCCGGCACCGACCAGCTCCTGCAGTGCCGCCTCCAGCTCGCTGGGCAGCAGGTGGGCATCAGCAGTCAGTTCGTCGAAGAACAACGCACCTTGGGCCTGCAACGCCTCCAGCACCCGTTGGGCCCGCCCCCCAAGTGCTTCAGGTGCCGGCTCGGGGGCGAGGCTTCGCCACAGGGCCAAGTGCTCACGCGGCAGCAACACCAAAGGCGTGCTCGACAAGGTATTGCTCGCCGCCGTCGCCGCCAGCCGGCTCCAGGCAAATTGCCCGCTGCGGCAGGCATCGTCCAGCCATTGCGGGCTGTAGTCCTTGATACGTGCGGGCAACAGTTCCGCTTCCCAGGCGCCGGCCGCACTGGGGAAACCCTGCAACTGGCCCAGCACTTCGGTTACGGCCGCTGGGCCACGCAGGCGCTCGTCAGCAGCCAGGTGCTGCCAGTCGAACAGAAAACGCATTAAGTCCTGCAGGCTGACGGGCTCGATCTCCCGGCGCAGGCGTTTCACCGTGTAGCGATGGATGCGTGCCAGCAGATGGCGCTCGCACCATTGCAGGTCCAGCGCCCCAGGGCTGAAGTGACCACGCAGCACATAGCCTTCGGCTTCCAGGCGGGCCAGCGCCTGCTCGACCTCAACAGCAGGCTTGCCCAGTGGTGCGCTGATTTGCGCCACGCTCTGCGGGCCGTAGCCGCTCAGGCGGGCGCGTAGCAGTTCGCGCAATGCGCTGTCCGGGTCGATGGCCTGATCGAAGCCGGGCAGTACGTCAAGCGCGGGCTCCAGGCGCGCTGCCGGATACAGCGCTTGCAGCAGGTTCAGGCGCTCGCGCGCCAGCCACAGCTTTTCATCGGTCAGGCGCAGGGCTCGCCCGGCCTTGGCCAGCTGACGCAGCAGCAGGTCCCAGCTGGGGTTGGCCTGGGCTTCCTCATGGCTGATGGCGCCCAGGGTCATCAGCGCCTCGTGCATCTCGTCGGCATTGCCCGGCTGCGGCCAGGCTTCGGTCTGCACGGCGGTGATCGCATCGGCGTCCAGCGCGCCGAGATCATCGCCGCTGTGAACTTCATTCCAGCGCCTGTTGAGCACCGCCTGGGTACGCCGCTCTTCGAGCGGCGCGTCATCAAGAAAGGCGTACGGCCTGGCATTGAGAATGGCCGAGGCCAGTGGCGAGGGCGCTGGCAGGTCGCGGCACAGCAGGCGCACCTTGCCGCTTTCCATGCGCCGCAGCAACGCCAGCCAGCCTTCGCTGTCCATGGCCTCGTGCAGGCAGTCGTCGAGGGTCTGCTCGACCAGGGGGTGATCAGGGATCTGTCGCTCGCCGACGATGTTCTCCAGGCAGGCGATCTGGTCCGGGAACACCGCAGCGATCAGGTCTTCGCTCTTCATGCGCTGGATCTGCGGCGCCACCTTGCGCCCGCCGACAAAGCGCGGCAGGGCCATGGCCACGCCGGCATTCCAGCGCCAGCGTACACCGAACAAGGGGGCGTCGAGCACGGCCTGGATGAGGATCTGCTCGGCGCTGCGGCTGTTGAGGTAGCGCCACACTTCATCCAGCTCGAAACTGTGGCTGGTCGACAGCGACAGCACGATGGCGTCCTCGCTGGCCGCGGCCTGCAGTTCGAAATTGAAGGTGCGGCAGAAGCGTTTGCGCAGGGCCAGGCCCCAGGCACGGTTGATGCGGCTGCCATAGGGCGAGTGGATGATCAGTTGGGTACCGCCAGACTCGTCGAAGAAGCGCTCCATCACCAAGGTCTGCTGTGAGGGCAGGGCGCCCAGCACCTGGTGGGTGCGGGCGAGGTAGTCGAGCAACTGGCTGGCGCTGGCCTCATCCAGGTCGAACGTGGTCTGCAGCCACTGCTGCACCGCAGCAAGATCGCCGTCGTTCAGCACCAGCTGTTCATCGATGCGCGCCTGCAGGCGGGCGACCGCCGCGGACAGTTCATCGCTGCGCCCCGGTGCTTCGCCAAGCCAGAACGGGATGGTCGGCGGCAGGCCCTGGGCGTCCTCGACCCGCACCCGGCCAGGCTCGACCCTGAGGATGCGGTAGGACGCGTTGCCCAGTTGGAAGATATCGCCTGCGATGCTCTCCACGGCGAAGTCTTCGTTGACACTGCCGATGTTCAGCGCCTGGGGTTCAAGCAGCACCGCGTAGTCGGCGTTGTCGGGAATGGTGCCGCCGCTGGTCAGCGCCGTCAGCTGGCTGCCCCGGCGGCCGCGCAGCGTGCCGCTGACCGCATCGCGGTGCAGGTAGGCGCTGCGGATACCCTGGCGGCCGTTGTAGCCCTCGGCAAGCATGCGCAACAGCGCCTGGTAACGCCTTGGGTCGAGTTCTGCGTATGGCGTTGCCTGGCGCAGGCAGTCGAGCAACGCCTGTTCCTGCCAGGCCTGGTTGCTGACTTCGGCGACGATCTGCTGGGCCAGCACATCCAGGGGGGCCTTGGGGATATGCAACTCGTCGAGTTCGCCGAGGCGGATGCAATCGAGCAACGCCACGCATTCGATCAGGTCATCGCGTGAGGTCGCGAACAGCCGTCCTTTGGGAACGCCATCGACCTGGTGCCCGGAGCGCCCGACGCGCTGCAGGAAGGCGGCGATCGAGCCGGGCGATTCGATCTGGCAGACCAGGTCGACGTCGCCAATGTCGATGCCCAGCTCCAGCGAGGCGGTGGCCACCAGCACTTGCAGCTGGCCGTGCTTCAGGCGCTGTTCGGCGTCCAGGCGCAATTCCTTGGCCAGGCTGCCATGGTGCGCGGCCACGGCCGTTTTGCCCAGGCGGTCGCTGAGGTGGCGGGTGATGCGTTCGGCCAGGCGCCGGGTGTTGACGAATACCAGTGTGGTGCGATGTGCGCGGGCCAAGGCAGCCAGGCGGTCATAGACCAGGCCCCAGACGTCGGTGGCCATGACCGCGCCGAGCGGCACCGGGGGCACTTCGATGGCGAGGTCGCGCTGGCGCGCGTGGCCAACGTCGATGATCGCGCACGGGCGATGGCGGCCGACCAGGAACTGCGCCACGCGTTCCACCGGGCGTTGGGTGGCGGACAGGCCGATGCGCCGCAGTGGCCGCCCGCACAAGACCTGCAGGCGCTCCAGGGTCAGCGCCAGGTGAGCGCCGCGCTTGTTGCCGGCCAAGGCGTGGATCTCGTCGACGATGACCGTGTGCACGCTGGCCAGGCCTGCGCGGCCGGAAGCCGAGCCCAT
>Ga0153918_1000453_pt1 | contig 19839 bp, 31 predicted proteins | sample TSFL002MetaG_FD_104687 | JGI IMG/M metagenome (GOLD analysis project Ga0153918, IMG submission 104687) | Attine ant fungus gardens microbial communities from Florida, USA - TSFL002 MetaG | ecosystem: Host-associated > Fungi > Mycelium > Unclassified | place: USA: Florida, Paynes Creek Historic... | reverse complement strand
GTGCCCAATAACCTTTTCTCATCGACCAGCACTCACATGAGTTCCTATGAAAGAATTTCAAACCACCTACTCTCCCAAGCCAACAAGCCAACTCTATAGCTCCTGAACATGCATCATCACCCTTACCACTGCAACCAGCACAGTATTTCAGCCAGTCAACTCCCGTCTTCAACCCGCATCTCGCACATGTCTACAGTAATGTGCACTCAATGGCCGAATTTCCCCTGCAGCGGGACCGTAGCTGGCGAAGATAGTCATTTAGTCCACAATGCAATCTATTTCTTCAGCTTTGTGTGTAAAAAGAACATGTAATATTACACCTCAATAATCACGGTCCCTGAAGTTGAGCAAAGAATTAAATGTCAAAGTCATCGTCAAGACCTTTCCTCCGCTGAAACTAGAAGAGATGTTCAGATCTATCGAACCTCAACTATTGATCACTGACTACAATTGTGGATTTTTTTGCACTTATTTTTGAGCTAGAATCTTCCATCTACATTGCGGTTTGCCGTTGACCGCATATGAATTGAGAGTAACATACTTGATCTAGAAACCCGATGAGTTGCTCCTCTGAAACACGTCCTTTAAGTTGACCAGATTGTGCCATCCTCAGAAGAATTTCTTCTATCTGTTTGGCTCTTTCTGGACTGACAAGTGCGATCCTCGATACTGTAGAGGTCATATATCTAGACTTCATTAAGAACATAGAAAGAGGAACATACAACGTTCACGAGCAGCTGTCTCAAGGACTGTCGCCATGGCGTCTCGGCGCATTTGCTCCTCCTGAGCACGCTTGTTCTCTTCCTCATTGTTTTGAGGTGTCTGGGAGCCTCTTTGGAGAGATTGTAGGGATTCCATGATATGATGCTGCGTGAAGTGGTAATCAGGAAGCTAAGCACTGCAACACTTTGACTCCGGATCAAATTAGCACTTGACTGTTCATCAAATATTGAAACCGCGGACTGTGTTCGTACACCGCATAATGAATTGTTAAAAAAAGGAAAGCATTGAACAGTCCTTGTTGTCTAATGTCATGCTACAGTTACCGGAAGGATAAGTTCAAGAGGTGCCACCCACTCCCTACCCACTCTCCGCGTTTTCCAGGTCACCAGTCATCTATGCTTCAACAGTAGCTCTTGTACCCCATGATAGACCTCCAAGAGGACAGGCAGACGAGGGAGTATGTTCTGTCATCATAGTAACTCCGAGTATGCGGCACGAGACAACACGATAGGATACCCACCTCGAAAACCACATCAAGGTTATAACCAAATATCGGGTGTTTTCTCACAACGGCCAGATAGAACCGAACATCCCATCCTCTCAGCCCTTCATTAATGATAACATCTTGTAAAGTTGGCAATGGGATGAAGCGCCTTGAAATGAAGAGCGGCCAACCAGGTAATCCTCTGTGGGTTTCGAGTTGAATCCCATGCTGAGGGATCACAAGGACGATCTCTAAGACCAATTAGTCAAGAGCATGATCTGCATATGATGTTTATACTGACCGACCAGAACCTGTCTGAGCTTTCGATAGAGTAAAACAAGTGTGATGATAACACATAGACTTGACCATTGTCGACCGTAAATCTAAGGAATTTAGGCTTGACTGGGAACTACGTCCATTATACAGAGAAGGCAAAATTACCTGTCCCATTATCAACAGGGCGGGTAAAAGCCCCCAATAAGGGGAGAATCCGGTTGCCCTCCTCACGACTCTACCTGAACCATCCTGGGCAACAAAAAAATGTTCAACACGATATTCCCGATACCCTGGATGAGTTAAGACTGAGAATTGTGGGTAACCAGGTATTGGATGTGTCAGGTGCATCAATTCTAGGACTGGCACCTTAGCTTCATAAGTGGTTCTTGGGAAGGCCCTCACCTTACATGAGTTCTAACTCTCATGTCGAGTCGCCGCTGAATTGGGATGTCAAGTCACCTGATTGTCCAGGCTAAATATCACCGGTTAACGGGAAATTGAAGTAAAGAGAACAAATGAGCTAGCTTACAGTACACCTGAGGGAGAAGAACCATTCGGCAAGGCCTTCGCTTCGAACAGGGTTTGAGAAGCATCCAGTAAACCAAGAAAATGACAACACTCAAGTAAATACAGAAGACCATCTATCAGAAGCCGATACTCCGATACCAAAGCTTGGTACCCGCTCACAGATATAATGACCATGAGAAGAGAGCATTTGACCGTTTTGAGAGAACTATACAATGTCAACCACGGGGGATTGCAAGGATCTTCGACTCACTCCTCACTGATGGGAATAAATCCAGCATCAAACCGACAAGTCTCCGCGATCCAGATCAACAAAAAGCAAAGCTGACGACAATGACAGGCATACTCTTGTGTCGTCAAGGATTGCCAGGGTCTTCCATTTTGTGTAACCGCCCCCAAATATGCGTCCGACTGAGATTCCAAATGCTTCAAGCTTTTATACCTATAGAGTACGACACCAGCAGCTCCTACATGCAACATGATTCTCCAAAGAGTCATTATGATCGATATTGGCAACTCCCTCCAAATCTTAGTTTATGTTTGAGGGATGTTGCTAGTGGAGATCTTGCATCAGCAACCTAGTGATGTCGTTTGAAATATCGGTCAAGACAAAACTCATGAAGCTTTTTGATCCGGGGGATCCTTGAGCGATCTGACTTGTACACTCAGGTGTATTATATTTAATATACATTTAAAATACCTGTCAGACGACAACTAAAAGTCAGTAAATAGAAGATTCAAAGTAAACTACCTCAGTCCCTGAAAGTGTAGATATTGATGAGAAAATCAATGATGATATAAAATCAAATCGATAATTAAATCAATATTCCTTGCTATAAGCACACTGTCCATGAATGGAGGAGATTCACAAAGCAGGGACCGCTCGAAGTGCTGAATATTGCTCACGGTACCATTCCAAAATTGATATCATCTATATGGTACAATTACGCAGATATAGTACAGTGGAACGACAACGATATGAGTAGGAAAATACAAGTCTAACAGTGTTACAATCAGAGTCTCCCTCTCCATTGCCACCATAGGATCATGGATATTATGACGGCGATTAAAGACGTAGCACTGGTGAGGTAAAAAGTAGATTGCCAACAGACAGTACCTCTACAAATGCCCTTCGCTGTGGTATGTGACTGCGAGACAAAAGCGTAGATATAGGAAAACATCGGGGTGCCCACGAAAGGGGCATACATCAGTATTCCGAAGTTGCGACCCAAGTTCTTCAATCCCCAAATAGATGATACAATGCTCGGGCTAACAGAAAGTCAGTGTATAACTCAAGTCAACAATCACAGTTCACTCACATAACGGTGAAGGTGGCACTATATCCTATCCCAATCCCGATACTGAGGGGTAAGATTATTCTTCATTTCTTCTAGTGGAAGTTGCTCGACGAACCTCAGAATCCAGATACCATCTTGGGTGGTAACTCCGAATGATGACCAGAAGAATGTGAACACCAGAAGTAACGCTGAGAATAGGAGGAAGCTGACGCGGCTGATTCGATGCTTTCTAACATGGACAATCGTCCCATTTGGAAGATAAGAAGCGATAGGCGAAACATAGTCTGCCAAAGGGCCAACAAGAATCCTAGTCAATGTATTGGCAATCGAAATTAGCTTGACTTGATGTGGTGTGTCGTCAATTGAGCTGATGAAAATTGCCTGGTCTGGCACCGTAGCAGGGAGAGCTGCAACAATGGTACCAATATTAGAAATCACCATCTCCGACTGTAGAAGCGGGTCAACATAAATATAGAAAGAGTTTCATGTAAGAGAAACTGGACTCACTGCTCCAAAAATACAAACGCAAAAAAGAATGAGAAGCCATACTTGACCTTGTCTCAAGAAACTTGGAGCAGAGTCAGTCTGGAGATGAAGTTCTGGGATATATTCGTCCTGTGAGGTCTGAGGAAGAAGCTGCAACCTTTCACTTGGAGGTAGATCACAAGGTACAGTAGGCTTGTCTTTCGAATTAAGTCCAGCTTGCCTAAACATTAAGGCGCCAACGATGTGTACAGCACCTACAGCTATGGTAAGACTAGCAGTAAATGGAACAACTTCAAGAATGCCCGTTGTATGATCCATAAACCAATTAACAGCGACATAAGTGAGGAAAAGGGGTGATAAGCCGAAAAGCGCCATGCTGATGCCCGAGGCAATGCCAGGTTGCCGTGGAAATAAACGCGTTGCAGAAAAGAGAAAAGAAAAATAACTAGGCCAAGATAAGCAAAAAATCCCGGTCAGGTCTTCACTATACATACGAGAATACAGTAGCCATTCCTGCCAGAGCGAATGAAATGGCCAGATAGGTAGCAACCGATGAACTGGCGGAGTTGGACCCAGCGACGTAAACCTGATACGAGAATGCACCGAAAGCCGAGGAATAAAGTATAGCTGCAAGAGCCGAGCAGAGAGAGGGTCCGTATTGATCGATCGCTCTTCCAGCGAGAGCCGCCAAAGGATATTGGCCCATCATGGCACTGCAACATACAAGAAGGGATGATTTTACAGAACGGGATAAGCAGTTGGGAGACTCACGCAAGAACTACTGTAGTCAGCTGAGGTTGAGTTAAATGACATTTCTCTACCAGAAATGGTGACATCAAGGGGAAAGTGAAGATTCCTCCGGAACATAAACTAAGGAGGCCAGTTTTCATCAGAGATAGTGAAGAAGTTGCCCAAAGAGACATACGCGTTGATAGCAATTGAACAACAAGCAAGCACTCTCCAGATCAAAATGGATAAAGGACGAATTGAGGACATTTTTGTATACAATACCAACAGGAGACAGTTGACTCCGCGGTAAATCAAGCTTATGTCATCGTGAACCAGCTGAAAAACCAGCTAGGCTGGGCCTGGTTAAATACTGCTTGTCCAGCTCCCCAAAACATTTCAAAATGTCTGACCAGACCACTCAAGTCAAGTTATGGGGTGGTCGTTTTACTGGCAAGACCGATCCCCTGTATATGTTTTATGACTCTGGACGATTTGGGGCTGATTTTGAATTTGCAGGATGCATACATTCAACCAATCCCTGAAGTATGACAGGCGCATACATAGTGCAGACATCAAGGGGTCAGTTGCCTACGCAAAAGCCTTGTCTCGGGTAGGCATCTTGACCGAAGGAGAAGAAAAGACGCTTATTGATGGCCTAACAGCCGTCGGCAAAGAGTGGGAGGATGGAATTGTGAGTATAAACCGAATCTCATTCCATTGGGCTCAATAAATTCCTAGTTCCAAGTAAAGGACGATGATGAGGATATCCACACTGCCAATGAACGTCGACTGACTGAATTAATCGGCCCATTGGGCGGCAAATTGCATACCGGCCGGTCTCGAAATGATCAAGTTGCAACTGACATACGATTGTGGCTTCTGGACCAAGTAGATGATATTGAACAAGGATTACGCGCTCTGATATGCGTGATGGTCGAGCGGGCTGATCAAGAGAAGGATTACCTGCTCCCAGGTTATACGCATCTCCAGGTGTGACTGGTATCATGACCCTGGTCACCAAACTTACTTTGCCTTCAGCGTGGTCAACCTATCCGTTGGTCCCATTTTGTGCTTTCCCATGCCTTGTCCTTCCGGTATGATTTGGAGCGACTACAGCAACTCAAACCCCGAATTTCCGTCTTACCTCTTGGATGTGGTGCACTCGCTGGAAATCCCTTTGCGATTGATCGTGAGTTCCTGGCCCAAGAACTTGGATTCGAAAGCATTGCGGAGAACAGTCTCTGGGGCGTCGGTGATCGTGACTTCATCATCGAGTTCCTCCAATGGTCAAGTTTGACAATGATCCACATCAGTCGAATGGCTGAAGACCTAATAGTTTATTCTACCGCTGAATTTGGATTCGTTACGCTCAGTGATGCTTACAGGTGAGCAAGGTCCATATACGAGCTAGAAACATAGACGTAATCATTTGATGTTTTAGTACTGGGTCGAGTATCATGCCACAAAAGAAAAATCCAGATTCTCTAGAACTCTTACGAGGAAAATCTGGTCGTATTTTCGGCAATGTGAGCTAAACGAAAGTTCTTTCTAGACCATGCAACTTACAGTATGCAGATGGCCGGATTTCTTATGACCTACAAAGGCTTGCCTTCCACTTACAACAAGGATCTGCAGGAAGATAAGGAGCCCCTATTCGATGCTATTGACAATATATCTGCATCCCTCAGAATCGCTGAAGGTGTCATAGCAACACTGAATGTAATTAAACACTGTGTCGCACTCGCTTCGATTTCTGATCCATTTCAGGTACACCCGGAAAAAATGCTTAAAGCACTCACCATGGACGTCCTCGCAACCGATCTAGCTGACTATCTTGTTCGCAAAGGAGTCAGTATGCTCCGAACTGAGTCTGGATTATTCTGACATCACCAACACACAGATTCCATTCCGTGAAACCCACCATATCTCTGGTCGAGCAGTCGCTCTGGCGGAGGCTCGTAAATGCCAGCTGAATGACCTAAGTTTGGAGGATTATAAGTCCCTGAGCGACAAGTTCTCGGAAGATGTACATGAGGTGTTTGACTTTGAGGCAAGCGTGGAGAGACGTGAGTCCATTGGGGGAACCAGCAATAAAACAGTAGAACGTCAGATTCATGTATTGCGGAATGTACTGTCTAACTGAGGAAATTGTAGTTGTAACTTTTTGGAAATGACATCATCAGCACGGGTGAGTGAGATTTATTCCGAAATTGCTAACTTGGTCTACAATCGTAAGTACATTAGCTGCGGTTCAGCACAAATCATTCAGAGACTGTCGCAGTCGTTCTGTCAGAAATTGCTAGAGATACGCTTACAGCGGTCTTCTGGCTATTTGTAACAGTTTGTTGCCAAGCATGAACAACCATCAATCTGACTATGCTCCTTCTTGAAACTACCGCCATTTTCACCTTATAATCTTCATTCTACCGACAGTACAGTCAATTACCATGGCAAGGGATAGGCTAGCAGCTATGAGAGTGCGTTGCGAGATATTTAGCACCAGGTACAGTTTCTGACGGTAGGCTAGGCGCAGCAGCAGGGAATGAATGCAGAGTAGTGAGTGTGCCCTGGACTTCTAGTGGTCGTCAAGCAGAATGATTTCGTGTTCTGCAGCAGCTCGTATCCGCTGCAGGCGCCCGGCGGGACTCACCAAAACCGACGGCCCAATGCCCAACATGGTCCATACTATGAAATGACAGACTTGAAGGACAGCTCAGCATATGCCGCTGCGACAACACCCGGAGACATGTCCAATTTCTATGAAGAGGTGAATATAGTTCTCCAACTCTTTTTTGACCAGCATGTAACAGGATATCAATTTACATATATAGATTGCATCGATACAAGACATGCTCAAGAGCTTTAACGAGAATGTTATTCGCGTTGGGGACCTACATTCACGATCACTAAACAACATGGATGATGTGACTGCGCAGCGAAACGCTTCACAACTTGATGAACTCATCGAGGAGACCAGCGCTCTTAGTAATCAACTCAAAAGAAGAATCAAGGCCCTCGAAGCCCAACCTGCTTCTGGGCGCGATGCACAAATACGCAGGCAGCAGGTGCGTAGAATGCTGAGAGATGACCACTGTCTGGTCCTCACGAGCAGCCGCAGACAGCCTTGGTGAAATCGAAATTCGTAGAAGCAATTCAGAATTATCAGCAGGTCGAACAGCAGTATAGGACGAGGTACAAGCAAAGGATGGAACGACAATATAAAATTGTCAAACCTGATGCTACTCCCGAGGAAGTCCGTGCCGTGGTCAATGATCCTAATAACGACCAGATTTTCAGCCAAGCGGTGAGCTAACAATTTACAACAGACAAAAACTAGTTCGTTGGGTAACGTATCTTGTAGCTCGTAGGGTCGCGATATGACCAATCACAGCGGGCATATCGCGAAGTACAAGAACGCCATGAGGAGATCAAGCGTATCGAACAGACTCTGGCAGAGCTTGCGCAGCTGTTCAATGATGTAGGTTGCATACTGATGGTCATGTGCTGGATCTCAAAAAAGATTCTAGATGAGTGTATTGGTAGAACAGCAGGGTGAAGCCATTGATGCTATTGAGGCTACTGCTGCAAACGTCGAGAAAGATGTTGAGACTGGGTGAGGATTCCATTATGCAGAGATTCTTTGGACGCTGAGGTTTTTTCTTTCAGATTGGACTACACTAATAAGGCTGTTAATTCTGCACGTTCGGCGCGCAAGAAGAGATGGATCTGCTTTTTCATAATCGTCATTGTGCTCATTATCGTGGCCATCGTGTTGGCTGTCGTCATTACCAACAATATCAAAAACACTGGGAATGCATTAGGCAATAGGAACTGATCCTGGGGTATCTTTTCCATCCTTCTATTTTCACCTAATGATGCTCATGATCTGAGTTGTCCATGTGTTTTGCCATGGGCGAAAAATCAGGAGCTCGTCTCATTATTGTATCGGACTAGGTAATCTTTCTTACATACGGATTTTTTTGTCTTTGATACCCTAAAATTTATCCGGTGTTATATATGAAAAAGATTGGCTAAACAAAGGGGCTTTGGAAGGGCCGGGCAGATGGTAGATGCTGTGCGGGAGATCGGAGACAGGCACGTGGGGGAGACATGGCTTACGCGTCGCCGCTGGTCGCTTTATAACAACGCCTTGCTCCTAGCTCCTACCACCATTTCTACTTGACTCCTACCCTGCGTTCACTGTTAGTAACCCTGCCTCTTTTCCTTGTCTCTTTCTCACCTTGCCTGTTCAGCCCCTGACAATGCCCAAGAAACGCTGCCAGTTCCAGATGAACACGGATGCTCGGTGTACTTCCTCTGCTCTCCGTGTCGCTGGCGACTGCCCACACTGCCGTGCAGCCTTTTGTAGTGTGGTAAGTGTCTATCTTTCCCTTGTCTCAGCTAATTCATCATGTTCTCCTCAGCATCGACTTCCCGAGCACCACAACTGCACTCACATGGAAGACTGCCGACAACAGGCATTCGAACGAAATAAGAGCAAGTTAGAGAGTGAGCGGACTGTGGCATCCAAGATGACTGCTGCGTAGTGTTCGTCTTTTCGGGTTTCGTCTTGTTGCGGGCATGGATATTGTCATTACATTTTATCGCTGCAATGGTAGTTTACATATAGTCGTATCATAATTCACATCTTGATTCTGATGAGAGGCTGATGAGAGGCCTGATGAGTTAGTCAGGAACTGGCGCAAGATGCTTGGGTTAATCACTCCAGAGTATGAGCTCGTTCATTGCTTGTGCAACCCTGGTGATCTATACAAACATCAACAGAGCTATCTACATAAAAAGAAAGGACGTTGCTAGGCCTCAGCAACACCTTATCGTAATCTCTCTTTCTCCGCGCTCTAGCAGGTAAGCCTCCACTGACTTCCTCTTGAACGCTGGCCTCCACATGATTCACTCATTTCTGCGACGATTACACTTGATATCGTTTTTTTTTCGGTATGAGTATTTCCCGGTAGTGTGTGAATTGAACGAGTGTTTACAACTTGAGACATTTTGGTTCTCCTTTTTGTACCATCTGATCAGCCCCTTATATTCTTCTTGTTCATGGCATGGCAGTTTTTCGGGTAAAATCTCTCCTAGAACATCTTAATACCAGCCAATCAAGAGAAATGTCGGGTGGTGAGTAGCTCTTTTTTTTGTCGATAGGTACAGGATGCTTGAAGTTGGATAGAAACTTGGCTCAATCTTGTGTTGGCTCCACCTGATAGGTTGTGTTCATACTTCTACATTCTGAGCATGGACTGAGTGCGAACAGCATTTTCAAACTCACGGCCGCATACAAGGCTGATACCTACGAAAAGAAAATCAATTTGGGTGTTGGCGCTTATCGCGATGATAATGGTAAGCCGTGGGTATTACCCGTTGTCAAGAAGGTTAGTGGTGGCGGTGGCTCGTCGGCTCGTTCATGAACTTATCATTTAGGCTACACAAATTTTGTTGAGCGACGATACTCTGGACCATGAATATTTGCCGATCTTGGGGCTTCCAGAATATACCGTTGCAGCGGCGAAGTTGATCTTGGGGTCTGATTCGCCTGCTATCCAAGAGAAACGTGTTGTCAGCGTGCAAACAATCTCGGGAACTGGTGCCAATCATTTAGGCGGCCTGTTCTTATCCAAATTCTATGGATTCAATGGGGCCAGACAGATTTACTTGAGCAAGCCCACGTGGGGTAAGTGTACTTGACGTGCCGGGCTGACGGTATAGAAACTCAATGTCATTCACATAGCTAATCACCAAGCGATTTTCCGAAATGTTGGAATTGAGCCTACTGACTATTCCTATTACGACCCCAAAACTATTGGACTCGACATAAATGGATTCATGAATGCCATTAGAACAGCGCCGGAACGCTCCGTCTTTTTACTTCATGCCTGTGCGCATAATCCCACGGGTGTTGATCCAACGCGGGAAGAGTGGAAAGTTATTGCAGATGCCATTTTGGAGCGTAATCATTATGCCTTTTTCGATTGTGCATATCAAGGATTTGCCAGTGGAGATCTTGACAACGATGCATTTGCAGTGCGTTATTTTGCCTCTCGTGGAGTGCCAATGCTTGTGTGCCAGGTGTGTTGGACTCCTCTCCACGTGGTGTGGGGGAACGTTGAATCGTGAGTTTTACAGAGTTTTGCGAAGAATGCAGGACTGTATGGTGAACGTGTTGGGGCTTTGCATGTCATCGCCCGGGATGCGGGAACGGCAGATCGAGTCCGGAGCCAGTTGTCGGTTCTTCAGCGGAGTGAAATTAGTAATCCGCCCTCACACGGAGCACGACTGGTGTGTAGTCGAGTGAGCTGAGTGTTTCTGCGCTCACGAAGGAGAATTAGATGTCCCTAATTCTAACAAATGATGAAGTGTATGGAGAGTGGAAAAGAGACATATCGACCATGGCAAGCCGAATCATTGCGATGCGGAAGGAGCTGCACAGGCTGTTGACGGAAGAACTCAAGACACCCGGTAACTGGGACCACATCATCAAACAAATTGGCATGTTCAGGTGCGTGGAGCAAGTGCGTGGGAATACTCGGCCTCTGATCGCGTCCGGCAGTTTCACGGGGATCAGCTCGGAGCAGAGCCGGGCACTGGTGGAGCAGATGCATGTTTACTTGACAAACAATGGGCGGATATCGATGGCTGGACTCAACTCTGCCAACATCAGGTACTTTGCCGTGAGTCTCGATAAAGTTGTGCGCAGCTGTTAGTATACGTCGATACGTCATTGATACACACACGTGATGGTCAGGAACCGAGCAACCGTCAATGACGTCACACCGGGTCCGGCGTTGATGGATGACGTAGCGCCTGTCCCGAGTTGAAATCTGGGTCTGCCTCTTTTGCCAGCCCCCATGGACGCTTCTGGCCAGTCCCGCCCCACCCATATTGCCCTTCCTCCCCGCCCTTTTTTTCCTCCTCCACCCTCTTCTCCCTCTCTTAACGACGATCCCAACGGCGTCCTCTCCCCTTTTCTCCCCTTCTACACTGCACCCTCCACACCCTCCGCCGACTCTCCTCTCTCTTCCCCTGCCCTCACTGACTACTTCACCCCTCCCACTTCGCCTTCTAAAGATTCCCCCACCTCCGTCGATCCTCAGCCTCCCCCCCAGTGGCCTCAGACCTCTCTTGCTGCTGCACATCCCGCAAGCAGCTATGTGTCTCCCAGCCCCTACGGTACTGACGACGTCTATCCTGGCATCCCAACGGACGTCACAAATGACTTCATACTCGACGATGGCAGTCTCACTGCCCTCGAAAAGATCTTTCTTTTCTGTCGGAGTCAACAGGTCGTTCATCGCGTCTATATCGTTAGCAACATGCCCCGCCTTCTCAAGCAAGTGGTCCCTAGTGAGGCTGTGGAATACATTTTGCCGCTTTTCCGCGAACTGGTATTGGACAAAGGTGAACATGTTGAATTTCTTTTTCTGGTTATATACCTATGCATGTACAGATGACTCCGTACAGGAAGAGTTTGGCCGTTCATTGGGGGATGTTATGTGGTGGTTCATAACTGTGAGTCATTCCCTAGTGTCATGACTCATCTTGTTAAGCGCCTCAGTCTTGCCGCGTTGTCGAAATTGTCACCGACAGGACCGCGCTCGACGATGATCGAGAAGTCTGCTCTCCTGTTCAGATTCACTACCAAACTTTTACCCCCCTCTTTGGTTCTCTCCTTCTCAGCAACAACGTCCTCGTTAGCGAGGTTGCGCGGAATTCAGTCCTTCTCATCCTAGAGCGCATTAAAAAAGCTGATGATAAGGATTCTTTGGCTCGAGGAGACCACGTTCGTGGCACCCTCCCTCCAGACAATTTATGGCAAGCTCCTACCTCAGATTATGCAATAGATGATCCAGAGATTGAAGAAGAGGAACCTGAACTTGGTTATTTTGGTCCGGATGAAAGAGCCTGTATCAAGCATGAAATCCTGGCTGCCATCGTAATTGCTCTAGGCCGCCTTGATCATCTGTCCCAGGATGGTGGCCCGGAAGACATGCCAGCGATTGGTGGACCTCGTGTTGAAGAACGGCGGTTGTGGCTACAATCCCAGTCCGGAGACGGAGTCCAGGTGGTCTTACCCGATGGATCGAAGAACGTTGAGAATGGTGTGACGACATTGACTGACCTTGAGGCTTCATCATCTAACATTACTATCAAAGAGGCCACAATTAACTCATATTTCCCAATTGTCCCTAGTTTGTATTCCACACCCTCTTCGACGTCATCAACTTCTTCATCGAGTAACTCATCATCTGGATCATCACCTACTGCTCCACCCGTTGCGGTTTCACCTTCGTCCCCATTGGCTGCTCCAGAGAATTCTATTTTACATCAATCTTCGCCTTGTGCCTCTGATGACACAGTTTGTCTGCAAGTCCCCTCAACGATTGACCATCAGCAATGTACCCCAACTTCTGACTCATCGACAATGTCTCCGCAGGCTTCTCCCCTTGAATATGATCAGATCCCTTCGTTTTTGCAGCGCGAGAAATCACGTCCACGTGAGAGCCCGCTGACCTATTCCCTAAGTCCTGGACCCACAGAGCATGGCGAGAATAGTTTTTATGATGAACAAGTTACAAGTGGACGTTGGTCCACTATGCGACTCATTGCCGCTGTAGCTTCAAACGGTAAACTATTGCACCATCTTGTATCGTTTTCTGTTTCTCAATGGATCACAGGGACTGCCGATTTGGAAACAGAGATCTACTTCATCAAAGACGTTTATCGATCAGTGCAAGATCCCGTTTTTTGGGTCAGGCGTGAAGCTGCTTTCGCAATTGGAGCACTTGCCAGAGTCGTTCCGGAAGATTTTGTCTGCAAAGACCTGGTAAGTATTCCGGATTTTGTGGCAAAAATTCTTGATTGCCGTATTTAGGTTCCTATGTTTGAGCGACTCGTAAACGACCCACACTCCGATGTTCGCCAAAATGTTCTTTTTTCTCTCCCTCCTCTTATTCAACGCCTGTCTCCTGAGCATCGCAGGAAGGTGACTCATGAGACATTAACGACACTCTGTGAAGATCCGGAGATTGATGTTCGACAAAGTGCATTGGATACACTGTCTGAGACGATTTATGCCTTTGCCAACGATCCACAGGGACCTCCAGAATTCTTGTTACGCATGTATCTCGGCCGCAAAGAAGACAAAATTGTCCGCAACGGGACCCGGCTCATTACGTTTGAGATTCCTCCTCCCTTGGAGGCATTTTACCTCGACACTAAGAGACCCTTGACCTTGGCGTTCGGTTTTCCTGCTGTCACGTTGACATTGGGTCAGGAGCGTTGGAGTGAATTGCGGGAGGCGTACCTTGACCTTGCTGCCAATCGTATGAATGACGTCAACCGTGCATTGGCTGCTGGCATGGGTGATATCGCCAAGATAATTGGACCTGAAAATACTCGCCAAGATCTCATCGAAGTTTGGTGGAAATTTATCAATTTTCCCAAGGACTCTGAAACCCGCATCCACGCAATTGAAAATATGGAGGCTCTCATCACTACTGCTGGGAAAGAGACTGGATTATCGTTTTGGGAGGGTGTCTCTAAAAATTGGGAGGCCAAAATATTTAAGGTATGGAGGGAGAGGAAGATTATTCTTGAGGAAATGATGAAAATGCCAGACTTGTTGGGCCATGAAATTTTGCCCATCGTTGGTGCCATCCAAGCATTGGCATTAGTTGACCTTGAACAGGGCGTTCGTGATATCGCGATATCATTCGTACGTGCTTTTGTATACAGAATGTCGAAACTCTCCCTTGACATCAGTGTTTATTTGGATAGCTTCCTAGAGTTCAAGGCTTGTTATCGCCCCATCCAAACCTTTTGGATGGTCTCAACACTGCAGTCTCTCAGCTGCTCTCGTCTACATTCCGTCGGCGCTCAACGTACGATGTTCCAGTCCAGCTAGCTTTGAATATGTATGTGCTCACCAGTAGGTTTGATTCGCAGGTTTGCATCCTGTCAAAGATCAATCTTTTTGGCTTCCGTTGACGCAGGCCAGAAACCATCTATGGCACTTACTGACAACATGCTCCGCACCATGCTTGAACTTTCACAGGACTCTGTCATTGATGTGAAGATATCTGTCGCCCGATTTGTCAACAGTGTTTACGGTGCGTTCTCATAGCTAATCAAAGCGTCCACAATGAGGTTGATACGAACTTGTATCTAGGCAAATTTAAACGGGAATTAACAGAACCCATTCCTGCCCTTTTAGTGGACATCCTTCGGCGGTTATCTCAGGACAGTTCTCCCTCAGTCAAAATGTATATTCCAGAATCTGCTGCCCTGCTTGGTGGCATCCCAGCCCATGGCAAACCAGCGCCCGCCGTTTTTAGCCAACCAACTAGATCAAGACATTTTTCAAAACCCCCACTGTCACAATTCGATGATCAATTGTCAATCGATGAATATGAGCACTGATGTTCCTGGATACTGAATGAGTCCGAAATTACATCGAAGATCCGTTTAGTCTGAGTTCGATACAATGGGCAGTTTTGAGGCATCCGGCCTCTAGAGGCCACTTGAAGTTTTGGGCTATGAAATATTCTCAGATGTGGAAAGTATATTGATCACGTCTTGCTTTTGCTATTTACCTGCGACGTTTACTAGGTGCTATCTAGTCATTCGCTAATATGATATCAATACCTTTCATTCTTTCTCTCATAATCCCCTTTGTCTTCTCAACATGCACCTCTGAACTCTCCAGTACCATCATATTTGATTAATATTTTTAATATATATATGTGGTATACCATTTTCGAGGCTGAGAAATGGTGGAAACAAGGTGGAAGTTTTGTAATGATCTTGATGTAAGAGGTAAGAGCCAAGTGCCGTGGTTTCTCACCTTGATTTGGATTCTTGAGATCATATGCTTCACCTTTCTTTCCCTCTCCCTCTCCCACTTCCTTGGACTCTTATGAAGACATGAGCATGAAGTATCTCGCAAAATTAAATCTTCGGGCTTTTCGCTATTGCGCTCTTGGTGAGCAAAACAGTGACTGCTCCAAGGCAGGGAATCTTCAATATCTCTGATAGTTGTTTTTCTTATCTGTAATACTCTGACTGCAAGTTTTTCTGCCTGGAATCTGGGTATCGTTCAGGGAATTGAAGGATCCAGGGGTCAGTAGTTCATGTTGACTTCTATCATCAATTAATGCGATTCTAGCATTGATTCAGCGTATTGATGCCTACTTGGCCTTCCTTGGTAGTTCAGGGCTGGTTATCTTGTTTACCATGTATGTCGTCCCCTTCGATTTTCGCGGAATTATAGTCTAAGTAGATATCCTACAGTACTTTTGTAGAAGTTGCTTCTATTTCATGGTTCATTGGCACTGTGTGGTTTGAATATGTATGGATCTCGCTATGGGGTTTAATGTACATTGGTATGTGGTCGTCGTCACCTCTTGGGTCGATAATTTTACATTGATCAAATTCTAATCTTCTTTTGGTTTTGGATAGCTGCCGCTATTGCCGTGACTATGATTGCATGTCAAGAAGATTGCAGCGCTGCTAGCCAGAGTGAGTACTTGTACTTATCATCGCAATTATCTACTTTACAATGTATCATTAGCGCTCAACTGTGCCTCTCTCCAGGTACTGCTGGCATTCACTTGGTTATGTGCAATGACCCGTTCGTGAATTTCATCCAATGTCTCGGGCCCCTCGAGTTGATTTTTTTCCTGTAGTAATCGTGTACTTCTCGGTCTTCATGTTTGCTCTATTTGTCAATAAAAGGAAACACTCGACGATCTGGCATTCCATGATGCGCAGGTTTCCTTGGGCTGAAACATGTGCCATCCTTGCCGGTCCCCGAGCCACACGCACGCCTTCTGTTACACCTGCATTTCCTGCATTTGTACGCAAATCGTCGGTTCCGATCATTCACGCACCAAAACCCAAATATGCTCGGCCGAATGTGTCCAAGCGCCCGTCAATACCTGGACTCAGTTCTGAGTATCAAATTGAACACTACAGGCCACCACCTACTAGACTTCAGACTCTAGCTCACGATAGCTCAAGGCCTGCAGCATTGCGCACTGCCGAGTTACCTCCGGGTGCAGTGCCCCCTATGATATCGCCCGCTTTATCAACGATGGAAGAAGCAGAAATTATGGCAAGCAATAATTTTGCATCTTTGCTTTATCCTATGCACGTGCAACAAACTATCCTCCGCACGAATACATCTGAACCAAGACGACCGGAACCAGCACTATCTCAGGCTAGCTCTAATGTCGTACGAGCGTATGCTAATGCCACTTTTCCACCTTCACCTTCACCACTTGGTAATTGGCCACGTGCCGATATTCTTTCGCAACCTGTGACAAAAAAGAAGCGGAAGGCACCGCCGCCCATCACACCCCATGATGATTCTGACCAGGGGAATGTTGTGGGTACAAGCTCGTATGTTCTGGGTACCGGACAACATTCGCATGAGGTATACCAACAGCCTACGCGCGTGTTGTCCCACCATACACAATCTAGAAAATCTGGGGTCTCTGACCTGTCAAATGAACGCTCAGAACTTGAGGATGTGAGTCTTGAGTATGCGTGATTGCGGATCGATGTAGCATTCTTAAACGTCTTGTATGGCTCCATGGGTAGAATGATTCTGATAATGTATTTTTGGAACAAAACAGGTTTTTCTGAGATTCAGATGCTCCCTATTTCTTCGATTGTTAGCTATGTTCTCTCATCCCAAGTGACTGGGACTTGCAAATTCTTGTCTGTTTTCTGTTAAAAAAGAGTGCATAATAGAAACAAGTGACCAAATAAGTGGCCGCCTTTCGTGAGTTAACATTCAATGTGTGATGGATCACTCTAAAAATAGACGATGCATGATGTCTATTGTCCATTGTCCTCCCAACGTCTTTCTTGTTCTCTTTTTATATGAATCTCTTTGTCCAAAGAAGCTTTCAGCTGTCAAAATGGGAGAGAATTGCATGTGAACTTGATCTTATTAAGCACAGACAACTATTCCTCCATCGCACTCTTTGGTAGAGCTTCGAGATTTGAGCCTTTTCCTTTCTATAGGATTGACGAACTCTTTTCTAACGATCCCTCACAATTCTATTTTCCTTTTCATTCTATTCTCTTTCTTCTGCCTATTGACACTTCCGGTGCGGGCCTCGGAATTCTCATCCTCTAACCCCAAGCAAACATAAGAGTTCATAATCTTCATGTTTAAGCCGTTCCTTGTACTACGCGCTACATTCTTAGGTGAGTTCTAGTTTCCCTGGTATGTGCGTAATCAATGACAGCAACTTATCCCCAACAATAACATCCAGCTCTTCTTCTCATGTTCGGGATCTTATCGATTGCCTTTACAATTTGGAATCTGAGCGCGGCAGCAGCTATCGGGAGACATGGTAAGCTGTTTCTTCTTACTACATCTATACATTATCTCATGGGCCTAAGCACCGGGATCGTCTATATTCATACTCTTGACAAACTGCTTGTCGGTCATCCTAATTTGCTAGTGGGTTACAATTGGTTCTGTGGCAACTCCGACTTATAATTTTTTTCCTAGTGCATCGATAGAATATTTTAAACCACGCATCCGGACAGCGAGTGTATTGTTAGAGTGCGGATGGGTTGCCATTAGTGCTCTACTTCAATTAGGTATGTGTCACAAAACTTCCTCAGTTTGATGGCTGAAAATGATGATTGTAGGAAGTGCTATCAGTAGTACTACAAACTCAATTGCTCTCAGCTGTCGGATAGGTAGTGAGGCATAGAAATCTCCCTTTCGATGGTTACTAGCCTTTATTAAGTACGATTTTTGTACAGATGATTGGAGTATCTGTGCGTCCGCCTCGGTCCTTGCCCCTGTTTCATGGATCAATACTCTCATCCGTGAGCCAGTTGATGTCAAATTTTCGGTATGAGATGAATCGCTAACTTGAACACCTCAAATAGTCTTTACCTATTTTTTTGTGCTGTTTGTCAGTACCGTGTCCCATTTGCCCATGTATCCTGATATCTGGGCACGAACCATCTATACCGTGGACTGGTTTATTGACCCGAGGATGAAAGCCTTCTTACGCGAGGCAACATCGCAACCGAGATTAGTCTCGTGGTCGGAATACCTCCAGGGTGTTGGACCTGCGGCTGAACGGAATTTGGACACAGAGAAAGCTCCTTGGGCGGAGAACATCAGCGTCCGTCGAGGTAAAGATAATCCTTACGCCGCTCCCTCTTGGGCAAATTCTCGTAGTGGTCGATCAACGGCTTCCAGTCTCAATGTTCCGTGTCATTGCACGAGAGAGTCTGTGTCCGACGGTAGTGAACCCTCTCTTCCTCCCATTTCCTCGAGTAGGCGAACAACCATAGCCACCGAAAATGCCTCGTTATCTTCCAGATTACCTCCCCTTCCGCCCACAATCCTTTCCAAGGGTAGTTTAAGTTCATCTGGGTCCAAGTTCGTTGAGAAATCCGTCCAACCTGCTTTGTCTCGAAACGCAAGCATGAGCCTCTTCCCTTCAACAACAGACAATCATGATCTGCCCATTCCCCTTCCACGCAGATCGGAATGGGTTATCGTTGACAAGCTGACATAGAGCATGAACCTCAAAACTCTGGACTCTGCTCTAAACCAGTGCATTGCATTTTGTATACTCCACACAACACTTTCATTTTTCTGTAATAAGTACATTGTATCCATAGCTGCGTAGCGAATTTACGAGGACGGATCGGGAGCTTGAGTGGCATTGTCAGTGTCGTCGGATTCGATTCCTGCCGTCAGAAGACGTTGCCGAAGTCTCTGCACCTCGCCCTTGGAAGCTAACAGCTCACCCTCAACTCGAAGCAGCCTCTCTTTAGTAGTAGTGAGTTCTTCAGCAGCCTCTGCATTGAGCTCTCCTGCGCCAACCGCTACACCTGCCAGACATGTCAAGGATTTGTGTCATCGCCCAGAAATGTAGCTCACCCTCTACAAGTTTGATGATCCGCCAGAACCGGAGGATGATCAAAAGCGCAGCAAGTTCTTCCTCCTTCCCTTTGAGCACAACTTCCAGGACGAAGGTGGTGATGACAACAAAAGCATCAAATAGATGAAGAATTGCCATTGGGGTTTTTCCAAACGGATTGTAAAATTGAGGACCAAATGCAAACAGAGCAAATATGATTTCCACCAAGAAAGCGGCTGTAATTGCTAAAGAGATATGGGCTAAAATCTCCAACCAAACAGGGCCATGGTTGTTGCCACCGTCACAATCCCTTGTGAGAAAACCATATCCAAGATCAGCAATGACACAGCTGACGTCGATGGTAAGCTGAACGTTAAACGATTAGACAGGCACCAAG
>Ga0153918_1000452_pt1 | contig 19871 bp, 18 predicted proteins | sample TSFL002MetaG_FD_104687 | JGI IMG/M metagenome (GOLD analysis project Ga0153918, IMG submission 104687) | Attine ant fungus gardens microbial communities from Florida, USA - TSFL002 MetaG | ecosystem: Host-associated > Fungi > Mycelium > Unclassified | place: USA: Florida, Paynes Creek Historic... | reverse complement strand
GATGGAAAAGCAGCGTGGTATTTCGATTACCACCTCCGTGATGCAGTTCCCGTATCACGACTGCCTGGTGAACCTGCTGGACACCCCGGGCCACGAAGACTTCTCCGAAGATACCTACCGTACGCTGACGGCGGTTGACTGCTGTCTGATGGTGATCGACGCCGCAAAAGGTGTAGAAGACCGTACCCGTAAGCTGATGGAAGTTACCCGTCTGCGCGATACGCCGATCCTCACCTTTATGAACAAACTCGACCGTGACATCCGCGATCCGATGGAAGTGATGGATGAAGTGGAAAGCGAGCTGAAGATCGCCTGTGCGCCAATTACCTGGCCAATCGGCTGCGGTAAGCTGTTTAAAGGTGTTTACCACCTTTATAAAGATGAGACTTACCTGTATCAGACCGGTAAAGGCCACACCATTCAGGAAGTGCGCATTGTTAAAGGCCTGGACAACCCGGAGCTGGATGTAGCGGTAGGCGAAGAGCTGGCCGCACAGCTGCGCGACGAGCTGGAGCTGGTGAAAGGCGCGTCTCACGAGTTTGACAAAGAACTGTTCCTGGCAGGCGAAATTACCCCAGTCTTCTTCGGTACCGCGCTGGGTAACTTTGGTGTTGACCATATGCTCGACGGTCTGGTGGAGTGGGCGCCACGCCCGATGCCACGCAAAACCGACACCCGTGAAGTGGTCGCGCAGGAAGAGAAGTTCACCGGTTTCGTGTTTAAAATTCAGGCCAACATGGACCCGAAACACCGCGACCGCGTGGCCTTTATGCGCGTTGTGTCCGGTAAATATGAGAAAGGCATGAAGCTGCGCCAGGTGCGTATCGGTAAAGACGTGGTGATCTCCGACGCGCTGACCTTTATGGCGGGCGACCGTTCTCACGTTGAAGAAGCGTACCCGGGTGACATCATCGGCTTGCATAACCACGGCACGATCCAGATTGGTGATACCTTCACCCAGGGCGAAATGATGAAGTTCACCGGCATCCCGAACTTTGCGCCGGAGCTGTTCCGTCGTATTCGTCTGCGCGATCCTCTGAAGCAGAAACAGCTGCTGAAAGGCCTGGTACAGCTTTCCGAAGAGGGTGCAGTACAGGTGTTCCGCCCAATCGCGAACAACGATCTGATCGTGGGTGCGGTCGGTGTGCTGCAGTTTGACGTGGTAGTTGCGCGTCTTAAGAGCGAATACAACGTTGAAGCGATTTACGAATCTGTAAACGTGGCGACCGCGCGCTGGGTTGAGTGTTCTGACGTGAAGAAATTCGAAGAATTTAAGCGTAAGAACGAGATCCAGCTGGCGCTCGATGGCGGCGATAACCTGACGTACATCGCCCCAACCATGGTTAATCTGAACCTGACGCAAGAACGCTATCCTGATGTTCAGTTCCGCAAAACGCGCGAACACTAATCCCCTCTCAGAGCACGGTTTTCACCGTGCTCTTCTTAATTCCCTGCCTTATTAGACCCTTGCGGAATGTTCTTAAATCATCCCGTTCTTCGTTGTTTCGCCTGTTTTTTGACCGATTCTGAATGCGACACCGCGAGACTGTTCTATATTTAACTCAGTGTTTAACCTCGTCGTCGGGTGAATTGACTGTTTTGTTACCTGAAATTGGTTTCCCTTACTGACTGTTGGTTTATTCACAGCATTTACAACTAACGAAAAGGAACGTTAGACGCTCAAATAGCGAGCAAACTACAGGAACACATCGATGAATATGACAAGACCTAAGATTTCAAAATCTCTGCTGGCCATAGCCCTGGGGTGCATCGTGACAAGCGGTTCTGCTTTTGCAGAAAACACCACGATGGATAAAGCTCAGTCCGCGGCGACAAGCACGGGGGAAAAAATCGATAGCTCGATGAATAAAGTCGGTAACTTTATGGATGACAGCGCCATCACTGCCAAAGTGAAAGCCGCGCTGGTGGATGATAAAAATATCAAGAGTACCGATATCTCCGTCAAAACAGAGGGCAGCGTCGTTACGCTGAGCGGTTTTGTAGAAAGCCAGACCCAGGCTGAACAGGCTGTTGCGGTTACGAAAGGGGTAGAAGGTGTGACCTCTGTCAGTGACAAACTGCATGTGCGCGACAGTAAAAATGGCTCTATGAAGGGCTATGCCGGTGATGCTGCAACCACCAGTGAAATCAAAGCCAAACTGCTGGCTGATGACGTCGTACCGTCACGCAAAGTGAAAGTAGAAACAACCGACGGTGTGGTTCAGTTGTCCGGTACTGTTGATTCCCCGGCGCAAGTTGAACGTGCCGAAGCCATTGCGAAAGCGGTTGATGGCGTTAAAAGCGTCAAAAACGACCTGAAATCGAAGTAACACATCGCAATTCGTTCTTCTGACTGAGGCCAGAAGACGGAATAACAATTACACCTGGAATCATTAGCAGTGAATGCTCGCGACTTGCGGTCGACATTAACTATGGTAAAGGAGAGTCTTATGTTTCGATGGGGCATTATATTTCTGGTTATCGCGTTAATTGCCGCCGCGCTGGGCTTTGGTGGTCTGGCGGGTACAGCGGCAGGTGCAGCGAAAATTGTCTTCGTTGTCGGTATTATTCTGTTCCTGGTCAGCCTGTTTACCGGACGACGCCGTCCGTAGCGACACACACTCTGGCAGCAACATTAAAGCCAGTCTCCGGACTGGCTTTTTCTGGTTTGAGCCTGGCGTAAGGTGTAGGTTACTGTGTATTCATAAAACAAATAACACAGGAAAGCAGAGGTGGGGCAACGAATTCCCGTTACGCTCGGCAATATTACGCCGCTGGCGCTTAAGCCGTTTCATCCCGGTCAGCTTGCACTGGTGTGCGAGGGCGGTGGGCAGCGCGGCATCTTCACGTCCGGCGTGCTGGACGAGTTTATGCGTGCGCAATTCAACCCATTTGACCTTTTTTTAGGCACCTCAGCGGGGGCGCAAAACCTCTCTGCCTATGTCTGTAACCAGCCGGGCTATGCCCGCAAAGTGATCATGCGTTACACCACCTCGCGGGATTTCTTTAATCCGGTGCGCTTTGTTCGCGGGGGGAATCTTATCGATCTCGACTGGTTGTTAGATTCCACCGCCAGCCAGATGCCGTTGGCGATGGACACGGCATCGCGGCTGTTCGACACTGGCAAAGAGTTTTGGATGTGTGCCAGTCGGGGCGATGACTACACGCCGGGGTATTTTTCACCGCAAAAAGAGAACTGGCTCGATATCATTCGTGCCTCCAGCGCCATTCCGGGGTTCTATCGCACTGGCGCAATGCTTGATGGTGTGAGCTATCTTGACGGCGGTATCAGCGATGCGGTACCGGTGCAGGAAGCCGCACGCAGAGGCGCTAAAACCATTGTGGTGATCCGCACGGTGCCTTCACAAATGTACTACACCCCGCAGTGGTTCAAGCGCATGGAGCGCTGGCTGGGGGAGAGCAGCCTGCAACCGCTGGTGAATATCGCCCAGCGACATGAAGCGAGCTACGGCGCAATGCAGCGCTTTATCGAAAAACCGCCGGGTAAGCTGCGGATCTTTGAGATCTATCCGCCTAAGCCACTGTTGAGTATGGCGCTCGGCAGCCGTTTACCTGCACTGCGTGATGACTATAAAACGGGACGGCTTTGTGGGCGCTACTTCCTGGCAACGGTAGGTAAACTGCTGGCCGAGCACCCGCCTTTCCACCGGCATAAACGGATCATTACGCCGCCTGCTATTGTGGCTAATGACGCGCTGGCTATGCCGGGAGTCGACATTCCACAGGCGAATGACACAACATTTGATAACGAGGATCTGGCGTGACGCACCGCTTTGTCGATACCCATTGCCACTTTGATTTTCCGCCCTTTACCGGTAATGAAGAACAGAGCATCGATCGCGCCGCACAGGCAGGCGTTCAGGCGATCATCGTGCCTGCTATTGAAGCGGCTTACTTCGACCGTGTGCAGGATCTCGCCCGGCGGCATGATGCGCTGTACGCCGCGATAGGCCTGCATCCGATAGTGATTGAGCACCATCTGGACGAGCACATCGACAGGCTGGATGAGATATTACGCACGCCGGAGAAGAAACGGGTGGCCATTGGAGAGATCGGCCTGGATCTCTATCGCGAGGATCCGCATTTTGAACGCCAGCAGATGATCCTCGACGCGCAGCTCCAGCTGGCAAAGCAGCACGATCTGCCGGTGATCCTCCACTCGCGCCGTACCCACGATAAACTGGCTTTGCACCTGAAACGCATGAATTTGCCCCGTACCGGCGTGGTGCACGGGTTTTCCGGCAGTTTGCAGCAGGCAGAACGCTTTATCGGGCTGGGCTATCGCATTGGTGTTGGCGGGACGATTACCTACCCGCGAGCCAGCAAGACCCGGGAGGTGATGGCACAGCTACCGCTGACGGCGTTATTGCTGGAAACCGACGCTCCCGACATGCCGCTGAACGGTTTTCAGGGGCAACCTAATCGCCCGGAACAGGCGGCGCGCGTGTTCGACACGCTATGTGAACTGCGCAGCGAGCCTGCGGATGTGATTGCGGATGCGTTGCTCAACAACACCCGCTCGCTGTTTGGCATTGCGCTATAGATAGAGCGCCGGGCGGATCACAGTGATCTGCTCGTTTTCCAGCGCCAACGCCAGTGGCTCAATATCGGCGGGCGTTGCACTACGCCAGCTGGCCGCCTCACCGTAAACCCCCTGGGCATGAAACGCGTTGATCCTCACCGGGACATTGCCCAGCGAGCGAATAAACACGATCAGCGCCCTCATATGTTCCAGATAATCGCACTGGTCAGGGATAACCAGTAACCGCAGTTCGGTCAGCCGGTTATGCTGCGCCAGCAAGCGGATGCTGTGCTTAATTTGCGGGTTTTCACGCCCGGTCAGGTAGCGGTGATGTTCGTTCCCCCAGGCTTTGAGATCCAGCATGGCGCCATCGAGAACCGGCAATAACTTCTGCCAGCCGGTTTCCCCGAGCAGGCCGTTACTGTCAACCAGGCGGGTCAGATGATGAAGGGCGGGCTCTGCTTTCATCGCCGTGAACAGTGCCACCAGAAACGGTAATTGCGTTGTGGCCTCACCGCCGCTCACGGTGATGCCATCAATAAACGGTGCGACTTTGCGAATGTGCGCGAGGATATCGTCCACGCTGAAGCGTTGCGCCATCGGTGTGGCCTGCTGCTGGCAAAGATGCAGGCAGGTATCACACTGTTTACAGTCGCTTTCCTGCCACCAGACTCGCCCGGCTTGAATATTCAGCGCATCGTGCGGACAATGGGGAACGCAATCGCCGCAGTCGTTGCAGCGGCCGATGGTCCACGGGTTATGGCAGGTTTTACAGCGCAGGTTACAGCCCTGAAGGAACAGCGCCAGGCGGCTGCCTGGCCCGTCCACGCAGGAGAAGGGGATAATCTGACTAACTAAAGCGCATCTGTTGTTCATGGCTTACCACCCGTGGCTGGCGATCCAGGATACGCGTATTGCGTGCGGCTTCTTCTCCAAGCCACGTGGTTTGGGTGCGCGACCCTTCCTCGCGGTATTTTTGCAGGTCTGATAATCGCACCATGTATCCGGTCACGCGGACCAAATCGTTGCCCGCCACGTTGGCCGTAAACTCGCGCATTCCGGCGTTAAAGGCTCCCAGACACAGTTGCATTACCGCCTGCGGGTTACGTTTTACCGTCTCTTCCAGGGTCAGAATATCGCTGATACCTGAAGGATAATGCTGGTGATGTGGCGCAACCGCCAGCAGATGGCTAATTGGGTCGGGTTCGTCACCGTACGGCAGACGCGCGCCTGGCGTTGTCCCGATGTCTGAACTTATCCCGGACTGCGCGTGCAGCAGGGCATGGTGATTCCAGCCATGCTTCACCGGCGTATTTTCGACAAAGGCGGCGAGCTGTGCGCTGATGCGATAACCCAGCGCGTTGGCCTGTTCATCCTTACCGTAACGCCCGTCGATCCCGGCTTTTTCACACAATGTATTTACCGCCTCAGCAAGGCCATACATGCCAAACATCGGTACAAAACGATCGACATCTATCAGCCCCTCTTTCACCAGGAAGCTATTCTCAAAGAAGCCTGATTTTTCATACAGGAAGTCGCAGCGTGCATCGATGATGGCGATTTGCTGCTGGCAGTAGTGCGGGAGCGCGCGGGTGAAGAAATCATCAGGTGAATCGCTCTGTTCAGCAATGGCTTTCAGGTTGAGGCGTACCAGCGTACTACCGCCACCTGCCAGCGGCAGAGAGTTGTAACAACTGACCACCCCATAACGGCCTTTTGTGAAAATTTTATCATTCATCGGGCCGTTAGAAATATGAGGTTTACTGCACTCACAAATATTTTTCGCCACCTCAAGCAGCAGGTCATCTGGTGTAATTTCAGGATCATAAATAAAGGTTAAATTCGGCGCAACCTGCTTCAGTTCAGCATCTGCGCGCAAAATTGCCCGTGTGACAGGCGTATCCGCCGGGCCGATATTGGCGTGCATAAAGGCATCCGGTAGCGTTCTGTCGAGATAGCGCCAGAAACGTTTTATTCGGCTATCGATTTCTTCTTGTGTTAGAATTCTAACATAAGGTTGAAGTAGCACATCGAGCTGGCCCAGATACACGGGCATTGATGTGACGGATGGAACATGGTGGTAAAGGATGGTTAACAGTGAGAGGGCATCATCAAGATCTTTCGCCCCTTCCAGCTCCAGCCATTCTGAACCGTTTGCCAGAAATTTTGCGTAATCCGGCAGAACATACCGGGGTTTGTAAGGCGCATGGCCTTCAAACATGTCGCAGATAAATCCCGCGTCCAGCGCCGCTCTGGCGGCCTGTGGCAAAGCAGGATAGGGAAGGGCGTTTTCCGCCTCCAGCGCCAGAAAATGACGTTTTTGCTCAGGTGTGAGTACCGGGCTTGTCACAATATGCTGGCAACGTTGTTGCAAGGCGTCAGGGCTGGAGTGGGACATATTCACTTCCTTTATTGTTCTGCGATTGATGAGCGGATTGTAGGAAGTCACCCCTCGGAGGCTTTTGATCCGACAGGGGTAATCGCTGCTTTAGTCAGCAGTTTGAGTAAAAAAATTTGAAGTTGATCTCATTACAGCAATGCAAATTTGTACGAAGTTTTCATTAACTGTGATGAATGTCGAAGTGTGAATGCGAGTGGATGTTAGAATACTAACAGAACCGCAAGGTGAAATTTTATACGGCGATGCCGTTGGAGAATGTTATGACCGATTTAACTGCAAGCAGCCTGCGCGCGTTGAAACTGATGGACCTGACCACCCTGAACGATGACGACACCAATGAGAAAGTCATCGCTCTGTGCCATCAGGCGAAAACGCCTGTCGGTAACACCGCAGCTATCTGTATCTACCCACGCTTTATCCCGATTGCACGTAAGACTCTGAACGAGCAGGGCACCCCGGATGTGCGTATTGCCACCGTGACTAACTTCCCGCACGGCAATGACGATATCGACATTGCGCTGGCAGAAACCCGCGCGGCGATTGCTTACGGTGCTGACGAAGTTGACGTGGTGTTCCCGTACCGCGCGCTGATCGCGGGCAACGAACAGGTTGGTTTTGACCTTGTGAAAGCCTGTAAAGACGCCTGCGCAGCGGCAAACGTGCTGCTTAAAGTGATCATCGAAACCGGTGAGCTGAAAGAAGAATCCCTGATCCGCAAGGCCTCTGAAATCTCCATCAAAGCCGGTGCCGACTTCATCAAAACCTCTACCGGTAAAGTGCCGGTTAACGCCACTCCGGAAAGCGCACGCATCATGATGGAAGTGATCCGCGATATGGGCGTGTCCAAAACCGTTGGTTTCAAACCAGCAGGCGGCGTACGTACCGCAGAAGACGCGCAGACGTTCCTGGCCATTGCTGATGACCTGTTCGGCGCAGACTGGGCGGATTCCCGTCACTACCGCTTCGGCGCATCCAGCCTGCTGGCGAGCCTGCTCAAAGCACTGGGTCACGGCGACGGTAAGAGCGCAAGCAGCTACTAATATTTGAATGGCCGGGAGCGCATAGCGATCCCGGCCAACTTCGGGAGGTTACCGTGTTTCTCGCACAAGAAATTATTCGTAAAAAACGTGATGGTCATGCATTAAGCGACGAAGAGATCCGCTTCTTTATCAACGGCATTCGCGATAATACCGTCTCTGAAGGGCAAATTGCTGCTCTGGCGATGACCATCTTCTTCCATGATATGTCGATGCCTGAGCGTGTCTCGTTGACCATGGCGATGCGAGATTCTGGGACCGTTCTGGACTGGAAAAGCCTCAACCTTAACGGCCCGATTGTTGATAAACACTCTACCGGCGGTGTGGGTGACGTTACCTCACTGATGCTTGGCCCAATGGTAGCGGCCTGTGGCGGTTATATTCCGATGATCTCCGGGCGCGGCCTGGGTCACACCGGCGGCACGCTGGACAAACTGGAAGCCATTCCGGGCTTTGACATCTTCCCGGATGACAATCGCTTCCGCGAAATTATTAAAGACGTTGGCGTGGCAATTATCGGCCAGACCAGCTCTCTTGCACCGGCAGACAAGCGTTTCTACGCCACCCGCGATATTACCGCGACCGTTGACTCCATCCCGCTGATCACCGCCTCGATCCTCGCCAAAAAACTGGCGGAAGGCCTGGATGCGCTGGTGATGGATGTGAAAGTGGGCAGTGGTGCGTTTATGCCAACCTATGAACTTTCTGCCCAGCTTGCCGAAGCGATCGTTGGTGTCTCCAACGGTGCTGGTGTGCGCACCACTGCGCTGCTGACGGATATGAATCAGGTGCTGGCATCCAGCGCAGGTAACGCCGTTGAAGTGCGTGAAGCCGTACAGTTCCTGACGGGTGAATACCGTAACCCACGTCTGTTCGACGTCACAATGGCGCTGTGCGTTGAGATGCTTATCTCCGGCAAGCTTGCCAAAGACGACGCCGAGGCGCGGGCGAAATTGCAGGCCGTGCTGGATAACGGCAAAGCGGCGGAGATTTTCGGTCGCATGGTGGCCGCGCAGAAAGGCCCAACCGATTTCGTGGAAAACTACGCGAAATACCTGCCGACCGCGACGCTCAGCAAAGCGGTTTATGCCGATACAGAAGGCTTTATTTCCGCAATGGACACCCGTGCGCTTGGTATGGCTGTGGTGTCGATGGGCGGCGGTCGCCGTCAGGCTTCGGACACGATTGATTACAGCGTTGGCTTTACCGACATGGTTCGCCTGGGCGACAGCGTTGACGGCCAACGTCCGCTGGCGGTTATCCACGCGAAAGATGAAAACAGCTGGCAGGAAGCGGCGAAGGCGGTGAAAGCGGCCATTACGCTTGACGATAAAGCACCAGAAAGCTCACCTTCGGTCTATCGTCGTATCACCGAATAACTGTATACTGATCTGATCGCTATTTTTTGAAGCACTAAGTACGGAGAACAATTATGAAACGTGCATTTATTATGGTGCTGGACTCATTCGGCATCGGCGCAACCGAAGATGCAGAACGTTTTGGTGACGTGGGTTCCGATACCATGGGTCACATCGCTGAAGCCTGTGCCAAAGGCGAAGCGGACAACGGTCGTAAAGGCCCTCTGACTCTGCCAAACCTGACCAGCCTCGGCCTGGTGAAAGCGCATGAAGGTTCTACCGGCAAAATCGCAGCCGGTATGGACGGCAACGCGGAAGTGGTGGGCGCATACGCCTGGGCGCACGAGCTCTCTTCCGGTAAAGATACCCCGTCTGGTCACTGGGAAATCGCTGGTGTTCCGGTTCTGTTCGACTGGGGCTACTTCTCGGAACATCAGAACAGCTTCCCGCAGGAACTGCTGGATAAACTGGTAAAACGCGCAAACCTGCCGGGCTACCTCGGTAACTGCCACTCCTCCGGTACCGTGATTCTGGATGAACTGGGCGAAGAGCATATGAAAACCGGCAAACCGATTTTCTATACCTCTGCTGACTCCGTGTTCCAGATTGCCTGCCACGAAGAGACCTACGGCCTGGATAAGCTGTACGAGCTGTGCGAAATCGCCCGTGAAGAGCTGACCGAAGGCGGCTACAACATTGGCCGTGTTATCGCGCGTCCGTTTATCGGCGACAAAGCGGGTAACTTCCAGCGTACCGGCAACCGTCATGACTTGGCCGTTGAGCCGCCAGCACCGACTGTGCTGCAAAAACTGGTTGAAGAGAAAGACGGCCACGTGGTTTCCGTGGGTAAAATCGCGGACATCTATGCCAACTGCGGTATCACTAAAAAAGTGAAAGCTACCGGTCTGGATGCGCTGTTCGATGCCACCATCAAAGAGATGAAAGAAGCGGGCGACAAGACCATTGTCTTTACCAACTTCGTGGACTTCGACTCCTCCTGGGGACACCGTCGTGATATCGCTGGTTATGCTGCGGGTCTGGAACTGTTCGACCGCCGTCTGCCAGAGCTGATGGAGCTGGTGGGTGAAGATGACATTCTGATCCTGACCGCTGACCACGGTTGTGACCCAAGCTGGACCGGTACTGACCACACCCGTGAGCACATTCCAGTGCTGGTGTATGGTCCAAAAGTGAAACCGGGTTCTCTGGGCCACCGTGAAACCTTCGCGGATATTGGCCAGACAATTGCAAAATACTTTGGTACGTCTGACATGGAATATGGCAAGGCTATGTTCTGATGTCATTGCCCGGTGGCGCTTCGCTTACCGGGCCTACGGTTTTGTAGGCCGGGTAAGGCGCAGCCGCCACCCGGCAAAAACAACAATATAAAAGGAACTGAAGATGGCAACTCCACACATTAACGCAGAAATGGGCGATTTCGCTGACGTTGTTCTGATGCCAGGCGACCCGCTGCGTGCGAAGCACATTGCTGAAACCTTCCTGGAAGACGTGCGTGAAGTGAACAACGTGCGTGGCATGTTGGGCTTCACCGGGACTTACAAAGGCCGCAAGATCTCTGTCATGGGTCACGGTATGGGTATCCCATCCTGCTCCATCTACACCAAAGAGCTGATCACCGATTTCGGCGTGAAGAAAATCATCCGTGTAGGCTCCTGCGGCGCGGTTCGTATGGACGTTAAGCTGCGTGATATCGTTATCGGCATGGGTGCATGTACCGATTCCAAAGTTAACCGTATGCGTTTCAAAGATCATGACTTCGCAGCAATCGCTGACTTCGGTATGGTCCGTGACGCGGTTGACGCGGCGAAAGCGCTGGGCGTTGATGCTCGCGTAGGTAACATCTTCTCTGCCGATCTGTTCTATGCACCAGATGGCGGTGAAATGTTTGATGTGATGGAAAAATACGGCATCCTGGGCGTGGAAATGGAAGCGGCAGGCATCTACGGCGTAGCGGCTGAGTTTGGTGCGAAAGCGCTGACCATCTGCACCGTGTCTGACCACATCCGTACGCACGAGCAGACCACGGCTGCTGAGCGTCAGACCACCTTCAACGACATGATCAAAATCGCGCTGGAATCCGTTCTGCTGGGCGATAAAGAGTAATGTTGTCTGCCGGGCGGCGTTCGCAGCCCGGCATTTTCTTACCTTACAGATACACCACGCTAATGGTCGCCTGACCATTAAAATCCGTTGCTTCCGTCAGAGACAGTTTCTTCAGACTTTCAACCGCGAGCGAGACGTTCAGCGGGAATGAGACGCTGGTCACCGCCATTGGTTCGGTTTTGCCGTTTGGCGATACGCTCATCAAGCCCAGGTCTTTGTTGGCGATGGTGCCGCCCGTGGCTTTTTGCCAGCGGCTTACCCCATTCCCGGCAGTGACTGCGGTGCGAATGGGTTCAACGTTCGTTCCGTTCGCCGTAACCTGGCCTGTGCTGGTGTAGATGGAATACGCGCCAATATTTTTACCATCGTGGGTTTTACCCAGTCCGAAAGTAGAAACCGTCCCACGCAGCGATGCGCCATTGTCTGTCGCATTCATGACTTTGAGATTCGAACCACTGCTGGTGGCAGCATTAGAATCCGCACGGTTATCGGCAATGCTCCAGCCCACTTTTGTTGGCGTTGGGCAATTAATCGTCAGAGTCACACCTTTCTCTCCCAGCTGGCTAGCCTCAGATTGAGAAAGATCGCCCAACTGGACGTTACCGAAATCAATAACGCCGTTATTGCTCAGCTCTGGCGTGCAGGAGGTACTGGCCAGAGAGGCTTTGACGCGTAACGTTGCGGTGTCGCCTGCAAACGCGTTGGCCGAGGTTATCGCGAGCGCAAGCGCCGCGACGAGTACTTTTTTGTTCATGGTTTTTCCTTACCATAGAGATAAAAGCATTAATGTGTTTTTCTTCTTTTTTTACTCTTCACACGGGCTATTTGCTGATGTGTGAATACATTATTCCAGCGTTAACAATTCCCAGGCCAAATGACTCTCCAGCAGCGTAGTATCTGCAATATGGTGAAACTGGGTATCGTTAATGACAGGAATTAATTTGAGGGTTACGCTCATCTGTTTTCCGCGCACCACAGCGTTATTTTGCCGGGCAATAATACCCTCGTTATTTTTAATGAAGGCTTTTCGCGATGCCTTATCGGCGGTGGAAAAATCCAGGCGATCGGTCGTTTTCGCGATATCGTATGCATGTCCGTCGATAAACAGGTTGTCGGCAAGCACGACTAACCTGCCGTCCTGCCCAAACAGAATGCCGCCGTTCATGCCGGAGGCAGACTGAAGAAACAGCGCCATTACCTGAGGTTGCGGGCAGAACACACTGGCGGTCACCTCTTTCGCGGGCATACGGTTCCAGTTTTTTTGCGACGCGGCGATCTCATTTTGTTTTAGCTGCCCAAATGAGACAACAGGTTGGGAAAAGGCGATCTGGCATTCAGCACTTAGCGCCGGTAGTGGCGCGGCGAGCAATACGGCAACCAGCGTATTCAATAACAGAGAATGGACGTGTTTCACTGACAAATTCCTTTTGCTTTTTCGTAATAGGCATCTTTGTTTTTTTCTTCGCTCAGCGAATAGTGAATCTGGCAAATTTTGGTCATGCTATCGTCCACCACAAATAACTGCGGCGAATCGGTTGCATCAGGGATAAATACATTGCCGTTATCCATTACGCTGACAATATAGTTGCTGTCTTTATCTACAACGCTCAAACCTCGGGCCAACCATGCTCCGTCCGGGCGTTTTACATCCAGCATCACCCGACGCGTATTCAATATCCGGAAATCAACCTGTGCAAAAGAGCCGTAAGCGGCAGTTAGCGTCTGGATCCCGTTCGACAAGTCCATCCCCTGAGGCAGGCTGTTGGCATTGACGACGACCTGCGATTTCTGCCATTCCCTCAGGTTCGGCACGACCGCCTGACCCCAGTAATCGGTCCAGACAGTACCGTCCGGTGTGTTCATCTCAATGCCGCTTTCGGGCTCGCTTAATTTCGCGATGCCGAACGTTTCTTTTACCGGATAGGGTGAGAAGGTGACGCCATGGGGATGCAGCGCCATGCCGCCGCTGAGTGATGCGCTGTAGTTATGTTGGTTCCCGTCGTTTAAACCCGCTGAAAGGCCAAGCTGCGTATAATGAAGATTGGCGTTGATATTGCTGTTGAAAGCATTGCTCTTATCGTCATTGTCGCGGTCGGCCGACAAGTTGTAGTTCACGTTTCGACCAAATTCCCCGCTGTCCTGAAGGCCGTAATTTTGTTTTTTACCCTGGCTGCGCATGTAGCTGCTAATACGCTCCGTACCAAACGGCACAGTCATGTTGATGTAAAAAAGGTCATCATCATTTGTATTAGCACCGTCAGAATGGCTGCTGCTCATGGCGTGTTGCCAGTTGGCGGTCACTGAAAATCGCCCCAGTGATTTTCCCCACGCCGCCATCAGATAGCGGGAATCACCGTCGTTTTCGTCCCCTGCGTTGACGCTATATTGCAATGAGAGGTTCCCAAAGATCGCGTGGCTCCAGTTAACGCTGGCATTCCAGGCGTTCTGATAGCCCTGTGACTCCTCATCCATGGACTCTGTCATCTCTCGAAAACCCGGGCTGAACGTCGAGGCGGAAAGCCCCAACGAGAGCTGAGCCGGAAGCATCAGGACGCTTTGTAGCTCAGCTTTCGCACCGTTTAGCGTGTCGTGGTATTGCGCACTGCTGAACATGAGGCTTTGTGAGAGGGACCAGTTATCATCAACAGACCACTCCAGTTGCCCACCTGCGGCCTGATACTTCTCTGCCAGCACGCCTGCGGTTACGCCCGTAAGTGTTGGCAAAAGGCGCGTGCCGTTGGAGAGATTCATCACCCACGGCGAGCCGGCATCATCCCCGCTGTCGCGAATCTGCCCAAGGGAGAAGCTCAACCCTTCCGTACGCGTCATACCGCTCACGTTGAGTGAAGAGGAAGGCACGGTAAAGCGTGTGGTTGACCCGTCCGTTTCGACCACGCTAATGTCCAGGTCGATATTGCCTCGTACCACGGGGACATCCGTCAGGGTGAAGGGCCCTGCATTGACCAACGAAGAGTAGATCACCTGCCCGGACTGTCTTACTTCGACGCGGGCCTGGTTTGTGCGTGCGATACCGGTAATGGTTGTCGCGGGAATATTGGGCTGAAGGCCCGTTTCTGGCATAAACTGAATGCCGTTAATTTGCGCGCCGCTGAACAGCGATGACGTGGCGTTAATCTGCCCGACCTGAGCACGAAGCTTACGACCCTCAAAAACGTGTTCGGCATAGGTGTAGAGGTTCTCTACGCTGCGTTTCCCGTTATCATCCGTAAGGATGTAATTACTGCGTACTGTCCAGTTTGCGACGTTGAGACCTGTGCCAATATTCCCCTGTGAAAAGGTACTGTTACCGCTACTGCCAAATTCGTTGTAGTTACTGAAGACGTTGTAATTGAGCATCCCGGCTACACCGCCGTGCGAGTAGTATTTTGCGGTGTAAAAACCATTATCCATGGCCTCTGCCGGAACAAATAGCTCAAGCGATTCCTTGTTAGGCAAAAGCGTGATCGTTGCTGAAGGATAATCCTGTAGCAGCGAGTGGCAGGGTTCATTCTCACGGATATTGAGTGGCAGCAAACCCGCCGCGCTAGTGAAGTCGTTATCAACGCACAGCTGGCCCTCTTCACCTATACGAACAGCCAGCGTGCCTTTATCTACGCCATTAATTTTCACCTGCACCGCGTGCTGGCCTGGCAGATAGCGCTGTGCCTCTGAGAAATAGTGGGCAAGGTTGGTGCTGATCCCGCGGGTGGCCAGAATATCTGTATTGAAATCTACGTTTGAAGCGTGTCCGACACGTGGATGCAAGAGCGCTGCCGCGACAATTGCAGATTCTATGGCACGCTTGCGCAAGGAAAACACCATCACCTGAAGATTCCTACTCGGTTAACGCACGAGAGGGGCGGTGTAGCTGTCCACTTCGATACCGTAACGGCTGGCGGGCTGGATCTCCACTGCGTTATCGGTGCCGTTAAGCGGTGTGTTGGTCTCTACCTTCATGGTTTCGCCAGGCAGAATAAACGTTTTGTTCATTGTTCCGGCAATGTGCGAAGGCAGTAGCGTTACAGCGGTAGAAAAACGCACGACATACGGTGAGTCGTTTTTGACCTGCATCTGTTTGTTATTGATTGACCATGTCAGAAGCTTCCAGGCATCTGTGACGACAGGGAGGCTTTTCGGATGAATCAAGACCGGCAGATCCTGGCGCAGGTTAATCCCGACGGTAATGTTCTTATCGGTGCTTTTTGGCGGGATCCCCTCAAATACCACGCGCTTGTAATGTTCGACCGTCAGAGGTTTATCGCTTTCCAGAATAAAACGTACCTGTTGCTCCTGGCCGGGCTCAAGGCGCACAACGGGCTGGGTGACGTTCAGCTTAACGCCATCATCGCTTTGAATATCTTTGATTGAGGTATAGAGAAGCGTTGGGATCGTGTCGGTGTTTTTAACGCTCATTACACCGCCGTGGTTGGCTTCATCAATCATCAGCAGTGTGGTTTCTGGCACCATGCCGGAGGCAAACACGGCAAATGGCATACCAGAAATAAACGCAAGGAGGAGGCTAAGCTTAATATTTTTTGACATAACGCTTATATCTATTGGAGTGAAATAAAAAAACTCTCCATAGGAATGGAGAGTTAGGTTTTATCAAAATTAGAGGTAGACCAACGTGATCGTGGATTGTCCGTCAAGTTGGGTCTTGTCAGTCAGCGTGAGACCTTTGCTAGGCGCAACGGCCATGGCGATTTTCAGTGGGAATACCGCTGTGGTGAACGCCAGTGGCGCACGTTGACCGCTTTTGGAAACGGTCATTACGTCTGTACCATCATTTGCCAGATAACCGTTGTTCCACATGTTTACCCAGCTTCTGCTGCTGATAGTGCCACCGGTGTAAAGTGAGGACGCGATAGGTTGTACAGCCGCACCGTCGGCAGTTACCGCACTCAGGTAAGTAGAAACTGAGTAGCCGCCAATATTTTCGCCAGCACTGGTTTTACCGACGCCGTTCAGCTGGTAAGCGCCAGTTGCTTTGCTTCCATCATTCCCTGCATCCGTAACATAAAAATCGGTTGAAGAGAGGGTTTTTCCTGCATTGGAATCTGCGCGGTCATCTTTGAAGTTCCAGCCCACACGCGTGGCTGACTGGCATTTGATGGTCAGCGTAACGTCTTTGTGGCCCGCCTGATAAGGCACGGCTGAGGACAGTGAGTCCAGGCCGATCTCGCCGAAGTTCGCCAGGCCGCCGTTGCTCAATTCTGGCACGCAGCCTGCCGTTGTCAGGGAGCCCTGAATTTTCAGTGTTGCAGTGGGTTCCGCATAGACTGCTGTTGCTACCAGAGAAATCACGGTAGCGAGTAATACTTTTTTCATCGTTTTTCCTTAACCATAAAAAATGTGCAGTACAAAATCGAAGATATTTTTAGTCATTAAAACGCTTGCATTTAACGTATTGCTCAATTTACAAGCGCGCTGATTTTATTAACGAATCGATTAATTCAGTAATTAGAATTTCTAACATCGGTATTGAGCTGTCATTAACCCTAAATATATTTAGCGAAAAAAATGGCGGGAATATCCCGCCGTTGAAACACATTAAAATATGTTGATTACAGATAAACCAGCGTAATGGTGGTTTCGCCGCTGAGCTGTACTTCTTCGCTGGTGGACAGGCGATCGGTATTGACGACAGCCAGAGACACTTTAAACGGATAAACGACGTTGGTAATTGCCATTGGGGTCAATTTACCTGGGTTCGCAGCAGTCATCATTTCTGCGTTGTCGTTGGCGATAAGACCGGTATACAGGTTATGCCAGACATATTCTCCTTTGTTGTTCACGAACATCGGAGCATAAATGGCCTGAATAGGCATACCGTTGGCGGTGATATCATTCACACGCGTGGAAATAGAGTAAGCACCGATTTTTTCTCCCGCAGAAGTGAAACCGACGCCATAGGTGGTGCCTGCACCCCATACGTCATCGCCATTATCTGCACCGTCCTCAATATAGAACTGGCTGGAGTTCAGATCGAAGCCGACGTTTGAATCCTGTTTATTATCGGCAATGCTCCATGCAACGCGAGTCGCTGCTGGGCAGTTAATCGTCAATGACATGTCCTGTTGACCAATTTGGTTAACCCGCTCTGGCGCTAATTTATCCAGTGCGATGGTGCCGAAATCAATTGAACCGCCGTTGCTCAGTTCTGGTGTGCAAGAGGCGTGGTTCATTTTGCCTTTCACTTTCATTACAACGGAATCTGCCATCGCTGCTGTAGAGGTCGCCGCAATAAGCGTGGCGAGTAGAAGTTTTTTCATTGTTTTTCCTTAACCAATAATGAGTTTAAATATTTATTTTTGTATAAATATTTAACTTGTTATTACACAAGCGCGGCGATTCTATTAACTGTTGCCGTAGTTTTAATAATTAGTATTTCTAATCTCTATTTTGAGTATTTTTAATCATCGTAAATACATTCATGTATGTATTTACGTTTGGCGCGGGAGTCATGTTACCGGGATGAGGCGATGCCAGAGAGGCAAATCGAGATAAATGACAAAACGGCGATAAAATATCGCCGCAAAGTTTGAAGGGAATAATAAAGGCGTTAAGGCTATTAGCGCACCGCGTGCGTCAGCCAGGTGGAGAGCTCATGTAGCTCTTTTTCCTGTTCCGGGAAATCCGCCAACAACGCATCACACTCCTGTTGAAGCACGTCCGGGTGATAAAGACAGCCCTGCAAACGTGCCGCCAGCGCTTCTAACGGGGCCGGGTTCAGGCTATCGGTAAAAACCTGTGTCCGGGTGATATGGCCTTTTTCAACGTCAAAATGCAGCTCTACGCCGCCCCAGGTAAAGCGCTCATCCAGCAGGTGTGAAAACGCCGGGGCCTGACCGAAGTTCCACTCCCAGCTGCTCTGGCGGGCAAAGGTTTCCGCGAAGTTTGGCAGATCGGGCGTTTTGTCGGGTGAAATCACCTCTGCTTCGACGCGTTCACCGTAATGGGCAAAGAACGCCTCGCGGATAGCATCGCAAATCTGTTCGTGCGTGACGCCAGGCAGCAGCTCAACCAGATTCGCCACGCGACCGCGCACGGAAGTGATGCCTTTCGCCTGTAGCTTCTTCTTATCCGGATTGAGGTAGTTCGCCAGACGGCTGAGATCGGCGTTGAGCAACAGCGTGCCGTGATGGAAACCGCGATCCATCGTTTCGCGATAGGCTGAACCAGAGACTTTGCGATCGCCGTCATTTGTTTTGACTACCAGGTCGTTACGTCCGGAGGCTTCTGCCGTCACGCCGAGTGAATTCAGCGCGTTGAGTACAATGGCCGTGGAGATGGTTTTGTCGTACTCCGGTTTACCCGCCATAAAGGTAAAGCAGGTATTACCCAGGTCATGAAACACCGCGCCGCCCCCGCTGCTACGACGTGCCAGGCGGACGTTATCCTCTTCCATACGCCGCGTGTTGCACTCTTTCCAAGGGTTTTGCGCCCGGCCAATGACCACGGTATCGGCGTTACGCCACAGGAAAAGCACGCGTTGGGTGGCGGGCATCTGGCGGAAGATACACTCTTCTACTGCCAGATTGAACCAGGGATCGTAAGAGTCAGAGATAAGCAGGCGTAACGTCGTCATGGCAAAGTTCCTTTTCCGAATCATTTGCCTACTTTATCACTAATCTTTCTTCTCGCTCTCTTCCTCTTCGGGAATCGATTTGCTGGCGGTTAGCAGGAAGGGCGATTGCTGCCAGCGCGTGCGTTTTCCCTGCAACAGGGTTCGCGCCAGTACCACGCCAATGGCCAGCGAAAGTAGCAACATCAGGCGCAAAATATTGGTGGTGTTATCCACCTGTTTGGCTTCGGTAGGCAGCGTGTGGGTGTCGAGCGTCAGGCGCAAATACCCCAGCGGGCCATTTTTCCCCTGAATAGGTTCGACGATTTGCTGGTTGAAGTAGCCCCCGGCTTTTTTACCGTCCAGCGCCAGCCTGTCGCGTACGTCGACGTGCTCGCCCGCGCGGGCTATCAGGTCGCCCTGTTCGTCATAGACCCCGGCGTCCAGAATGCGGCTGTTCTCCGTCAGCAGGCGTAATACCTGGCTTATCCGCTTGTCGTCCGGCGTTTCAGTACGCATAGACGGCGCAACGTTGAGCGTCACCTGACGCGCCAGCGTGCGGGCCAGTTCTTCAAGTTGCGGATTGCGTTGCCGTTGATGATTCTGGCTAAACCATGATGCCCCTTGCATCAGCGCCACCAGGAGCGCCAGACAGATAAGGACAATCACGGCACGATGAAGCCGGAATTTCAGTTTTGCGCGAGCCATATTCCACCTGCTGAAAATTTACGGCTTAATGTTGCCAGAAGTGATGGTTACAGGGTAGCCTCATGCGTTATTTTCCCTCTGGAACCTTCCGGCGCGAACGAAATTACAGGAGCTTCAATGCCGAACATTACCTGGT
>Ga0153918_1000450_pt1 | contig 19920 bp, 18 predicted proteins | sample TSFL002MetaG_FD_104687 | JGI IMG/M metagenome (GOLD analysis project Ga0153918, IMG submission 104687) | Attine ant fungus gardens microbial communities from Florida, USA - TSFL002 MetaG | ecosystem: Host-associated > Fungi > Mycelium > Unclassified | place: USA: Florida, Paynes Creek Historic... | reverse complement strand
CACGCAGCGTAACGGGGTTGATACCGCATCGTTCGGCCACTTCGCCGATACTGTAATAGGCCATTAACTCCCTCACGCTCAGAACTTCCATACCTAACTACACCAACCTTATCAGATTGTACAAACCATTTGTATAACTAAGACCACATTTTACCCAGGTGAATGGGTTACTCTTCCCTTCACCTGTGAATATATTGTTGTATAAAATTTACCATTCGTACAGTTAAGTCTGCCGCTTTGTGTACAGCTTTATCAGAATTCGAATTTTTTCTCCGGCCACGCAATAACCGGAATACCGCCATGTCGGGGGCTGGCAAAGAGATGCCCCTGGAACTGGGAAATTCCCGCAGACTCCAACCACATCCACTCTTCCGCCTTCTCCACGCCCACCGCGCAGAACTGGATCTCAAGCGTGGTACAGCATTTGATAATCGCCTGAATGATGGCCTGTCGGGGGCCACTTTTGTGCACGTTAGCGACCAGATCGCGATTTATCTTAATTCTGTCCGGCTGGAACTGAGCCAGCAGTTGTAGCCCTGCAAAACCGGCGCCAAAGTGATCGATCGTCACACTGATACCTGCACTTTTTAGCTGCCTGACCGAATCCGAGAATTCATCAAAACGGGAAATGGCTTCACTTTCAGTAAACTCCACCACAATCTGCTCTGGCACAAACCCATTTGCTTCAATCGCGGTGAGCAGAAAATCCACGGCGTTGGGAATGTTAACCAGCGTCATGGGCAGCAAGTTAAGGGATAATGTTTGGTCCTGTAATCCCAGCGCGCTGGCCATTGAAAGCGCCACCTGCTTACTTTGCAGATCGGACGTATACACTTCGTCACGCGGGAGTTTGGCGAAATAGGCCTCCGGCGGGCCGCCGTCATGGGTGCGGATAAGCGCCTCCCAGGAAACGACCTGCTGCATAAACGGATCAACTATCGGCTGGAACGCAAAGCTGCAATCCGCTCCCTTCGCGATCACCTCGGGCTGCGCGGATAAGCGCGTTTCTTCGGCAACAAAATCCCATGAATCCGCCGGCGGAAGTTCAAAGTAGTTCTCTTTTTCCGTGGCATCAACAAAGGTGCGGAAAAACTGGAGTGGGCGGTCGTTATACGTCAGCTGGTAGCGAGTCGTTCCTTTGTCGAGCACCTGCTGTAGCACCTCATCCCTGTCGAACTGGCGTAAATCGAAAAGCTCCATGCCCACGTTGCCAAAGCGCCGAACAGGCCCGTGATCGCGCATCAACTCCACCACATTATGGTGACGTGGGTCGTTACAGATCTGCTCATAGATCGACGAAACGTGCTCCACTGGCCCTTCAAGCAGTTGGAAAAAATGAGTGCCGTTAAACAGCAGGATTCCCGTGACATTAGATTGCTGATTTTTACTGTTTGCAGCAGCGACCATGGCTTCCAGCGCTTTCACTGGAACGTCCTCGCAGATATGACTGCGGTAAATGATGGTTGTGAGCATGCTATTCCTGGGGTTCGGGTTTTTCCACAAAAGACGTGGGTAATTTTCATTTATAGCACATTAATTGCTTAACAAATAATTTACATCTCAACCATTTACGGCAGTTAATGAGACCTGTTTTCTCCGCTGTACAACTTACCAGTACCTGCTCTTTTTGTACAATATATCCTGCAACATTAGCGCTTCACAAAACAATATAACAAAATGAAAATAAAAGACTTTATGAAAAAAATTAAAAAAAACACAAAAATCTGTACATTTTCCATGTACAGATTTTGAAATTGTGTATACCTTAAATGTAACGTTATTGACGACATGATTTTACAGGAGTGAGACATGCAGCAGGAAGGTTACGCCACAGATTCAGCAACAGCGATTGCACAGTACTTTGAAAAGGCTGCGCTTCCCACCCAGCAGGAGACGCTGGGTCAGGTAGTGGTTGAAATCCTCAGCGACGGACGAAACCTTAATCGCAAATCGCTTTGTACCAAGCTGCTCAGCCGCCTCGAACGAGCCGATGGGCCGGAAGAGGAAGAGCATTATCACATGCTGCTTGGTCTGCTCTTCGATCGGTAAAGTTATGAACAGCAGTGACGCAGACCGACTGATCGACACGCTTATCGGTGAAGCCGTTCTCTCTCTTCTGAAAGAGCGAGGGCCTGTAACAACCGAAGGATTGCTACAGCGTCTGCGGGTGATGAAAGAACATGAAAAGGATCCCCAGCGGCGGGAGACACTTGCGATGGTGATTGCCGAAATCGGCTCAAACAGCATCGCCCTTAGACGTCGCAGAACCGCGCAAGGACGAACGAAAAGAGAGGGAACTCTTAACAACAACAGAGACAATGTCATCCCTTTATTTGGAAATGGAAAACCGTCAGACCCCAAAAAAATACATTGACTGCAATTTAACAGCTACGGTGAGAACAAATGAGACAACATATTCAGCTTCAACCCGAATACCATTCTGCTTTTATAGACAGTGCGCTGTCGGAATATTTCCGTCACGCAGGCGATCGTTTTGCTGAAGAGTCCGCTGTTTTTTCTACTGCAGTACGCTGTGTTCTGGCCTCCGAGGGACACCTGTCCAATAAAGCGATCATCCTCTGGCTCATTCAAACTTTGGAAGCCACCCACGACGTGGTTCAGGCAGATGTGATCCGTAAGACCCTGGAAATCGTGGTGGGTTACACGATGGACGATCTCTAAGGCCCCTTCACTCCCCTAACGTGTCATCGTCAAAACTGACGAACGGCCTGACGATGACACGCACCTTTGCGCATAACACCCTGTAAAACCAGCAAAGCAAAACTGGCACGGTTCCTGCTTACCTTCGCCTACGGGACTGGGTTTTCCAGTCAACTTTGCTTCATTTCTTAACAGGTCTGTTATTGATGAAAAAAATCGCAAGCGTCTGCCCTTACTGTGGTGCAGGCTGCAAATTGAATCTGGTCGTCGAAAATAACCGAATCATCCGTGCCGAAGCCGCCAATGGCGTCACTAACCAGGGCACGCTGTGTCTGAAAGGCTTTTACGGATGGGATTTTCTCAACGATACCCGCCTGCTGACTCCCCGCTTAACACAACCCATGATCCGCTACCATAAAGGTGAAGCATTCACCCCCGTCACCTGGGAAGAAGCCATTCGCTATACAGCCCACAAACTGAAAAGCATTAAAGAGCAGTTCGGCCCCCGGTCGATTATGACCACTGGCTCTTCCAGGGGTACTGGCAATGAAACCAACTACGTGATGCAAAAATTTGCCCGGGCGGTGCTTAACACCAACAACGTAGACTGCTGTGCACGCGTCTGCCACGGCCCCTCCGTTGCCGGTTTACAGGAGACGCTTGGCAATGGTGCCATGAGCAACTCCATCAACGACATTGAAAACTCAAAATGCCTGCTGGTCTTTGGCTATAACTGTGCTGACTCGCATCCGATCGTGGCAAGACGCGTGCTCAAAGCGCGTGAAAATGGCGCGAAAATTATTGTCTGCGATCCGCGTCGCATCGAAACCGCGCGCATTGCCGATCAGCATTTGCAGCTGAAAAACGGCAGTAATATGGCACTGGTGAATGCCTTCGGCTACGTACTTCTGGAGGAAGAGCTATACGACAAAAGCTATGTTGCGCGCTTCACAGAAGGGCTGGATGCCTATCGCGAGGCGGTAAAAGATTACGCTCCTGAGAATGTCGAACACCTTACCGGCATTGCCGCCAGCGACGTTCGCCAGGCAATGCGCACTTTCGCGGCAGCACCGTCGGCCACCGTCATGTGGGGGATGGGCGTGACCCAGTTCGGGCAGGCTGTTGATGTGGTTAAAGGGCTTTCCAGCCTCGCACTGCTGACCGGCAACCTGGGACGTCCGGCTGTCGGCGTCGGCCCGGTACGTGGGCAGAATAATGTCCAGGGTGCCTGTGATATGGGCGTGCTGCCTAACATGTTCCCCGGTTATCAGGATGTCACCGATGTAGCAGTCCGGCAAAAGTTTGCCGATGCCTGGAACATCGATATCAACCAGATGGATGCTCGCGTGGGAACACGCATAACGGAAGTCCCGCACCTTGCGCTGGAAGGTAAGATCAAGGCCTATTACATCATGGGGGAAGATCCGCTCCAGACGGAGGCCGATCTTGGCCTGGTACGCCGGGGTTTTGAGGCCCTTGATTTTGTGGTGGTGCAGGACATTTTCATGACCAAAACCGCCGAAGTGGCAGATGTGTTGCTGCCTGCGACCTCCTGGGGTGAACATGGCGGCGTATTTACCTGCGCTGACCGGGGCTTCCAGCGATTCGGCAAAGCCATAGAAGCCCGCGGCAACGTGAAACGCGACTGGGAAATCATCAGCCTGCTTGCCACCGAAATGGGCTATCCGATGGACTATACGTCCAACCAACAGATTTGGGATGAGATGCGCGAGCTGTGTCCACTGTTCTTTGGCGTGACCTATGAAAAAATGGGCGAGATGGGTCATGTCCAGTGGCCGTGCCCAACACTGGAACACCCGGGAACCCCTCACCTGTATAAAGACAATCAGTTCGACACACCAACCGGCAAGGGACAACTTTTCGCTACGGCATGGCGCCGCCCAGCTGAAATTCCTGATGCGGAGTATCCCCTTGTGCTCTGCACGGTAAGGGAAGTTGGCCACTACTCCTGCCGCTCAATGACCGGCAACTGTGCGGCACTGCAAAGCCTTGCCGACGAACCTGGACGCGTGCAGTTAAATCCGGCAGATGCCGACGCGCTGAACATACGCGACGGGCAGCTAGTCTGGGTGCGCTCGCGCAGGGGGAAAGTGATCACCCGCGCCAGCATCAGCGAACGCATCAACGCCGGTGCGGTTTATATGACGTATCAGTGGTGGATTGGTGCCTGTAACGAACTGACGCAGGATAACCTCGACCCGATATCGAAAACGCCGGAAACAAAATACTGCGCAGTACAGATTGAGGCGATTGAAGACCAACGCTGGGCGGAAGATTTTGCCGCATCAGCGTATCAGTCCATGAAATCACGGCTGATTAGCGCGGTGAATGTCTGAAGAAAATGCCGGGTGGCCTAACCGCCCCCGGCAACAGGCGATGACGTTGTAATGGATCAAGGCTCGCTATAAAGGAAAACGTGCAGTTGAAGCCCTGCATCATGGCTTCCCCGATCGTTGTGAGTGAACCAGGCACCTGACGAAACCATCACGACATTGTTTAACGGGGCCTGCCAGACTGTCTCGACCCCTTTCAGCGTCTCATTACGTGGATAAGCCTGGTTAAACGACTGAGACGTACGGTTCAGTCGAGCCGTTACGCCACGCAGGCCTAGTCGTTGGTCGTTCTCAAATACCCACTCCACGCGCGCCGAGTACTGCGTGCCGTCACCGCCCATCGCATCCGCCAGCGGCCAGCCCTGCTGATAAAAACCGCCGTGATAACAGTAGTGATAATAGATAATCCCGGTATCTTTCATTTGCGAACGCGTATCCGCCGCTTCAAGAGCCCAGTTTATCTGGCTATTCCCCGCTACATTATGCCCTTCGATTCCCCCCAGCCAGGTGTTATGGGAGGGCAAAAATCCAGCTTCATCATCGCCCACAACCTGGCCATACACACTCACCGGAATATCGAACAGACTGGCTAAATGAACGCGAAAATCAATGCCACCAAGCTGATCTCCCGGGTCGCTTTTCTGGTTTCCGGTATTATCCTGCCCAAATAACGCATCCCGTAAGGACGCGTAATTTTCCGGGCGCCCTTTTCCGCCCCACATGATCACACGGGAAACAGCCAGTTCCAGCGTGTTGCCCGGCGTAAAAGCCACTCTGGCTCCTGAAAGCTTCGGCTGCTCCGGGCGAGAATATTGTCGGACCTGCCCCGTAAAAATTTGATACTGCCATGCTCCCAACCATGCAAGCCAGGGGCTCTCGAAAGGATGCTGTTCATCGCGCTGCATCATCAGTCCTACCACCGGACGTGCTGAATCGGAGCGGAGCAAACTGGCATCGTTTCCAGGGCCCCACCACTGCGGGATCTCACCGAAGCTTAACCACTGATTAGCCAGACGCAACGCCGCATAGCTGCCATTTGGGTTAACGCTGGACGCGTCAGCGATCCATTGTCTTCTCTCTACATTCCCCTTCAGGGTGATATCCCAGTCATCATCATTCATATTGATAGCAGTGCTAAACGACTGTCCCGCGGTATGCTCTGTGCCCATACCCGCCGGGAGCGCATTGCGGCCAGTCGCGGCAAAAGCAGAACCCTGTACCGACGATTTGAGTTGCTGTAACCGCTTATGGATCCGGTGAATAATCCGCAGGTTAACGGGATCCTGACTGGAGCGTAGCGTTAACAGTGCATTTTGTATTTCATTCTCACTCAGGGGCCATGTTGAGAGGTCAAGGTGTATCAATTTTCGGTCGGACAACCATGCCAGATCGTCACGCAGGGAGCGATCGTTAACCACCAGACCCGCAGAAAATCCCTGACAGGAAAAAAGACAAAGGGCAAACGCCACTGTGTTATTAGTGAAACGAGTCAATATAGTAATCCTGGATATTATCGATTCAGATACTGGTGAAATATATTTGCCCAGTTATTTTTCTCGGCAATTCTGTTAAGAAGCTTGATTAATTCATAATCGCTTCGCAAATGAAATTTCTGCATCAGCATATATTTGTGCGTAAAAACTGTTTTATCACTGATGCATAACTCTTTCGCTATATCGGTCACCGACAATCCCTTATACAAGCCAATCATAATGCGAACCTGTTGGGGTGATAATGTTTTTTGCTGGCACTCGAAACAGGAAATAGAAGGTCGCCGGTATTTATTTAACGGGGTTACCCGCCAGGCACTAAAGAGCGCAAGACGTAGCTGCGACAGAGGCGCTCTTCTGGAAATAAAAATAATATCCTGGTAGCAGGATGGCAACGCTTTTATCCCATCATCCTCTTCGACAATACCGATGATGATTCCTTGCTGGCGCGCCTGCAATTCGGGAAAACAGGTAAAGCATTCCCCCTGGCACAACGAAAGCACAATGACATCAGCTGCTCTGATACTGTCCGCGGTAAAATCAGATGTAAATGTAACGTCCTGCTGCGCGACATGAGAGAAAAAATCCTTAAAAAAATACTGCAAGCCGCACTGAAATAACATATCAGTCTCGCTTATTAAAATGTTAACCATTTTTATGTCAGGGTGTCGTATAAATATTTAAAGTGGATTATTTTGATTACAAGTCGGTCATTACATGGCACTCAATTTTCGCAAGCGCATTATTGCTTTCGTCCCAGTCAGCCGTTTTGACAACCGGCTCTTTAAAGGCCCAAATAATAGACATCAACAAGGTCAGTACGATACATCCCTTTAGCATAAAGCGGATAAAATACATGTCATCTCCATCAGTCAAAGCGTATTAGTTATACTGCATAGTAAGAATGACAACCGTGCTGATCGTCCCTGGCGTTGCACCACCCGCGGCCGATTTAACCCTCGCCTGCATGGGTAAAGTCGCCGTTCTGTCCGCGGCAATATTTTGGGTAATGCTCGAACCCGTCCCCATGAGTACATCGCTGCCCATCTCCGTCATCGCGATAGCAACGTTTTCTGCCGTACCGCTGTTCTTGTAGTAGTCGATGCCAGCAACAGGATCGGGTGTTCCGCTAAAAGTTGCTGTGACACTTTGGGTGCCCACCGGGCAAAGGGTGAACAACAAATTAAAAGCAACCGGATCGGAAAGCGATCCCGGCGTAACCATATTTGTAGCCTGAATATTGCCGAGATTAACGTCCAGATTGTTATTCCCACCATTAAATACGCAGGGAGAGGCAACAATATTGCCGGTGACGCTGACGTTAACGCTGTCTGCGGCAATAACATTGCCGCTTATTACTGCCGCGAGAAATGTTGCCGTACGCATTATATTCATCGTCATTCCTTTTACTGGTAGGTCAAATTTAAGGTTGCTGACGCATTTGCGGTGCCGGATTCTACCGTCGTTTGCGTTTGGTAATAACGCGCCGTTAATGGGAACGCTTCCTGACCACCTGCCGCGAGTTTTAACGGCAGACGCGTATTGAGTGTGAGAGGCGTACCGTTATAGAGCAACTGAACGCCGACCCCTTTCGCCGTACCGGCACTCCCTTGCCCCGTCAGCGCCAGCACGCTCGTCGTTGCAACGTCCGGATTCTGAATACCGCTGAATGATAGGTTAACGTTAGCCCCCGTATCGCAGTTAAGTCCGAGATTCTGCGTATTTTGGGCAACCGCTGGTGTGGTGCCTACCGTTGAACCAAAAACCGCGGCAGAAATATCCCCTATCGGAAATGTCAGTTGCGGTGTTGTAATATTGCAGGCCAGTACGTTGATGGTTCCGCCCAACAGGGTGGTCGTCAGGCCATCACGATAAACGCCGTCACTGCCCTGCAGCATCACCACACCCAGCACGCCTGGCGTCAGCGACCCCGACGCGACCGCTCCGGTAACGATAAGTTCTATTTTACCGCCCCACCATTCGACATAACTCGCCTGTGCATTATAGGAAAAGGTATTTGTGGGGTTTTCAAAATAATTACCCGACGAAAAACGCACACCTATACCGTTTACATTAGTGTTATAAACATGATTACCGTAAGTGCTCAGTGTCGCATTCAGATAGCGCATGCTAAAACCCAGCATTAATGGGTTGGTGCACCCCGTTAAATAGGAGCCCGTTAATGTCGCATTTCGCGAAAATAATACAGTTCCAACTGCCACGTCACGTTGAACCGTAATTGTGCCGATGGACAAGGTTGATTCCTGGGGCACAATCGTAGTGCAGGTTCCTGCATAAGCGCTGTTCCAGCCTGCTGCAATGCACAGCAGGAATATCATGTTAATTAATCGCATTTTATAAACCCTAAAGGCACGTGACGTTAATTTCGGTAATTCCACCCGCCGACGGCTGCGGGGGAAGTACGTAAGGTGCGTGACATTGCCGATCGCTTTCCGCTCCCCACGTGACGAGGACGGTTCCCTGGCTATCCAGGCCGGTGAGATAAGCCTGGCCCTTATCGCCAACAATAACGTTGCTGCTGTCGGCGCCTTTAAGGCTTGCCATTGCACCAAAGGGAACAAACTGGCCGTTATGCACTAAATTAAACAAAACCCGTCGCCCCACCTTCGCCTTATAGTCGGCCAAAACGATTGCACCACGCGTTGGCGTCACCGTCCGGGTGTTAATATCCAGCTCAACATCATCCGGCAGGCTTTCCGGGGCAAGAGTGATGTCGTTTTTACGGTAGACGGAGAGATTACTGACCACCGTATATCCGCGGTAATCCGTTCTGACGCCCGGTTGATTGCGAATATCTACGCCGTGCGCGCCCGGCGCGCCAATCAGAACATTGGTCTCGCCCAGAGGCTGCGAAAGCGTGATCCCCTCTTTGTGAGCCAGTATGCCCCCCTGCAGACCGTAGTTAAGGCGATCGCTGTTTTTGTCGTAGCTGTAGCCCGCCGTCACTTCGCCGTAGGTTCCCTTATAATCACCATTCATATTGCCCGTGTAGCCAACACCATCCGACCCGTATCCCTGCTGCACGTTCCAGTTCAGGGCGTGGTTTTCCAGCGCGACGCCGTTCAGACCAATGTTGTGCGTGGTTCCGTTATTCTTGCTGGTACTCACGCCATAGTTAGCCCAGGTCTGCGGCAAAAACTTCTCCAGAGGGATACTGACGCTAAAGGCCAGTAGCTGATCTTTGTCGTACCGTTTATTGTCATCGTACGAACCCGCAGTGCCGTTTTTACTGTAGGTCCAGGTGATTCCGTAACTGATGTTGTGCCAGTAGTTGTTGTAACCCAGGCTGTATGACGCCATCGTTTTACCTGAATTCCAGTAGTCTTCGCGGGCGGCGCTCAGCGTCAGCGAACCAAGGTCGGTACCCAGGGTCTGGCTCATCGTCAGCTCGGCCCGGTTGCGGCGTCGGTCCTGAAGCGCGGCGCTGTCGCCGTAGGAATCGAGGATCTCCTGCATGCCGTAGTAACCGCTTGTCGAGTAGCGGTAACCTGCAATCGAAAAATGGGTTCCGGTACCTACAACGTTTTTGCTGTATCGCGCGCGCCAGGACTGACCGTTAGATTTCTCACCGCCCTGCGGGGTGGACCAGGCCTGAGTCATGTCCGCAGAAATGGCGCCGAAATCACCCATGTTTTTCCCGAGCCCGGTGGCGATCGACTGATATTTACTCGACTCCTGCAACCCACTATAGAGCGTTAGCCCATACGGCAGGCCAACGATCCCGGTGATTTGCCCGAAAGGCGTCTTATCAACGCTGCCGTTATATGAACGGTATTGCCCTCCGGTTACTGCATACTTGAGCCGTCCTTCGCGCTGTAAAACCGGTAATGACGCGTACGGGAGGGTGAAATGTTGCTCACTGCCATCGGCTTCTTTAACGGTGACGTCCAGATCCCCGGCCCCGCCCGTGGGGTACATATCGGTAATCTCAAAAGCGCCTGGTGCCACGTAGGTCTGATAAATCTGATAGCCGTTCTGCCGCACCACCACCTGGGCATTGGTACGCGCGATACCCCGCACCACAGGTGCATAGCCTTTTAGCGAGTCCGGGAGCATGTCATCATCAGAAGCCAGTTGTCCGCCGCGAAACGGCATACTGTCGAACACGTCGGCTGGCGCGGAGCTATCCCCCAGCATTAGCTGCGCGTTGAGCGGAATGATGGCGCGCTGTACATAGGTGTAGACGGTATCCCATTTGTCCTGACCGGTCTCATCCCGCGACCAGGTGGTGTAATTTCGCAGTCGCCACGGCCCAACGTTGAGACCTGGGCGCAGGTTGGCATACTGACTGTCGCTGTTTTTGCTGCCGTTTTGTTTTGCCCAGTTATTTGCGCCACTCAGGCTGTAATTCAACATGGCCGCAGCGATCCCTTCATCCCACAGCGCCGGCGAGACATACCCGCGTGCCGGCAGATCAATGGCGGCCTGAGGAATGCTGATAATCAGTCGCTGCGCGGCAAACTGAAAATCCGTGCTGGCGTGAGGAATAGCCTGTAGGTTGACACAGGATGCTCCCTGGGTTGCCAGACCAGGAAAAAACGCGGTTTTGACGCCCCATTTGTTGAGCTGTTCAATACTCAGACAAGGATGGAGGCTGTCGCCCTCTTCCCCACCTTTTACAGAGGTAAAATCAATATCGCTGGTCTCGATGAGTTGGTCGTCAAGGATGATGTCAACGTGGTATTTCCCTGGTGCCTGCGAACCTGATTCAAAAGCAGATAAATCAGCTTTACCCATGCCCGGGTTATCCAGTTCAACCAGTTCGGCGTTGAACGAATCGCGGGCATCAACAGTCTGCATTGCATTAACCAGCGCAAAGGCGATACCAATCGCCAGACGCGCAGGCTGCATTTTCTTCGTTTTCGTTGCCATCATCATTAACCTGACCTGATATGAGGATCGCCGCTTTTAATAAATTAAAAACTGGCCTGATGTATTATTCCGGGGCTGCCGTAATCATTAATGACTTTGAATGAAATATGGTTGCCATTGGCACCTGTGGGTAAGGTAAATGCCGCCATAGCACCAGGTGCCACCCAGGAGACCTCATCCAGTTTTTTATCGCCGACGCTTATTTCATTAAAATTGATGACATATTGCGTGGGATTGGTGACCATTAGCTTATTTCCACTACGTGACCAGGTTAATTTATTCGCTTGTTCTTCCGGGGTTGATGCCTTCAGAGCTGTCGGGCGATAAATAAGCTTGATGCGCGTTTTGACGGCAATTTGCAGGGAGTTTGCCTGTTTTGAGGCAGACGGTATCGCTTTAATATTCAGCCAAAAAAGACTTTCTTTATCCTGGGGTAGTGAACCCGAGAGTAAAATACGCTCAATATTTTGCTGACCACCATCCAACCGATATAAAGGCGGTGTAACAATAAAAGGCGCTTTATTAGCATTACCCTCTGGCATTTCAACCCAGGACTGGATTAAATAAGGCACACTATCTGCATTATTGATGCTGATGGATGCCTCTTTTTTCCCGCCATCAAAAATGACGCGGGTGCCGCCAATAATGACCCCAGCATAAGCGTTCGAAAATGATGCCGTCAGAGCGGCAGCGATGAGCAGGGTCTTGCTAATAAAATTCATGTTACACCTCTTGAAACACAGGGGGCAGTAGCTGCCCCCACGCAGAACGTCGTGGAACCGACTCGTGTTCTGCTTACTTAATGACTAGTTATAAACAACGGAGAAATTTGCTACGGAGTTTGCAGGACCGGCAGTCACCGATGCCGCCGTTGAAATATACTGCGCGTAGAAATTCAGCGTATTATCTGCGGTGCTGCTTAACGGATAGCTATAGCTATTACTGCCGTGCAACGGCAGATCCGCTTTATCAGCGGTCATCAAATTGATAGCAACACCCGTTGCCGCACCGGCGACGGAGGTATCAATCGCCAGCAGGTCGGCATTAGTCAGGTCAGGCGTACCGTCAAAACGGACTTTGGCACTGGTGACCGTCACCGGGCAGTTCTTCAGGACAATATCGAATTTCGTTGCCGCAGTTCTGGAACCTGTTGCCGGAAATTCTGTTTTATTGTAATCGCCTAATACCACCACCTGATTTTGAGAGGCAACCGCAACATCGCAGGCGGAATCCAGGATGTTACCGTTAAAATTAACGGTTCCTGCAGCAGCGATTGCATTGCCCATCATTAACGCAGAACCTGTCGCAACCATCGCTAAAATAATGTTCTTTTTCATCATCTTCATTTTCCTGTTCACGGGATAACTTTATTTATTATTAAATCTCACGCAGCAGAAAGTTGATAAATGAATCACCACGGATCCATTTATTTTTAATTCACGCAATAAGGTCTTTCTGACTGACTGGTTAAAATTTATATAATCATTTTGGTGAACACAACGTTTTGATGGTCTAGCTGTAGACTCTGATTTAACGTAAATTCAACATTTTTCTGGCTGCGTTTTATGCTTTACTCCCATGGTCTATTAGTAGACTTGAGCGCCTTTTTGTTTTTATTCAATACGTTAGATATTAATCGCTCACCGGTCTACTTTTAGACCTTGCCGACACATTCCCTGACCCCTTCATTTTTAAGATAATTCTTCACGCAGATCAAAAAACGATCAGACCCGTAGTCGCAGTGAGATACCTTATGAATACACGTTTAACCGTCCCAATGAATAACCAGGAATCAACCGTTCTGGGTTTAAAACCGTTTATCCATATAGATACCCTGATTAAATCAGTGCTACCTGCTGCCAACAGAATGATTATCTGTCGGGGAGAAACTGTACATTATTATAAAGATGATGTGCGTCAGTGTTTTTTACTTCTCCAGGGAAGCGTGGCGCTTCATCGTCGCGGCGATGGTATTGTTTTAAACTCTGAATCTGCCCCTTTTATTCTTGGCGTTAGCAGTCAATTTTCTTCGGAACATCTCTACGTCAGGGCCCTGGAGACGGCAGAAATCGCCCGCGTGTCGCTGGAGACGTTTAATCAGATTGTTTCACAGCAGGATTTATGGGAGCACTTTGCAAAACTGCTTATTTATACGGCCTCACGGGTGTATGAGCATTGCGCGCAAATATCGCAAATGTCTGCCTACGACATCATTCGCTTCCAGCTTGTTGAGCTTATGCAGGAGCCCGACGCCATACGGAAAAATACGACGGCAGCCGCCTACATCAAAAGCCGGACGTATCTTTCACGTAGTGGAATTATGCGTATTCTGGCAGAACTGCGGACCGGAAAGTACATCACCATGGCGCGTGGGGTGCTGCTTGATATTCACCATCTGCCACGAAAATATTGATAGCCAGTGTGCCTGTACCAGGGAGAAGCGCTATAATTAGCCAGGTTATTCTTAAGGTTGTCGGCTACCATGTCCCTTCCAGAAAAGTCTCAACGGGGTTCTCCCTACGCGCAAGAGCTTATTTCACACCTGTTGCCTGATTGCACACCGCAACGTACCGCCCGCGGCGAGCGGCTTGACCTGCAAATCAACGGTCAGGGTATGTGCTATTTAATTCTGGAAGGAACCATCGCCATCTACAGAAGAAGTGATGACATGATGCTGTCTACGGCTCGCAGTCCCGCCGTGTTCGGCCTCGCCAACCTGACCGATATCTATTTTAATGATTATATTAAGACCGTCAGCCCTTGTCTGATAGGGACGCTCACCACCGAGCGGGTGAATGACATTATCAAAGAGAAGGCATTATGGGGCCTGCTTTCTAAACAGCTTATGTTCGTGTATAGCCGTCTTTATAACAACGTGATGCCGCAAGGCGCGCCGACGGCGTATGAAATGATTCGCCAGCAGCTTATCAAGCTGATGGAGGAAGATGAGTCCTATCGCGGCAGCATGACGGCGGAAAGGTATATCAGGGAGAAAACCCAGCTCTCGCGCAGCGGCGTGATGCGCATTCTGGCAGATTTAAAAACCGGCGGATTTATCGAAATGGAAGATGGCAGGCTCATTAAAATCAACAAACTCCCCGCCCGATACTGAATTTCAAACAGAAAAAAAGCCGCAAACGCGGCTTTTTTATCAGCAATCAATGGACATGAACGCCCAACCGCCAGGCAAAATAGATCTCTTCTTTCAGCTCGCTGGAAGAGAGCGCGAGTAAGTCAGCAAATTCCAGCTCAAGCTGTTTCAGTTTTTTCAGGTACTGTGCCGGAGACAGGTTGCTCTTATCGCGACGTAAATATTCAACTGCCAGTTGGGTTGGGTTCAATTCGGTATCCATGATGTCCTCGCTTGTGTACAAAACCTGAGCAGTATAACACGTTTCGTTGCACGTATTTTGACCAAAGGCAAAACATCACGGATGTTTACACGCTTTACACTACCGCCGTTGTCAGACGCGATGAACAGCACAGACGGTCCTGTTCATCCAGGATATCAATCTGCCACACCTGATGACGGCTGCCTGCGTGCAATGCTCGGCAAACACCGCGCACACGACCACTGCGTACAGAGCGAATATGGTTGGCGTTCACTTCCAGTCCGACCACTTTGTGTTCCCCTTCGGTACACAAATAGCCTGCGACTGAGCCAAGCGTTTCAGCCAGTACCACCGACGCACCACCGTGCAGCAGGCCAAAAGGCTGATGCGTGCGGCTATCGACAGGCATGGTCGCTTCCAGCGAATCCTCACCAATATGGGTAAACTGAATATCCAGCAAACCCACCATATTCCCTTCTCCCATGGCATTGAGCGCCTGAAGCGTCACTGCTCGTTTCCAGATCATCCCATAATCTCCAGTAAAGCCTGTAATGGATGGCGTACACCGTTACCTTCAACGCGTTTCACCTGGCTGCGGCAGGAGTAACCTGTCGCCAGACAGCGGTTGCGCGGTAAACGCTGCATGGCCTGATGCCATGACAACTCGTAGATCCCAAGTGAGTTCTCATGATTTTTGACTTCATGCCCGTAGGTTCCCGCCATGCCACAGCATCCCACGCTGACGCTCTCAAGCTTCGCACCGAAGCGGGCGAAAATAGAGGCCCACTGTCCAGGTGCCCCCGGCAATGCCGTTACCTCGGTACAGTGCCCAAACAGATACCAGGACTCACCGCTGACCTCTTTGGCCGCTGTTTTTTGCAGCGCCGCAGGCAGCCATTCATGCACTAGCATAACGTGGAAATCCCCACGTTTTTCGCCAAGAGTCTGCTTGTACTCATCGCGGTAGCAGAGCACCAGCGCCGGGTCGACACCGACCATCGGGATCCCCAGCGTGGCAACGCGATTGAGGAAGTCTGAGGTTTTCTGTGCGGTTTTCGCAAAGCGGTTCAGGAAGCCTTTAATGTGCTGCGCCTTGCCGTTTGGCGAGAACGGCAGCACCACCGGCTGATAACCGATTTTTTCAGCCAGACGGACAAAATCGGCCACGACCTGCGCATCGTAGTAGCTGGTGAACGGATCCTGCACCACCAGCACTACATTGGCTTTTTGCTCTGCGCTTAACGCTTCAAGCTGCTCCAGAGTCATGTTCGCAGAACGATGCCCCACCAGCTGACGCTGTAATGATGGCGTCGACAGCAACGGCAGGTCCACCATGCCGATATGTTTCTCTGAGAGCTTGCGTACCAGCGGTTGATTAATAAAGAAGTTGAACGTCTTAGGCGCTCGCGCCATCAGCGGCGCATAACTTTCCACCGTGGCGACCAGATGATCGCGAACCGGGCGCAGATAGCGCGTGTGGTAAAGTTGCAGGAAACGCGAACGGAATTCCGGGACGTCGATTTTAATCGGGCACTGGGTCGAGCACGCCTTACACGCCAGGCATCCGGACATGGCTTCTTTGACTTCATGAGAGAAATCATATTCGCCTTTACGGGCGTGCCAGCTGTTCCGCGTGCGTTCGATCAGCGTGCGCAGGCTGGCCGCTTTTTCCGGCAACTCGCTTTCCAGCTTGAGCGGATCAACACCGCGATCGGCCAGCAGACGCAGCCATTCGCGCACCAGGGTTGCACGCCCTTTTGGCGAATGAATACGGTTACTGGTGATTTTCATCGACGGGCACATCGGGCTTTTCGCGTCGAAGTTAAAGCACAGACCGTTCCCGTTACACTCCATGGCGCCACGCCAGGATGAGCGAACGGCGATAGGAATTTGCCGGTCATAAGTGCCGCGTTTCACCGCATCCACGCGCAGCATTGGCGCATCCACACCCTCTGGCGGGCAAATTTTGCCCGGGTTGAGGCGGTTATCCGGGTCAAACGCCGCTTTGACTTTACGCAGCTCCCCGAACAGTTGCTCACCGAAAAACGCCGGGCTGTATTCCGCACGGAAGCCTTTTCCGTGCTCGCCCCACAGCAGACCGCCATATTTCGCGGTTAACGCGACAACGTCATCGGAGATCTGTTTCATCAGGATCTCCTGCTGCGGGTCGCACATATCCAGAGCCGGGCGCACGTGCAGTACCCCGGCATCGACATGGCCAAACATGCCATAGCTCAGTCCGTGGCTATCCAGCAACGCACGGAACTCAACAATATAGTCAGCCAGATGCTCCGGCGGTACGCAGGTGTCTTCTGCAAACGGAATGGGTTTTGCGGCACCTTTGGCATTGCCCAACAGCCCCACCGCTTTTTTACGCATCGCATAGATACGCTCAATACCGGAAAGGTCGTTACACAGCTGCCAGCCAATAACTCCGCCCTCACCTCTGGCGATAAGTTCGTCCAGACGCTGGCAGAGCATCGACACCTGGCTTTCAATCAGCTCAGCGTCATCGCCTGCAAATTCAACGATGTTCAGGCCAAGCATCTCTTTATCCGGTACATCGGTGATCAGTTCGCTCACGGAATGCCAGACAATGTCTTCCCGCGCCAGGTTAAGCACTTTGGAGTCGACGGTTTCAACCGACAGCGCCCGCGCGTCAACCATAAATGGCGCATTGCGCAGCGCAGAATCGAAAGAGTTGTATTTCACATTGACCAGGCGGCGTACCTTCGGCAGCCGGGTGATATCCAGACGCGCCTCGGTAATAAACGCCAGGGTGCCTTCCGAACCGGTCAGAATACGGGTCAGATCGAACTGGGTCAGGTTATCGTTAAACACATGACGCAGATCGTAGCCCGTCAGGAAGCGGTTCAGTTTGGGGAATTTATCGAGGATCAGCTGGCGGTTATCGCGACAACGTTCCAGTACGGTGCGATAGATTCGCCCGCTGGCGGTGTTATCTTTGCCCAGCGTTTCAGCCAGCGCAACGGGCATTGGCTGAGTATCAAGGATGTCGCCGCCCAGCAGTACCGCGCGGACGCCCATCACGTGGTCGGAGGTTTTCCCATACACCAGCGACCCCTGTCCGGACGCATCGGTGTTGATCATCCCGCCAATGGTTGCGCGGTTACTGGTAGAGAGCTCTGGCGCGAAAAAGTAGCCATAGGGTTTTAAATACTGGTTGAGCTGGTCTTTGATAACGCCCGCTTCAACACGCACCCAGCCCTCTTCAGGATTGATTTCAATAATGCGGTTCATATAGCGGGACATATCAATGATGATGCCCTGATTAAGCGCCTGGCCGTTTGTGCCGGTGCCGCCGCCACGCGGGGTGAACACCAGGGACGTAAAACGTTCCTGCGCCGCCAGACGGGAAATTAATGCCACATCTGCCGTCGAGCGAGGAAAGACGACGGCATCGGGAAGAAGCTGGTAGATACTGTTATCGGTCGCCATCGTTAGCCTGTCGGCATAATTTGTGGCGGTATCACCTGTAAAACCCTGTTGCTCCAGTGCCTGCAAAAAATTAAGCACCAGTTGAACGACGCCAGGTGCCTGAGAAATCTGTGGGATCATTACGGTCGACCCTAATTAGAGGTGTGAAATCGTTTGCGTTGTGTCGTGAAAGTTTTATCACATTTTTTTCTTATACGCTCAGCTGAATTACATGCAGAATCTGCCTGTTAAAAATCGCTGAAATCACTAATGATTAGAGTGACGCGGTTTCATGTTCTCGCCAGCCTGGCTGGTGTTCATCTAAGGAAAGTTTTATTTATGGTCAATCTTCGTCAGCCGAGGGATGTTGCGCAAATCCTGCTGTCAGTGCTGTTTCTGGCAATCATGATTATTGCGTGTCTGTGGATTGTTCAGCCATTTGTGCTCGGCTTCGCCTGGGCCAGTACCGTAGTCGTCGCCACCTGGCCACTGCTGCTGCGTTTACAGAAACTGCTGTTTGGCCGCCGTGCGCTTGCCGTGCTGGTCATGACCTTACTGCTGTTCCTGCTGTTTATTATTCCGATTGCCTTACTGGTTAATAGCCTGGTTGATACCAGCGGCCCGGTCATTCGCGCCATCAGCAGCGGCGACATGACGCTTCCGGATCTTGCCTGGTTGAACAGCATTCCGGTTATCGGTTCAAAACTGTACAGCGGCTGGCACGGCCTGCTGGAGATGGGTGGCAGCGCATTGATGGCGAAAGTGCGTCCTTATATTGGCACTACAACCACCTGGTTTGTCGGGCAGGCCGCGCACATCGGTCGCTTTATGATGCACTGTACGCTGATGCTGGCCTTCAGCGCCCTGCTGTACTGGCGTGGTGAGCAGGTCGCACTGGGTGTGCGACATTTTGCTACTCGTCTGGCCGGTAAACGCGGTGATGCGGCGATCCTGCTGGCGGCTCAGGCCGTACGCGCCGTTGCGCTGGGTGTGGTGGTCACAGCACTGGTACAGGCTGTTCTGGGCGGTATCGGTCTTGCGATTTCTGGTGTGCCATACGCCACTATCTTTACCGTGATCATGATAATGACCTGCCTTGCGCAACTTGGGCCGTTGCTGGTGTTGATCCCCTGCATCATCTGGCTTTACTGGACCGGGGACACCACCTGGGGCACCGTTCTGCTGGTCTGGAGTTGCGTGGTCGGCACGATGGATAACGTTATTCGCCCGATACTCATTCGTATGGGCGCAGATCTGCCGCTGATTCTGATCCTGTCTGGTGTCATCGGCGGGTTGATTGCGTTCGGCATGATTGGCCTGTTTATTGGCCCGGTGCTGCTCGCCGTCACCTGGCGACTGTTCTCTGCCTGGGTGCATGAAGTGCCACCACCCGGCACCGATCCCGATGTGATCCTCAGCGAACTGGAAGATCTGGAAGAGAAAAACAAACAGTAACGGTATCGCCGGGTGGCGCTGCGCTTACCCGGCCTGATTTCCTCGCAATACTTAAACATCATTAATCATTTCACTGGTCAGACCCGCCACATTGCCTGTAACTCTGTCATTCACTTCAAAAAATCTTTACGTCTCTTTAACTATTGAGACGAATCTGATCGACGCAAAAAACCTCAATGCCTACTATTAGCTCACGGTTATAAATCAACACCTTGATTTATAAGCATGGAAATCCCCTGAGTGAAACAACGAATTGCTGTGTGTAGTCTTTGCCCATCTCCCACGATGGGCTTTTTT
>Ga0153918_1000448_pt1 | contig 20036 bp, 20 predicted proteins | sample TSFL002MetaG_FD_104687 | JGI IMG/M metagenome (GOLD analysis project Ga0153918, IMG submission 104687) | Attine ant fungus gardens microbial communities from Florida, USA - TSFL002 MetaG | ecosystem: Host-associated > Fungi > Mycelium > Unclassified | place: USA: Florida, Paynes Creek Historic... | reverse complement strand
GTGCCGGTGGTGCACCGACCCTGGCGGTGGGCATCGCGCAGATCCTGCACCAGGTGTTGCCGGGTGAAAATACCATGGCCTTCTGGTACCACTTCGCGATCCTGTTCGAGGCGCTGTTCATCCTTACCGCAGTGGACGCCGGTACCCGTGCCGGTCGCTTCATGCTGCAAGACCTGCTGGGCAGCTTTGTGCCGGCCCTCAAGCGCACCGAGTCGTGGACTGCCAACCTGATCGGTACCGCCGGCTGCGTGGCGCTGTGGGGCTACCTGCTGTACCAGGGCGTGATCGACCCACTGGGCGGCATCAACACCCTGTGGCCGCTGTTCGGTATTTCCAACCAGATGCTGGCCGGTATCGCCTTGATGCTTGGCACCGTGGTGCTGATCAAGATGAAGCGCGAACGCTATATCTGGGTCACTCTGGTGCCGGCTGCCTGGCTGCTGATCTGCACCACTGCGGCGGGCCTGATCAAGCTGTTCGACCCGAACCCGGCGGTCGGCTTCCTGGCCCTGGCCAAGAAGTACAGCACGGCGCTGGACGCTGGCCAGGTATTGGCGCCGGCCAAGAACATCGACCAGATGCAGCACGTGATCTTCAATGCCTACACCAACGCCGGCCTGACCATTCTGTTCCTGCTGGTGGTGTTCAGCGTACTGTTCTTCGCCGTCAAGGTCGGCTACGCCGCCCTCGGCCGCAAAGAACGCACCGACAAGGAAACCCCGTTCCAGGCCCTGCCTGACGCTTGAGAGGACTGCAGTGATGTTCAACGACCTGGGTCGACTGGGTAAATACCTGGGGCAGGCAGCCCGCCTGATGGTCGGCATGCCCGACTACGACAACTACGTCGAGCACATGCGCAGCAAGCACCCGGACAAACCGGTGATGACCTACGAGGCGTTCTTCCGCGAGCGCCAGGAAGCACGGTATGGTGGCAAGTCCGGGCCCAAGTGCTGTTGAACCTGCAACGCGCGTGAACCTGTGGGAGGCCGGGCAACCGGCCTCCCACAATCATTTTCAGCTTCAGGAGATTTTTGCGTGCAGACGCCAATTCCCGTCACTGTTCTCACCGGCTTTCTCGGTGCCGGCAAGACCACGCTGCTCAAGCACATGCTCAAGGCCGAACACGGCCTGAAGATTGCCGTGATCGAGAACGAGTTCAGCGAGGCCGGTATCGACAGCCAACTGCTGGGCGACGAGCCGGTCCAGGTCATGACCCTGGCCAACGGTTGTGTGTGCTGCAGCATCCACGGCGACCTGACCCGTGCCCTGTACCTGCTGCTCGAGCGCCTGGATGCCGGCGAGATCGCCTTCGACCGCCTGGTAATCGAATGCACCGGGCTGGCCGACCCGGCACCGGTGGCGCAGACCTTCTTCATCGATGAAGAATTGCGTGATCGCTACCTCCTCGACGGCATCATTACCCTTGTCGATGCCGCCCACGCCGAGGTGCACCTGACCCAGGCCATCGCCCAGGCCCAGGTCGGTTTTGCCGATCGCCTTTTGCTGAGCAAGACCGACCTGGTCGAACCGGCTGCGGTGGTGACCCTGCGTGAGCGCCTGGCGCGGATCAATGGCCGGGCGGCGATCCGAGTCGTCGAGCATGGCCGCGTCGACCTCGCCGAACTGCTCGATGTGCGCGGCTTCAACCTGAACCCGGACCTGGGCGCCAACCTCCAGCCCAGCCTGCGCCCGGTGTTCAAGCCGGCCACGCCCGACCGGATTTCCACCCTGGTGCTGCGCACCGAGACCGCACTGGACATCGACCGCCTCAGCGATTTCATGAACGAACTCCTGGAAGAGCACGGCAAGCAGTTGCTGCGCTACAAGGGCGTGCTGAACATTGCCGGTGAAGACCGTCGCCTGGTATTCCAGGGGGTGCTCAAGCTCTACGGCTTCGACTGGGATACCGAGTGGGCAGCAGGCGAGCGCCGTGAGAGCGTCATGGTGTTCATCGCCGATGAACTGCCCGAAGCTAAGATTCGGGCTGGGTTCGAGGCGCTGGCTGCGGGCTGACCTGGCGCGGCGGTTGAGCCTCGAACCATTGCGGCCACGAGCTGCGGTGGCGTGTCTGGGCCTCGATGCACGGGATCAGTCGCTGCGTGAGCACGGCAGTTTGCCGCACGGCCTTGGCGGTGCGGTACTTGACGCTGTGGATGCACTCGCGGTCGCCGAACTCGCAGCGGTTCAACGCCGTGCCACCGCAAGGGCCGTTGGCCAGGCCCTTGGGGCAGGTTTCCGGGCAGGTGTAGAGGGTGTCCTCCAGGCGGCAGCGGCCGCAGGTGTCGCAGCCTGTCAGCGGGCGTTTGACCGCCCGTTCAAGCCCGTGCAGCGCCCGGGCCCCACGCCGGCTTGCCCAGAGTGGCTGGCGCACGGCCCAACCGAATGCCTTGCTGAGCCAGTTGGCGCGGCTGAACAGCAGCGAATGGACGGCGTGCAGCAGGTGATAGCGGGCTTTCTCCTTGGTTGAGGCGATGACGATCGACTCGCCCTGGCGCCAGTTGCCCTGTGGCGGATGGAACGCGACGATGGGCAGGCCCGGCATCTGCCAGCTGTCGGCCCAGGCCGGCGCCCAGTGCTCCAATGAATGGATCTCGGCCTGCCAGTGTTCCAGGCGCGCCTCAAGTGCCAACAGCTGCTTGAGCTCGTGAATGCCCGACAGGTGCACGCCGGCATAGCCCATCAGCTTAACGCCGATGATCTGCAAAGCCAGGCGATCGACACTGCGCGCCAAGGCAAAGGCCTTGGACACCTTGCTTTCGGCTTCGAGCAGGTTGCGCATCGAGGCGGTGACGGTAACGCCCGCCACCTGTTCGAGCATGACCGCGCGGCCGTGGGTCAGGCCCATGAGGCAGGCAAGCATTGGTTTCGGCGCCGCCTGGCGCTGCATCCAGTGCATGGCTTCCTGGTGCTTGCTGGCATCGAAGCCCAGTTGCAGGGTGAGGAAGTCGGCGCCGGCGGCGAGCTTTTTCTCCGCCTTGAAGTACTGTGCGCCGCCTTCTTCCTCGTGGTACTTGAACGGGTTCAGTGCCGCTCCGAGCAGCCAGTTCGGGCACGCCTGGCGCGCGATCAGCAAGGCCGCGACCGACTCCAGGTAGCGCACTGGGCGCTCACCGGGTTGGTGCCCGGGCAGGCGGTCGCCCGTGAGTAACAGCAACTGATCGAGGCCAGCGGCGTCCATGCGCTGCAGCTGAGCCAACAGATGATGGCGCTCGCGGTCCTTGCCCGAGAAGTGCGGCAAGGCGGGGAGCGGGGTGTTGAACGAGGCGAGGGCGTCCAGCGGTGACATGTCCAGCGGGCTGCCCACGCGGTCGCCGATGGCGACGGTCATGGGCCAGCCACACAACTGCCCGCGGGCCATGATCGCCTCCATCGCGGCGAAGCGTTCCGCCGAGGGCTTGGGCACGAATTCCATTACGCAGACGAAGTGGTTTTCGCGCAGCGCGGCTTTAAGCAGGCTCATGGCTCAAGGGCACCTGGAGTATTCAGGGTGGCATTGTGCGTCAAGTTGTCGGCAGGACTCATGTCTGAATGCGTAGGGTGCTGCTCTGAACGAGACATTCAAATTCGCCCGCATCATGAGTAATTCTTGAGTTCGTCTCAAATTTAATGAGTTTGTCTCAAGAAGCCCTCGACCGGAAAATGCCCTCATTCATTTCGGTACTCATTTTCGGAACTCTGAGGGACAAGACATGGCACTGGCACATAACCTGGGGTTTCCCCGCATCGGCCGCGACCGCGAGCTGAAAAAGGCCCTGGAAGCCTTCTGGAAGGGTGAGCTCGACGAAGCTGGCCTGCGTGCCGTCGGCCGTGAGCTGCGCGCAGCCCACTGGCAGTTGCAGAAGGACGCCGGGATCGACGTACTGCCGGTTGGCGACTTTGCCTGGTACGACCAGGTACTGACCCATTCGCTGACCTTCGGTGTGATCCCCGAGCGCTTCCGCGACCAGGATGGCGCCGAGCCGACCCTGCAGACCCTGTTCGCCATGGCCCGTGGCGTCAGCGACAGCTGCTGCGGCGCCCACGCCCAGGAAATGACCAAATGGTTCGACACCAATTATCACTACCTGGTCCCCGAGTTTGTCGCAGACCAGCAGTTCACCCTGAGCTGGGAGCAGTTGTTCGAGGAAGTCGAAGAAGCCAAGGCGCTGGGCCATGTCGTCAAGCCAGTGGTCATCGGCCCGCTGACCTACTTGTGGCTGGGCAAGACCAAAGGGGCCACATTTGACAAGCTCGAACTGCTCGACCGCCTGCTGCCACTGTATGACCAGATCCTCAACCGCCTGGCTGGCCAAGGCGTGGAATGGGTGCAGATCGATGAGCCGATCCTGGCGCTGGATCTGCCACAGGACTGGAAAAATGCCTACGAGCGCGTCTACAACATCCTGCAGCGTGCACCGCTGAAGAAACTGGTTGCCACGTACTTCGGTGGCCTTGAAGACAACCTTGGCCTGGCGGCCAACCTACCAGTGGATGGTCTGCACATCGACCTGGTGCGCGCCCCTGAGCAGTTCCCGACCATTCTTGATCGCCTGCCGGCCTACAAGGTGCTGTCGCTGGGTGTGGTCAACGGCCGCAATGTCTGGCGTTGCGACCTGGAAAAAGCACTGGACGTCCTGCGTCAGGCCCATGACCGCCTGGGTGAGCGTCTTTGGCTAGCGCCTTCCTGTTCGCTGCTGCACAGCCCGGTGGACCTGGACCGTGAAGACCAGCTCGACACCGAGTTGAAGAGCTGGCTGGCGTTCGCCGTGCAGAAGTGCCAGGAAGTTGCGCTGCTGGCCAAGGCCATCAACGTCCCGCAGGCTCCTGAAGTCGAAGCCGCACTGCAGCAGAACCAAGCCATCGAGGCCGGCCGTGCCGCTTCGTCACGTATCCACAAGCCAGCCGTGAAGGCGCGCCTGGCGGCCATCAAGCCTGCCGACAGCCAGCGCAAGTCAGCGTTCGAGCAGCGTATTGCCAGGCAGCGCGCCGGCCTCGCTCTACCCAAATTCCCGACCACTACCATTGGCTCGTTCCCGCAGACCTCGGCCATTCGCCTGGCGCGCCAGGCCTTCAAGCAAGGCAAGCTGACCGAAGCCGACTACATCGAGGCCATGCAGAGCGAGATTCGCCACGCGGTGCAGATCCAGGAGGACCTCGGCCTGGACGTGCTGGTGCACGGCGAGGCCGAGCGCAACGACATGGTCGAGTACTTTGCCGAGCAGCTCGACGGCTACGCCTTCACCCGTTTCGGCTGGGTGCAGAGCTACGGTTCGCGGTGCGTGAAACCGGCCCTGATCTATGGTGACCTGAGCCGCCCGAAAGCCATGACCGTGGGCTGGATCCGCTATGCCCAAGGCCTGACCAGCAAAGTCATGAAGGGCATGCTGACCGGCCCGGTGACCATGCTGATGTGGTCGTTCCCGCGTGAGGACGTAAGCCGTGAGGTCCAGGCGCGCCAGCTGGCACTGGCGATTCGCGACGAAGTGGTCGACCTGGAAGCTGCCGGTATCAAGATCGTGCAGATCGACGAAGCCGCCTTCCGCGAAGGCCTGCCACTGCGCCGCAGCGCCTGGCCGGCTTATCTCGAATGGGCGACCGAGGCCTTCCGCCTGTGTGCTTCGGGAGTACGAGACGAAACCCAGATCCACACGCACATGTGCTACAGCGAGTTCAACGACGTGATCGAGTCGATTGCCGCGATGGATGCCGATGTGATCACCATTGAGACCTCGCGTTCGGATATGGAATTGCTGGAGGCATTCGAGCGCTTCGACTATCCGAACGAGATTGGCCCAGGGGTCTATGACATCCACTCGCCACGCGTGCCGAGCCGGGAAGAGATGGTGAGGTTGCTGCGCAAAGCGGCCCGGCGGATTCCCGCAGGGCGGTTGTGGGTAAACCCGGACTGCGGGTTGAAGACCCGTGGCTGGCCTGAGACCGAGGCGGCCCTGGTGAACATGGTGGCGGCTGCTCGCGAGTTACGCGCTACAGCCTGATTGCTGAGGGATCAGTCCGGCCCTTTCGCGGGGCGTGCCCGCGAAAGGGCGGCCTGAATGAATCCTGAATCAGCGCTCGATCGCCAGTGCGACCCCTTGGCCACCACCAATGCACAAGGTGGCCAGCCCTTTCCTGGCATCGCGCTTGATCATTTCATGCAGCAGGGTCACCAGCACCCGGCAGCCGGACGCACCGATCGGATGCCCCAGGGCAATCGCCCCGCCGTTGACGTTGACCTTGCTCGCATCCCACTCCAGCGCCTTGCCCACCGCCAGTGCCTGCGCGGCAAACGCCTCGTTGGCTTCGATCAGGTCAAGGTCGGCCAGCTGCCAGCCAGCCTTGTCGAGGCAGCGCTGGGTTGCCGACACCGGGCCGATGCCCATGATCGCCGGGTCCACGCCCGCGCTGGCATAACTGGCAATCTTCGCCAGTATCGGCAGCCCCAGGGCCTGGGCCTTGCTGGCGCTCATCATCAGCACCGCGGCGGCGCCGTCGTTGAGGCTGGACGCGTTGCCGGCGGTGACGCTGCCGTCCTTCTTGAAGGCCGGGCGCAGCTTTGCCAGCGAATCGGCAGTGGTGTCCGGACGGGGTTGTTCGTCACGGTCGAAGACTTTCGGCTCGCCCTTTTTCTGCGGCATCACGATCGGCGTGATCTCGTCCTTGAAGCGGCCTGCTTCGATCGCCGCCACGGCCTTGCGTTGCGACTCGGCGGCGAAGGCGTCCTGCTGCTCACGGCTCAGGCCATATTTTTCCACCAGGTTCTCGGCGGTGATGCCCATGTGGTAGTCATTGAAGGCATCCCACAGGCCGTCGCTGATCATGCTGTCGATCAACTGGCCATGGCCCATGCGCTGGCCGGTGCGTGCCGATGGCATTACGTACGGGGCCAGGCTCATGTTCTCCTGGCCGCCGGCAATCACCACCTCGGCGTCACCGCAACGGATTGCCTGTGCGGCCAGGTGCAGTGCCTTGAGGCCCGAGCCGCAGACCTTGTTCAGGGTCAGCGCCGGCACGCTGTAGGGCAGGCCGGCCTTGATCGCTGCCTGGCGCGCCGGGTTCTGCCCGGCACCGGCAGTGAGCACCTGGCCGAGGATCACTTCATCGACCTGGCCCGGGTCCAGCCGGGTCTGCTCCAGCAGCTGCTTGATCACGGCAGCACCGAGGTCGACGGCCGGCACGCTGGCCAGGGCACCCTGGAAGCTGCCGATGGCGGTACGGGTTGCGGCGACGATGACCACGTCGTTCATGTTGTTGTTCTCCGGGCAATGGGCGTAGTGCTGCCAGCATCTGCCGGTTCGGTTGATTTGTTAAGTTTGTTTTTCTTTGTGATTGATGTGAAAAGCCAATCAATGAGGGCTGGGCTCGTCGCAGGCGTTTTGGTGCCTGTGAGATCGAGCGCCAAGGCAGGCGACCATGGCGTAACAGGTCGGGCACGTTGCAACAAACTGTAGGAGCGGATTTATCCGCGATGCGCCGCGCGGGCGGCGCTCGATTTCACAGGCGCTGCTTGTCCACAATCAGCCCCCGCAGCCAGTCAATTTCAGGCAGCCGGACACTGATGGGTCACACAATGAATCCCCCCGCCACCCGCCGCAATCGCGTCGATATCCAGCTGCACGATATCTCGCCCTGGATACAGTACTGCGAGTAGCGCCCGGGCTTTCTCATCGGCCTGGGCATCGCCGAACTGTGGAGCGATGATCGCGCCGTTGATCACGAAGTAATTGATGTAACCCGCCGCAAAATCATTGTTGCCCTGGCTGAACCTGTTGCGCCGCCCGCGCATGGGCGGCGATACCACATGCACCTGCAAGCGCCTGCCTTCGGCATCGGTGGCTCTCTTGAGGATCTCAAGATGCTTGCGGGTCACAGCGTGGTCATAGGAGTCCGGGTCGTTGTCCAGGTTGGCGATCACCACCCCTGGGCGCACAAAGCGGGCATAGAAGTCCACATGCCCGTCGGTGATGTCTTCCCCGGCGATACCCGGCAGCCAGATGACCGTGCTCAACCCGAGGCGCGCCTTGAGCTCGGCCTCGACGTCGGCCTTGCTCCAGCCTGGGTTGCGGTTGGCGTTGATCCAGCTGCTCTCGGTCATGATGCCGGTGCCGTGGCCGTCCACCTCGATGGCGCCGCCTTCGCCCACCAGCTCGCTGCGCTGGTAGCGGGCGTCGGCCAGGGTGGCCACGCGCCTGGCCAGCTGCGCGTCGTTCTGGTGGCGCTGCTTGTTGCCCCAGCCGTTGAAGTTGAAGTCCACCGCAGCGACGGCGCCATCATCGTCGACGACGAAGTTGGCGCCGATGTCGCGCATCCAGATGTCGTCCAGATTGCATTCGACAAAGCGTGTGTTGTGGCTGGCGCAGTGCCGCTCGGCCAGTTCGCGTTCGCTGGGGCGGCAGAACACGGTCACTGGCTGGTAGCGGGCGATGGCCTGGGCGATGCGGCCCAGGGCGGCTTGCACGTCGGCGGTGAAGTCTTCCCAGATGGCCTCCTGGGCACCAAAGGCGATGAATGCACGCTGCTGCGGCTCGCCCTCGTCGGGCATGAACCAGCGCCCGGCTTGCTCGGCGCGGGCCAGGCCCAGCGGCAGGCCGAGGCCGGCACCCAGGCCCGCGGCCAATGACAGTTGCAGGAAGGTTCTACGGCTGGGCATGGGTCAGTCCTGTGCAGTCTTGAAGCGGGTCCACACACGCATGCGTGCACGCATGTCGGCCTGCGGAATATCCCGGCCCGGAATCAGCCGGGCGTAGGTGGCTTCGTCGAGGTAGATGTCGGGGTTGTCGCGCATGCGCCGGTCCACCGCCTGGCGTGCCTTGGCGCTGGCCGTGGGGTAGCCGGTGAAGTTGCTGATGGCGGCCATGTTCGCCGGGCGCATGACGAAGTTGATGAAACGATAGGCGTATTCCGGGTGCTGGGCATCCGCCGGAATGGCCATGGTGTCCATCCACACCGTGGTGCCCTGGCGCGGTACGCGGTACTGGAAGTCGAGGTGCTTGCCGGCAGAGTCGGCGGCGCGCTGGGCCTGGATCACGTCGCCGCTGTAACCCAGCGACAGGCACAGGTTCTCGTTGACCAGTTCGGTCACTGGTTGCGACTGGAACTTGCGGATGTACGGGCGCACCGCCTTGAGCAGTTCGCTGGCGGCGGCCAGGTCTTCACCCTTGGCGCTGCGCGGTTCGCGGCCCAGGTAATTGAGCACCACGGCCAGCACTTCGTCAGGCGAGTCGATGACCGAGATGCCGCAATCAGCGAACTTGGCGACCAGCTCCGGCTTGAACAGCAGGTCGAGGTTGTCCAGCGACGCATCGGGCATGCGCTGGCGGACTTTCTCGGCATTCGCGGTCAGGCCGATGGTGCCCCAGGTGTAGGGCACGGTCGCCTGGCTGGCTTTCGGGTACTGGGCATGCAGCTTGCGCAGGCCGGGCTCAATGTCGTCGAGGGCTTCCAGCCGGCTGTGATCGAGTGGCTGCAGGCTGCCGGCACGCATCAGCCGTTCAGCCACGGTGTCGCCGGGGAATACCAGGTCGTAGCCACTGCGCCCGGACATCAGCTTGGCTTCGAGTACCTCGCTGCCGTCCATCACGTCGTAGATCACCTGGATACCGGTCTCTGCGGTGAATTGCTTGAGGGTGTCCTCGGCGAAGTAGTCGGCCCAGTTGAACAGGCGCAGGGTGGGCTGGTCGGCCTGGGCCTGGCTGGCGCAGATGGCCAGGGCCAGTGCAGCGAAAACGTGGCGTTTCATGCTCAGGCCCTCAGGCTGTGTGGGTGCTTGCCGTCCAGGGTCAGCAGCGGCGCGTACATGTCCGGGCGGCGGTCGCGGTAGACGCCCCAGCTCAGGCGGTCTTCACGCATGCGTGCCAGGTCAAGGTCGTGCAGCCAGATACCGCTGCTGTCGCGGTCGGCTTCGGCGAGCATGGCGCCCTTGTGGTCGCAGATGAACGACGAGCCGTAGAAGCGCATGCTCAGGGCAGGGTCGCTGCCTGCGGCTTCCACGCCGACGCGGTTGGCGGCGACCACGGGCAACAGGTTGGCGGCGGCATGGCCACGCATGGCGACCTGCCAGTGGTCGCGCGAGTCCAGCTCGGCACAGCCCGGCTCGGAGCCGATGGCGGTGGGGAACAGCAGCACTTCGGCACCCATCAGTGCCAGGCAACGGGCTGTTTCAGGGAACCACTGGTCCCAGCAGATACCGATGCCCAGGCGGCCGAAGGCGGTGTCCCAGACCTTGAAACCGGTGTCGCCGGGGCTGAAGTACTCCTTCTCCTGGTAGCCGATGGCATTGGGGATGTGTGTCTTGCGGTACACACCCAGCAGTTGGCCGTCGGCATCGGCCACGGTCAGCGAGTTGAAGAAGGCATTGCCGGCTCGCTCATACCAGCTCAGCGGCAGCACCACGCCCAGCTCGCCGGCCAGGGCGGCGAACCGCTGGAGGATCGGGCTGCTCGGGTAGGGCTCGGCCAGTGCCTGGTGCTTGTGGTCCTGCTCGATGCAGAAGTAGGGCGTGGCGAACAGCTCTTGCAGCAGGATCACCTGGGCGCCCTCGGCGGCAGCCTGGCGTACCAGTTGCTCGGCGCGGTCGAGGTTGGCGGGCAGGTTCCAGCTGCAGGGCATCTGGGTGGTGGCGATACGCAGCAGGCTCATGGCTGCACCTCTGGCTGCTGCTGGGTGATGCAGTGGATACCGCCGCCGCCGTGGGCGATGGCATCGATGCGCACCGGCACGATTTCACGGCCCGGGAAGGCGTGTGCGAGTTGCTCGGCGGCATCCTGGTCGGCGGCGATGCCGTAGGCCGGCATGATGATCGCGCCGTTGGCGATGTAGAAGTTGGTGTAGGACGCGCAGAACACTTCAGCGTCCTGGTCGACTGCGGCGCTGGCTTCATAAAGGTCGAGCAGTTCGAAATGGCGGCCCTGTGCATCGGTAGCGAGTTCCAGGGTGCGGCGGTTCTCGCGGACCACGTCGGCATAGACCGAGCCGTGATCGTGGGTGGCATCGACCAGCAGCACACCCGGGCGGGCGAAGGCACACACGCCATCGACATGGCCGTCGGTCATGTCGCCGGTGACGTACTGCGGGTCGCCGGGCAGCCAGATGGTCTTGCGGATGCCCAGGTAGCGGGCGAAGCAGGCTTCGAACTCAGCCTTGCCGATGCCCGGGTTGCGGTTGCGGTTGAGCAGCACCGATTCGGTGGTGATCAGCGTGCCTTCACCGTCGACATGAATCGCGCCGCCTTCGTTGCACAGGTAGGTGCTGAAACCGTCCAGGCCCAGCTGGTCGAGGATGCGGCGGCCGAGGCTGCGGTCCTGTTCGTGCCGGGACTTGCCGCCCCAGGCATTGAAGCGCCAGCTCAGCCCGGCCAGGCCGTGCTGTGGGTGGCAGACGAAACTCGGGCCGCTGTCACGGCACCAACTGTCGTCCACCGCCAGTTCGATCAGTTCGATGTTGGCACCGCACAGGGTGCGGGCGCTTTGCAGGGCCGAAGGGTCGACGACCATCTTCACCGGCTCGAAGCGGGCAATGGCTGCCGCTACCCGGGCATAGTCGCGCTGCACGTCGGCCAGGCTGACGCGCCAGCCGCTTTCCCATAGCGCCTGGTTGTGTGGCCAGACCATCCAGGTCGCCGCGTGGCGGGCCCATTCGGCAGGCATGCGCCAGCCGCTGTCGAGGGACAGATGCATAGTGAACTCCGATCTATTAAGAATTTTTATCAACGAAGCCCGCCGTCGCGGGTGTTGGTGTCCATGCTATGGCTATGAAGATATGGCGACAAACGATAGATTTAGCCGATATCTGATTAGCAGGGCTTATCGATCATGCTTAAACACTGGCCACCGCTCAATGCGCTCAGGGGCTTTGAAGCCGCCGCACGGCTTGGCAGCTTCCACAAGGCCGCCGAAGCCCTGAACCTCACCCAGTCGGCGATCAGCCAGCAGATCCGCAGCCTGGAAACCTACCTGGAACAGCCACTGTTCTACCGCAGTGGCCGCAGCGTCAGCCTGACCGATGCCGGGCATGATCTGCTCAGCACCACCCAGTCCATGTTGCAGCACCTGGCCGTGGGCATTCGCCGCCTGGAGCAGTACCGCAAGCCCAATCAACTGGTGGTCAACACCAGCCCGGCCTTCGCCCGGCACTGGCTGTTGCCGCGCCTGGCCGATTTTCATCAGCGTTGCCCGCAGGTCGATCTGTGGTTGTTTACCAGCTTCGAAGTGCCGGACATGGCCAGCGAAACCATCGATTTGGCCATTCGCGACGACCTCAGTGCCCAGGCTGAATGCAGCTTTACCGTACTGCATCACGACCAGCTGTATCCCGCCTGCCACCCCAGGCTGCTGCAAATCCCTGCGCAGCAGCGCACCACCCTGCATGGCGAGCGCGAAATGGACTGGAGCCATTGGCAACTGGAGGGCGGCGAGCAGGTAGGGCAGCAGGGCAAGGGGCTGAATTTTTCCGACCCTGGGCTGTTGCTGGATGCCGCGAGTGAAGGACTGGGTGTTGCTTTGGTCAGCCAGTTGCTGGCGCAGCGGGCGGTGGATGAGGGGCGCCTGCAGGCGCTGTCTGAACAGCGGGTGCGGGGACCGGCCTGGGCCTGCCTGGTGCACCGGGACAGCCAGGACGATCCGCTGGCCCGGCAGTTTCTGGGTTGGCTGCGCAGTGAGTTGCAGCCATGACCGGCGTTTGAATCCCCTCAAACACCCCGTAATATGTGTCGGATAACCTGCGGGGGTAGTCTCACCCTCTGATCAATCGGAATCGCCCCTGCGGCGTTTCCCCGGCATAAACCTGACGAGGTACAGACATTGGCCATCATTCATCCTAAGGTTCGCGGTTTCATCTGCACCACGACTCACCCGAAGGGCTGCGAGCTCAACGTCCGTGACCAGATCGAAGCCACCCGCAAGCTGGGCGTGCGCGAGGATGGCCCGAAGAAGGTCCTGGTCATCGGCGCTTCCAGTGGCTATGGCCTGGCAGCCCGCATCACCGCGGCCTTCGGTTTCAAGGCCGACACCCTGGGCGTGTTCTTCGAAAAACCAGGTACCGAGACCAAGGCCGGTACCGCCGGCTGGTACAACGCCGCGGCCTTCGACAAGTTCGCCAAGGCTGAAGGCCTGTACAGCAAGTCGATCAATGGCGACGCCTTCTCCGATGAAGCCCGTGCCAAGGTCATCGAGCTGATCAAGAACGAAATGGGTGGCAAGGTCGACCTGGTCATCTATTCGCTGGCTTCGCCCGTGCGCAAGCTGCCGCAGACCGGTGAACTGGTCCGTTCCGCGCTGAAGCCGATCGGCCAGCCGTACAAGTCGACCGCCATCGACACCAACAAGGACACCATCATCGAGGCCAGCATCGAGCCGGCCACCGAGCAGGAAATCGCCGACACCGTCACCGTCATGGGCGGCCAGGACTGGCAACTGTGGATCGACGCCCTGGCCGGCGCTGAGGTGCTGGCCGAAGGCGCGCGTACTGTGGCCTTCAGCTACATCGGCACCGAAATCACCTGGCCGATCTACTGGCACGGCGCCTTGGGCCAGGCCAAACAGGACCTGGACGAAACCGCACTGCGCCTGGACAAGAAACTGGCCGCTGAAGTGAAGGGCGGTGCCAATGTGGCCGTGCTGAAGTCGGTGGTCACCCAGGCCAGCTCGGCCATCCCGGTGATGCCGCTGTACCTGTCGATGGTGTTCAAGATCATGCAGGAAAAGGGTGTGCACGAAGGCACCCAGGACCAGCTGGACCGCATGTTCCGCGACCGCATGTACCGCGCTGATGGCGCCCCGGCCGAGGTCGACGAGAAAGCCCGCCTGCGCCTGGACGACTGGGAACTGCGCGACGACGTACAGGACGCGTGCAAGGCCATGTGGCCGCAGGTCACTACCGAGAACCTGTTCGAACTGACCGACTACGCCGGTTACAAGAAGCAGTTCCTCAACCTGTTCGGCTTCGAGCGGGCTGACGTCAACTACGACGAAGACGTGGCCACCGATGTGAAGTTCGACTGCATCGAGCTGTAAGTCGATGTAACAGATGGGGGCCGATACAGGCCCCCATTTTTTTTGCTAGTTTTGGCGCACAACAACAGGAAGTGCGCCATGAGCAGCCTCACCCAACCCGCCACTGCCTTTCGCCAGGCCACGGCCGACGGCTATAGCCTCGGCGGCTTCTGCTGGCGCCACGCCCAGGCAGATGCCCAGCGCCCGCTGGTGATCATCAATGCGGCCACCTCGGTGCGCTGTCGCTACTACTCGCGCTTTGCCGACTACCTGTTCGCTCATGGCTGCGATGTACTGACCTATGACTATCGCGGTATCGGCGAATCACGCCCACCCTCATTGCGCGGCTTCCAGGCTAACTGGAGCGATTGGGGCAGGCTGGACTTCGAAGCCATGCTGGCGCATGCCGCCGAGCATTTCCCCGGCCAGCCGATCGATGTGGTGGGCCACAGTTTCGGGGGGTGCGCGGTGGGCCTGGCACCGTCGGCCGGGCAGGTGCGGCGGGTGGTGATGGTCGGCGCGCAGTTTGCCTACTGGCGCGACTATGCGGCCGACCAGCGCTGGCGGCTGTTCGGCAAATGGCATGTGGTGATGCCGTTGCTGACCCGTGCCTTCGGTTACTTTCCCGGCAAACGTCTGGGCTGGCTCGAAGATACTCCGGCCGGTGTCGTGCATGACTGGACCACGCGCACACCGCGTTATGAACAGCGCCCGAGCGGTCGCGGCCTGGCGATGCTGCCTTTCGCCCAGGTGCAGGCCGCAACCCTGGCCATCAGCCTGACGGACGATCCGTTCGGCACGGTGGCGGCGACCGAGCGTTTGCTAGGGTATCTGCCCCCTGCGCAGCGGCGGCATTTGCGTATCGCGCCTGTGGATATCTCGGTCACCGAGATTGGCCATTTCGCGTTCTTCCATGACCGGTTTCGCGAAAGCCTTTGGCCGATAGCGTTGCAGTGGTTGCAGGAGGGCGGGCTGGCAGACGGAGTGCCGGGGACGGTCATGCGTTGAAATGCTGGGGCCGCAACGGCCCCGGCAATCTCAAGCCTTGCGCGAAAGCGGCTGCGCGGCGAACTTCACGCCAGCCAGGCCATGTTTGATCAGCGCACGGATGTTGCCATGGTCACTGCCCTCAGGCGTGGCCAGCACGTCGCGGTAGTGCTCGCCGAAGGCCAGCAGCGCTTCCTGGTCGCTCAGGCCTTCCAGCAGGGCCAGGCCCAGGGTTTTGCACGAACCTTCGTTCTGCCCGGCAGCATTCTCCACGCCACCGTTGTTGAAGGCCTGGGGTTGGTAGTTGTAGTTGCCGGCGATGAACGCCAAGGTATCGGCGAAGACGTGTTGGCCGCTGGCCAGGCTGCTACGCAGGGTGTTCAGGTCAGTCACGAGGTTTTCCTTGTTCAAACGCCGCTTGCTGCTCGGCGCTGGCTTCTTTCTGGTATTGGGCTTTCCACTCGGCGTAGGGCATGCCGTACACCGCTTCACGGGCATCATCCAGGCTGATGTCGACCTGGCGCTCGTCAGCGGCGGCCTTGTACCACTTGGACAGGCAGTTGCGGCAGAAACCGGAAAGGTTCATCAGGTCGATGTTCTGCACGTCGGTGCGTTTTTGCAGGTGTTCGACCAGGCGCCGGAACGCGGCGGCTTCGAGTTCGAGCTGTTGTTGCTCAGTCATGTCAGTCTCTCAGATCATGCGGTTCTTCAGGTGGCGGCCACCGTTGATGACCACTTGGCTGCCGGTGCTGTACTGGCTGGCGAGCAGGTACTTCACCGTCTCGATCAGTGGCCCGGCGCCGGGTTCGAATTCCAGCAGGGCCTTTTTCAGGGTCTGCTGGCGGTAGGCCTCGTCACCGCCTTCCTTGAGGATCAGCAGGCCCGGCAAGATGCCGTTGACGTGCACCTTGGGCGCGTATTTTTCGGCAAACGACAACACCATGTTCTGCAGCGCGGCCTTGGTCGCGGCGTAGCCGATGTGGCCTTTGCTGCCGCGTGAGGAGGTTTCGTCGCAGATGTGGATGATATCGGCCTTGTCGACCTTGCTCAGCAACTCGCCGAGCGCCAGGTTCAGATGGTACGGCGCTTCGACGTGCAGGCGGAACATGGTTTCGAGGTTGTCGAGGCCATCGTCGAGCCACAGCGAGGCGTTGTGAATGATCGCACGCAGGCCGTCATAGTTGCGCTGCAGGTGGTCGATCAACGCTTCACGGTCGGCTCTGACGCAGAGGTCGGCCTGGAACTGCACGATGTTCGGGTGCGCGGACTGCGCCTGGAGGCTGCGGCTGGCACTGACCACCGTATGGCCGGCTTGAGCCAGCTCAAGGGCCAGGGCCAGCCCGACGCGCTGGCTGGCGCCGGTGACGAGAATAGGGCTGTTCATGTGCGGGCGGTCAACTTGTCTGTCCTGTCGTTGCCGCCCAGCATACCCGAACTGTCTGCTCTTGTATGACCTCTGCTCAGCGGCTGCGCAGCGCCGGGCTGGCGGTTGGCGTGGCGTGCAGCCAGTTGGCCAGCAGGCGGGTGGACAAGGGGATGAAGAAATAGACCATGACGGGCGTCAGCGCCAGCGTGCTGAGCATCACCCGGGGTACCAGCTCGAACGTGGCGAGCCAGTGCCCGAACAGTGCATTGAACAGCAGCGAGACCGGGAAGAAGGCCAGCCAGATGGCCACGGCCTGCTTCCAGCGAGGTGGTTTTTGCACCATGGCGGTGCCAAACCAGTCGTCAATGCCGCTGACGCGCCTCTCTTTGGGGCGTTCGAACAGGCCGTTGCCTCGAGCGAGCCAGGCCCGGCGCGAGGCGGAATGCTCCCAGGCGTGCAGGGTGGGCTCGTCGCTGAAGCGGAATATGATCTGGAATTCGTCGCTGTCGCGGGGCGGCGCGAGGATGCCCGAGCCGAGGTAGCCGGGGAAGTCGGTGGCCAGCTGCTCGCCTTCGTGCAGCCAGGCCAGCAGGTCCTGGTAGCGGCCATGGGCGGCGCGGCGCGACACCATCAAGGTGACGGGTGGGGTAGACATCGTGTATCTCCTGGCGACGGGGCTGGCGGGTAGCCGGCCCCTGACTGCGTGGCCCGGGGTGGTGGGCAACGTCTATCTACATGCAAGAATCGGGCACGCGGCGGCATGGTGGTGACAGGCTGCCTTGGCGGTTGATCGCAAACGGTTGCTGGCTTGCAGCACCTGATGTCGTAGTAGAATGGCCGTTCAACTTCCGCACACAGGTCACTCCAGTGCAGATGAACAAACAGGGACGTAGCTCGGCTATCGAGGCAGGCCTGCAACACCAGGACCTGTTCCCCATCCGTGAGGTTTCCCGCCTGACCGGCGTCAACGCCGTGACCCTGCGTGCCTGGGAGCGCCGTTATGGGCTGATCCAGCCGACCCGCACCGACAGTGGTCACCGGCTGTATTCCCAGGCGGATATCGAACAGGTCCGGAACATTCTGGGTTGGCTCGAACGTGGCGTGGCGGTCAGCAAGGTCGGCGGCATTCTGGCTCGCGGCCAGGCCGTCGCCCAGGCCGTGGTATCGCCTGACAGCAGGGCACAGTGGCAGGCTCAGGTACGCCAGGCGGTGAATCGCTTCGACGCGTCAAGCCTGGATCTGCTGTTCGATCAGGTGTTCGCGGCAATCGCTCTGGACCAGGTGTTCAGCGATGTGTTCTTGCCCGTCTGGCATGATCTGGCTGCGGGGCAGGGGGCGTTCGGCCAGGCCAGCGAGTGGCTGTTCCTCGACCAGTTCCTGCGTGGCCGGGTGTTCTCCCGTTTGCAGCTCTCCCGTCAGCCGCGGGCGCGCCATGTGCTGCTGGCTCCCCTTCCGGGGCTGTGTCACGAACTGGAACTGCTGGTGACCGGCTTGCTGCTGGGCTGCGAGGACATTGGCGTGAGCCTGCTCATGCCCGGCCAGTCGCTGGAAGAACTGCCGCTGGTCTGTGAGCGCCTGAGGCCCGATGCGCTGGTGCTGTTCGCCAACCACGCGCCGACCGTCGAATTGAACAAGCGCCTGCGGCGCCTGGCAGCAGGCCTGGAATGCCCATTGCTGCTGGCCGGCGAGGCGTCCGAGAACGCTCAGGACAGCCTGGCGGGCAGCCCGGTTGCATGCCTCGGTGCGGAAAGTCAGCTGATGCGGCGCCGCTTGCAACAGTATCTGGCAGGTCAGCTCGATACCTGATCGTGCAGTTCTGGGTGGGCCTGGCGATGGGCCTGCAGGATGTACTCGCGCAGTCGGTCGATTTCTTCGGCCGCGCTGCGGCTGAGGTCGTAGGCGGCCAGGTCCGGGCCGATGCGTCGGCGCAGCCTGCCATGCAGGCTGATCGGGCTGATGCCATCCGGGGCGAAATGCAGATCGAAACGCGAAGGGGCTTTGGCCGGGCCACGCACCTCGAGCAACGCACCCTTGAACGAAATGTCCCTGACCAGCAGGCCACTGGCTTTGCCCTGGGCATCCAGCAGGGCGCTGGGCTGCTCCATCGTCAGGCGCCAGGGGCGCAGCGTGGGGCCGTCGTCTTCGTAGATTTCCGGTGAACCGATCTGCAGGTGAACGGCGTGGAACTCGTCTTCCACCAGTTGCAGCGGGAAGCTGATCTGCTGGTTGTTGAACTGCGCCTGCAAGGTCACCTGCTCATTAGCCACCAAGCGGGCGAGCAGTGACTGGATGTGGCGGTCGCCATTGACCAGCAGGCTCGACATGGAGTCGGCCAGGTTCAATTGCGGGGAATGCTGCATGTCCTGGATGAAGTCCAGTTCGTCCTGGGTCAGGAGCGCTTCTGCTTGCATGATCGAACTCGATGATGACGATTTCTTCAACGGGAATTGACCGTGTTCACAGCGCTTGGTTCAGGCGCGTTCGTCGGGATTCCGACGAGCGTGCAGCTCGGCCAGTTCGCGCTCGAGTTCGACTTGCCGGCTGACGTCCTTCTGGATGCCGATGAAATAGGTGCGCTGGTCGCCAGCGTGCCTCACTGGGGTGATCGACAGTTCGTTCCAGAATGCACTGCCATCCTTGCGGTAGTTGCGCAGGACTTCACGGCAGGGACGGCCTTCGGCCAAGGCCTTGCGAATGCGTGCGCGGCCCAGTTGATCGCGATCATCGGCCTGCAGGAAGCGGCAATCCTGATAGAGGATTTCATCCCGGCTGTAGCCGGTCAGGCGTTCGAAGGCCGCATTCACGTAAATCAGGATGGTGTCGTCGCCTTCCTGTTCGGCGACCACGATCCCGTCGTTGGATGCGTCGACCATCGATTGCAGCAGCTGCGCGTTGATCATGTCCGGACCATTGGGGCAATGAAGGGGACCTGGGTAGAGGCGGCCTTTTGCCAGCGCCGAATGCTAGTATCCTACGTTTTCACTCAGTTTCGGAATCCTCTTCCTGATGAAAGTCGCCATTATTTCCGGTTCGGTGTACGGCACCGCCGAAGAAGTCGCCCGCCATGCCGAGTCGTTGCTCAAGGCTGCCGGCCTTGAAGCCTGGCATGCTGCGCGTGCCACCCAGCAGGATCTTGAGGGCTTTGGCCCTCAAGCGTTGCTCGCGGTGACTTCGACCACCGGCATGGGGGAGCTGCCAGATAACCTGATGCCGCTGTTCTGCAGCATCCGCGACACCCTGCCTGCGGCCTGGCGAGGGCTGCCGGGCGCGGTGATTGCCCTGGGCGATTCGAGCTATGGCGACACCTATTGCGGCGGTGGCGAGCAGATGCGTGAGCTGTTTGCCGAACTGGGGGTAAGGGAAGTGCTGCCGATGCTGAAGCTTGATGCCAGCGAGACAGTCACCCCGGAGACTGATGCCGAGCCTTGGCTCGCAGCGCTTGCTCAAGCACTGAAAGCCTGAGGTATTTCTACAACTGGTGCTGGCCTCTTCGCGGGTAAACCCGCTCCTACAGGGAAAGCACGGTCCTTGAGTTTACAGTCCATCCTGTGGGAGCGGGTTCACCCGCGAAGAGGCCAGTACAGGCCTGCTCATGTTTTCTCCCTCAGCAACGCGAGCCAGGCCTGTGCCGCACGCGACAGGTAGGCTCCACGCCGCCAGATGAAGGCGATATCCCAGCGTAGATCGGTCGGCGCCTCGAGCGGCAAGCGCACCACCCC
>Ga0153918_1000447_pt1 | contig 20085 bp, 14 predicted proteins | sample TSFL002MetaG_FD_104687 | JGI IMG/M metagenome (GOLD analysis project Ga0153918, IMG submission 104687) | Attine ant fungus gardens microbial communities from Florida, USA - TSFL002 MetaG | ecosystem: Host-associated > Fungi > Mycelium > Unclassified | place: USA: Florida, Paynes Creek Historic... | reverse complement strand
TTTTCTACAAATTTAACCGGCGACATGCCTGTCTCTTTTCTAACTACACGCGTGAGGTTACGCACACTCATGTGCAAACTATCAGCGATCACGTTCAAGTCGAGCGTGGCGGAAAGATTCTCTTTTACAAATTGGTGGAGCCGTGTAGCAATATTATTGCTTTCGAACACAGGGATCAGATTACCAAACTGGGCTTGAAAACCCGGCCGGTTCAGGTAAAAGACCATATGCCTGGCAACTTTAACGGCAATATCTCTTTCAAAATCTTCTTCTACCAATGCCAGTGCCAGATCAATACCTGCGGATACACCTCCTGAGGTATAGATATTTCCGTCTCGTGTAAAAAATGGGTTTGTGTTTACCCTTACTTTTGGGTATTGTTTTTTTAGTTTGCCCGCCAAGTCAAGATGGGTGGTGGCATTTTTACCATCCAGCAGGCCAACCTTGGCCAACGCAAAGGCACCACTACAAACAGAGCCGATACGTCGAGTATTTTGCTCATTGACGGTAGACAGCCAAGCATAAAAAGGGTCCAACCGAGGCGAATCGTGTTCGCTCAGATCATTGCCTGCAATTATTAACGTATCGATCGGAAACATAATTTCAGTTACCGGGAGCTGGCAGCGGATATCGATGCCGCTGGAGACCACATTGACGTCGGTGGTGGGCGAAGCGATCAGAAGTTCGTAGCCCTCACCGAGACTTCGCTCCTGCAAACACTTATTGGTAAAATTGAACACATCGGCAGGCCCTGCTATATCCAGTAAAAAAGGTCTGGCCATGGCAACAATGACCACCTTTTTTTTGTGGGATCGGGGACTTGAACTGGATACCAACGTATTCATAACTCAAATTTAACTCATTATCAACTTGTTCAAAAGGACATATATTATACAATTATGGCCAAAAACATAGATTCTGGCCATAATAGCAATTGTATCGGGATTCAGATGTTGCTTGTCACTTATTTATTGGATCATTTTTTCGCTTGTTTTCGGCATTGGGTCACGTGTTTTTGTCACAGTTAAAAAAACTAACGTCTAAGGTGCATACTTATAAATCAGGCAGGAGGCAATTATGATCAGTGAAAAAACATTATGGCTCAAAACATTGGACATTTTGAAAAATGTACCCCAGGAGCAACTGGACTGGCTTGCGCAGCGACTGGAGTTAAGAACGTTGAAAGCTAAAGAGTCCCTTCGTATCTGCGTACGGCAGTTGCATGGTTTGAAAGAAGTTATGACGACCGGACCAGGTAGCATATCTGGATTCTTACCCTATTCAAGAGGCCTCTATTATATGGAAACCGGAGGCCCGGGTAAACTTGAAATAAAAACATCGAAGATAGATAACAGTATCCAGGTGGCGATAACGGATCAGGTATAAAAGAAGAACATATTGAAAAAATATCCGAGCCTTTCTTTACAACAAAAGATCTGGGGAAAGGGACAGGATTAGGGCTGGATATTGTAAAAACAATTGTCAGGCACCAACAGGGTGCGGTTCGGCTAACAAGTAAACCAGGGAGAACCACTTTCATGGTTGAGTTTCCAATTACTGTCGCCTGAAACAAATAATATTTGATCACGCCCACTGCAAGCATTGTCAACCCTTTGTCAACATGGCAATACCGGCCAAATATTTATCATAAGAAGACAATTATGACCAATCGGTCACCTATATTTGTTCAAACGAAATGACAAAAGCAGAAAAAACGAGGCAACTGATCATTGACAAAGCTGCACCTATCTTTAATACCAAGGGTATAGCTGGAACATCTATGAGTGATATCATGGCCGCTACTAACCTTGCTAAGGGTAGCCTGTATGTCCATTTTGAGGATAAAGAGGAATTGGCTCAATGCGTGGTTAATCATAACCTGCAGATGTTCCGGGACCGAGTTAATGCGGCAATGTCGTCAGGTTTCGGTTTTAAGCAAAAGCTGCTGGCGATGTTGGACTATTATCGTGACCCATTAAATCCAAAGGTGGAGGGTGGTTGTCCGATCCTAAATTTCGGGGCTGAATCCAACGGCATCCATCCGTCCATCAGGCAAACTGTTGATAAGACAGTGGTAAACATGCAGCAAACGATCGCCCGGATCATCAACAATGGAGTAAAAGCTGGCGAATTTAAAGAGGGCTGGAACTCGGAGGAATTTGCTATCAAATCTTTCGCGATGCTTGAAGGGGCCCTACTCTTTTCAAGGCTGGCAAATAACAAGCACAATATGACCATAGTTATAGGGATATTGAAAAAAGAAATAGAAGAAAACAGCATCTAATTTTTTTATCCAAAAAATGACCGATTGGTCATTTAAAGATATCGATAATTAACAGAGTATTTATATAAATCTTAATATCATGGCTTTAGAAATAACTGATGCAAATTTTGAAGAATTTGTACTGAAAGCTGACCAACCAGTTTTACTGGACTTTTGGGCAGAGTGGTGTGGCCCTTGTATCCATGTAGGTCCTGTTGTTGAAGAGCTTGCCAAAGAATATCACGGTCAGGCGCTGATAGGCAAAGTGAATGTGGACTTTAATCCTGGTATTGCCAGAAAATATGGGATACGCAACATTCCCGCATTACTTTATTTCAAGGGTGGCGAGATCGTTGACAAACAAATTGGTGTGGCTCCAAAGACTGTACTTGCGGACAAACTGATCAAACAGCTGGCTGGCTAAACCTGGCTCTTATCTCTTTATTCGCTGCTAAACCTGGCTACATTAGCGATACCCCCTAACGATATAAGTGCGTGACGAGTCTCTACCCTTTGTAGAGTGTTTTGATGATGTGATTTTTCCGGGACCGTCACCACTTTTTGCTTGACCTGAAAAGCAAAACAGGCCTCTTAATCCGAATTCCTTTGGCCTCTGCTGCTATTTGTGGAATCCCCCCGATTTTCCCTACCTACTCATTACTAAGACTTTTGTCACAGAAAAAAATTATAGTGTCTAAACGCCGTAGTTGGGGAACATCAGCTTCAGCTATACTTCGATCCATTAAATATGAAAACAACTCCATTATCCCACAAGTCGCGGCGTTCGGTATTTGTTGCCATGTACCTGCTGACCGCTCTCCTACTCATTGATGATTTGGCGAGGGCTCAAAACTTATTGTCTTTAAAAGATGCGCTTCGTTTGTCGGCCGAAAATTATGGCAGCGTACAGGCCAAAAGCAAGTATGCCGCAGCTGCCCAACAAGCAGTGAATAAAGCTCGCCTGGATTATCTGCCCAATGTTAACCTGGCTTCCGAAATAAGTTACGGTACTGCCAATGGTCAAAACGGTCCACAATATGCTTTTGGGCTTTCAGGCATTGCTTCCGGCGGACTGCCCCTGGCCAGCCAAAGCTGGAATGCAACTTTTGGCTCACTGTTCTTGACCAATATTAACTGGGATATCTTTGCGTTCGGCCGCTCCCACCAAAATATCCGCTCGGCGCAGGCTGTTGCCGGCCGAGATGCCCGCGATCTGCAGCAAGAGACCTTTCAACTACAAATCAAGGTGGCCGCAGCATATCTTGATCTTCTCGCCGCTCAGCGTTTGGCCACCTCCTATCAAAAAAATCTAGATCGGGCAGACACCCTTAAAAAGATCATCGTGGTAAAAGCCACGCATGACCTGGTGGCGGGGGTAGATTCCTCACAGGCAGATGCAGAGGTATCTAATGCAAAAGTGGTGCTTCTAAGATCGCGTGATGCAGTAAATGAGCAAAACAAAAAACTCGTTGACTTTCTGGGAATCGCCCCCAAGGATATATCGACCGACACCTTGTTCATCGCTAAGCTTCCTGGTGTGATCTCCGAAGGAGTGGATTCTGTATCGACAGATCATCCTGTACTTAGCTTCTATAACGCCAGAGTGCAGGTTAGCGAACAGCAGACTCGTTATCTAAAAACGCTAAGTTATCCTACTTTTTCGTTAGGTGCCGCATTCTTAACACGGGGTTCTGGCTTTGGAAATGCTTACACTGCACAACAACCTAATTATTCCACCAGTTTCTCAGATGGGGTCAATTTCGATCGCAGTAACTATGTAGTTGCAGTTGGCGTGACCTGGAACTTAACTACACCATTTAGAAACAAACAACAGATCAGATCACAAAAACTTATTAGTGATGGATTGAAGTATGAGCAGGCGCAAGTTCATAAGGAACTGGCTTCACAGCTGGAATTAGCCGACGCTAAGCTCAAAACCGCAATTGCCCGCTATTACGAGTCGCCCATACAGGTAAAGGCTGCATCGGATGCCTATCATCAAAAAATGGTGCTTTATAAGCATGGTCTAACAAGTCTGGTAGATATACAGCAGGCATTATACGCACTTACCCGTGCAGAAACAGATCGTGACATCGCATTTAGTAATGTATGGCAAGCCGTGCTGCTCAAAGCCGCGGCAGCTGGCGATTTTTCCATTTTCTACAAAAATCTATAACCTGTTTTCACTCAATACCTCATCAAATGAAACTCATATTATTTGCATTACGGAAACCCATCACCATTATGGTGCTGGTGGCTGCGCTGCTGTTCTTTGGCATCAGCGCCGTTCGCTCTATCAAAGTGGATATATTTCCCAAGATGGACCTGCCTGTGCTTTACATTGCGCACCCATACGGAGGCTATACCCCTAACCAGATGGAAACCTTATTTGGCAAGCAGTACATTAATACGCTGCTGGTGGTAAATGGGGTAAAAAATATTGAAACCAAAAACATTATGGGTCTTACGCTGATCAAGCTGACCTTTTACCCCGGAACCAATATGGCTGCAGCTGAAGCAGAAACTTCTGCTGCGGCCAATCGTGCGCAAGTGCTTTTTCCTGCCGGTTCAAATCCACCGTTTATTATACGTTTTGATTCCTCGACGCTACCTGTTGGACAAGTGATCGTTAGTAGCGATAAAAGAAGTAACGGCGAGCTGTTGGATCTGGCGAATATCTACGTGCGTACAGCGTTTACGCAGATCCCGGGCCTCATCTCACCTCCACCATTTGGGGGCAATATCAGAACAGTGGTGGTCAAGGTAGACCCCTCGTTATTACGGGCTCACGGAATGACACCAGACCAGGTTGTTGAAGCTATCCGGATCAATAACCAAACCAGTCCATCGGGTAATGTGAAAGTTGGTGACCAAAATTATATCACGCCAGTGAATACTAATATTCATAAGATCCCTGATTTTGCAAACATCCCGCTGATCAAGGGAGGCGTGCACAGTCTTTATCTGAGAGATGTAGCCACGGTAGAAGATGGCGCAGATGTAACTGTAGGGTATGCGCTGGTCAACGGGAAGCGTTCAGTTTATTTGAGTATCGCTAAAAATGCAGATGCCTCCACCTGGGAAGTAGTGCAGAAGCTCAAAAAGGCACTACCCAAAATGCAAGCTCAGCTACCTGATGATGTGCACCTTTCTTATGCATTCGATCAGTCGGTATATGTGATCAACTCTGTTAAGAGCCTGATCAGTGAGGGCGCGATAGGTGCGATACTGACCGGACTGATGGTATTGCTTTTCTTAGGGGATATACGTGGTGCTTTGATCGTTATCCTGACCATCCCTACCTCTATTATTTCAGGAGTGCTAATGCTTAACCTATTCGGACAAACGATCAATATCATGACGCTGAGCGGCTTAGCCCTGGCTATTGGGATACTTGTGGATGAGAGTACGGTAACTATAGAAAACATTCACCAGCACATGGATATGGGCAAACCCAAGCGGCTGGCCATCTGGGATGCCTGTAAAGAAATTGCTTTACCAAAACTGCTGATCTTACTTTGTATTCTGGCTGTATTTGCGCCTGCGTTCACCATGGGTGGTATACCGGGGTCATTGTTTTTGCCGCTGGCACTGGCTATCGGGTTCAGCATGGTTGTTTCTTATTTCCTGGCGCAAACTTTTGTACCAGTGATGGCCAACTGGATCATGAAAGGCCACAAAGGGCACACTGCAAGAAAGGTTCCAGGAGATCAGCTTTCCCGTTTTGACCGTCTGCGTCTGCGCTTCTTAAATTTTATAGATCGAATGATGCCTTACCGTAAGCCTATTGTGCTTGTGTATCTGCTTGTCACCGTAGGGTTGGCTGCGCTGATGATCCACTTTATTGGTAAAGATGTATTGCCTAAAGTAAACGGCAGTCAGTTCCAGGTGCGCTTGCGGGCCCCACAGGGTACCAGGGTGGAGAGAACCGAAGAAAAAACACTCCAAACGATCAATATTGTAAAGGATATTGTTGGCGCCGATCATATCGAAGTAACTTCCGCTTATGTGGGGCAGCACCCTTCGCTGTTTTCTACTAATCCGATCTTTTTATGGATGGCAGGCCCTCATGAGGCTGTCTTACAGGTAGCTTTTAAAGAAGGCTTCAAAACTGACCTGGATGAGTTGAAAGAAAAGATCCGTGCCAGGGTAGCCAAACAAATGCCGGATGTAAAACTGTCTTTTGAACCGATAGAGCTAACCGATAAAATTCTGAGCCAGGGCTCTCCTACACCAATAGAAGTAAGGATAGCCGGTCGCAACAAAAAGCTGAATGAAGCTTATGCGCAAAAACTGATCACTAAATTAAAACAGATCAGCTTCCTGCGAGATGTGCAATTAGGTCAGTCAACCAAATATCCGTCTATTGCTATCGAAGTTGATCGTCAGCGTGCAGAACAGTTGGGCGTAGACATGGGTGATATATCCAGGACGATCACCGCTTCTACCTCCTCTTCCCGCTATACCGAGAAAAATATTTGGATCGACGAAAAGATCTCAAACAGCTATGGTGTACAGGTTGAGGTTCCTGAAAATAAAATGACCTCGCTAAATGATATCGGGGAGATCCCATTGCTAAGAAACAACTCTCGTCCTGTGCTTTCTGATGTGGCAACTATAAAACGAGATACAACCTATGGGGAGAATGATGATCTTGGTGCATTGCCAGTGCTTTCAGTAACGGCCAATCTGGATAAAGCCGATCTGGGTAAGGCTTCAGCCGCGGTTCAGCGATCGATCAAAGAACTCGGCGAATTACCTAAAGGACTTTCTGTCGAACAAATTGGCCTTGGCCAAACACTCAAGGATACACTGGACAGTTTGCAAACTGGTTTGTTCGTGGCTGTAGTGGTCATCTTTCTGATGCTGTCTGCCAATTTCCAATCGTTCCGGGTTTCGGCCATTATTTTGGCCACGGTACCTGCAGTAGTTGTCGGTTCATTGCTCATGCTGTTGGCTACAGGCTCTACGCTTAACCTGCAATCTTACATGGGTATTATTATGTCTGTAGGTGTATCGATATCTAACGCGGTATTGCTCATCACCAATGCAGAACAGTTAAGGCTACATAACGCCAATGCCTCACTGTCTGCAAGAGAGGCTGCTGCACTTCGACTTCGTCCGATCATGATGACCGCGCTGGCAATGGTTGTGGGTATGCTACCGATGGCCAGTGGCTTGGGTGAAGCTGGGGATCAGGTGTCGCCGCTGGGCCGCGCAGTAGTGGGTGGTTTGATCGCCTCTACTTTTGCTGCCTTATTCATATTACCACTTGTGTTTGCCTGGGGACAAGAAAAAGCCTCTGTTAGATCCATCTCATTGGAACCCAATGACCAGGAAAGTACAGATTATTTAAACGCTTTAAAACTTCAATAACATGAAAACAATATCATTTCAACGTCTGATCACTTTTCAGCTGATCACTATAGGAGCTCTTCTGGCTGCATGTTCATCACCAGCACCTGTGGCAGATAAAGAGGCCAAGCAAGCATCTGCAACAGCAGCGGCCGCTACCCCTACTCAAACAAAAACATTTACATTGACCAAAGGTGATCTGGCCTCTAACCTACAAATTCCTGCAGAGCTGACCGCCTATCGCCAGGTAGACCTTTATGCCAAGGTTAACAGTTATGTAAAAAAACTAAACGTGGATGTAGGTTCTGATGTGAAGGCCGGGCAGATCCTGGCAACGCTGGAAGCGCCGGAACTGGTCTCACAGGTCGCCGCCTCAGAATCCAAGCTAAGATCACAAGAAGCGATCTTTAGATCAAGTGACGCCACCTATCAGCGGATACTGGAAACCAGCCAAACGCCTGGTACTATTTCAAAAAATGACGTAGAAGTAGCTCTCGCCAAAAGAAACGCTGATCAGGCGCAATTACAGGCAGCCAAGGCAGATTACAAGGGTAACAGCAGCATTGCGAGCTATCTAACGATCCGCGCTCCTTTTGATGGGGTGATCAGCGCAAGGAACGTGAACTTGGGCGCATACACCGGTCCGTCAGGAAAAGGTTCAGATCTGCCGATCTTTACGTTACAGGAATTGGGAAATCTGAGATTAGTTATCGCCATACCCGAAGCCTATAAAGGTTACATAAAATTAGGCGATGTGGTTAAATTCTCGGTTAAAGCTTATCCGGGCGAATCATTTTCGGCAAAGATCGCCCGTAGGTCAGGCGTGATGGACAGCCAGCTGCGCTCCGAACGTGTTGAGCTTGACGTATCCAACCATGATCGGCGTTTGTCGCCAGGTATGGTGGCCGAGGCGGAGATCCAATTAAACTCTGGTAAAAATGCTTTTGTGGTTCCAAAAGCTGCCGTTCTGAATGTAGCTGAAGGGGTTTTCCTGATCGCTGACAACAATGGTAAGGCATTACGCATACCGGTCCAGAAAGGCCGGGAAACCGATAGTTTGACCGAAGTTTATGGTGCGCAGCTTACCTCCGGATCTATATTTCTTACAAGGGCGTCAGAGGAGATCCATAATGGTTCGGTTATCAAATAATATAAAAGGATTCTCTGCCTTCTTGTTCAATAAAAGTTTTACAGCTGTTATCCTAAGCCAATAGCATCGTGGAAAAAGAGATCAAAGAAACCTATCGGGCCATTTTTGAAGTGGTCCGCCTGATACCTGAAGGACGGGTATCCAGCTATGGGGCCATTGCTAAAGCGGTAGGCCTAAGATCAGGAGCTCGGATGGTGGGCCGGGCAATGTACTTGTCAATGGGTGAAGAAACACCAGTGCCGGTACATCGTGTTGTTAACAGTTCCGGCATTATCGTCAATGACTATGGGGCGCGGGAAAGAGCCTTATTATCTGAAGGAGTACAGGTGCGTAATGACAAGATCGTAGACTTCAAAAAGATCTTCTGGGATCCTTTAAAAGAAATTGATATATAGGTTATAGAAGGACGAGATCTTAAAGATGCATACCTGATCGCTTCGGGACAAGGCGCCATCAATATCTGATGTTTTTCATGAGTTTATGTATGAAGCCGGCGCCTATTGGGTACCGGCTTTTTCATTACTATACTACTGTTTTTAAGGTTATTATATATTATTTTTAAAACACTCAGAAGCCTTGTCACACTTTTTAAAGGACTTGTCTAATGTCTGTAAACAGCGAAACAGCGTGTGGTAAAAACGGAAAAACTGTTGTCACACTTTTAAAAGCAGCTGTCTAATAGTTAAAAGAGCTTAAGGCTGTTAAAAAATATTAAAGAGTTAAACAATGGGTATTAAGGAACGCAAACAGAGACAAAAAGACGATACCAGATCGCGTATTGTTGATGCCGCCCTTAAGATCGGTAGAGAGGAAGGTTGGGCTGCATTGAGCATGCGCAAAATTGGTGAGCAAATTGAGTACTCCGCCCCTGTTGTTTATGAGCATTTCGCCAGCAAGGATGCTCTCTTGCTTGAGTTAACCAGGATCGGTTTCCGTAAGCTAATCAGAAAGATAGAAGCGACAGGTGGTCAGACCAATGATCCGGTTGGAAAGATAGAAGCCATGTGGTTTGGCTATTGGAATTTTGCTTTTGCCGAAAAAGAGTTTTATCAACTGATGTTTGGCATCGAAACTAATTGCTCCTGTAACAGCATGCAGCTTCCGGAAGCAGCGTTGTCCAGAACACTGATGACCGATGCGATACGCATGCTGGTTTCTGACCAACAAGATACGGGCGACAAAGTATCCGCTACCTACTATACCTTTTGGTCTGTTGTTCACGGTTTGATCTCTTTAAACATGATCGGCAACCAGGTGCCTGACCGGATGAATGATCAGGTACTTAGTAACGCACTAAGCGGAATTATTGATTCCATTGGCGTGACTTAGCATCACTAAAATTCCTGAAAAATGAAATAACGCTAACGGTCAAACTGATAGCGACAGGGATAGTACGGCCTTTCTTTAAATGAAATAAAAACACAAAACAATCTAATAATCAATACAATACACTATTAAAAAACAACAATCATGAAACCATCAGTAGCATTATTAATAGCGGCAACCGCGACAGCTTCGATCCTGGCCAGCTGCTCAAAACCAGAACAACAGCAAAGCGCAGTAGCGCCTGAACTACCTGTGTTGGAAATTAAGAACAGCAACCCCACCACCTATCAAGAGTACCCTGCTTCCATAGAAGGAGCCGTTAATGTGGAGATCCGCCCGCAAGTTTCAGGGATCCTTGAAAAGATCTTTGTAGACGAAGGTGCCTTCGTTGAGAAAGGCCAGCCGCTCTTTAAGATCGAAAACCAACCTTATACAGAAAAATTAAACAACGCCCAGGCTGCCCAACATGCTGCAGAAGGAGCACTGGTTAATGCGCAGTTGGAAGTTGACAAACTAACACCGCTTGTGGCAGGTAAAGTAATTGCCGATTACCAGCTAAAAACGGCTAATGCTGCGTTAACTATTGCTAGGGCCAATTTGCAACAGGCTAAAGCGGATGTAGCCTCTGCCAAGATCAATTTAGGTTATACTATTATTAAAGCACCTATCAGTGGTTACCTGGGCAGATTAGCTATCAAACAAGGTAGCCTGGTAGGTCCTACTGACCAGGCAGCATTGACACAGCTTTCAGATGTTCATGACGTGCATGTATACTTTTCTTTGAGCGAGGATGATTTTGTAGCCTTTAAGCAACAATATGCGGGTAACACACTTCAGGAAAAGATCAAACACCTGCCACCAGTATCGCTTGTTTTATCTGACGACAGTACCTATGCCATCCAGGGTAAGGTTGATATGGTAGACGGCCAATTTGATAAAACAACTGCTGCCATTACCTTACGTGCCAGCTTCGCCAACCAAAACGGCGTGTTGCGTTCTGGCAATACCGGCAAGATCAGATTGGGTTTGCAACATCAAAATGTAGCGGTTATTCCTATCGATGCCACCTTTGAGGTACAAGACAAAGTATTTGTTTATACTGTTGGCGACAGTAATAAAGTCAATAAACAACCGGTGGTACTGGCTGGTAAAACGGGCACAAATTACCTGGTTAAAGAAGGGTTGAAACCGCAAGACCGAGTGGTTACTGCTGGCATAGACCATTTGCAAGAGGGGCAGGCCATCCAGCCAAAATCAGATCCAAAAGGAACTGCCATCGCTTATACTTCGCGCTAATACCATACAGATCATCACCTCATAACACTAATTATTATGTTACGCAAATTTATAGAGCGGCCTATCCTTTCAACGGTAGTCGCCATTATCACGGTGATACTGGGTGTCATCGGTTTAACCAAACTACCTGTTGAACAGTTTCCGGATATAGCACCACCGGCCATCCAGGTTAACGCAACTTATCCGGGCGCCAACGCCGAAACGGTGTTGCGCTCGGTGGCCCCTTCGCTGGAAGAAGCTATTAACGGTGTAGAGAACATGACTTACATGAGCTCTATTGCCAACAATGACGGTACACTGGCCATTTCAGTTTTCTTTAAACAGGGTACCGATCCGGATCAGGCTTCTGTTAACGTACAAAACCGCGTGTCTCAAGCGCTGAGCCAGTTACCACCAGAAGTGATCCAGCAAGGGGTTACCACACAAAAACAGCAAAATAGCCTAATGAGCGTTGTGGGCGTTTACTCTACCGACTCGAAAAAATATGACAGGCATTTTGTGGCTAACTATACCTATATCAACCTGATCCCGGAGATCAAACGTATCCCGGGTGTAGGCGGTGCAGTGCTGTTTGGCGGCGCAAAAGATTACTCGATGCGTATCTGGCTTAACCCAGCAAAAATGGCTGCATACAAAGTTACACCGGCAGAGGTTAACGCGGCAATTGCTGATAAAAACCTGGAAGCCGCTCCTGGTAAATTTGGCGAACAGAGTAAAGAAAAATTTGAGTATGTGATCAAATACCAAGGTAAATATACCCGTCCGGAAGAGTACGCCAATATTCCGATCCGTGCTAATGCTGATGGATCGATCTTGAGGTTGAAAGATATTGGTCGTGTAGAGCTTGGCGCTTACTCCTACTCTAACATCAACTATCTGAATAAAAAAGATGGTGTTTCTATACTTATCTATCAGCTCAAAGGTTCAAATGCTAACGACATCCAGGTCGAAATTGATAAGCTGATGTTAAAGGCATCTAAAGAGTTTCCAAAGGGTATAGCGTATGATAACTTCTTCCGAAGAAAAACTGCGCTTGACGAATCGATAAACCAGGTGAAACATACGCTGATAGAAGCATTTATACTGGTATTTATCGTGGTACTGATCTTTTTGCAAGATTTTCGTTCTACACTGATCCCGGCTATCGCCGTTCCAGTTGCTATCATTGGTACCTTCTTCTTTATGGATCTCTTTGGTTTGGCGGTAAACTTGCTGACGTTATTTGCCATGATCCTGGCCATCGGTATCGTAGTAGACGACGCAATCGTGGTTGTAGAGGCGGTCCATGCCAAAATGGAACATGAACATTTACAACCAAGGGCGGCTACCCTATCAGCCATGCATGAGATCAGTGGCGCGATCGTATCTATTACCCTCGTAATGATGGCCGTGTTCTTACCTGTTGGCTTTATGAGCGGTTCTACTGGTATATTTTACAGACAGTTTGCCTTCACAATGGCCATTGCCATCGGCATCTCGGCTATCAATGCCTTAACATTGAGCCCGGCGCTTGCAGCTCTATTTTTAAAAAATGATCACATTGGTGAGGATAGAAATACGGCCCCTAAAACATTTACGCAAAAATTCTCTGCTGGTTTTAATGCTGGATTTGAAAGATTCTCTAACAAATACATTGGTGGCGTTAAATTTTTACTAAAACACAAATGGGTTGGTATAGCGGGTTTGGTGTTGGTTATTGTGACCGGCGTTTATATGGTTCGCAATACCAAGTCGGGCTTTATTCCGACAGAAGACCAAAACTTCCTCGCAGTGGCGGTTAATATGCCGTCAGGCACATCACTGAGTAAAACGGAACAGGTGATGCGACAAGCCGATGATGTACTGGGTACTATACCTGCAGTGCACATGCTGGGCACAGTTGACGGCTGGAATCTTGTAACTAACTCCAACAGCTCTTCGTCAGCCTGTATATTCTTTCTGATGAAGCCACAGAAAGAGCGTGGTGCCGTGAAAGACATTGATGCGTTACAGAACCTGATGCGTCAGAAACTCGCAACCATCAAAGACGGCACCTTCTTTGTGTTCGCCTTCCCTACTGTGCCGGGCTTTAGCAATGTGGAAGCGCTTGACGTGGTACTGCAAGATAAAACCGGCGGTTCGCTGGCAAATTTCAGTAAAGTATCTGGCGACTTTTTAGCCAAGCTGAACAAACGTAAGGAGATAGCCTTTGCCTTTACCCAGTTTAAAACAGATTTCCCGCAATATCAGCTGGAGGTTGATGACGATAAGGCGGCGCAATTGGGTGTGAGCGTGCGTGATGTGCTGCAAACTATGCAGACCTACTTTGGTAGTGCGCAGGCATCAGATTTTAACCGCTTTGGAAAATACTACCGTGTTATGGTGCAGGCGGATGTAACTGACCGTGCGGATCCGTCCGCCATCGATCAGGTTTATGTGAAGAACAATGCCGGAGAAATGGTACCGATCAAATCACTGGTGAAACTAAACCGCATTTATGGTTCAGAAACTGCCTCTCGTTACAACCTGTTTAACTCGATAGAAATCAACGCAATTCCTAAACCGGGTTACAGCTCAGGCGACGCGATCAAGGCGATCGAAGAAACAGCCAAACAGGAATTGCCAACCGGTTTCAGCTACGAATGGACCGGCCAGACCAGGGAGGAGATATCTTCAGGCGGTCAATCGGTAGTGATCTTTATCTTATCTCTGGTATTTGTTTACTTTCTGCTGGCAGCCCAATATGAAAGCTATCTGTTACCACTTGCGGTACTATTGTCAATTCCTACCGGAGTGCTCGGTGTGTTCAGCATGTTGCAGTTCACCGGTATCGAAAACAACATTTATGTACAGGTGGCGCTAATCATGCTTATCGGGTTACTGTCAAAGAATGCCATTCTGATCGTGGAGTTCGCCCATCAACGTCGCCTACATGGTGAGCCACTTGGTGTAGCCGCTATCAAAGCTGCTAAACAACGCTTACGTCCGATCATTATGACATCGCTGGCTTTTATTGTGGGTATCATCCCAATGATGTTTGCCGAAGGCCCTTCGGCCCAGGGTAACCACTCTATCAGTATCAGCGCGGCTGGTGGTATGATCGTGGGCATTGTGTTGGGGCTATTTATTGTGCCGGTACTGTTTGTGATCTTCCAGCACCTACAGGAGAAGATCAGCGGACCGATCATTGTGATACCAGAGGAAACCGCACATCCAACCGACCCAAAAGATCATACTCACCCCATCGTTTTAAATTAATTATAACAGTTATCATTTAAACCTATCCATAGAACCCCAAAAGGTTCTATGGATATAAATCACTCATCAGATGAAAACTTTAAGATATAAATGGTTAGCAATAATTGCCTTAGCCATACTTAGCGGATGTAAAGTATCCAAAGACATCAAGCATCCAGACGCGCAGTTGCAAAGCAACTATCGCGGAGCAACGGTAGCCGACACCAACTCAATTGGGCGCCTAACCTGGAAGCAGTTTTTTAAAGATCCTGCGCTGCAAAGCCTGATCGATAGCGCGGTCCTGAAAAATAATGATCTACAGATTGCTGTCAAAAATATAGCGGCAGCCCGCCAGGTGTTGACTCGGGCCAAATGGGGCAATGTGCCAACAGCTACTTTTGGCGCTACGGCAAGCACCAATAACCCTTCTAACAACAGCCTCAGCGGACTCTCACTGAGCACCTTGCTCAAAACCGACCATATTGAGGACTACAATACTGCGTTGACCATTACCTGGGAAGCAGATATCTGGGGTAAGATCAGCAGCAGAAGATCAGAGGCGCTGGCAGCCTATTTACAAACAGAAGAGGCGCGTAAAGCGGTACAAACCCGCCTGGTTGCCAGCGTATCAGAAGGTTATTATAACCTGCTAATGCTGGATGAACAACTGGATATTGCCAGAGCCAATGTACGACTGAACGATAGTACGATCCATATCATTCAGTTGCAATTTAAAGCGGGGCAGGCTACTTCACTTGCCGTACAGCAGGCAGAGGCCCAGCGACTGACAGCAGCAGAATTGGTGCCCAAATTTGAGCAAGCGATCGCGTTGCAGGAAAATGCGCTGAGTATTTTAGCAGGTCGCTTGCCCGCCAGTATTCTCCGTTCTGGCCGTCTGGAAAACATCACATTACCAGGGGAACTGGCCGCGGGCGTGCCGTCGCAACTATTAGGTTATCGCCCCGATGTGCGCAGCGCTGAATTGGAAGTAGATAAAGCCAATGCACGGGTAGGTTATACCAAAGCGTCCATGTATCCTACTTTATCGATCACAGCTCAAGGTGGTGTTAATTCTTTTAAAGCCAGCAACTGGTTTAATATACCAGCATCGCTGTTTGGCCTGGCTACAGGAGGTATTGTACAACCGTTGCTGCAGCACCGGGAGTTAAAAACGAACTACGAGGTGGCTAAGATCAACCGGGAAAAAAGTGTGATCGCTTTCCGCCAACAGGTGTTAACCGCTGTGGGTGAGGTATCTGACCAGTTGGTTGCTTTTAACAAATTGGGGGAACAAAAATTGATAGCCGCTGACCGCGCAAAAACCCTGCATCAAGCGACAGCAAATGCGAACATGTTATTCAAGAATGGACTGGCCAATTATCTGGAGGTAATTACGGCACAAAGCAATGTATTACAAAGTGAGCTGGAGCTAACCAGCATCAGAAAGGCACAGCTGACCGCTGCGGTAGATCTGTACCGCTCTTTGGGCGGCGGCTGGAATTAAGTGTTATGGTGACCGTCTGCCCGCTTTGCAAGCAGGCGGTTTGTTTTCATGTTGTATCCTGAAAGGGGCTGAAGGGAAGACTACAGAGGTAGCTTCCCTTTCGGTTTTCTGTTACCGTCTGATCAGAAAAGGGAAAAGATTGATAACAGGTGTAGTTAAGCTGCTTACTGAGACTACGATCAACGGTCACGGGGCCCCGACAGGCTGCGCCACAGGTAATTAAAAAGATAGCTTTGCCAGCCATCAAATTGCCTAAATAATGTAGTGATACCTGTGGTATCTTTTTTATCAATGATTAATCCGTGCTGTAACAGTGCTTTCAGCAATCCAGTATCTCCAAGTGGCAAGCCGCTGGGGTCGTTCAGTGATTGCATCATTACTGCGTTGGCGGTCCAAATACCTACCCCTTTTAGCGCTGTTAACGTATCTATCCGCTCTTGAGAAGACAGAACCATGAGCTTTTCCTTGCTCAAAGTTCCATCGGCAAACGCAGTGGCGGCGCTGATGATATAAGTTGCTTTTTGCCTGGAAAATTGTAGTTCTTGAAGGTCCTTTACTTCAAGCTCCGCAAGCGTTTTCGATAGTGGAAACAGGGGGAGTTGCCTGCCGTGATGTTCTACTGATTCTCCATATTTTTCACATAAAGCCCTTTTTAACTTGATCGCAAAGGTCATATTGATCTGTTGACTCGTAATACTCCAGACCAGCGTCTCAAATGTATCGGGATTCCCCATTACCCGCAGGCCGTTAAAATCGGTCACCATATAACTCGGGCCCGGGTGCGCTTCAAGCAGCCGATAAAATGGTTCAATGTTTCTTTTGATATCAAACCAATCTTCTATGTAAGCTTTTACTGTCGACACTACTTGGGGAACGTTGTGTTCGTCCATGAGTTCAATCTGTAGATACTGCCCTTTCTCGGTCAACGTAAATGACACAGCTTCACCATCCACCCTGATCGCCCGGCTGATCGATCCGGCTTGGTATGCAGATCGATCTCCATCTTCCCTGCTTAAAAACCAAAGGTTCTCCCCGAAAGAAAAATGTTTAGGTATCTGAATAGGTATTGTTATCATTTTGATGGTTGATGCACATCTGCCTTACTCGGCGCCGGTTGGTTCATTAAGTACAGTTGACCAATATGGTGATTGGTATGTATAAAATTATTGAGGAGCACGGCCAATTTATTTCGAGTCGGGTCAAGTTTAAATTGTTCGGCACTGGCCCTTCCGTGTGGTTCCAGCCAACTTTCAGGCGGCATATTTTTAATGCGCTGATCCAGTTTCTCTGTTATTAGTTGCCAGCGCCTTTTAAGCTCTTCGAAAGATGGATAGGCTGTACCCTCAAAGCTTCGGTCTGCGACATAATAAAAAGCGGGCATGGCTGGGAAATAGCGCTCGTTAAAGCCCAGTAACGGAAATAGTTCGTCATACGCAGTAATCAGATGACCGAGTATCCAGGTCGCCCTGTTCTTTCCTGGCGCTATTGTTTGCTGATAAAATGCGGTATCGTCAGTTGAAAAAAAAGTGGTCACCTGGCGAGTCGAACGCTGCCAGCGTTTAACGGCAAGATCGATGATAATTTGAAGTGTCTGATCGGGCTCTTCCATGATTTTAACATTCTAATGAACCCTTAAATATAAATGACCGAACGGTCAATAGTGTATTATCAACCTCCTATTTGCTGATTTCTTACCGGTCCTTGACAAACTACCATAAATCTTTTGTCCTAAAGTTAGGGACCAATGTACCCTTGTCATTGTCGATCCTTTGTAAAGATCAGATTCTAAACAAAATCTCGACTAAAATTGACCGATTGGTCATTTATATTTGCAACGCCAGTTGGAGGGCAACCGAGCGAAGGATAGGTTGATGACATAGAAATAGTTGCTCTTGTTCTTGGCCTATTAACAGTGTTTGTCACAGTTTCCAAAAAGTGTGTCAAACTAATAAGGTAGATGGACAGCAAGCGATCAGTACTAACACTGTAATTAAATTTAATAGCGGAAAACAACTCTTAAGAACATGAATCCATACAGCACCACTTACAACGAAGATGAGGACATTTTGCTTATACGAAAGGCTTTTGAAGGGGCATCGGAAGCGTTAAACCAATTGGTAAACCGTCATCAGCAATTTATCTATAATGTCGCCTTAAAATTTGTGAAGGATGACGATGATGCGGCAGACCTCACCCAAGAGGTGCTGATCAAAATGGTTACTAAACTGGGACAGTTTGAGGGCAAAAGCAGCTTTCGGACCTGGCTTTACAGGATGGTTGCCAATCATTTTCTGAATAGCCAGAAAATGAAAAAGGAAGCATCTTTTGTTTCTTTTGAGGAATATGGCGAATACCTTGACAAGGTTTACGATAAGGAAGAGATGACGCTGGAAGAACAGCATTTACGTGAAAAGGAGATTATCTGGACTCGTAATAAATGTATGACCGGAGCGCTTCTCTGCCTGGATCAGCAGCAACGGATGGTGTTTATTTTGGGAGCGATATTTAATCTGAAGTCGCCCATAGCCGCCGAAATACTGGATATGACGCCTGAAAATTTCAGAAAACAGCTTTCGCGTGCCAAAACAGATCTGTTCAACTTTATGCAAAACAAGTGTGGCTTGATAAATCCAGACAATCCTTGCCGCTGTTATAAAAAGACCAAAGGGTTTATCAAAGAGGGCATTGTGTCTGCCGAGACAGTGCAATTCTATTCAGAAGTGACTACCTCAATTGAATCAGTAGCCGAGCATAAGACCTACGAAATGGACCAACTTATTGAAGGTCGTTATTTATATTTATTTACCAACCAACCATATGAAAGACGAAGGGACAGTGAGGAAAGATCGCGCACTATTCTCGCCGATCCTGCAGTCCGTCAACTCTTCCAGCTTTCTTGATCAGCCGAAAACAATTGCATCTTTAAATTACGTGGGTGCCAGCGATCTAATTGTTGTACTTTCTCGAAACTGAAAAGCAGTGGTATCTCTATACTTTAACGGAGGTACTACTGTTAGTTTATTCTGCGTCATACAGCTCTTTACTCCTTGGCGGCAATCACCTAAATAGTTTCTCGTCTGTTCTTTTACCGCATTTCGAGTACCGCGACCTTATCTCTCCACAATCTATTGGATGCAAGTTCCCATTATCTACATGCGCGACCCTCAAAAGGAACAAGCTCACCGCTTAATGCCTCGATATCTTTCATGTGTACCTTTAAAAGTATTTTAAATTATAAAAACCGATTAAAAGCTAATCTCATTATTAAACTATCATGGTGAACTATCATTATATTCCTGAGGTTTTTAATTCTTACCAAAGCATAATTTTGCAGTTAAGCGACAAGTTTAACAACGATTGCATCTTATACTTGAACCGTTAAGAGTTAATTAATAACACCTACCTATTCAAATTAAAAAGCTAGTACTTTGGTATTACTTATCCTTATCACTACGAATAAACTTAGCCTTAAACACTTTTTTACAACGCTTTTAGGATGTAGCTTTTTTTTAACCTTTTGCTTTATTTTAATAGGCCAATAAATAACCTTCTAAAAATCCCTTTTGTAAATCCTTTTTATTGCTGAATTTCAGAGCGATCGCACAAGAAATGGACTGGTAACGATATTCTCTTGAGTTACCGCTGTATGGCTGTGGATTAAAAGCCTACCTGTACAACAACTTTCTGCTGTTGCCAACCCTAATTCAGAGGTTATTTTTCGATTGGTGAAGAGGAGACAATTACACTGGTATAGCCACTTTAGAGCACTTTTGCGACAAAGAACATAACTAACTGGTTTCTAAACTGTTTTTTTTGTTGCAACCTGATCTTTCTAACGAGCAAAAAGGAAAATTATCTGGTCAATGACCAACTCAAATCAATGTCCATAAACGAGAAAAGCCTTTGCTGTTCGCAAAGGCTTTAAGTTTTACATCCTGATTGGATGATAAAGGTTGGCACCGACCTACTCTCCCA
>Ga0153918_1000445_pt1 | contig 20118 bp, 19 predicted proteins | sample TSFL002MetaG_FD_104687 | JGI IMG/M metagenome (GOLD analysis project Ga0153918, IMG submission 104687) | Attine ant fungus gardens microbial communities from Florida, USA - TSFL002 MetaG | ecosystem: Host-associated > Fungi > Mycelium > Unclassified | place: USA: Florida, Paynes Creek Historic... | reverse complement strand
CCTGATCAAATTCAACCAGATCGGTTCTCTGACCGAAACTCTGGCTGCGATCAAAATGGCGAAAGACGCTGGCTACACCGCTGTTATCTCTCACCGTTCTGGCGAAACTGAAGACGCTACCATCGCTGACCTGGCTGTTGGTACCGCAGCGGGCCAGATCAAAACCGGTTCTATGAGCCGTTCTGACCGTGTTGCTAAATACAACCAGCTGATTCGTATCGAAGAAGCTCTGGGCGAAAAAGCACCATACAACGGTCGTAAAGAGATCAAAGGCCAGTAATAGCCTTTAAGTCTTAAAATGAAAATGCCAGTCGAATGACTGGCATTTTTTTTGGCTATTTAAAATCGACGGCCATCTGTTCGGGGATTGTCAGCCCCTGAGTGGTCTGTACACAGCGGGCAATGTAGTCCGTAAAGCGGGGCGGTTTTGGCATCCCCATGCTCAACAGCTTGTCGTTGCTAAAGCGCACGTTAAGCGTGGCAAAGGCGCCGTACAAACGCATCGCCTTAAGCATCAGGCGCTCGTTGCAGGGGCCAAAAATGTGCTTCAGTTCCCTGCGCATTTTCACCAGCGTTTCATAACTCACCTGCGCGTATTTGTCTCCGACCGGCGCTTTCTCCAGCGCTTCCGCCATTGCCATATCAATATCAGCAAAGCGAACGCTGTTCTCTTCCCCGGCTGAAATATGGACCACCTCGCCCTGCCCGGCAGAACTGTTGAGCAGCATCAGCAGCGCATCAGCACAGTAATCCACAGGCACGACATCGACTTTATCTTCCATCGAGCACATGAATTTTTGCAGCATCAGCCCCATGCTGAAGACCCAAAAAATACTGCTCGAAGGCGTGCAGCCGTGACGCGTATGGCCGACCACAATTGATGGGCGGGCAATCAACAGCGGTAAGCGCGGGCATTGCTGGCGCATCAGTTGCTCAATGGTGGATTTCGAGTAGGTGTATTCCACCAGATGCTCGGCGTTCTCTCTGAACTCTGCACTTTCGGCAACCAGGCTATCCTGTTCCGGCGTGCATGACATGGCTGTACCTACGTGCAGGAAACGCTGCAAACCTTCAACCTGTTCCATTCTGGTAGCGAGTGCCAGCGTACCTTCGACGTTCACTTTCCAGATAAGCGGGTTATTCCCAAAGGACGCGACGGCTGCACAGTTAAGTACGTGAGTCACCTGATCCAGTCGCGGATCGCTGAGAAAATCGTGCGCGTTTGCGAGATCGCCGATGAGGATGTCATCCGCGCTCAGCCTGTCCAGCGTGTTCTCATGAACATGGAATTTGCGCATATTCGCCTTTACACGCTCAAGCCCTTCATGCGGGCTGCCGGCACGCACCAGCAGTAGCAAGTTTACCGCCTGATCGCTATTAAGGATTTTTTCGAGTACTGCTCCGCCAAGAAACCCGGTCACGCCCGTGATGAATAAAGTATTCATGGATACTGTCTCATGCTGATAGATGAGCGGATTGTAGGCGGGGAAAAGTAAACGGCGTTTAAATAAAGAAATGCCGTTATAAGCCTTATCTTAAGCTTATTTTAAGGTAAGGAAATCAGGAGGAGATATTCGACAACGGAACGTAATGAATGATTCAATTAAATATTTTAAAATATTTAACACTTTGTTTTTTAATGGGTTGTTTTTATTTTGTTATGTTTTTTAGTTGATTCTAAATGTAAAAATAAAAATGGTTTGTTACACCATGATGGAAAGCTAAAACGAATGATTATTTCCCAAAGTAAAATCGCGGAAACTCACAGCGAATAGGGTAACAGGACGAAATAAAATAACCGGCTAAATAATTGTTATAATAATGGAGGAAGTGTTGCATTGGCTGTCTGCGGCTTTTGTCAGATCCTCCGCTGCGGGCGCTGGGACGGTTTGTCCCGGTAATGAGCAGCCAAAGCACCGATGGAGCATGATCCTTCGACCGGGATCTGCGATAATTAACGATTACCCCTTTTACTGAGAAGACTATGCAGTACCCGATTAACGAGATGTTCCAGACCCTGCAAGGCGAGGGTTACTTTACCGGCGTTCCCGCTATTTTTATTCGTTTACAGGGATGCCCGGTTGGCTGTGCCTGGTGTGATACCAAACATACGTGGGATAAACTCGCAGATCGGGAAGTGTCGCTGTTTAGCATTCTGGCTAAAACCAAAGAGAGCGATAAGTGGGGCGCGGGGAGTTCAGAAGATCTGCTGGCGATTATCGGTCGTCAGGGCTGGACGGCGCGCCATGTGGTGATCACCGGTGGTGAGCCTTGCATTCACGATTTAACGCCGCTGACTGAGCTGCTCGAAAAGAACGGTTATAGCTGTCAGATTGAAACCAGTGGTACGCATGAAGTGCGTTGTTCCCATGCGACCTGGGTGACCGTTTCACCGAAAGTGAATATGCGCGGTGGCTACGATGTGTTGTCACAGGCGCTGGAGCGTGCTGACGAAATCAAACACCCGGTTGGCCGCGTACGTGATATCGAAGCGCTGGATGAACTGCTGGCGACGCTGTCTGACGAAAAACAGCGCGTGATTGCGCTTCAGCCTATCAGCCAGAAAGACGATGCCACGCGTCTGTGTATTGAAACCTGCATAGCGCGCAACTGGCGCCTGTCGATGCAGACGCACAAGTACCTGAATATTGCCTAAAAAAAAGCCCGGTGGCGGCTTCGCCTTACCGGGCCTACGTTTCGAGGCTTTTGTAGGCCGGGTAAGGCGAAGCTGCCACCCGGCAAACATCACTAGCCGCGATACACGCAGCCTGCCGTACAGGTTTCTTTGATCATCACCGCGCTCAGCAGTGGCACCAGCGGTTTCATCTGATCCCAAATCCATTTTGCCAGCACTTCGCTGGTCGGGTTTTCAAGGCCCGGGATATCATTCAGATAGTAGTGATCAAGGCGATCGTAAGTCGGCTTAAACGCCGCTTTCAGTTCAGCAAAGTCCATGATCCAACCGGTATGCGGATCGACTTCACCCGTGATTTCAAGACGCACCATAAACGAGTGCCCGTGTAAACGGCCACATTTATGCCCGGCAGGGACGTGTGGAAGATGGTGTGCGGCTTCGAAGACGAAATCTTTAAACAGTGTGGTGGACATCATGAACTCTCAAGTAATGCGGAAAAAACCGCCGCATAGTACCGGAAAGCACATTTTTTAGCATTAACTAAAACGGCCTTTACCTTCATTGATGGTGGGAACAGCGTTTTATCTGGTTTTTGTATTTATATTTCAATGGATTAGATAATCGGTTTTATCGTTAAGAACGATAGCTAAAACAGGTTAGTCCATTTGGTTATTTATTATTTCCATCCCTTCTTTAATTGTTATTATCCCCGCCGTTAACCTTATCTCTAGTTTGGTCTTTTTGCATAAATTCCGCTTTGCTACTGGAACATAACGACGCATGACAACACAGGCCCCACCTTCAAATTTGCTTCCCCTGAACCCGGAGCAACTGGCGCGCCTACAGGCCGCCACCACTGATTTTTCACCCACTCAGCTTGCCTGGGTGTCCGGCTATTTCTGGGGAATGCTTAACCAACAGCCAGGGGCCGTTGTTGCCGCGCCTGCCGCTGCCGTTGAGATCCCGGCTATTACGCTTATCTCCGCCTCACAGACGGGCAATGCCCGCCGTGTTGCCGAAGCGCTGCGTGACGATCTGCTTGCCGCCAAACTGAACGTGAACCTGGTTAACGCCGGGGATTATAAATTCAAACAAATCGCGTCAGAAAAACTGCTGGTGGTTGTGGCTTCAACGCAGGGCGAGGGCGAACCTGCTGAAGAGGCAGTGGCGCTACATAAGTTCTTGTTCTCGAAGAAAGCACCAAAACTGGATGGCACTGCCTTTGCCGTGTTTGGCCTGGGCGACACCTCCTATGAATTCTTCTGCCAGTCCGGTAAAGACTTCGACAGCAAGCTGGCTGAGCTGGGCGCTGAGCGTCTGCTGGACCGCGTTGATGCCGATGTGGAATACCAGCCCGCGGCGGCGGAATGGCGTGCCCGCGTGGTCGAGGTGCTGAAAGCACGTGTACCGAAAGAGACATCCGCGCAGGCAGGATTCACCGCGACTGGTGCTGTTAATGATATTCACACCAGTCCGTACACCAAAGAGGCGCCGCTGACGGCAAGCCTGTCGGTGAATCAGAAGATCACGGGGCGCGACTCAGAGAAAGACGTTCGCCATATCGAAATCGACCTGGGCGATTCCGGTTTACGTTATCAGCCGGGCGATGCGCTGGGTGTCTGGTATCAGAACGACCCTGCATTAGTGAAAGAGCTGGTAGAGCTACTGTGGCTGAAAGGCGACGAGCCTGTCACCGTTGAAGGCAAAACGCAGACGCTTGCAGAAGCGCTGCAATGGCATTTTGAGCTGACCGTGAACACGGCAAACATCGTTGAGAATTACGCCACCTTAACGCGCAGTGAATCCCTGCTGCCGTTAGTGGGCGATAAAGCGAAGCTGCAGCACTATGCGGCCACCACGCCGATTGTCGATATGGTGCGTTTCGCACCCGCGCAGCTGGATGCCGAAGCGCTGGTTGGCCTGTTACGCCCACTGACGCCGCGTCTTTACTCTATCGCCTCTTCGCAGGCGGAAGTAGAAAGCGAAGTCCACGTGACCGTGGGCGTGGTGCGTTATGACATCGAAGGACGTGCTCGTGCAGGCGGTGCATCCAGCTTCCTGGCTGACCGTATCGAAGAAGAGGGCGAGGTTCGCGTCTTTATCGAGCACAACGACAACTTCCGTCTGCCGGCAAACCCGGAAACGCCGGTCATTATGATTGGCCCTGGCACCGGTATCGCGCCGTTCCGTTCCTTTATGCAGCAGCGTGCGGCAGATGATGCATCCGGTAAAAACTGGCTGTTCTTCGGCAACCCGCACTTTACGGAAGATTTCCTCTACCAGGTTGAATGGCAGCGCTATGTTAAAGAAGGCGTGCTGAACCGCATCGACCTGGCCTGGTCGCGTGACCAAAAAGAAAAAGTATACGTACAAGACAAACTGCGCGAACAGGGCGCAGAGCTGTGGCGCTGGATCAATGACGGTGCCCACATTTATGTCTGCGGCGACGCTAATCGCATGGCGAAAGACGTTGAGCAGGCTTTGCTGGAAGTGATTGCCGAATTCGGTGGCATGGATACCGAAACGGCGGATGAATATTTAAGTGAGCTGCGCGTAGAGCGCCGTTATCAGCGAGATGTCTACTAATGAGCGAAAAACACCCTGGCCCACTGGTGGTCGAAGGCAAACTGACTGATGCCGAGCGCATGAAGGTTGAAAGTAACTACCTGCGCGGCACCATTGCCGAAGATTTGAATGACGGTCTGACTGGCGGTTTTAAAGGCGACAACTTCCTGCTGATCCGTTTCCACGGTATGTATCAGCAGGATGACCGCGATATCCGCGCCGAACGTGCAGAACAAAAGCTGGAGCCGCGTCACGCGATGCTGCTGCGCTGCCGCCTGCCGGGTGGGGTTATCACCACCAAACAGTGGCAGGCAATCGACAAATTTGCCCATGACAACACCATTTACGGCAGCATCCGTCTGACGAACCGTCAGACCTTCCAGTTCCACGGTATTCTGAAGAAGAACGTGAAGCCGGTACACCAGATGCTGCACTCGGTCGGGCTGGACGCACTGGCGACCGCCAACGACATGAACCGTAACGTGCTCTGCACCTCGAACCCGTTTGAGTCTGAGCTTCATGCCGAAGCGTACGAATGGGCGAAGAAGATTTCTGAGCACCTGCTGCCACGTACCCGCGCCTATGCGGAGATCTGGCTCGATCAGGAAAAAGTTGCCACCACAGACGAAGAACCGATCCTCGGCCAGACCTATCTGCCGCGTAAGTTCAAAACCACAGTGGTGATCCCGCCGCAGAACGATATCGATCTGCACGCCAACGACATGAACTTCGTGGCGATTGCGGAAAACGGCAAGCTGGTGGGCTTTAACCTGCTGGTGGGCGGCGGTTTGTCTATCGAGCACGGCAACAAGAAAACCTATGCCCGTACGGCGAGTGAGTTCGGCTTCCTGCCGCTTGAGCACACGCTGGCGGTGGCGGAAGCGGTTGTTACCACGCAGCGCGACTGGGGTAACCGTACCGACCGTAAAAACGCGAAAACCAAATACACCCTGGAGCGCGTGGGTGTTGAGACGTTTAAAGAAGAAGTGGAACGTCGCGCCGGCATCAAATTTGAGCCGATCCGTCCTTACGAATTCACCGGCCGCGGCGATCGCATCGGTTGGGTAAAAGGCATCGACAATAAATGGCACCTGACGCTGTTTATCGAAAACGGTCGTATTCTGGATTATCCGGGGCGTCCGCTGAAAACCGGTTTACTGGAAATTGCTAAGATCCACAAAGGCGAGTTCCGTATTACGGCTAACCAGAACCTGATCATTGCCGGTGTGCCGGAAAGCCAGAAAGCGAAGATCGAGAAATTGGCGCGCGATCATGGGTTGATGAATGCGGTGAAACCGCAGCGTGAAAACTCCATGGCCTGCGTGTCATTCCCGACCTGTCCGCTGGCAATGGCCGAAGCTGAACGCTTCCTGCCATCGTTCACCGACAAAGTGGAAGCGATTCTGGAAAAACATGGTATTCCTGAAGAGCATATCGTGATGCGCGTGACCGGCTGCCCGAACGGCTGTGGCCGTGCGATGCTGGCTGAGCTGGGTCTGGTGGGTAAAGCGCCGGGTCGCTACAACGTGCATCTGGGCGGTAACCGGATGGGGACGCGCATTCCGCGTATGTATCGCGAAAACATTACGGAACCAGAAATTCTTGATTCCGTTGACGAGCTTGTCGGGCGCTGGGCGAAAGAGCGCGAAGCGGGTGAAGGCTTCGGCGACTTTACGGTGCGTGCGGGCATCATTCGCCCGGTGCTCGATCCCGCACGGGATTTCTGGGAGTAACATCCCGACGGTTTTACAGGTTTTGTAGGCCGGGCAAACGCAGTGCTGCCCGGCAAAACAGGCAAACGAGGTTTTTATGTCCGTACTCGATCTAAACGCCCTTAATGAACTGCCAAAAGTCGAACGCATTCTGGCACTGGCAGAAACCAACGCACAACTGGAAAAGCTGGACGCCGAAGGGCGTGTGGCGTGGGCGCTGGAAAATCTGCCGGGTGACTATGTGCTCTCGTCGAGCTTTGGTATTCAGGCGGCGGTCAGCCTGCATCTGGTGAATCAGATCCGCCCGGACATACCGGTGATCCTCACCGATACCGGCTACCTGTTCCCGGAAACCTACCAGTTTATCGATGAGCTGACGGACAAGCTCAAGCTGAACCTGAAGGTGTATCGCGCTGAGCAGAGCGCGGCCTGGCAGGAGGCGCGCTACGGCAAACTGTGGGAGCAGGGCGTTGAAGGCATTGAGAAATACAATGAAATCAACAAAGTCGAGCCGATGAACCGTGCGCTGAAAGATCTGAACGCACAGACCTGGTTTGCCGGTTTACGCCGCGAGCAGTCTGGTAGCCGTGCCACGTTGCCAGTGCTGGCGGTTCAGCGCGGTGTGTTCAAAGTGCTGCCGATTATCGACTGGGACAACCGTACGGTTTATCAGTATCTGCAAAAACACGGGCTGAAATACCATCCGCTGTGGGACCAGGGCTATCTGTCGGTGGGTGATACCCACACCACGCGTAAATGGGAACCGGGAATGGCGGAAGAAGAGACGCGATTCTTTGGGCTGAAGCGCGAGTGCGGGTTGCACGAAGGGTGATGTTCTTTCGCCCGGTGGCGCTGCGCTTACCGGGCCTACAAAGGCACGAAACGTAGGCCCGGTAAGGCGTAGCCGCCACCGGGCTTAACGACATCAGGCTTTACCCGCTTTCGCCAGCTCTTTCACCAGCGGCAACATCACCTTCACCACATCGCGACTGCGGTGTTCAATACGCTGCGGTAGCGCGCTATCAATGTGCTGCTGATTATCAAGCCTCACATCATGCCAGCTTGTTCCGTTCGGGAAGGCTTTAGATTTGGCTCTCTGCTGATAACCATCTTTTTTGCCCAGCGCCCAGTTTGTCGCTTCCACGTACAATACCGGAATGCCGGCTTTATCGAACACTTCACCGTCGTTACAACAGCCGGTTCCTCGTGGATAACCCGGGTTCCCGCCCGGATTACTGGTGGCATAAACGCCCTGACTGCGGGCAATCGCCAGCGCCCGGTCGCGGGTTAATTTGCGCACGCTGCCTGGCGTACTCTGTCCGCTATTAAAATAGAGTTTGTCGCCGACGATAAGGTTATCGAGATTAATCACCAGCAAGGTATTTTTCTTCTCTTCAGGGCTCATGCGCTTGAGGATATTCTCAGCACCGAGTTTCCCTTCTTCTTCACCGCTGGTCGCGATAAAGCGAATCCCGTATTTCGTCGGGATATTCTTCAGATGTTCGGCCAGTTCGAGCATCACGCCCAGACCCGCCGCGTTATCATCTATTCCCTGAAGCGTCAGGCCGCCGAGGTTATTATCGGTATCGGCATCGCTCATCGGGGCGAAGGTATCCAGGTGCGCCATAATAATGATTTGCTGGGCGCTCTTGCCTTCATGTGCCGCAATGACTGTACTTCCGGTCACGTTATGCCAGTTTTTGCTGTTATTGCGCGAGGTATAGATGTACCGGCTGTGAAATGCCCGGATATCGCTCTGATAGCCCATATCGGCAAACTGCTGGCGGATATAGTCGGCGGAGAGCATCTCGGCAGGCGTGCCGGTCATACGGCCAGGAAAGACAGTCGCAATATGCCGCGCCTGCGTACTGGCAATTTCGCCGTACGGTGGATTTTTTGCCTGGGCGGGGAGGATAAAGCAAACGCCGAGCGCCAGGGCAGCAATACGGTGGCGCGTTGCGGAAAACATAGTGAGTCCTTAAAAACAGAGCAAAATTTTAACTGGCTTAGTATGAAACTGTGACCCGGTATACACAATTTGAATTGCTCTTAAATGCCCGAAATTTCGTGTGTTAAGCACTTTTTGATATTTGCTTTTTCATGGCGTTATTCCATTGAGTAACTACTCATTCCAATTCGTAATTTCATTCGATCTAAACCGCCCCCTATAGTCCCACTATTCCTGGTTGTTAGTGAGTTGGTGCTTGTGGACTATCTGCCCTTATTTGCTGCCATAAAAGACAGACCTGTGCTGGTGGTTGGTACGGGTGAGATTGCCGAGCGCAAAATTGCGTTTCTGCATCGCGCGGGGGCGCAGGTGCGGGTAGCCGCAGAAGCGGATTTTGACGAATCACAAATCGACAGCGTCGTGCTGGTGATTGCGGCGACCGAAAATCGCGAGCTGAACCGGCGGATCTCCGACGCCGCTCAGGCGCGTTACCGTCTGGTGAACGTAGTGGACGATCAGCCTTTATGCTCGTTTATTTTCCCGTCTATCGTTGACCGCTCACCGCTGCTGGTGGCTATCTCCTCTGGCGGCACGGCTCCGGTTCTGGCGCGCGTGCTGCGGGAAAAAATTGAAGCGCTGCTGCCCACAAGCCTCGGGCGTATGGCCGAGAAAGCCAGCTACTGGCGCAACCATCTGAAAACGCGTCTGACCAGCGTGGCCGAGCGCCGTCGCTTTTGGGAACGCGTCTTTCGTGGCCGTTTCGCCAGCCTGATGCACGCCGGTAATGAAGCCGCCGCGCAGCAGATTCTGGAAGATGAACTGGATAATCCCGGCAGTACGGGCGGGGAGATCATTCTGGTGGGAGCCGGGCCGGGTGATGCCGGGCTGTTAACCCTGCGTGGCCTACAGGTGCTCCAGGATGCGGATGTTGTCTTTTACGACCACCTGGTGAGCGACGGCGTGCGCGAACTGATCCGCCGTGATGCCGAACAAATCTGCGTGGGTAAACGCGCCGGTGAACACTCCGTGCCTCAGCATGATACCAATCAGATGCTGATTACGGCCGCCAGAGAAGGCAAAACCGTGGTGCGCCTGAAAGGTGGCGATCCGTTCATCTTTGGCCGTGGCGGGGAAGAGCTTCAGGCCGCTGCCGAGGCGGGCGTACCGTTCCAGGTCGTGCCAGGTATTACGGCTGCTTCAGCGGTGACAGCTTATGCTGGCATCCCGCTGACCCACCGTGATTACGCTCAGAGCGTGACGTTTGTGACCGGCCACTATAAGGCCGACAGCACGCCGTTTGACTGGTCGCATCTGGCCGAGAGCCGCCAAACGCTTGCCATCTATATGGGGACGATGAAGGCGGCGGAAATCAGCGAACAGCTTATTCAGCATGGTCGCGATGCGACAACGCCAGTAGCCGTGATCTCTCGCGGGACGCGTATCGACCAGCACGTTGCCACCGGCACATTACAAAACCTTGTACACCTTGCGAAAGACGCTCCTATGCCCGCCCTGATTGTGGTGGGGGAAGTAGTGCAGCTGCACAGCACGCTCGCCTGGTTTCAACACACAACCGATACAGAAGGCTTCGGTGCTTCTGTTATAAATTTGGCTTAAGGAACGGTTATGGACCAAAAACGACTGACTCACCTGCGGCAACTCGAAGCGGAGAGTATTCATATCATCCGCGAGGTAGCTGCCGAATTCTCTAACCCGGTGATGATGTACTCCATCGGTAAAGATTCCAGCGTGATGCTGCATCTGGCGCGTAAAGCGTTTTATCCGGGCACGCTGCCGTTCCCGCTGCTGCACGTGGATACCGGCTGGAAATTCCGCGAAATGTACGAATTCCGCGACCGTACCGCAAAAGCCTACGGCTGTGAGCTGCTGGTGCATAAAAACCCGGAAGGGGTGGCGATGGGCATTAACCCGTTTGTCCACGGCAGCGCCAAACACACCGATATCATGAAAACCGAAGGGCTGAAGCAGGCGCTGAACAAATACGGTTTTGACGCGGCCTTCGGCGGCGCGCGCCGTGACGAAGAAAAATCCCGTGCAAAAGAACGTATCTATTCTTTCCGCGACCGCTTCCACCGTTGGGACCCCAAAAACCAGCGCCCGGAGCTGTGGCACAACTACAACGGCCAGATCAACAAAGGCGAAAGCATTCGCGTGTTCCCGCTCTCTAACTGGACCGAGCTGGATATCTGGCAGTACATCTATCTGGAAAATATCGAGATTGTTCCTCTGTACCTGGCCGCTGAACGCCCGGTGCTGGAGCGTGACGGGATGCTGATGATGATCGATGACGATCGCATTGATTTGCAGCCTGGCGAAGTAATCAAAAAACAGATGGTGCGTTTCCGTACCCTCGGCTGCTGGCCGCTGACCGGCGCGGTGGAATCTAACGCGCAGACGCTGCCGGAGATCATCGAGGAGATGCTGGTGTCTACAACCAGCGAGCGACAGGGCCGCGTGATTGACCGCGACCAGGCAGGCTCCATGGAGCTGAAGAAACGTCAGGGTTATTTCTAAGGAGCCGCCATGAATACCACTATTGCTCAACAAATTGCTGATGAAGGTGGCGTTGAAGCCTACCTGCACGCGCAACAGCACAAAAGCCTGCTGCGCTTTCTGACCTGCGGCAGTGTCGATGACGGGAAAAGTACCCTGATTGGCCGCCTGCTGCACGACACGCGCCAGATTTACGAAGACCAGCTCTCTTCTCTGCACAACGACAGCAAACGTCACGGCACGCAGGGTGAAAAACTGGATCTGGCATTGCTGGTGGATGGCTTACAGGCAGAGCGCGAGCAAGGCATTACCATTGATGTCGCTTATCGTTACTTCTCTACCGAAAAGCGCAAATTTATCATCGCCGACACCCCGGGACATGAGCAGTACACCCGTAATATGGCTACCGGCGCGTCAACCTGTGAACTGGCGATCCTGCTGATCGACGCGCGTAAAGGCGTTCTGGATCAAACCCGTCGTCACAGCTTTATCTCCACGCTGCTGGGGATCAAACACCTGGTGGTGGCGATCAATAAAATGGATCTGGTGAATTTCAGCGAAGAGAAATTCGACGAGATCCGCCAAAGCTACCTGACTTTTGCCGAACAGCTGCCGGGTAACCTGGATATTCGCTTTGTGCCGCTCTCTGCGCTGGAAGGCGATAACGTGGCTTCCCAGAGTGCGAACATGCCGTGGTACAGCGGCCCGACGCTGCTGGAAGTGCTGGAAACCGTTCAAATTCAGCGTGTGGTCGATACCCAGCCGATGCGTTTCCCGGTGCAGTACGTTAACCGTCCGAACCTCGATTTCCGCGGTTTTTCCGGCACGATTGCCTCTGGCAGTGTGAAAGTCGGGCAACGTGTGAAAGCGCTTCCTTCAGGCGTGGAGTCTTCCATTGCGCGTATCGTGACCTTCGATGGCGATCTGCCTGAAGCAGGCGCTGGCGAAGCGGTGACTCTGGTGCTGAAAGACGAAATTGATATCAGCCGCGGTGACCTGCTGGTGGATGCTCATGAAACGCTGGCGGCTGTGCAGGGCGCTGCCGTGGATGTGGTATGGATGGCCGAGCAGCCGCTGAAAGCCGGCCAGAGCTACGACATCAAAATCGCAGGCAAGAAAACCCGTGCCCGCGTGGATGGCATTCAGTTCCAGGTGGATATCAACAACCTGACGCAGCGTGAAGTGGCAGAACTGCCGCTGAACGGCATCGGTCTGGTGGATCTCACCTTTGACGAGCCGCTGGTGCTGGATCAATACCAGCAGAACCCGGTGACCGGTGGGCTGATCTTTATCGACCGTCTCTCTAACGTGACCGTAGGGGCAGGGATGGTGCGTGAGCCAAATGATAAGGCCACGGTAACCTCCGAATTCAGCGAATTTGAGCTGGAGCTGAATGCCCTGGTGCGTAAGCACTTCCCGCACTGGGGTGCGCGCGATCTGCTTGGAGGCAAGTAATGGCCGCGCATGATGAGAACGTCGTCTGGCATCCTCATCCGGTGACGGTTGCTCAGCGTGAACAACTCCACGGTCATCGTGGGGTTGTGCTGTGGTTTACCGGGCTGTCTGGCTCGGGTAAATCCACGGTCGCGGGGGCGCTGGAAGAGGCGCTACATCAGCAGGGGGGGAGTACTTACCTGCTGGACGGTGACAACGTGCGCCACGGCCTGTGCAGCGATTTAGGGTTCAGCGATGAAGATCGTAAAGAGAATATCCGTCGGGTCGGAGAAGTGGCGAGCCTGATGGCCGATGCCGGGCTGGTGGTGCTGACCGCGTTTATCTCGCCTCACCGCGCCGAGCGCCAGATGGTGCGCGAGCGCGTGGGTCACGATCGCTTTATCGAGGTGTTTGTTGATACCCCTCTGGAAATCTGCGAAGCACGCGATCCAAAAGGACTCTACAAAAAAGCCCGGGCGGGTGAGCTGCGAAACTTCACCGGAATTGACTCTGTATACGAAGCGCCTGAATCCCCAGAGATTCACCTGGAAGGTCAACAATTGGTAACAAATTTAGTGAGCCAATTATTAGACCTGCTCAGACGGGACGATATTATCAGATCCTGAGACGGTATCGTTCGGGAGCTGTCTTCCCGAACGATGAGTCATGGTCACAGGATTAGCTATGCGCAACAGTGAAAACTACATTATCACCACCGGGTCGGAGCCGTTATCGACCGACGACGAGACGACCTGGTCATTTCCTGGGGCCATAGTCGGCTTCGTCGCGTGGTTGCTGGCGCTGGGTATCCCTTTTCTTATCTACGGCGGTAACACGCTGTTCTTCTTTCTCTACACATGGCCTTTCTTCCTTGCGCTGATGCCCGTTGCTGTCGTGGTTGGCATTGCGCTTCATTCGCTACTCAATGGCAAACTCTTATATAGTGCTATCGTCACGATTGTGACGGTGGTCTTGATGTTTGGTCTGTTATTTTTGTGGCTCATGGGCTAACTTCAGCCATAATTCAAACCGTAACCAACTGTGTGACGATATTGTGCAGGGCGATTCTGCGGAAAAAATGTGGTACATTTGCCCGCGATGTTGCGGCATCTCTGTAACCCCGGCGAAGAGTCCCGGGGAAAGTTATGGGATGATGATGCCGTTTTTCAGGGGGCAGGATGGGTAAACTAACGCTGCTGTTGCTGGCTTTGCTGGTCTGGCTGCAATATTCGCTGTGGTTCGGTAAGAACGGCCTACACGACTATAGCCGGGTGAGCGATGATGTCGCGGCTCAGCAGGCAACAAACGCCAAACTTAAGGCGCGAAACGATCAACTCTTTGCTGAAATTGATGACCTCAATGGCGGGCAAGAGGCGATTGAGGAACGCGCACGCAATGAACTCAGTATGACTAAGCCGGGCGAAACGTTTTATCGTCTGGTACCGGATGCGTCTAAACGCAATCAGGGCTCAGCACAAAACAATCGATAATCAGGCCCAGGATTACGACATGGCAGTTACTTTTTCGGACGTATGCGCCGTGGTGCCAGCCGCAGGTTTTGGCCGGCGTATGCAGACAGAATGTCCAAAGCAATACCTCTCAATTGGTGATAAAACGATCCTTGAGCACTCCGTGGCGGCGCTGCTGGCGCATCCACGGGTGACGCGCGTCGTTATCGCCATCAGCCCCGGCGATGCTCGTTTTGCTGAACTGCCGCTGGCTAATCACCCGCAAATTACCGTTGTTGATGGCGGCGCAGAGCGCGCCGACTCTGTGCTGGCGGGCATTCAGGCTGCCGCAGGTGCGCAGTGGGTGCTGGTGCATGACGCCGCACGCCCATGCCTGCATCAGGACGACCTTGCACGCCTGCTGGCGCTTAGCGAAACAAGCACGGTAGGCGGTATTCTGGCCGCGCCGGTTCGCGACACCATGAAACGTGCTGAACCGGGCAAACAGGCGATCGCCCATACCGTTGAGCGCGTTGATTTGTGGCACGCGCTGACGCCGCAGTTTTTCCCCCGCGAGTTACTCCACGATTGCTTAACGCGTGCGCTTAAAGAAGGTGCGATCATCACTGATGAAGCCTCGGCGCTGGAGTATTGCGGTTTTCACCCAACGCTTGTTGAAGGACGTGCTGATAATATAAAAGTGACACGTCCTGAAGATTTAAAGCTCGCGGAATTTTATCTTACCCGTATGAACCCTCAGGAGAATAACTAATGCGAATTGGACACGGTTTTGACGTACACGCCTTTGGCGGAGAAGGCCCAATTATCATTGGCGGCGTACGTATTCCTTATGAAAAAGGGCTGCTGGCGCATTCTGACGGCGACGTGGCGCTTCACGCGCTGACTGACGCTCTGCTGGGCGCGGCTGCGCTGGGCGACATTGGCAAGCTGTTCCCTGACACCGATCCGGCGTTTAAGGGCGCAGACAGCCGTGGATTGCTGCGTGAGGCCTGGCGCCGTATTCAGGCTAAAGGCTACAGCCTTTGCAACGTCGATGTAACGATCATCGCTCAGGCACCCAAAATGCTGCCGCACATTCCACAGATGCGCGTGTTCATTGCGGAAGATTTGGGTTGCCATATGGACGACGTGAACGTGAAAGCCACCACCACCGAAAAACTCGGCTTTACCGGCCGCGGTGAAGGTATCGCCTGTGAGGCCGTGGCGCTTCTGGTGAAGGCGGCAAAATGACAGACTTCGACAACCTGACCTACCTGTACGGCAAACCTCAGGGTAGCGGCGTGCTGAAAGCCAGCCCGGAAGATTTTGTCGTCGTCGAGGATTTAGGTTTCGCACCGGACGGGGAAGGCGAGCACATCCTGGTTCGTATCCTGAAAAACGGCTGCAATACCCGCTTTGTGGCGGATGCGCTGGCTAAGTTCCTGAAAATTCACGCCCGTGAAGTGAGCTTTGCCGGCCAAAAAGACAAACATGCGGTCACTGAACAATGGCTCTGTGCGCGCGTGCCGGGCAACGGGATGCCGGATTTAAGCAAATTTGAGCTTGAAGGCTGTAAAGTGCTGGAATACGCCCGTCACAAGCGCAAACTGCGTCTGGGGGCGCTGAAAGGTAACGACTTCACGCTGGTACTGCGTGAGGTCACGAACCGCGACGACGTTGAAAAACGGCTGAATGCCATTAGCGAGCAGGGCGTGCCGAACTACTTTGGTGCGCAGCGTTTCGGTATCGGCGGCAGTAACCTTCAGGGCGCGCTGCGCTGGGCGCAAAGCGATGCCCCGGTTCGCGACAGGAATAAACGCAGTTTTTGGTTGTCGGCAGCCCGAAGCGCGTTGTTTAATCAAATTGTGAGCGAACGACTGAAAAAACCGGACGCGAATCAAGTTGTTGTCGGCGATGCGCTACAATTAGCGGGACGCGGGAGTTGGTTTGTGGCAACGGCCGAAGAAATGGCCGATGTGCAGTCGCGCGTGGAGGCCAAATCCCTGATGATTACTGCTGCATTGCCCGGTACGGGCGAGTGGGGAACTCAGGGAGAAGCGCTGGCTGCTGAGCAGTCCGCCGTGGCGGATGCGCCAGAATTACAATCATTGCTGGTGCGGGAAAAAGTCGAAGCAGCACGCCGCGCGATGCTGCTCTACCCGCAACAGCTGAGCTGGAACTGGTGGGATGACGTAACCGTCGAGTTACGCTTCTGGCTGCCGGCAGGTAGCTTTGCCACCAGTGTTGTCAGGGAACTTATCAACACGTCGGGTGACTATGCGAATATTGCTGAGTAACGATGATGGGATCCACGCCCCAGGCATTCAGACGCTGGCGAAAGCCCTGCGTGAATTTGCCGATGTGCAGGTTGTGGCGCCCGATCGTAACCGCAGTGGGGCGTCTAACTCATTGACGCTGGAGTCGTCGCTTCGTACCTTTACCTTTGAAAATGGCGACATTTCTGTCCAGATGGGCACGCCGACGGACTGCGTGTTTTTGGGCGTGAATGCGCTTATGCGCCCGCGCCCGGATATCGTTGTATCCGGTATCAATGCTGGCCCGAATCTGGGTGATGACGTTATCTATTCCGGCACGGTTGCTGCCGCAATGGAAGGCCGCCATCTGGGATTTCCCGCGCTGGCGGTCTCGTTAAACGGCCACAAGCATTACGACACCGCAGCGGCAGTCACCTGCTCTATTTTACGCGCGCTCAACCGTGAACCGTTGCGTACGGGCCGTATTCTCAATATCAACGTTCCTGACCTGCCTTTGGATGAAATCAAAGGTATTCGCGTAACCCGTTGCGGGAGCCGCCATCCGGCCGATCAGGTGATCCCGCAGCAGGATCCGCGTGGCAATACGCTTTACTGGATTGGCCCGCCAGGCGAAAAACACGATGCCGGGCCGGATACCGATTTCGCCGCGGTGGATGAAGGGTACGTTTCGGTTACGCCATTGCACGTAGATTTAACCGCTTATAACGCGCATGATGTGGTGTCGGGCTGGTTGGATCGCGTTGGAGTGAACACGCAATGGTAAGCAAACGTGTACAAACTCTTCTGGAACAATTACGCGCTCAGGGGATCGCTGACGAGCATGTGCTGGATGCGCTCGCCCAGGTTCCGCGTGAGAAATTTGTAGACGAGGCGTTTGAACACAAAGCGTGGGAAAATGTGGCGCTGCCTATCGGGCAGGGCCAGACTATTTCGCAGCCCTACATGGTGGCGCGCATGACGGAATTACTGGAGCTGACGCCAGAATCCCGCGTGCTGGAGATTGGCACCGGGTCGGGTTATCAAACCGCGATCCTGGCGCATCTGGTTCACCATGTCTGTTCGGTCGAGCGAATTAAAGGTTTACAGTGGCAGGCGCGTCGTCGCCTGAAACAACTTGATTTACATAATGTTTCGACACGTCATGGTGATGGCTGGCAGGGTTGGCAGGCTCGCGCCCCGTTTGACGCCATTATCGTGACGGCAGCGCCGCCTGAGATCCCGGCAGCACTCTTATCGCAGCTGGATGAAGGCGGCATTCTTGTCCTGCCCGTGGGTGACGAACAACAGCTTCTGAAGCGTGTTCGTCGGCGTGGCGGCGAGTTTATTATCGATACTGTGGAAGCCGTGCGCTTTGTGCCTCTTGTGAAGGGAGAACTGGCCTGAGACTCAGAATTATCCAGGGTTATTAAGGCAAATTCAGCGTATGGTGTGGCGCAAAAGGTTCGTGCCATCACGGTTATTTTTAAGTCACTGGTAGTTAACACATTCCTGGGGGATAAATGAGCGCGGGAAGCCCAAAATTCACCATCAGCCGTGTTGCGGCATTATCGCTGGTTTCGCTATGGCTGGCAGGCTGTTCAAGTTCTGGTAACGCACCTGCGCCGGTCAGCTCCGTAGGCGGGAACAGCAGCTCGGGTAGTACGTCCGGCGGAATGTTGATTACCCCTCCACCTAAAATGGGCACATCAACGGTTCAACAGACGCCGCAAATTCAGCCCGTTCAGCGCCCGGTTTCGCAGCCGACACAGATTCAGCCTGTGGAACAACCGGTGCAGACCGAAAATGGCCGCATCGTATATAACCGAAAATACGGGAATATTCCGAAAGGCAGCTATACCGGTGGCAGCACCTACACCGTGAAACGCGGCGATACGTTGTTCTATATTGCCTGGATCACCGGGAACGATTTCCGTGACCTGGCGCAGCGCAATAACGTCCAGGCACCGTATGGTCTCGAAGTGGGGCAAACACTCCAGGTCGGCAACGCGACAGGTACGCCACTCACACCTGGCAACACGGTTTCAGCGGCCGACGTGACCGCGCAAAACAACAGTGTGAAGCCTGCACAAAAATCCAGCACAGTGGTTGCTTCGCAACCAGTAATTACGTATTCTGAGGATTCAGGTGATCAGAGTGCTAACAAAATGTTGCCGAATAATAAAGGGACTGCGACGACTGTCACAGCACCGGTTACGGCACCTGTGGTTAGCTCTACCGAACCGACTGCCAGCAGTACGTCCACCAGTTCGCCAATCTCTGCATGGCGCTGGCCAACTGACGGCAAGGTTATTGAAAACTTCTCTTCTACCGAAGGTGGAAATAAAGGGATCGATATCGCAGGGAGTAAGGGACAGGCTATCATCGCGACCGCAGACGGACGCGTTGTGTATGCCGGTAACGCTCTGCGCGGTTACGGTAATCTTATTATCATAAAACATAACGATGATTACCTGAGTGCCTACGCCCATAACGACACAATGCTGGTCCGGGAACAACAAGAAGTTAAGGCGGGGCAAAAAATAGCTACTATGGGTAGCACCGGAACCAGTTCTACACGCTTGCATTTTGAAATTCGTTACAAGGGGAAATCCGTAAACCCGCTGCAATATTTACCGCAGCGATAATTTGACGGGACATTCTAGCCAGAGTGTCTCGTTCAGGGATCACGGGTAGGAGCCACCTTATGAGTCAGAATACGCTGAAAGTTCATGATTTAAATGAAGATGCGGAATTTGATGAGAACGGAGCAGAGGCTTTTGACGAAAAAGCCTTAGTAGAAGAGGAACCCAGTGATAACGATTTAGCGGAAGAAGAGCTGCTATCGCAGGGTGCCACACAGCGTGTACTGGACGCGACTCAGCTTTACCTTGGGGAGATCGGTTACTCCCCACTGTTAACGGCCGAAGAAGAAGTCTATTTCGCACGTCGTGCTTTGCGTGGTGATGTAGCCTCACGCCGTCGCATGATTGAAAGTAACTTGCGTCTGGTCGTGAAGATTGCCCGTCGTTATGGCAATCGTGGTCTGGCTTTGCTGGACCTGATTGAAGAGGGCAACTTAGGGCTTATCCGCGCAGTAGAGAAGTTTGACCCGGAACGCGGGTTCCGCTTCTCCACCTACGCAACCTGGTGGATTCGTCAGACCATCGAACGGGCTATTATGAACCAGACCCGTACGATCCGCCTGCCGATTCACATCGTCAAAGAGTTGAACGTTTATCTGCGTACCGCGCGCGAGTTGTCCCATAAACTGGACCACGAGCCAAGTGCGGAAGAGATTGCCGAGCAACTGGATAAACCGGTTGATGACGTAAGCCGTATGCTGCGTCTCAACGAGCGCATTACCTCAGTTGACACCCCGTTAGGTGGCGACTCCGAAAAAGCGCTGCTGGACATCCTGGCCGATGAAAAAGATAACGGCCCGGAAGACACCACGCAGGACGATGACATGAAACAGAGCATCGTCAAATGGCTGTTCGAACTGAACGCCAAACAGCGTGAAGTGCTGGCACGTCGTTTCGGTTTACTGGGGTATGAAGCTGCGACACTGGAAGACGTCGGCCGTGAAATTGGCCTGACCCGTGAACGT
>Ga0153918_1000442_pt1 | contig 20265 bp, 21 predicted proteins | sample TSFL002MetaG_FD_104687 | JGI IMG/M metagenome (GOLD analysis project Ga0153918, IMG submission 104687) | Attine ant fungus gardens microbial communities from Florida, USA - TSFL002 MetaG | ecosystem: Host-associated > Fungi > Mycelium > Unclassified | place: USA: Florida, Paynes Creek Historic... | reverse complement strand
TGCGCCAGTGTGTCCATATCTGTTCCTGTCATCATTAAAATATGTGAACTGCTTCACGCTGTGATAGTTTTTACTTATCACTAACCGATTTTTCACAGTTTTAACCGTTCAGGAATTACCCTCGCACATCCCTTTCCATTAAAGTAGATGACAGTTTCTTTACTCTGATAAACAACGGTTATCGGTCGGGCTATGACATTCCAGATTAAATTTCATCAAATTCGGGCGTTTGTTGAGGTTGCGCGTCAGGGCAGCATTCGCGGTGCCAGCAGAACGCTGAATCTTTCCCAGCCGGCGCTGACCAAATCCATCAAAGAGCTGGAGGAGGGCATGGCGGCGCAGCTTTTCGTGCGCAGGAGTAAGGGCGTCGCGTTGACCGAATGTGGAGAGGGCTTTTACCAGCGCGCCCGGTTGATTCTGGAAGAGCTGCGCGCGGCGCAGGATGATATCCGTCAGCGGCAGGGTGAGTTGGCCGGGCAGATCAACATCGGGATGGGGGCCAGCGTTTCACGCACGCTTATGCCCGCCGTCATTACACGCTTTCACGCGCAACATCCGCAGGTCAAGGTGCGGATTATGGAAGGGCAGCTGGTGTCGATGATCAATGAATTACGCCAGGGCGAACTGGACTTCACCATCAATACCTATTATCAGGGGCCTTACGACCAGGAATTTACGTTTGAAAAGCTCTTCGAAAAACCGTTTGCGGTATTTTGTCGTGAAGGGCATCCGGCAATGGGGGCAACGTCAATTAATGAACTTCTGCATTTTAACTGGACAATGCCGACGCCGCGGGGAAGCTATTACAAGCAATTAGAAGAGGTATTTAGCGATCGTTCGCAAATACCGCGAATTGGCGTGGTTTGCGAAACATTTTCTTCCTGTATTAGCCTCGTCGCGCAAAGCGATTTTTTAAGCATACTGCCGCAAGAACTGGGCTGTGACCCGCTGCTGGCGCACCGCCTGGTCATGCTGCCGGTAGTCGAATCGCTTCCTAAAGCGACCTATTATTTAATTCAGCGCCGTGATTCACGTCAGACGCCCCTTGCTGAGTCATTAATTACGCAATTCAGAAGGGAAGCGAGAAAAATAGTCGTCGCGTGAAATGCCTATTAAAAAAACAGGATCTGCCCGACATCAGACAGACCCTATAGTACACACAGCAGTACGTCCTTTCGCCAATCCTGAGTATTATATCCATGAGGCAGGTATATTTAGGTATAACACCTTTCCCGAAAAAGGAAAGGGGGTTGAGTGTTTGATTTTACGAAAATTTAACACAAATCACTTATTTTATCTTTGCTGAAATTTTAGTTAAGTCATGTTTAAGTTCATTTTATAAATACTATATATATTCATCGGGTTAATATTTATGGCGCACGACGGCGTACAGCGATGATTGAGGCCTGCCTCAGGCGCAGGTATAGTACCGTCCTCAGCTGTAGCCGGAGGATGCCCATGAACCCTGACGACAAATCCTTTTTTCTTGACGCCATGGAAGATGTCCAGCCCCTGAAGCGCTGCGCGGATATTCACTGGCAGCCCAGCCGCAATACGCGGGCGCGCGAAGAGGTGGATAATGAACAGCTGGATAACTTCCTGACGCTGGACTTTCTTGACGTTCTGCCCCTGGAAGAACCGCTGGCTTTCCAGCGCGAAGGGGTGCAGCAGGGCGTGATGGATAAGCTGCGCACGGGGAAATATGCCCGCCAGGCCAGCTTAAACCTCTTACGCCAGCCTGCAGAGCGCTGCCGTCAGATGCTCTATTCTTTTATTCGCCAGGCCGGGCGCGACGGGTTACGTAACCTGATTATCATCCACGGGAAAGGGCGCGAGCAGGACTCGCATCCTAACGTGGTGCGCAGCTATCTGGCGCGCTGGTTAACCGAGTTCGAGGAAGTGCAGGCTTTTTGCGTGGCGCTGCCGCATCACGGCGGCAGCGGGGCTTGTTATGTTTCACTGCGAAAATCCGATGAAGCAAAACAGGAAAACTGGGAGCGTCACGCCAAGCGCAGCCGCTAGCGGGCGATATCCTCGCCCGCCTGAGACTCAGAACGTTTCCCAGTTGCTGTCGGTAGAGGCGGTTGCCGTGGCCGGACGCAGCAGCTGTGGCGTTTTCAGATTGGCCGGGCGTGGAGCGACCGCTTTTTCTTTGCCGTTCAGACGAAACGCGGCCACCGCCTGGCGCAGCTGCTCGGACTGATCTTCCAGTGCCGCCGCCGCCGTGGCGGACTCCTGCACCAGCGCGGCGTTTTGCTGCGTCACGCTGTCCATCTGCGAAACGGCCAGGCTCACCTGCTCAATGCCGCGGCTCTGCTCGTCAGAGGCTGATGAAATCTCACCCATGATATCGGTCACGCGGGTGACGGCGGCGACAATTTCCTTCATGGTGGTGCCGGCCTCGCTGACCTGCTCAGAACCGGTATTCACCCGGCTGACGGAGTTCTCGATAAGCCCTTTGATCTCTTTCGCCGCCTGCGCGCTGCGGCTCGCCAGCGTACGAACTTCGCCTGCAACAACCGCAAAACCACGCCCCTGTTCCCCGGCGCGTGCCGCTTCCACCGCTGCGTTAAGCGCCAGAATGTTCGTCTGGAACGCGATGCTGTCAATCACGCCGGTAATATGCGCAATTTGCTGCGAACTGTCGGCGATTTCGTTCATGGTGCGAACCACGTTATCCACGACGTGACCGCCGCGCGCGGCCGTCTCAGAGGCGTTTTTCGCCAGCAGCGTGGCCTGACGGGCGTTATCGGAGTTCTGTTTAACCGTTGCGGTCAGTTCCTCCATGCTGGCGGCGGTCTCTTCGAGCGAGGCGGCCTGCTGCTCTGTACGGGCGGACAGATCGTTGCTCCCTGCGGCAATTTCGCCTGCGCCGGTGTAGATGGAATCGGTACTTCCCCGTACGGCGCTGACGGTGGTCACCAGTGACTGCTGCATCTCGTGCAGGCCGGCGGCCAGCTGACCCATCTCATTGCGACCAGAGATGGCGATATCCTGCGTCAGGTCGCCCCCTGCAATGGCGCGAATATGGTTCATAATGGAGTGGAGTGGTTTCAACAGCAGGTGCTGTAAACCCTGCCAGATGACCACCAGAACCGCGATAACGGCCAGCAGAATCGCCGCCAGGGTCCACTGCATCTGCGTGAAGCTGCTCTGGTTCTCTTCGGTTGCGGCCTTCAGCAGGGTGTTGTTTTCGGCGCGCCAGCGGTTATAGACCGCTTCCATCTCGTCCTGCGCCTGCTGGGCGTCCAGATCGCCATAGGCCTGATAGTTGTCGGCACGCAGATACTCAATCGATAAGCGCATCACTTCGTGCATCTGGTTCCAGGATTTCTGCATCTCATCGGTTAATGCCGCCTCCTGGCCGTTAACCTGCGGCAGTTTCTGCCACTCTTTGTTATAGGCTTCGGCTTTTGCCAGCGAGTCGGCTGCGGTGCCAAGCAGTTTATTGATCGCCGCTAGGGAAGCCGGGTCGCGCTGGTTTTTCAGATAGCGGATCGCCACGCGGGTGACGGTGACGCGCGTTTTCACCAGCGTGTTCACGCTGTCGCTCAGGCTTTCCTGCTGGGCATTGAGCACGCCGGAATTCTGGAAGTTATGGCGGTCGTTGCTGACGGCAGAGTAGAACAACCCTCCCGTGACAACTTGCAACAGACAGAATATGGTGAGGGCAAAGATAATACCGGTAATCACGTGCAGATTTTTCAGCATAGCGGTCGTCCGTTAGAGAAGATGCAGGGGTACTTCATTACTATCGTCGTAGAGAATTTAAACTTTAATTAACTCGCGCTTAACTAATGGTTCTGCGAGGGAACCTGTTGTAAATCCGGATCATTTTTATGAGGAAGGTTAACATGAGCAGCATTGATAAAAGCGGGACGTACGCGCTCGGAACGCGGACGGTTAAAAGACTGGGCTACGGTGCGATGCAGCTCGCCGGGCCGGGCGTCTTTGGTCCACCGAAGGATAAGCAAGCCGCGCTGGACGTGCTGCGCGAAGCGGTGGCGGCAGGGGTGAACCACATTGATACCAGTGATTTTTATGGTCCTCATGTCACTAACCAGTTGATCCGCGAGGCGCTTCACCCGTACCGGGACGATCTGACGCTCGTCACCAAGATTGGTGCCCGCCGCAACGACAAAGGTGCCTGGCTGCCGGCCTTTTCCGCGCAGGAACTGACTCAGGCGGTGCACGACAACCTGCGTAATCTGCAGCTTGACGTGCTGGACGTGGTGAATCTGCGGATCATGTTTAGCGCACACGGGCCGGCGGAAGGGTCGATTGCTGAACCGCTCTCCACCCTGGCCGAATTACAGCAGCAGGGGCTGGTGCGTCATATTGGCCTGAGCAACGTCACGGCCACCCAGGTTGCGGAAGCCCAGAAGCTGGTACCGGTGGTGTGCGTGCAGAACATGTACAACATTGTGAACCGGGGTGACGACGCGCTGGTGGATCTGCTGGCGCAGCAGGGGATTGCTTATGTGCCGTTCTTCCCGCTGGGTGGCTTTACGCCACTGCAATCTTCCGGGCTGAAGGCTGTCGCGGATTCACTGGGCGCGACGCCAATGCAGGTAGCGCTGGCATGGCTGCTGCAGCGTTCCCCGAATATTCTGCTGATCCCGGGCACCTCTTCCGTGGCGCATCTGCGGCAAAACCTCGCGGCGGCGGATTTGCAGTTACCGCCTGAAGCACTGGAAACGCTGAATTCGCTGATAGATTAAACGTGATTCGCGCAAAGCCCGAAGGGGACTTCCGGCTTTGCGCGCTTAGGGCCCTGTCTGACTTTTCTGCCTGTGGAGCGCTAACGCTTCCGCCACAATCTCTTGCTTACTTTTACGCGTCTCAAAGGCGGTGATTCTGATGTACTCCATCAGGTCGGAATCGATGCGGGCGCTCAGCATCCTGAGATCGGCCTCCTTTGCCAGACCGCGTGCAACACGCTTGTCTGGATAGTCACGGGCTGGCATGGAAAATATTCTCCACTAAGTCTTGTTAATTCGTGCTGTAAAATATGCTTTTGTCTGACTTTAAAGTCAATATGTAGTTAGTTCATAGTGATGTTATTTTTTTATAAGTCATAAACAACATGACTTATATATGACTTTCGCTGTCAATCCTGTTAATGGCGGGCGATGTTGCTCAATTAAAACCGCTCAAACTTCAACGCGTTTGGATTCGTCTCCGGAAATGACCTTGATCCTTGTCCACAATCCGTAATACTGTATTTATATACAGTATCTGGCGAGAAAGGCACTATGGACACTCTCTTTTCTTATCACCCAAAACAAATCATTGAATTACCTTTGTTTTTAGAACGTGTTGCCTGTGGGTTTCCCAGCCCGGCGCAGGATTATGTGGAAGATCGTCTCGATCTTAACCGGCTGGCAGTAAGGCACCCCAGTGCGACCTATTTTATCAAGGTGAGTGGAGACTCCATGATTGGGGCGGGGATCGGCGACGGCGATCTGCTGGTGGTCGATCGTTCGTTAAATGCCGAACATGGGGATATTGTCGTGGCGTCGGTCGCCGGTGAGTTTACGGTGAAAGAGCTACAGACCCGTCCGGTTCTGAGACTTCTGCCGCATAATGCCCGCTATCAGCCGATTACCTTTCAGTCCGAAGAGGAGCTGCAGATCTTCGGCGTCGTCACCCACACGCTCAAAACGCATAAACATGTTCGCGCTGGTTGATGTGAACAGCTTCTATGCCTCCTGCGAGAAGGTATTCCGCCCCGATCTGGAGGGGAAACCCATCGTAGTGGTGTCCAATAACGACGGCTGCATTATTTCACTGTCGCGGGAGGCAAAGCAGTTCGGCATAAAAATGGGTGAGCCGTATTTTAAATTCAAAGAAAAGCTCTACCCGTCGCGGGTTTATGTCTTTAGCTCGAACTATGCGCTATATGCCGATCTCAGCAGTCGGGTCATGCAGACGCTGACCGATCTCGCCCCGGCAATAGAGATTTACTCCATTGATGAGGCGTTCGTGAACGTCTCAGGGGTCAGTCACTGCCTGTCACTGGAAGCGTTCGGTCACCAGATGCGCACGCAGGTCTTTAAAAATACGGGCTTAACCGTTGGCGTCGGTATTGCCCCGACCAAAACGCTGGCGAAGCTGGCCAACTATGCGGCGAAACGCTGGGCCAGCACGGGCGGCGTGGTCGATCTCTCAGGCCGCGAACGGCAGCGTAAACTGCTGGCAAAGGTTCCGGTAGAAGAGGTGTGGGGAGTAGGGCGGCGCATCACGAAAAAACTGAACGCGATGGGCATTACCACAGCGCTGGAGCTGGCGGAAGCGTCCTCCTGGGTCATCCGCAAACATTTCAACGTGGTGCTGGAACGTACGGCCCGCGAGCTTCGCGGCGAGCCCTGCCTTGATCTGGAAGAGTTCACCCCCACGAAGCAGCAAATCATCTGTAGCCGTTCGTTTGGACACCGCATTACGCAATATGAAGAGATGCACCAGGCGATTTGCGCCTACGCGGAGCGGGCAGCAGAGAAACTGCGCGGCGAGCATCAATACTGTCGTTTTATCAGCGTGTTTGTGCGCACCAGCCCGCATGCGGACAACGAAATTTATTACGGCAATCAGGCTTCTGTCACCCTGATGACGCCCACCAATGACTCGCGGGATATCATCCGCGCCGCCACGGAGGCGCTGGGGCGTATATGGCTCGACGGGTATCGCTATATGAAAGCCGGGGTCATGCTGGCGGACTTTTTCAGCAGCGGCGTCGCCCAGCTTAACTTGTTTGACGATAACCGTCTGCGCGCCAACAGCGCGGCGTTGATGGAGACGATCGACAGCGTAAATCATTCTGGCAAAGGGAAGATATGGTTTGCCGGGCAGGGTATTGATAAATCCTGGGCGATGAAGCGTGAGATGCTGTCACCGGCCTATACGACGCGATACGCCGATTTGCCGGTGGCGAAGTAGAAGGCGACTATTTTGTGGCTTCATGCGTCGCGATCTCAGGCAGTAACTGCTCAATCACGCTGACGACCTTTCTGACGCGCTGCGGAATAAAGCGGGCGTCAGGATAGACGGCATAGAGGAAACGATCGGGGAGCCGCCACTCGGGCAGTACCGGTACCAGCGTGCCCGCCTGCAGCGCCCTGGCCACGAGCGGTCGCTGCATGCCGCCGATACCGATGCCGGACACCAGCGCCTGCAGCAGCGCGTCGCTGGTGTTGGCACGGAAAACGGTATTCACGCTGATCTCGACCGTTTCCTCGTCAGAAATCAGGCGCAGGGGGGCATCCAGCGGAATACCGCTGAACCGTACGTGTGGCAGCGTCGTCAGTTCGCTGACGGCGTGTACCGCCTGAAAACCGGGAGTGGCAAACAGCGCGGCTTCAATACGCGCCAGCACGCGAGCCGCGTGCGCCTGCGGAGGCTCGCTGCTCAGCCGTATCGCGACATCCACGCCCTCCGTCACCAGATCGGCAAGGCGGTCATCCAGGGAAATCATCAGCTGCAGTTCGGGATGCCGGTGCTGTAGCGCCAGCAGATGCGGCAAAACGATCTGCCCCAGACCGCTCGGTAGCTGTACATGGACGCGTCCCTGAATGCTATGATCGACAGGATGTAAGCGCCTCTCCGCTTCCCCCATGGCGTCCAGCACAAGCTGCATATCTCGCCGGTAACGTTCACCCTGCTCGGTCAGCTTCATCGTACGCGTCGTACGATGCAGCAGTACCACGCCAAGCTCATCCTCCAGCGCCGCGATCTGTTGACTGACGGCGGATTGCTTAATACCGGTCTGACGGGCGGCCGCCGAAAACGAGCCCGCTTCAGCGACGCGTAGAAAGGTAGAAATGGCCGTGAGCTTATTGTTCATTTAATGATTCTGCTTATAAGTGCCATCGGTTTCAGGGGATATCTCCCGAAAAAATAATAGATCACACTGCGTCTGTCACCCTTTGCGGAGAAACACTATGAATAAGATGCAGCAACACAACGTCGCCCTGGTCGCGGGGGCCAGCGGCATTGTCGGCAGACAGCTGGTCAACACGCTTCTGCACCATCAGTGGGAGGTGATCGGCCTTAGCCGCCATGCCGAGTCTCATCCTGACGGCATTCCCGTGGTGAACGTCGATTTACTGGATGCGCAGGACACTGCACGGGCGCTGCACGCCCTGAACGGTGTCACCCACATCTTTTACAGCGCCTGGGCGAACGCGGCGAACTGGACGGACATGGTTGAGCCGAACGTCACCATGCTGCGTAATATGGTCAGCACCCTCGAAAAAACGGCACCTTTGCAGACGGTGAGCCTGATGCAGGGGTACAAAGTCTATGGTGCGCATCTGGGGCCGTTTAAAACCCCGGCGCGGGAAAGCGATCCCGGCGTGCCGGGTGCTGAATTTAACGCCGCGCAGCTCGCGTGGCTCAGCCAGTTTCAGCAGGGGAAACGCTGGCACTGGAATGCCATCAGGCCGGGCGTGGTGGGGAGCGCAGTACCGGGGAATGCCATGAACCTTGCGCTGAGCATCGCCCTGTATGCTTCCCTGTGTAAGGCGCTGGGGTTACCGCTGCGTTTTCCCGGTTCAGAACAGACCTGGCACAGCATCGTGGATCATACCGACGCCGGGCTGCTGGCCGAGGCAACGCTGTGGGCCGCCACGTCAACTGCGGCACAGAATCAGGCGTTCAACGTAAACAATGGCGATGTCTGGCGCTGGAGCGAACTGTGGCCGCGCATCGCACGCTGGTTTGAACTGGACTCTGCGCCGCCGGTGAGGTTGTCATTTCATCAGCTTTTTACGGACTATCGCGGCGTATGGCGCGAGCTTGCCGAAGCGCGGCTGGTGGAAGCGGATATTCTGCGGCTGAGCGACGGGCAATTTGCCGATTTTGTCTTTAGCTGGAATTACGACATGTTTGGGGACGGGAGCAAGCTGCGTAGGGCGGGCTTTACGCAAATGCAGGCGACCGATGAGATGTTTTTCCGCCTGTTTGCGCAGCTGAGAGCGGCGCGAATTATTCCCTGACCGTAAGGGTTGTTGTCATAAACGATCGGCGCGTTATACTCACGCGTTAATAAAAGGTATGGGGGCAGGGGATGCACGAGACTTTAAAAATAATATCAGTCGCGCTGCCCCTCATTGCGCTTTTCATTCTGTTAAGATTTTTTGTCAGACGCATTTGCCAGGCAAAACGCATCATTTCAGATCGTAACAGGATGAAAAAGATATCTGCCAACCCCTCATTATTTGGCGGGAATGCAGGTAAAACCTGGTATTACGATGATCTGTTTTTATATGAAGTTAAAAAAAATGCCACCCGTAAGATTGCGCTGGCTAACATCATTAAAATCGGGCCGGGAAATACCGAAATAAATAGCAGACGGGTCTGGATTGTTACTTACCGTGATGGTGCTAATGAAAAGCAGGTACAGTTTTATAACAATCTCACCCTCTGGAATCATAACTTCACGGCTTTTCTGGCAGCGATAAAAAGCGCCAATCCTGACGCTGTCGTTAAAGAACGCGCAATCCTCAATCTGTGAAATTATCCCTGTCGGGCGGCCAGCTCGTGACACAGCGCGCCAATCTGTTCCACGGCGTTCAGCAGGCGGGGCGTGGGTTCGTTTGCGCAGTTCAGCCGCAGAAAGTGGGTTAACTCGGCAGCCGGGGAAAACAGGGGGCCAGGGCTGACGCCAATGCCCAGCGCCAGCGCGCGACGGTGCACCTCCAGCGCGTTGACCTGCTGAGGCAGCTCTACCCACAGCAGGAAACCGGCTGCGGGTACGCTAACGCGCGTACCGGGTGGAAAGCTGGCCTCGACCCGCGCCACAACGGCGCGTATCCCCTCTGCGATCCGGCGCTTTAGCCGCCGCAGGTGACGATCGTAGTCGCCGCTTGCCAGCATCTCGCTCGTCGCGGCTTCCAGCAGCGGGGCGCCCGCCCAGTCTCCGGCCATGCGGGCCTGTAAGACCTGCGCGTGGTAGCGTCCCGCTGCAATCCAGCCGATTCGCCAGCCCGGCGCAAGCGTTTTAGACAGCGAACTGCAGTAAATCACATTCCCGCTCTGGTCGAACGCCTTGCAGGCCGGAGGACGTTGCCCGTCACCGACCAGGTCACCGTAGACATCGTCCTCAATCAAAGGAATTTCTGCCTCTTCAAGCAGGGCAACCAGCTCCTGCTTGCGCGCGACGGGCATGCTGGCACCCAACGGGTTCTGCACGGTGGGCGAGGCCAGAACGGCAGCGGGGCGGTGGCAGCGGATGGCGTCCGCCAGCGGTTCCAGCAGCAGGCCTTCGACAGGGTCGGTGGGGATCGCTAAGGCCTTCAGGCCTAAATCCTCCAGCAGCAGGAGCGTGCCAAAGTAGGCTGGCTGCTCAATCGCCACGACATCGCCCGGCTGGCACACGGCCCGAAGGGCCAGGCGCAGCGCCTGCGTCGCGCCTGCGGTAATGATGAGATCGTCCGCGCCGAACCGGGCTCCCCACTGCGCAGAACGGGCGGCAATCTTACTGCGCAAATCAACCCTTCCCGGAGGCAGGCTATAGCTCTGCCCGTGAGCGTCCAGACGACGGCCCGCAGAGTGCAACGCCCGCTGCAGCGCATCTCCCGGCAGCCACGCGGGATCGGGCAGGGCGGCGCCCAGCGGGATCAGCCGGGCTTCTGCACTGCTGAACAGCGACCGGGCCACGGCGGACAGGGTGACGGGGACCGGGCCGGGTGAGGAGCGCGCGGGCTCAACGCGCGGCGGCTGGCTGGTCTGGCGGATGTAATAACCTGAACGCGGGCGCGCGACGATCAGCCCTTCAGCCTCCAGGCAGCGAAGGGCCTCCAGCGCCGTCGGAAGGCTAACGTGCTCGCGTTCGGCCAGTTTACGTGCGGAGATCATCCTGTCACCGGCGCGCAGCGCGCCGGACGTCAGCGTGAGGCGCAGCATCTCAGCAATGCGGCGATAGTGTGGGGACGACGGGGACGGGGCAGACATGGGTATCTGTTCAGGCTAATTTTCGATAAAACTGACTATACAGCCAATGATGCGCGCCATCTATAGTGTCCGGCATGTTCAGGACAAGGAGGCATTATGCATAGCGATAATTTCAACATTTCCACCTATTTCAACCGCATAAATTACACCGGACCGGCGTCTGCCGATACGGCCACCCTGCATGCGCTGATGCGTCATCAGCTCTTTTCCGTTCCCTTTGAAAATCTGGACGTGCAGGCGGGCAAAGTTGTCTCGCTGGCGCCAGACGACATTGCCGATAAGGTACTAACGCAGGGGCGCGGCGGCTACTGCTATGAGGTGAACGGGCTTTTTGCCATGGCGCTGGCGGCGTTAGGGATACCTTACCGCTTCGTGGCGGCACGCCCGATGTTCTACCCCGCGCGGCGGCCGAAGACCCACATGGCGATCGTCGCTGAGGTAGAGAGCCGACAGTGGCTTTGCGACCTCGGGTTTGGCAGCTACGGCATTCGCGCGCCGATGGCGCTGGACACGCTTGATGTGGAAATCACGCAGGATTTCGACACGTTCCGACTGAGCCGCAGCGCGGAGGGCGAATATCTGCTTGAGGCGAAGGTGGAGGGAGAATGGGCCCGGCAATACGGCTTTGATCTCACGCCTCAGGAATGGATTGATTTCGCCCCGGCCAACTACCTTAACTCCACGCACCCGGATGCGATCTTTGTGCAGAAGCGGGTGGTGGTGCAGCACAGCCCGGAGGGACGGCAGATTTTACTGGGCGATATGCTGAAAACCATCACGGCGAACGGCACTGAAACGCGGAAACTGGCGGAGGAGGACATCCTCCATGTCCTGAAGGACCGTTTTGCGCTGACCGCCGCGTAATCCGTTGGGGCGAAAGCCGCTATCACCTGGACATTTTAACCAGGGAAAGGGTCAGGCAAAGAGCCCCTTAATAAGCATCCAGAAAAGTGAGAGCAGGCAGAGGATTTGTACGGTTCGCAATGACCACAGCTGAAAACGCCATTGATACCGCTCCCAGGCGTCGGCTTCTGCGATCGGGCCAGCGGCATCAGCAGCGTTTTTCCTGATGCGGCGCAGAAAATCATGGCACAGCCAGACCAGAAGTATGAGGCTAAGTATTCTCGTGAAAAGTAAACCGTAGGCGGTATAAAACATATCCCAGTAGCAGCGGAGGGTGTCCATGCCTTTATCCTTTCCTGAGCCGCCCATACGGCAGGTATGGGCGGTGAACGATTATTTCTTCTTATCCATCATCGCTTTTAAATCGGCAAACGGGTTAAACGTGGCGACGCCCACGTCTTTTTGCGCGTCTTCCCCGGCAACCACGGTGGTGCCGTACTGATCCGCTTCGGTGTATTTCGAATGCTCGTGATCGTGGCAAAACAGGCACAACAGCTCCCAGTTGCTGCCATCTTCCGGGTTGTTGGTATGGTCGTGATCGATATGGTGAACCGTCAATTCACGCAGATTGGAATAGACGAACTCCCGCGAGCAGCGTCCGCAGACCCAGGGATAGATTTTTAATGCTTTCTCGCGATAGCCGCTTTCCAGCCGCGCGTAGTTTTTGGGGATCAAAGCCATTGCCGGTTTTACCTGCCATGAAAAAAGTGGGGGATATTATATCCCATTATGGCGCGTAATGACGCCCCGCTCAATTCTGTCAATTTATTTGAATCATTCCGTTAAATAAACGGCATTTATTCTCCGCCGGTAATGCGTAAAGTAGTTAGAACGCAAAGCATTATCAGGACACAGGGTTATGAAAAAGATCGGATTTTTATCCTTTGGCCACTGGACGCCTTCACCGCAGTCCGGCACGCGCTCGGCGGCAGACACGCTGCTGCAGTCCATCGATTTAGCCGTGGCGGCGGAAGAGCTGGGGGCAGACGGCGCGTATTTCCGCGTACACCACTTTGCCCGACAGCTTAGCTCGCCGTTCCCTCTGCTGGCGGCAATAGGCGCAAAAACGAAAACCATCGAAATCGGTACCGGCGTGATTGATATGCGCTATGAAAATCCGATGTACATGGCCGAAGATGCGGGGGCGGCGGATCTGATTTCCGGCGGTCGTTTGCAGCTTGGCATCAGCCGCGGCTCGCCGGAGCAGGTCATTGATGGCTGGCGTCATTTTGGCTATGTCCCGCAGGAAGGGGAAGACGAATCGGATATGGCGCGCCGTCATACCGAGGTGCTGCTTGAGGTGCTGCGCGGTGAAGGGTTTGCAAAACCTAATCCACAGCCGATGTTTCCGAATCCGCCGGGGCTGCTGCGCCTGGAGCCGTATTCTGAAGGGCTGCGCGAGCGTATCTGGTGGGGCGCCGGTTCAAATGCGACGGCAGTATGGGCCGCAAAGCTCGGAATGAACCTGCAAAGTTCAACCCTGAAGGACGATGAAACCGGTGAGCCGTTCCATATTCAGCAGGCAAAACAGATCCGCGCGTACCGTCAGGCCTGGAAAGATGCAGGGCATACGCGCCAGCCGCGTGTGTCGGTCAGCCGCAGTATTTTTGCGCTGATGGACGACCGCGACCGGATGTATTTTGGTGCCAGCCGCAACGACAGCGATAGCGTGGGTTACCTTGATGAGAAAACGCGCGCGATCTTCGGACGCAGCTATGCGGCAGAGCCTGACAAGCTGATTGAACTGCTGAAAAAGGACGACGCGATTGCTGAAGCAGATACGCTATTACTGACCGTGCCGAACCAGCTGGGTGTGGATTATAATGCGCACGTGATTGAGTCTATTCTCAAACATGTCGCACCGGCAATGGGCTGGCGCGAGTAGTCGTTCCGCTATCAGCCGTGAGATCGTAATGGAAAACCTGGCCCTCTGGTATCGCCGTTTTGGCGAGCCAGAAACCGTTCTGCAACCTGAAACCGCGCCGCTGGGGGCGCTTGTGCCGGGTCACCTTCGCGTGCGAATGCTGTTTTCTCCTGTAAACGCCTCCGATCTCATTCCCATTACCGGCGCCTACCGCCACCGAACCCCGTTACCGGCGGTAGCGGGGTATGAAGGTGTCGGGGTTGTCACCGACGCGCCCGCGTCGTTTGCGCATCTGCTGGGTAAACGCGTCCTGCCGCTGCGCGGTCAAGGCACCTGGCAGCGCTATGTTGATTGCCCGGCAGAGTATGCCATCCCCGTTCCGGACGCTGTTGACGCACATCTGGCCGCGCGGGCCTATATCAACCCGCTGGCGGCGCAGATGATGCTTACCCGCTATCCGCCTCAGGGAAAGCGGGTGCTGCTCACGGCAGCCGGATCGGATTGCGCCATTCTGCTGGGACAGTGGGCGCATCAGGCGGGGGCTGAAGCGGTGTACGGAATTCACCGTTCCGCCGTTCACGCTGAACGGCTGGAGTCGATGGGGATCATTCCCGTCGCGCAGCATGACGCGCAGCGGATTGGCGCCGTCGCCGCGCGTACCGACATCGTCTACGATGCCACCGGCGGGCCGCTTGCGGAAGCGATCCTCAGCGTGATGCCCGAGCAGGGGATGTTTGTTTGCTACGGGCTGCTCTCCGGGCAAACCTTCAGACAGCAACGGCCCGTGCCGCGCGTGGCGTGGTTTCATATCCGAAACGGTCTGGAGGCGCTCAGCGCTGAGGCGTGGCGCGCGGAGTTTGACCGCATCTGGCGTAATTTGCCCAACAGCGGGTACAGCGGCGTCACGGTGTATCCACTTGCGGAATGGCAGAGGGCGATCGGTACGTATCGCGAAGGAGGAAGGACCCGCAAGCCCCTCCTGTCCATGGCGGATTGACCGCTACTGATGGCTCATATCGCTCAGCAGCACGGCGATACTTTGCCCGCCCGCCGTCTGCTCCAGGCCAATCTTGACGATAATGGTCAGTGGGACGGAGAGCAGCATCCCAACGGGGCCGAGCAGCCAGCCCCAGAAAATCAGGGACAAAAAGACCACCAGCGTGGAGAGTCCCAGGCCTCGTCCCATCATGCGTGGCTCAAGAATGTTACCGAACACCAGATTGATGACCAGGTATCCGGCCAGCAGGATCAGCGCGTCATAAAGCCCGCTGAAAACCAGCACCTGAAGGATAGGGGGGATCGCCGCCAGCACGGATCCGATGTTGGGAATGTAGTTAAGCGCAAACGCCAGCAACCCCCAGACAAACGCAAAGCGAACGTCCAGCGCCAGAAGCATCACCCAGACGACACCGCCCGTAACCAGGCTAATGGCGGTTTTCAGCACCAGATAGCGAGAGACGCTGTCCAGCGCGCGCTGAATCGCCCCCATCCCTTCAACCGGACGGACCATTATCTGCTGCAGCTTTGCCGGCAGCTGAGGCACCTCCAGCAGCATAAACACCACCGTTAAAAACAGCAGGAAAATGGAGGTCATGGCATTGGAAAGCTGTGCCAGCAGGCTGGTGACGATCGTCATGGCCGCATTAGGGTCGATATATTTCAGGAGTTCCTCAACCGAGACTTCGATACCCGCGCGCTGCAGCCAGGGTTCAAGCTGCAGCAGCGGTATCGCCAGCGAAGAACGGTATTTTGGCAGCGTTCGCGCCAGTTCGTTTAGCGAGGTTCCCAGATACGCCACCAGCAAGACCATCGCCACAATAATGATGCTGATAAGCAGCGTAATCGCCAGCACGCGCGGGATGCGTAGCCGCGTCATGCGCTGCACCAGCGGGTTAAGGATCACCGCAATAAACAGAGCCAGAATAAAGGGCACAATAATGTCGGCGGCAAAACGAACGCCTGTGAGTATGATCACCAGCATGCCCAGCATGATGACAATTTTTAACCCGTTCAGGGTAATGATGGGTTTAGCCATGGTGACTCCGGAATAATCTTTTTATTTATAATAAAGGTGAAAGGCGTTGCAATAAACTAACCAAAATCAAACGGGATGGGTAAAGAATTGCAAAGACTTTGAGTAAAATCCTAGCCTATGGTACAAATTTGGTGTGTTTAACTACCGAGGACAATTTTCATCCGCAAAGACGAGAAGCAACAACGCGGATAATTGTAATTTTATGGACAATATGTTCAGGACGTACTCTTCAAACAATACCGCTGTATACTCCACCTCCTTCTGCCTGCTTTCTGGTGAGCAACACTGGCGCACCGCACTATAGTCATTTCTTCTGCCTGAGCTAGCGCTAAGCGCTTAGCTGTCTGATTTCAATTCGTATTTTTTGGTTTGCTGCACGCAGCGGGCCACGATGGATTATATTCTCAAGCAGGAGAAAAACATGTTTTACTGGATCCTATTAGCGCTGGCAATTATCGCTGAAATTACCGGCACGCTGTCTATGAAGTGGGCAAGCGTTAGCGATGGCAACACCGGTTTTATTTTGATGCTGGTGATGATTTCACTTTCCTATATTTTCCTCTCGTTTGCGGTGAAAAAAATTGCGCTGGGCGTGGCGTATGCACTCTGGGAAGGGATCGGTATTTTGTTGATTACGCTGTTCAGCGTGCTGATATTTGACGAAACATTAACAACAATGAAGGTCGCCGGATTAACGACGCTGGTCGCAGGTATTGTGCTGATTAAATCCGGTACCCGAAAGCCTGGCAAACAGCAGAAGGAGCAGAACCATGCAACAGTTTGAATGGGTTCATGCGGCCTGGCTGGGGCTCGCCATCGTGCTGGAAATCCTGGCGAACGTTCTGCTGAAATTCTCGGACGGTTTTCGCCGTAAACTCTATGGCCTGATGTCGATTGCCGCGGTTCTTGGGGCGTTCAGCGCCCTGTCCCAGGCGGTAAAAGGGATCGATCTTTCGGTGGCCTATGCGCTGTGGGGTGGTTTTGGTATCGCCGCCACGCTGGCCGCAGGCTGGGTACTCTTCGGCCAGCGCTTAAATAACAAGGGCTGGATGGGGCTGATATTGCTGCTTGCCGGCATGATCATGATAAAACTCGCCTGACACTCCTCGAACCATGATTTACAGGCAGCGAAATTCGCTGCCTGTATTACGCTTAGAAAAGCAAAACATGAAGAGGATGGCTGATGTATCGCACATTAAGCTGGCGCAATATTCCCAATGCGAGAACGTTGTTTGCCATGGTTTTCATGGCGGGGATCGGCTTAATCATCTCCATCGTCGCACTGCTCTATCTTTCCCTGCATCTTATCAGCTCCAAAACCAACGAAATTGATGAACATCGCACGGTGCTTTCCGTGCAGGGAGCTATTCAGACCTCGGTTAACCGCGTCTCCTCTCTGGTGCTTGATAACGCCGTCTGGGACGATGCGGTGCGGGAGGCCTACCGTCCCACGCTCGATACCGACTGGCTGTACAACACATGGGGAGCCGGCTTTAAAATCAATAACCTCTATGACGGCACCTTCGTGCTGGATGAGCATTTCAACGTTCTCTGGGGATCGTTTCAAAGCCGGCCCTTTAACGAAAAAAACCTCGACTTCTTTGGCAAAGGCCTCAAAGCGCTTATCGACCAGCACGGGCGCGCGCTCGCGGGTGAAAAAAATATCTATGCGGGGATCAGCCAGACGCGCACCGGCGTGGCCTTTGTCGGCATTGGGCTGATTCGCCCGATGGTCGGCAGGCTACAGGTTCACGACGGAACGCGTCGCTATCTGGTCATTACCCGCCATCTTAACGCCAGAATCCTGTCCGACCTGGGCGGCACCTTTCAGATCGATAACCTCAACTTTACCCCAGGAAAAATTAACGAGCGCAGCATGCCGCTGCACAGTGCCGCAGGGGAGTTAGTCGGATTTCTGAACTGGCAGGCGCGGCTTCCGGGCGCACAGGCCGCCCGGGCGGCATCTTCTGATATCAGGCAGATTGTGGTGCTGGCGTCGGCGCTGATCCTGCTTTTCATTCTGGTGAGCAGCGTGGGGCTGTACAAACTCGCGCGCGGCGAAAGCCAGGCGCGTCTGGTCGCAAGAACGGACTGGCTAAGCCATTTACCTAACCGGCGTGCGCTCATAGAGGCGCTGGATCGGGTGCGTTTACGCGGCGATACCGACGTCAAAAGCGTGGTGTTTATCGATCTCGATGGCTTTAAGGATGTGAATGACATCTACGGTCACAGCGTCGGTGACGATCTCATCGTGGCGATAGCGAAAACGCTGAATGAACGCGTGCCGCCTGGCGGGATGCTGGCGCGCATGGGCGGGGATGAGTTCGCCATGACCATTGGCGGTGATGATGCAGAGGCGCAGGCTACCGCCTTTGCCGTTTCCGTGCTCGATTTTCTCACCACTCCGGTTCAGCTGGGGGAACGCACAATCCATATCGGTGCCAGCATCGGTATCGCCAGCGGAACCCTGACTGAATGCAACAGCTCGGAACTGTTTCGCCGCGCCGATATTGCCATGTATCACGCCAAAATGAGCGGGAAAGGGCGTATCACCCACTACGACGCGGAGCTGAACAGCGTCCGGGAACGCAAGCTGGCAATTGAAAATCAAATTCGTGACGGCCTGGAACGCGATGAGTTTGAGGTCTGGTATCAGCCGATTATTGACGCACGCAGCCAGACAATGAGCAGCGTCGAAGCGCTGGTCCGCTGGCCGCGTCGCCCGGAGGGGCCGCTTGGCCCGGATACCTTTATCGCCATTGCGGAGACCAGCGGTCTGATTTACAAACTGGGCCAGTTTGTGCTGCGGCGGGCCTGTGAGGATCTGCAGCCGTACGGTGAATTAAAGCTTTCCGTGAATATCTCGCCCGCGCAATTTCGCGATCCTGCCTTCGAAGAAAAAGTGGCCAGCGTGCTGGAGAGCACCCATTTCCCGGCCCACCGGCTGCAGCTTGAGGTCACGGAGAGCTATGTGCTGGAAAATCCGGAGCGTGCCCGCATGGCGATAACCAATCTTAAAGCGTTGGGCACCGCGGTGGCGCTGGATGACTTTGGTACCGGCTATTCCAGCATTGGCTATCTGAGACGTTTTAACTTCGACACCATCAAGATCGATAAATCCCTGGCCGGGCTGGTGGACCACGATGAACAGGCGGCAGCGCTGGTGAGCGGCACGGTGCGGATCGCCAATGCGCTGGGCATGGCGGTGGTGGCAGAAGGGGTGGAAACCGAGAAACAAATGAAACTGCTGCGGCTGGCTGGCTGCGATCAACTGCAGGGTTTTTGGTTCAGCCAGCCGATGCCGATTGAGTCAATCAGAGCGTTACGTAAGGTGAGGCGCTGCTGATTTACTGCTGCGCCAGCGCTTCCAGCTGGTCGCGGAAACCGGTAACGGACAGGGCCCGGTTGTCGGCGCGCCACCGGTCTTTTGCCGCCGGGGCAGAGCTCTGGACTCCGATCAGCTGCCAGCCGTTTTCCGTTTTCAGCATCAGCGGTGAACCGCTGTCGCCCGGCAACGTATCGCACTGATGCGAAAGCACGCTGTTTTGCGCCCAGCCCGTCACAATACAGTCGGTATGTGTATAAAGCGTATCAAGATGATCGACAGGATAACCTGACTGCGTCACCTTTCGGTCGGCGGCTTTGAGCGCGGCGGTGAGTGCGGCTTTGTCGCCGTCAAATAATGGCAGCGGCGTAATGCCTGAAGGCGGGTAGCGTAAAACGATCAGACCAAAATCCCATGAGGCGGCCGCCGGTGGCACTATCCAGCCGTCGCCATCCGGTTTCAGGCGTTTGCCCAGAGACGGATCGACCCGGCCTTCAATGCCGTGTATTTCATAGCGCCATGTCCCTTTTTGCGACACAAACCGCAAGGCAACCGCTTTATCCGGCTTGCCGTTTGGCGGTGTTAACAGGCAGTGGCCTGCCGTCAGGGCTAGCTGTGGGGTGATCAACGTCGCAGTACATAAGTTACCGCTGGCGGTTTCCAGTTGACCTATTGCATCCCAGGGGGCCTGGGTGGGATCGGCGACGCGCGTACGATCGTCATGACCGAAAAAAAGCGTCCTTAGCTCTTTCGCGCTAATGGTGTCATCACCGCCATCATCCGCATGTGAGAATCCAGAAAAAAGAACAAACGTTCCCAGTAACAACACAACAGATTTACGCATATCACACTCTGGTGGGGGTAATTATGATTATTAAAAGTGAACCCTATGAAAATACTATAGACGGGACAGCGCTAAAGTGGGAGTAAAATCAGCGTGCTACAATCAGGAAAGATAAAAATGGCTTGCGATGAGCGCGCATAAAATAAGCAGGATCAGAATCAGCTCAAACCGATAGCGTCGCAGCATACGCCCTCCGGATAAAAAAAACGGCGCGGAACCTGTTCCGGTTCAGCGCCGGTTTACCAACGTGCCCCGAAGGGCACGGTTAAGCTTGTACTCTTACGCAGCTGGCTGTGCAGCTGGTTTAGCAGCTTCGTGTTTTACTGCTTTTTTGTGATGCTTTT
>Ga0153918_1000440_pt1 | contig 20308 bp, 19 predicted proteins | sample TSFL002MetaG_FD_104687 | JGI IMG/M metagenome (GOLD analysis project Ga0153918, IMG submission 104687) | Attine ant fungus gardens microbial communities from Florida, USA - TSFL002 MetaG | ecosystem: Host-associated > Fungi > Mycelium > Unclassified | place: USA: Florida, Paynes Creek Historic... | reverse complement strand
TTTCCCCCAACACGGGGATCGATAGTGCGTGTTAAGGAGAAGCAACATGCAAGAAGGGCAAAACCGTAAAACATCGTCCCTGAGTATTCTCGCCATCGCTGGGGTGGAGCCGTATCAAGAGAAACCGGGCGAAGAGTATATGAACGAAGCCCAGCTGTCGCACTTCAAGCGTATTCTTGAAGCATGGCGTAATCAACTCAGGGATGAAGTCGATCGCACCGTTACACATATGCAGGATGAAGCTGCAAACTTCCCGGACCCGGTAGACCGTGCCGCTCAGGAAGAAGAGTTCAGCCTCGAACTGCGTAACCGTGACCGCGAACGCAAACTGATCAAAAAGATCGAGAAAACGTTGAAAAAGGTCGAGGACGAAGATTTCGGATACTGCGAATCCTGCGGTGTTGAAATCGGTATTCGCCGTCTGGAAGCGCGTCCAACCGCCGATCTGTGCATCGACTGTAAAACGCTGGCTGAAATCCGCGAAAAACAGATGGCCGGTTAATCCCAGCCCTGTATTTACTGTAAAGGCGGGAGTCTCTCCCGCCTTGTTACTGTTGATATGTCTGAATCACACTATATTGGGCGCTTTGCGCCATCTCCTTCCGGTGAATTACACTTCGGCTCTTTAATAGCCGCCCTTGGCAGCTACCTGCAAGCTCGTGCAAACCAGGGCATCTGGCGTGTCCGCATCGAAGATATTGATCCTCCGCGTGAAGTTCCCGGTGCAGCAGAAACTATCCTGCGTCAGCTGGAACATTACGGCCTTCACTGGGACGGCGACGTTCTCTGGCAGTCAAAACGGCACGAGGCTTACCGCGAACGTCTGGCCTGGCTCTATGAGCAAGGGCTTTCGTACTACTGCACCTGTACCCGGGCGCGTATTCAGAGCGTGGGCGGCGTCTATGACGGCCATTGCCGTACGCTCGGTCATGGCCCGGAAAACGCCGCCGTCCGCCTGGTCCAGCATTTTCCTGTGACCCATTTCCACGATCAATTATCGGGCGACATTCAGGCAGATGAACGCCTGGCGCGCGAGGATTTCATCATCCACCGTCGCGATGGTTTATTTGCTTATAATTTAGCCGTTGTCGTGGACGACCATTTTCAAGGCGTGACTGAAATAGTCCGCGGCGCAGACTTAATTGAGCCAACGGTACGGCAGATATCGCTGTACCAGCAATTAGGCTGGGCTGCTCCGGAATATATTCATTTACCGCTGGCGCTGAATGCGCAGGGAAATAAACTGTCGAAGCAAAACCACGCCCCTGCTCTGCCAGAGGGCGATCCGCGCCCCGTTTTGATCGACGCGCTGCGATTTCTCAACCAGAATATAACGAGCGAATGGCAGGACCTGAGTATTGATGAATTGCTGAAATTAGCCGTTGCTAACTGGACACTGAAAACCGTGCCAAAAATCCAGCATTCTCAAATGCGTTATGCTGAGCTATGATTAGCCGCTTTTTTCATAACAAAACACACTACGAGGTGTACTATTTTTACCCGAGTCGCTAATTTTTGCCGTAAGGTGCTAAGCCGGGAAGAGAGCATGGCTGAAGAGGCTATTGCACAAACCCATATGTCGGTTATTCCGCGTGAGCAGCACAATATTTCTCGCAAAGATATCAGTGAAAATGCCCTCAAGGTGCTCTATCGTTTGAATAAAGCAGGCTACGAGGCCTATCTCGTTGGCGGTGGGGTTCGCGATTTACTGCTGGGCAAAAAACCAAAAGATTTCGACGTGACGACCAGCGCCACGCCGGAGCAGGTGCGTAAATTATTCCGCAACTGCCGGCTGGTTGGCCGCCGTTTCCGTCTCGCTCACGTTATGTTTGGGCCTGAAATTATTGAAGTTGCCACCTTCCGTGGTCATCACGAAGGCAACCCCGCAGACCGAACCACGTCTCAGCGCGGCCAGAACGGAATGCTGCTGCGCGACAACATCTTTGGCTCCATTGAAGAAGATGCCCAGCGTCGCGATTTCACCATTAACAGCCTTTATTACAGCGTGGCGGATTTCACCGTCCGTGATTACGTGGGTGGAATGCAGGACCTGAAAGCCGGTCTGATTCGCCTGATCGGTACGCCAGAAACACGCTACCGCGAAGATCCGGTGCGAATGCTGCGTGCCGTACGTTTTGCTGCCAAGCTGAATATGCGTATCAGCCCGGAAACCGGTGAGCCGATCCCGCGCCTGGCAACGCTGATTAACGATGTCCCGCCTGCACGCCTGTTTGAAGAAGCGCTGAAACTGCTGCAAGCCGGTTACGGGTTCGACACCTACAACCTGCTGCGCGAATACAGCCTGTTCCAGCCGCTGTTCCCGACCATTACCCGTTACTTCACGGAAAATGGCGACAGCCCGATGGAGCGCATTATTGCGCAGGTGCTGAAGAATACTGACACCCGCATTCACAATGATATGCGCGTGAACCCGGCGTTCCTGTTTGCCGCCATGTTCTGGTATCCGTTACTGGAAACCGCGCAGAAGATTGCCCAGGAAAGCGGTCTGGCCTATTACGATGCGTTTGCGCTAGCAGCAAATGACGTGCTGGACGAAGGCTGCCGGACGCTGGCCATTCCAAAACGCATTACCACGCTGGTGCGTGATATCTGGCAGCTTCAGCTGCGTATGTCCCGTCGTCAGGGTAAACGCGCCTGGAAGCTGATGGAGCATCCTAAGTTCCGCGCCGCGTTCGACCTGTTATCCCTGCGCGCTGAAGTTGAGAAGAATCAGGAATTGCAACGCCTGGCACAGTGGTGGGGCGAATTCCAGGTCTCTGCACCACCAGAGCAGAAAGGGATGCTGACCAGTCTGGATGAAGAGCCAGAACCACGTCGTCGCCACCGTCGCCCGCGTAAGCGCGCGCCACGTCGCGAAGGCACGGCATGACCCTTGCGTATATCGCCATCGGCAGCAATCTCGCCTCTCCACTGGAGCAGGTGAATGCTGCCGTTCGGGCGCTGGGCGAGATCCCGGAAAGCCGCATCATTGCGGTATCCTCGTTCTACCGCACGCCCCCGCTGGGACCGCAGGATCAACCCGATTACCTGAATGCCGCCGTGGTGCTGGAAACCGCCCTTGCCGCCGAAACACTGCTGGACAATACCCAGCGAATCGAATTGCAGCAGGGTCGCGTGCGCAAAGCTGAACGCTGGGGACCACGGACACTGGATCTCGATATTATGCTGTTCGGCCACGACGTCATTTCCACCGAGCGTCTGACAGTTCCCCATTACGATATGAAAAACCGAGGGTTTATGCTCTGGCCGCTGTTTGAAGTTGCCCCAGCTCTGACCTTCCCCGATGGCATTTCCCTGAAAGCCGTTCTGGAAAGCCTTAACGCGGAAAAACCCGCTCGCTGGTAACCCCGTTTTTTTATCGATTAACCGCTAAACAATTGTGGTTAATCGATTGCCTAAAATCATTGTTCCCCCGAATGTTACTGATAGAATGCGCAAAGATTCGCTTTGGCTATCAGGAAACCGTATGAAACCAACCACCATCTCCTTGCTGCAAAAATGCAAACAGGAAAAGAGACGCTTCGCTACCATCACTGCATATGACTACAGCTTCGCCAAACTGTTTGCCGAAGAAGGGATCAACGTCATGCTGGTCGGAGACTCGTTAGGGATGACGGTACAGGGACATGATTCCACCCTGCCGGTAACGGTAGAGGATATTGCTTACCACACCCGCGCCGTGCGCCGTGGTGCACCGGCTTGTCTGCTTCTTTCCGACCTGCCGTTTATGGCCTATGCCACACCTGAGCAGGCGTTTGAAAATGCAGCGGCAGTGATGCGCGCGGGTGCCAACATGGTCAAAATCGAAGGTGGCGCCTGGCTTGTGGACACCGTGAAAATGCTGACCGAGCGTGCCGTGCCCGTGTGCGGGCACCTGGGCCTGACGCCGCAGTCGGTTAACATCTTTGGCGGTTACAAAGTACAAGGCCGCGGCGATGCCGCACAGACGCTGTTTGATGATGCCGTGGCGCTGGAAGCCGCGGGGGCGCAGCTGCTGGTGCTGGAGTGCGTTCCGGTTGAACTGGCAAAACGCATTACCGAGGCGCTTTCTATTCCGGTTATCGGGATTGGCGCGGGCAATGTTACCGATGGTCAGATCCTGGTCATGCATGACGCGTTTGGCATCACTGGCGGGCATATCCCTAAATTTGCCAAAAATTTCCTGACCGATGCGGGCGACATGCGCGCGGCAGTCAGGCAGTATATTGCCGACGTTGAATCCGGTGTGTATCCGGGTGAAGAACACAGTTTCCATTAAGGAGTCTCGTTGTGCTAATCATTGAAACCCTGCCGCTGCTGCGCCAGCATATCCGCAGAGCACGTCAGGAAGGTAAACGTATCGCACTGGTCCCCACCATGGGCAACCTGCATGACGGCCATATGAAACTGGTCGATGAGGCGAGAGCCCGTGCAGACATCGTGGTGGTCAGTATTTTCGTTAACCCAATGCAGTTTGACCGCGCTGACGACCTGGCGCGCTACCCGCGCACCCTTCAGGAAGATTGCGAAAAACTGAAGAAACGCCATACGGACATCGTCTTCGCTCCGGCACCTGCCGATGTGTACCCGCAGGGGACAGAAGAAGCAACCTACGTGGATGTCCCGGGGATTTCGACCATGCTGGAAGGCGCAAGCCGTCCGGGTCATTTCCGTGGTGTCTCAACCATCGTCAGCAAGCTTTTCAACCTGGTACAGCCAGATATCGCCTGCTTTGGTGAGAAAGACTTCCAGCAACTGGCACTGATCCGCAAGATGGTTGCGGATATGGGTTACGACATTGAAATCGTTGGCGTGCCGATTGTGCGGGCAAAAGATGGCCTGGCGCTGAGCTCCCGCAACGGTTACTTAACCGCAGACCAGCGTAAAATCGCGCCAGGCGTGAGCAAGGTCATGAACACCATGGCTGAGCAACTGCTGGCGAAAGAGCTGACCGCAGAAGAGATTATCGCTCTTGCAGAACAGGCGCTTAACGATAAAGGCTTCCGCTCTGACGATGTGCAGATCCGCGACGCCGATACCCTGCTGGAGCTGACAGAGTCCAGCAAACGGGCCGTTATCCTGGTGGCCGCATGGCTGGGACAGGCACGTCTTATCGACAACAAAGTGGTTGAGCTGGCGTAATTTTATCACCCTCCCCTCTCACGAGAGGGGGTAACGAACGATGAAAGGTAAACGTAATGATTCGCAAAATGCTGCAAGGTAAGCTTCACCGTGTGAAAGTCACTCAGGCCGACCTGCACTATGAAGGCTCCTGCGCGATCGATCAGGATTTCCTCGATGCGGCGGGTATTCTTGAAAACGAAGCTATTGATATCTGGAACGTGAACAACGGCAAACGCTTCTCTACTTACGCCATCGCCGCTGAACGCGGTTCCAAAATCATCTCCGTCAACGGCGCTGCCGCGCACTGTGCTGACGTCGGTGATATCGTGATTATCGCAAGCTTCGTCATGATGTCCGACGAAGAAGCGCGCCGCTGGCAGCCAAAAGTCGCCTATTTCGAAGGCGACAACGACATGAAACGTACCGCGAAAGCGATCCCGGTTCAGGTTGCCTGATAGCTGTTACCCCTGCGGCTGGTTGCTGATCAGCCGCGACATGGTCTCCAGAGAATCCGTTCTTAAGATGTACAGGCGTTTCAGTAAGAACGGATTATCCCCCGGTTTTACCTTCCCTTTCACGGTCGTGACCGCCAGATGAAAACCGGCGTCATTTGCCGCTTTCACCGCGTTATCGTTATATCCCCCAAACGGATAAGAAAGATAAAGCACATGCGGGTTGAACTGTGCCAGATCCCGTCGGGATCGCTGAAAATCAAACAAGATCACATGATAGCTACGGCTCAGTAATATCGGGTGCTTGTTGTCATCGACGCGGTGCAGAAAATGGGTATGGGACTGAATATCGAATACATCCTGAATACCTTTTAGTTCCGACACACTCATAAACTGCAACGACTTGGGTGCCCATTTCTGCGGCTGACGTTTAATACGCGAGGAGATGATGAACGCCGTGGCATTGAACCCGTACTCTTTCAGGATCGGATACGCATAGCGGCTGACCGATTTAAGGCCATCATCAAAGGTGATCGCCACCGCGCGCGCAGGCAGATTTATTTTGTTGCGGATATACCCTTCAACCTGGTACATCGTCAGCGTGGTGTAGCCCTGATCGCGCAGCCAGGCCATCTGGTTGCTAAATGCGCGAAGGCTGGTGGTGGTAGAAGTGTGGCGAAAGCGCGTATTTTCTTCATCACGCAGAATGTGATGGTAGGTCAGAATAGGGATGCCGTTATCTTCCTGCGCATCCAGGCTGCTTACCCACGCCAGGCGATTACCGATGCGGATCTGAAACCAGGTCTGGTTCAGGCGGTCTTTAAGTTTACTCAGGATCGGGTAGCGGAGATTAGCGCTTAACGTCCCGAAAGGCGCGCTGCTGTTGTCGGCAGCGTTATAAACCGGCGTGTCTTTCCAGGTGACCAGATTTTGATTACTGAGCGGTTTATTGAGATCGCCCAGTCCATCTTCAACGCGCATCTTGCCCTGAACCGGCTCCAGGTGCTCTTTATCGATAAAACCCGTGCCGAAACCAAAGCGGAACTCATAGTAATCTGCCGCAGCAGGTACCACGGCCAGGATCTGCCCTCCACGCACGTTACCAACGTTGACCACGTCATTTCCCACCTGCGCCCAGATCGCCGCATCTTCGGTGGTTTGCATGTATTGCGCAGGCAGTCTTTGCTGACTTAATAAACTGGCAGAACTGATGCCGGAAACGAACAACAGCAGCAGGAATAGTAGACGCGTTAGCATTGGATCGTTATCGATACGAAAAAACTGATGTCATTGTAGCAAAAGAGACATCAATACCAATGTTTAATTCTTATACAGGTCGTGATGCAGGATGAAAGGAGGATTTTTCTGTTGCTGATGCCACAAGCTACTGACACCAGGTAAACCTTGCGCCACAATAGCATTACGAAATTCGGCGCTGCTGAGGGTTTCCCGCTGCGGGTACATGACCTCCAGCAACGGCAGGCTAATTCCGGAGATAACTTCGCAGCAATCGTGCTTGTGACTCATCAATGCCGCAGAGCGATAAGGGGCCGCACCCGATTTATCCGTCAAAAAGATCACGCCGTCGCCAGAGTCGGTTTCATGCAGGGCATCGCACATCATTCTGCCGAGCATGTTAGTACTCAGCCCTCGCCAGTAATTCACTGCACGGCATTGCACCAGTGGCCCAAACCGGGCTTCGAGTTTTATCAACATGTCCTGCGCCTGTTCATCGTGGCAGGTGATGACCCATCCCAGCATAACTCCCTCCTTAGCAGGCGAGTAGTTTAGCTCAGTGAAGGTTAGCTTACGGTGATAACTGTCAAAGAAAAGCGCCCGGCAACGGATTGTCGCCGGGCTGAAGGTTAGCTGCGCAGACCGCGCCCGCGCTGGATCAGATACCAGCACAGCATGTAGAAGGCGATGATAAACACCACCAGCACCGCAACGGTGGTAAACAGCGGCACATCGGTAATACCGAGGAAGCCAAAGCGGAAACCGCTAATCATGTACACGATAGGGTTCAGGTGCGACAGCGCCTGCCAGAACGGAGGCAACAGCGTCAGGGAGTAGAACACCCCGCCCAGATAGGTCAGCGGCGTCAGCACGAAGGTCGGGATCAGGCTGATGTCATCAAACGTCTTGGCGAAGACGGCGTTAAGCAGGCCAGCCAGCGAGAACAGGATCGCCGTCAGCAGCAGCGTCAGCGCGACAAACAGCCATGAATGCACCTGGAACGGGACAAAGAATAGCGATATCGCCGTGACCAGGATCCCCACGCACAGACCGCGCGCCACGCCACCGCCCACGTAACCGGCAATGATCACATGCGTAGGCACAGGTGCGACCAGCAGTTCTTCAATGTTGCGCTGGAACTTGGCGCTAAAGAATGATGATGCCACGTTGGCATAGGCGTTGGTGATCACCGCCATCATGATCAGACCCGGAACGATAAACTGCATATAGGTGAAGCCGTGCATTTCACCAATTCGTGAACCAATCAGGTTGCCGAAAATGATGAAGTACAGCGTCATAGTGATCACCGGCGGCACCAGGGTTTGCACCCAGATACGCATAAAACGGTTAATCTCTTTTGCCCAGATGCTTTTCAGCGCGACCCAATAAAGATGCGTCATGCCTTGTCTCCTTGTTTCTCATGAACCAGAGAGACAAACAGCTCTTCCAGTCGGTTGGCTTTGTTACGCATACTTAATACCTGCACGCCCTGCGCACTCAACTGGGCGAACACGCTGTTGATCCCCTGTTCGCGTAGCACTTCCACTTCCAGCGTAGAGGTATCGACCAGACGATATTGATAGCCTTCCAGTTTTGGCAGCGGACTTTTCGGCGCCAGGTCGAGGATAAAGGTTTCAGATTTCAGCTTAGAAAGCAGATCTTTCATCGAGGTGTTTTCCACCAGTTCCCCGTTCTGGATGATACCGATATTGCGACAGAGCATTTCGGCTTCTTCGAGGTAGTGGGTCGTCAGAATAATGGTGGTGCCTTTATCGTTAAGATCTTTCAGGAACCCCCACATGGAGCGACGAAGCTCGATGTCCACACCGGCGGTTGGTTCATCGAGGATCAACAGTTTTGGTTCATGCATCAGCGCGCGCGCAATCATCAGACGGCGCTTCATCCCACCGGATAACATCCGCGCACGTTCGTTACGTTTTTCCCACAGATCGAGCTGTTTGAGGTACTTTTCGCTGCGATCAAGCGCGTCTTTGCGCTCAACGCCGTAGTAACCCGCCTGGTTCACTACAATCTGTTGTACGGTTTCGAAGGGGTTAAAGTTGAACTCCTGCGGCACCAGCCCGAGCTGGCGCTTGGCATTAACGACATCTTTTTGCAGGTCGTAACCAAACACGCTCACCCTGCCGGATGACTTGTTCACCAGAGAACTGATAATCCCGATGGTAGTGGATTTCCCTGCGCCATTCGGCCCCAGAAGCGCATAGAAATCACCCGCCTCTACTTTGAGATCTATTCCGCGCAGCGCCTGAACGCCGCCCGGATAGGTTTTTTTAAGCTGTTCAAGCTCCAGTGCAATCGCCATGAATTAGACTTACCTATAGTTCTGACACACGTTGTGTGGTTTCATTAAAAGTCGGGTTACCCTATAGTAGCGCAACGCAATTACTTGGTTACAGGCCGTTATCGTCCATGAATGACATAGATACACTCATCAGCAACAATGCACTATGGTCAAAGATGCTGGTTGAAGAAGACCCGGGATTTTTCGGGAAACTGGCACAAGCGCAAAACCCGCGCTTTCTATGGATTGGATGTTCCGATAGCCGCGTTCCGGCAGAGCGTCTGACCGGCCTCGAACCGGGCGAATTATTCGTTCACCGTAACGTGGCCAACCTGGTCATTCACACGGATCTTAACTGTCTCTCAGTTGTTCAGTATGCCGTTGATGTACTGGAAGTCGAGCACATCATCATTTGCGGCCACTACGGCTGCGGCGGCGTCCAGGCGGCGGTAGAAAATCCGGAGCTGGGATTAATCGACAACTGGCTGCTGCACATCCGCGATATCTGGTTCAAACATAGCTCACTGCTCGGCGAAATGCCGCCAGAACGCCGTCTTGACACCCTGTGCGAGCTGAACGTGATGGAACAGGTCTATAACCTGGGCCACTCCACGATTATGCAATCTGCCTGGAAACGCGGGCAGAAGGTATCCATTCACGGTTGGGCGTACGGTATTCATGACGGGTTACTGCGTAACCTGGAAGTGACCGCCACCAACCGCGAAACGCTGGAACAGCGCTATCGGTCCGGCATTGCAAACCTCAAACTCAAGCACGTAAACCATAAATAAGTGCCCGTAAAAAAGCCGGGTGGCGGCTACGCCTTACCCGGCCTACAGGTGTGCAATGAGTCGGCCCGGTAAGCGTAGCGCCACCGGGCAATAAACCGCACTTACTCGTCCAGCAGCACCACTTTGCCGACATACGGCAGATGGCGATAACGCTGGGCGTAGTCGATACCGTAACCCACCACGAATTCGTCAGGGATAGAGAAACCGACAAACTCAACCGGCACCTGCACTTCACGACGGGTAGGTTTATCCAGCAGGGTACAGATCGCCAGGGATTTTGGTTCACGCAGGCTCAGGATCTCGCGCACTTTAGAGAGCGTGTTGCCGGAGTCGATGATGTCTTCAACGATCAACACATCTTTGCCACGAATATCTTCATCCAGGTCTTTAAGGATTTTCACATCACGGGTTGTGGACATGCCGCTGCCGTAGCTGGAGGCGGTCATAAAATCGACCTCATGTGACACCTGCACTTCACGGCACAGGTCTGCCATGAACATAAAAGAGCCACGCAACAAACCAACCAGCACCATTTCGCTGCCGCTGTCTTTGTAATGTTCGGTGATTTGACGACCCAATTCGGCGATACGCGCTTTGATCTCCGCTTCCGGGATCATCACTTCAACAGTATGTTTCATATTACTAACCATATGATTTTAATAAAAATCGCTCAATGCGGATGAATCTTTGTCCGGCATCGATTCACAAGCCAGCCATTATAACAGCAAATGGATAGCCCTGGCGTATGAGTTATAAAAAGCAAATTTTGTGATTCCGATCACACTTGTTAATACCTATAATTAATTGCTAGCAAATAATTAACAAAACTGACGAGTACTTTTCTATGGCTGAAACAAAAACTCAACAGTCGCGTCTACTGGTGACATTAACAGCGGCGTTCGCAGCTTTCTGCGCGCTGTATTTGTTGATCGGTGGCGTCTGGCTGGTCGCCCTTGGCGGCTCCTGGTACTATCCAATTGCGGGTCTGGTTATGGTTGGCGTAACCATCCTGCTGTTGCGTAGAAAACAATCCGCACTGTGGCTGTATGCCGCACTCCTTCTTGCCACTATGATCTGGGGCGTCTGGGAAGTCGGTTTTGACTTCTGGGCACTGACGCCGCGCAGCGACATCCTCGTGTTCTTTGGTATCTGGCTGATCTTGCCATTCGTCTGGCGTCGCCTGATTGTTCCTTCCAGTGGTGCAGTCGCCGCACTGGTGATTGCCCTGCTTATCAGCGGTGGCATCCTCACCTGGGCTGGCTTCAACGACCCGCAGGAGATCAAAGGCACGCTGAACACGGAAGCCACGCCTGCCGCGGCTATCTCTCAGGTTGCCGATAGCGACTGGCCTGCCTATGGTCGTAATCAGGAAGGTCAGCGTTACTCTCCACTGAAGCAGATTAACGCCGACAACGTGAAGGATCTGAAAGAAGCCTGGGTCTTCCGTACCGGCGATGTGAAGATGCCTAACGATCCGGGTGAACTGACCAACGAAGTGACGCCAATTAAAGTTGGCAACATGCTCTACCTGTGTACCGCGCACCAGCGTCTGTTCGCGCTTGATGCGGCCACCGGTAAAGAGAAATGGCACTTCGATCCACAGCTCAACTCTAACCCGTCATTCCAGCATGTGACCTGCCGCGGTGTTTCTTACCACGAAGCACGTGCCGATAATGCCAGCCCGGAAGTCATTGCCGACTGCCCGCGCCGCATTATGCTGCCGGTGAACGACGGTCGACTGTTTGCGGTTAACGCCGAAACGGGCAAGCTGTGCGAAACCTTTGCCAACAAAGGTGTCCTGAATCTGCAAACCAACATGCCGGATACCACACCGGGTCTGTATGAACCGACCTCGCCACCGATCATCACCGATAAAACTATCGTGATTGCCGGTTCGGTAACGGATAACTTCTCTACCCGCGAAACCTCTGGCGTTATCCGTGGTTTTGACGTGAACACCGGTAAACTGCTGTGGGCCTTCGATCCAGGCGCGAAAGATCCAAACGCGATCCCGTCGGACGAACACACCTTTACCTTTAACTCACCAAACTCCTGGGCACCGGCCGCGTATGACGCGAAGCTGGACCTGGTCTACCTGCCAATGGGTGTGACCACGCCGGATATCTGGGGCGGTAACCGCACGCCAGAGCAAGAGCGTTACGCGAGTGCTATCGTGGCGCTGAACGCGACCACCGGTAAACTGGCATGGAGCTACCAGACCGTTCACCACGATCTGTGGGATATGGATATGCCATCCCAGCCGACGCTTGCCGACATTACCGTTAACGGCAAAACCGTTCCGGTGATTTATGCACCAGCGAAAACCGGTAACATCTTCGTGCTGGATCGCAGCAACGGTAAGCTGGTTGTTCCTGCGCCGGAAAAACCGGTTCCGCAGGGGGCAGCAAAAGGGGATTACGTCAGCAAAACGCAGCCGTTCTCTGACCTGAGCTTCCGTCCGAAGAAAGACCTGAGCGGCGCAGACATGTGGGGTGCCACCATGTTTGACCAGCTGGTCTGTCGCGTGATGTTCCATCAGCTGCGCTACGAAGGTATTTTCACACCACCTTCTGAGCAGGGCACGCTGGTCTTCCCGGGTAACCTGGGGATGTTCGAGTGGGGCGGGATCTCCGTTGACCCGAACCGCCAGGTGGCGATTGCCAACCCAATGGCGCTGCCGTTTGTCTCTAAACTGATCCCACGCGGCCCGGGTAATCCAATCGAACCGCCGAAAGACGCAAAAGGTACCGGGACCGAATCCGGTATTCAGCCACAGTATGGCGTACCGTTTGGCGTAACCCTGAACCCGTTCCTGTCGCCTTTCGGTCTGCCGTGTAAACAGCCTGCCTGGGGGTATATCTCCGGTCTGGATCTGAAAACCAACCAGATCGTGTGGAAAAAACGTATTGGTACACCTCAGGACAGTATGCCGTTCCCGATGCCGGTTCCTGTGCCGTTCAATATGGGGATGCCAATGCTGGGTGGCCCAATCTCTACCGCCGGTAACGTGCTGTTCATCGCGGCAACCGCAGATAACTACCTGCGCGCGTACAACATGACCAACGGTGAGAAACTGTGGCAAGGCCGTCTGCCAGCAGGCGGACAGGCAACACCGATGACCTATGAAGTGAATGGCAAGCAGTACGTTGTCATCTCTGCGGGGGGTCATGGTTCGTTTGGCACGAAGATGGGCGACTATATCGTCGCGTATGCATTGCCGGATGACGCAAAATAAAAGCAAAACGGAAACGAAAGTTGCCGTTTTTAGTGTTTGTTCCCTCTCCCTGTGGGAGAGGGCCAGGGTGAGGGCATCAGGCCGCACCTTTATTGCCGGGTGAGGCGCAACCGCCACCCGGCTTTTTTTATACGGTAAACCCGAGCATCATCCCCGTATCTTCATGTTCCAGCAGATGGCAGTGCGCCATATAGGCAAACTCCTTCGGCGCGTCGTGCGCGAACTTCACCAACACCTCGCTCACTCCACCTTCAACCCGCACCGTATCTTTCCAGCCGGAACGATGCGCCTCTGGCGCTTTACCATTCTCTGAGAGAATACGGAACTGCGTGCCGTGAATATGGAACGGATGCAGCATCATGTCGCCCTCACCCGAAATCACCCAACGCTCAAACTGCCCTTTTGTGGCGGCAAACAACGGCGTATTCATATCGAACGCTTTGCCGTTGATCATGTTGGCGTTATGGAAGTCAAAACCTTGTCCACCGTGGTTCATTTTCCCCATTCCACCCATGCTACCGTGATCCATGTTCATATGGCCCATCATCTGCCCGTGATGCATCCCGGCCATCGCCTGATCGCCATATTTCGTCATCAGGGCCTGCATCCCCATCATGTCGAGCATCGGATCCATCGAGAGCTGAAGCTTGCGCTGAGTTAGCCCCTCAAGCGCAGGCAACGCAGGCATCTTCGCCAGGGTATCCGGCAAGATGCCCGATGCCGTGACCTGAAGCGGCTGAATGCGCAGCACCGGATGCGGCTTATCAAATGGCGCAACGGCCATGCCCATCTGGCTTACCGGCAGAGTTACCAGGTCAAACGCCTTGCCGTCGCTGATATCCACCAGCACTTCAAAACGTTCGCCCATCAGCATCGGTAATTCGTTAACCTTAACCGGCTCAGACAACAGGCCGCCATCGCTCGCCACCACATACAGCGGGCGTTTATCGCTGGTGGCAAAATTCAGCGAACGCGCGTTACAGCCGTTAAGCAGACGTAAACGCAGCCAGCCCTTCGGCGCGGCGTGCTGCGGATAAATCGCACCGTTGGTCAGTAGCGTATCGCCAAACCAGCCCACCGCCGCGCTCATCACGTCCAGCTGGTAATCAATTTGTCCGTCTGAGGTGAACTTTTTGTCCTGCACAATCACCGGTACATCGTCGATGCCCCACTGTTTTGGCAGGCGCAGCAGGCGACTTTCGTCATCTTCAATGAGCACCAGCCCCGCCAGGCCCATCGCAACCTGCCGTCCGGTTTTGCCATGCTGATGCGGGTGGAACCAGCAGGTCGCCGCAGGCTGGTCCGGGGTAAAGGTGACGCTGCGCTTACCACCGGCTTTAATCACCCCCTGTGGTCCGCCGTCCACTTCCCCCGGGACTTCCAGACCATGCCAGTGCAATGTTGTCTCTTCCGCCAGCGTATTGTGGATGTCTACAGTGACCGCTTTTCCTCTGCGTAACTGAATCGCGGGGCCGAGTAAATTGCCGTTATACCCCCAGGTTGTCGCCGTATGCTCACCAAAGGTGGTTTTACCTGACTGAACGACAAGCTGGATGCGGCTGCGGGCATCCGCGGTGAGCAGGTCAGGGATGGGTAAGGCGGGCCTGTCGGCGGCAAAAACTGCGCGGCTCCACAGCGGTAATGCGCTGGCAACCCCCAGTGCGACGGAATACTTTAAAAAATCACGACGTTGCATGTTCATTTCCTTATATCCAGCAGGCGATATTTTGAGCATAAACCCTCCCCTTACCGGAAGGTCAAGCAAAGCGGCAATAATAAAGATCGTCGCCCTGGCATCAAGTATGCTAACGTTAATTTTCCGTGACGCAGTGGTAGAAGCAATGAAGACGTTTTTCAGGACAATTTTGTTCGGCAGCCTGATGGCTATGTGTGCGAACAGTTATGCGCTGAGTGAAAATGAAGCAGAAGATATGGCCGATTTAACGGCGGTTTTTGTATTCCTGAAAAATGATTGTGGTTACCAGAATTTACCCAACGGGCAGATTCGTCGCGCACTGGTCTTTTTTGCCCAGCAGAACCAGTGGGATCTCAGCAACTACGACAGCTTTGACATGAAGGCGCTCGGTGAAGACAGCTACCGCGATTTAAGCGGCATTGGCATTCCCACTGCAAAGAAATGCAAAGCGCTGGCTCGCGACTCTCTTAGCCTGCTCGCCTACGTAAAATAACCTCCCCGACGCTCCTTGTTGACCCTATAGCCGTGCAAGCACGGTTATAGTTAGCTATCATGTTTCGCTCATTTTTCGTGGGAAAACGGATGTTAACAAAGGAGGCGTCAGCTTATGGCCGACAACGCGTTGTGGCATGAAACACTGCATGATCAGTTTGGTCAGTACTTTGCCGTTGATAATGTGCTTTATCATGAGAAAACCGATCATCAGGATCTGATCATTTTCGAAAACGCTGCTTTTGGCCGCGTGATGGCGCTGGACGGCGTAGTGCAAACCACCGAGCGTGACGAGTTTATCTATCACGAGATGATGACCCACGTACCGCTGCTGGCTCACGGACAGGCAAAACACGTTCTGATTATCGGCGGGGGTGATGGCGCTATGCTGCGTGAAGTCTCCCGCCATAAATCTGTCGAATCCATCACCATGGTGGAAATCGACGCAGGCGTTGTCTCTTTCTGCCGCCAGTATCTGCCCAATCATAATGCCGGCAGCTATGACGATCCGCGCTTTAGTCTGGTGATTGACGATGGGGTCAACTTTGTTAACCAGACCACACAAACCTTTGATGTGATCATCTCTGACTGCACCGACCCAATCGGCCCGGGCGCATCGCTGTTTACCTCATCTTTTTACGAAGGCTGCAAACGTTGCCTTAAGCCCGGCGGGATCTTCGTGGCGCAGAATGGCGTCTGCTTCCTGCAACAGGATGAAGCCATCGACAGCCACCGCAAGTTAAGCACCTATTTTGGTGATGTCAGTTTCTATCAGGCTGCGATTCCGACTTACTACGGCGGGATCATGACCTTCGCCTGGGCAACGGATAACGAAGTGCTGCGCCATCTCTCCACCGAAATCATTCAGGCCCGTTTCCACCAGGCCGGTCTTCAGTGCCGATATTACAATCCGGCAGTCCACACCGCCGCGTTTGCCTTACCGCAGTATCTGCAAGACGCGTTGTCCTCTCAGGGGGTGAACTAATTGAAAAAGCTTAAACTGCATGGCTTTAACAACCTGACAAAAAGCCTGAGTTTTTGTATTTACGATATCTGCTATGCCAAAACAGCAGAAGAGCGCGATGGGTATATCGCCTATATCGATGAACTCTACAACGCCAACCGGCTGACGGAGATCCTGTCAGAAACCTGCTCTATCATTGGCGCAAATATCCTGAATATCGCCCGCCAGGATTACGACCCTCAGGGTGCGAGCGTGACTATCCTGGTCAGCGAAGAGCCGGTCGACCCGCAGCTTATCGACAAAACCGAACACCCTGGCCCGCTGCCAGAAGTGGTGGTGGCTCACCTCGATAAAAGCCACATCTGCGTGCACACCTACCCGGAAAGCCATCCTGAAGGCGGGCTGTGTACCTTCCGCGCCGATATCGAAGTGTCGACCTGCGGTGTGATTTCACCGCTGAATGCGCTGAACTACTTAATCCACCAGCTGGAATCCGATATCGTGACCATTGACTATCGCGTGCGTGGTTTTACCCGTGATATCAATGGGATGAAGCACTTTATCGACCACGAGATCAATTCCATTCAGAACTTTATGTCCGAGGACATGAAAGCGCTGTATGACATGGTGGACGTGAATGTGTACCAGGAAAATATCTTCCATACCAAGATGTTGCTTAAGGAGTTTGACCTTAAGCACTACATGTTCCACACCAAACCGGAAGACCTGAGCGACGAAGAGCGTAAGGCCATCACCGACCTTATCTGGAAAGAGATGCGCGAAATCTACTATGGCCGCAACATTCCGGCCATGTAAGAGACGCAAGGAGCAAGGACGCTCCGGTGTGCTATTTCTGTTTCATGAACTCGCGGTACGCCGCCACCACCTTCAGGAAGTCTTCAACGCCGCACAGCGACAGACTCTCTTCATCGTAGTAGCTCATCCCCTCTTCCATCTCGTCACCCGAGAATTCAAGCTGGTTGGCACGGACCATAACCTCTTCACCGTCCATCCACAGCGTGTATTCATGCCCGGCGCGTTGCCAGGAGCGCTCACTGCCTTTCACCGTATTTGCCGCCTGTTCAACTTCATCAAGAAGCGCGAGATTCTCTTTCACCTCTTCATTAAACCAGTGTCCTACGGCTTCGTGGCCCATCGACATACGCACTTTCACCACTCCGGTGATGTCGCGCAGAAATTCGTAATCCATAGTGTTTTCCTCTGCAAAGCCATTAAGGTAATTATCGCAGCAGCGAGGAAGAAAAAAAGCGTGAGAGGTGGGAGGAATGAAAATAAAAACCCACCGCAGTTGCGATGGGTTTTGTAGGCCCGGTAAGCGTAGCGCCACCGGGCAATGAGTCAGGTGCGGTCTGATGCCCTCTCCCACGGGAGAGGGTAGCCTTTATACTGCCGTCTGGAAGATAACGCCGTCAGCTTTCTCGGTGTACTGAGACAGCTGGTCGAAGTTCAGATAGCGATAGGTATCCACCGCAGTCTTATCAACCTGAGCAATATAAGTCTGGTACTCTTCCGGTGTTGGCAGTTTGCCAATCAGCGCGGCAACCGCCGCCAGCTCCGCAGAGGCCAGATAAACGTTAGCGCCAGTCCCCAGACGGTTCGGGAAGTTACGGGTAGAGGTAGAGACTACCGTCGCACCGTCTGCTACACGCGCCTGGTTACCCATACACAGGGAACAGCCAGGGATTTCGATACGCGCACCGCTCTTACCGAACACGCTGTAGTAACCTTCTTCAGTCAGCTGAGCGGCATCCATACGGGTTGGCGGAGCCACCCACAGGCGGGTTGGCAGCTGGCCTTTATGGGTATCCAGCAGCTTACCGGCAGCACGGAAGTGACCGATGTTGGTCATACAGGAACCGATGAACACTTCGTCGATCTTATCGCCCTGAACGTCAGAGAGCAGACGAGCATCGTCCGGATCGTTTGGTGCACACAGGATTGGCTCTTTGATATCCGCCAGATCGATGTCGATCACTGCCGCATATTCTGCATCAGCATCGGCTTCCAGCAGCTGCGGATCCGCCAGCCATTTCTCCATACCCTGAACACGACGCTCCAGCGTACGACGATCGCCGTAACCTTCTGCGATCATCCACTTCAGCAGCACGATGTTAGAGGTCAGATACTCTTCGATCGGCGCCTGGTTCAGCTTGATGGTACAGCCCGCAGCGGAACGCTCAGCAGAAGCATCAGTCAGTTCGAACGCCTGCTCTACTTTCAGGTCCGGCAGACCTTCAATTTCCAGGATGCGACCAGAGAAGATGTTTCTCTTACCTTTCTTCTCAACGGTCAGCAGGCCTTGTTTAATAGCATACAGCGGGATGGCGTGAACCAGGTCGCGCAGGGTGATGCCCGGCTGCATTTTGCCTTTGAAGCGCACCAGAACAGATTCCGGCATATCCAGTGGCATCACGCCGGTCGCAGCAGCAAACGCCACCAGACCAGAGCCCGCCGGGAAGGAGATACCAATCGGGAAACGGGTATGAGAATCACCACCAGTACCCACGGTATCTGGCAGCAGCATACGGTTCAACCAGGAGTGAATAACGCCATCACCCGGACGCAGGGACACACCGCCGCGGTTCATAATGAAGTCTGGCAGCGTGTGGTGCGTGGTTACGTCAACCGGCTTCGGATAGGCCGCAGTGTGACAGAAGGACTGCATCACCAGGTCAGAAGAGAAGCCCAGGCACGCCAGGTCTTTCAGTTCATCACGGGTCATTGGGCCAGTAGTATCCTGAGAGCCTACGGAAGTCATCTTCGGCTCGCAATACGCACCCGGGCGAATACCGGTTACGCCGCACGCGCGGCCAACCATCTTCTGCGCGAGAGAGAAGCCACGGCTGCTTTCCGCCACGTCTTTCGCCTGACGGAATACGTCGGAGTGCGGCAGACCCAGCGCTTCACGCGCTTTGGTGGTCAGGCCACGGCCAATGATCAGCGGAATACGGCCACCAGCGCGGACTTCGTCGACCAGAACGTCGGTTTTCAGCTCAAAGCTTGCCAGCAGCTCGTTGGTTTCGTGGTTACGCACTTCGCCTTTGAACGGGTAAACGTCAATCACATCACCCATGTTCAGGTTGTTCACGTCCACTTCAATTGGCAGTGCGCCAGCATCTTCCATGGTGTTGAAGAAGATAGGGGCAATTTTGCCACCCAGGCACAGGCCGCCGCCGCGTTTGTTCGGCACATGAGGGATATCATCGCCCATGAACCACAGCACGGAGTTGGTTGCAGATTTACGGGAAGAGCCCGTACCCACAACGTCGCCCACGTAGGCCAGCGGGAAACCTTTCTTCTGGAGGGCTTCGATCTGCTTGATTGGGCCAACCACGCCAGGCTGATCCGGCTCGATACCTTCACGGGCGTTTTTCAGCATCGCCAGCGCGTGCAGAGGGATGTCAGGGCGGGACCACGCATCCGGAGCCGGAGAGAGGTCATCGGTGTTGGTTTCACCGGTCACTTTGAACACAGTGACGGTAATTTTTTCAGCCAGTGCAGGACGGCTCAGGAACCATTCGGCATCAGCCCAGGACTGCATAACCTGCTTCGCGTATTCGTTGCCCGCTTTGGCTTTTTCTTCCACATCGTAGAAGTTATCGAACATCAGCAGCGTTGAAGAGAGCGCTTTGGCGGCAATTGGAGCCAGCTTTTCGTTATCCAGCGCGTCAATCAGCGGATGAATGTTGTAGCCACCCTGCATGGTGCCGAGCAGTTCAATGGCTTTTTCAGGAGTCACCAGTGGGGAGGTTGCTTCGCCTTTGGCAATGGCAGCAAGGAAACCGGCTTTTACGTAGGCAGCTTCATCTACGCCAGGCGGTACGCGGTTGATCAACAGATCTAACAGGAATTCTTCTTCGCCCTTAGGCGGATTCTTCAGCAGCTCGACGAGCGCGGCCATTTGGGTTGCATCTAAAGGTTTGGGTACAATTCCCTCGGCGGCACGTTCTGCTACGTGCTTACGGTATTCTTCTAGCACGACGGTTCTCCTCGCT
>Ga0153918_1000439_pt1 | contig 20348 bp, 17 predicted proteins | sample TSFL002MetaG_FD_104687 | JGI IMG/M metagenome (GOLD analysis project Ga0153918, IMG submission 104687) | Attine ant fungus gardens microbial communities from Florida, USA - TSFL002 MetaG | ecosystem: Host-associated > Fungi > Mycelium > Unclassified | place: USA: Florida, Paynes Creek Historic... | reverse complement strand
GAAGCGTTGCGTGGGGGATGGTGCGGGGCTGGCCGGGGGTGAGGCAATTCGCCGCAAACGGTATTGGGCGATAATCGAACGCTATGTTCCAGTTGGTTAACGGTGCCCAACAAAAAGCCCAGCACGAGGCTGGGCTTTAGGCTGTTGCGGGTCGATCAGCCCTTTGGTGTGTCCACCGAAGCCTGCTGATTGGCCTGGCCACTCTGCTCGTACCAGCCTCCGCCGAGCGCCTTGTACAGATTGACCTCGCTGGTCAGCTGCGAGAGGCGGTCGGTGATCAGCGACTGCTGGGACGAGTACAGGTTGCGCTGGGCATCGAGGAAGGTCAGGTTGCTGTCGATACCGATGCGGTAGCGGCGTTCGGCCAGGCGGTAGTAGTCCTGGTTCGCCTGCACCAGGTCGCGTTGCGCCTGCAGCTGCTCTTCGAAGGTCTTGCGCGCCGCCAGGCCATCGGAGACTTCCTGGAAGGCGGTCTGGATGGTTTTTTCGTACTTGGCGACGTTGATGTCCTTCTGGATCTTCGAGTAGTCCAGGCTGGCCTTCAGGCTGCCGGCGTTGAAGATCGGCAGATTGATCTGCGGCTGGAACAACCAGGTGCCCTGGCCGCCGGCGAACAGGTGGCCCATGTCGGGGCTCAGGCTGCCGGCGTTGGCGGTCAGGCTGATGCTCGGGAAGAACGCCGCACGGGCCGCACCGATATTGGCATTGGCGGCTTTGAGCAGGTGCTCGGCTTCCTGGATGTCCGGGCGACGCTGCAGGATCTCGGACGGCAGGCCGGCCGGCACTTCGGCCAGCTGGTCGGCATCGAGATCCAGCGGCTTGGCCAGGTCGGCCGGAATGCCGGTACCCAGCAGCACGGTCAGGCTGTTGACGTCCTGCGCCACCAGGCGCTGGTACTGCGAGTACTTGACCCGTGCGCCTTCCACGGCGGTGCGCGACTGACTGACGTCGAGCGCCGAAGCCACACCGACTTCGTTGCTGCGACGGGTGAGGTTGTAGCTTTCCTCGTAGGTCTTCAGCGTCTCTTCGGTCAGCTTGAACAGGGCCTGGTCGGCCTGCCAGGTGTAGTAGGCGTTGGCCACGCTGGCCACCAGGGCGATCTGCGTGGAGCGGCGCGCCTGCTCGCTCGACAGGTAGGTTTCCAGCGCCTGCTCGGTCAGGCTGCGGACGCGGCCGAACAGGTCGAGCTCATAGGCGCTGACACCCAGGGTGGCCGAGTACTGGCTGGTGATGCCGGACTCACCGGTTTGCGACATGTTCGCCGGCACGCGCTGGCGGCTGCCGCTGCCGGTGGCCGAAACCGCCGGGAACAGGTCGGCCCGCTGGATGCGGTACTGGGCGCGGTAGGCGTCGATGTTCAACGCCGCCACACGCAGGTCACGGTTGTTCACCAGCGAGGTCTGGATCAGCTGCTGCAGTGCCGGGTCGTGGAAGAACTGACGCCAGCCCTGTTCGGCGGCAGCGACTTCGGCCGACTGGGTCGGCGAGTACGCAGGGCCTTGCGGCCACTGCGCAGCCACCGGCGATTCCGGGGTCTGGTAGTCAGGGATCAGCGAGCAGCCGCCGAGAATGAAAGCGGTTACCGCCAGGGACAACAAAGACTTGGTCATTGCCCAGCCTCATAACGTGGAGTTTCAGGGGTGGCGTCCTTTTCCGGCTCTTTGCTGCCGAACAGCGACGACACTGCGACGAAGAATAGCGGTACCCAGAAGATTGCCAACACGGTCGCACTGATCATGCCGCCGATCACACCCGTACCGATGGCGTGCTGGCTGCCGGCGCCGGCGCCGCTGGCGATGGTCAACGGTACCACGCCGAGGATGAACGCCAGCGAGGTCATGATGATCGGGCGCAGACGCATGCGGCACGCTTCGATGGCCGAGTCGTACAGGCTGCGGCCCTGCTCGTGCAGTTCCTTGGCGAATTCGACGATCAGGATCGCGTTCTTCGCCGCCAGGCCGATGGTGGTCAACAGGCCGACCAGGAAGTACACATCGTTGGACAACCCGCGCAGGCTGGTGGCGATCAGTGCACCGATGATACCCAGCGGTACGACCAGCACCACGGCGATCGGGATCGACCAGCTTTCATACAGCGCTGCCAGGCAGAGGAACACGAACAGTACCGAGAGGGCGAACAGCGCCGGCATCTGCGAACCGGAGAGCTTTTCCTCGTAGGACGTGCCGGTCCAGGAGAAGCCGACGCCGCTTGGCAGTTCACTGGCAATGCGCTCGACCTCGGCCATGGCGTCGCCGGTACTGTAGCCCGGGGCCGGGGCACCCAGGATTTCCATGGCCTCGACGCCGTTGTAACGCGACAGCTTCGGCGAACCGTAGGTCCATTCGCCCTTGGCGAAGGACGAGAACGGTACCATCTCGCCGGCGCCGTTGCGCACGTACCACTTCTGCAGGTCTTCCGGGCTCATCCGCGAGTTGGGTTGACCCTGGATGTACACCTTCTTGACCCGGCCACGGTCGATGAAGTCGTTGACGTAGCTGGCACCCAGGGCAATCGACAGGGTGTTGTTGATGTCGGAGATGGTCACGCCGAGGGCGCTGGCACGTTCGTCATCGATGGTCAGCTGGTATTGCGGTTCGTCGTTCAGGCCGTTCGGGCGCACGGCGCTCAGGACCTTGCTCTGTGCGGCCTTGGCCAGGAACTGGTTGCGCGCTTCCATCAGCTTGGCATGGCCGACGCCGCCGCGGTCCTGCAGGAACACGTCGAAGCCGGTGGCGTTACCCAGCTCCAGCACCGCAGGCGGGGCGAAGGCGAAGACCATCGCGTCACGGAAGGTAAAGAAGTGCTGCTGGGCACGCTGGGCCAAGGCGAACACGCTGTTCTCCTTGGAGCGTTCACCCCACGGCTTGAGCATGATGAACGCCATGCCCGAACTCTGGCCGCGACCGGCGAAGTTGAAGCCGTTCACGGTGAATACCGAGGATACGGTGTCGGCTTCGTCCTTGAGCAGGTACTCGCGCATCTGGTCGACCACCACCTGGGTGCGCTCGGCACTGGAGCCAGCCGGTGTCTGCACCTGGGCGAACAGGACGCCCTGGTCTTCTTCAGGCAGGAACGCGGTAGGGATGCGGGCGAACAGCCAGATCATGCCGACCACGATCAGCGCATAGGCCAGCAGGAACGGCACCTTGTTGCGCAGGATCGCGCCGACACTGCGCTCATAACCGTTGACGCTGCGGTCGAAGTTACGGTTGAACCAGCCGAAGAAGCCACCTTTGGCGGTGTGGTGCTCGCCCTTCTTCAGCGGCTTGAGCATGGTTGCGCACAAGGCCGGGGTGAAGATCAGCGCCACCAGCACCGACAGGCCCATGGCCGATACGATGGTGATGGAGAACTGCCGGTAGATCACACCGGTGGAGCCGCCGAAGAACGCCATGGGCAGCAGTACCGCCGACAACACCAGGGCGATACCCACCAGGGCACCCTGGATCTGCTCCATGGAGCGCTTGGTTGCCTCCTTGGGTGGCAGGCCTTCCTCGGACATCACCCGCTCGACGTTTTCCACCACGACGATGGCATCGTCCACCAGCAAGCCGATGGCCAGGACCATGGCGAACATGGTCAGGGTGTTGATGCTGAAGCCCGCAGCGGCAAGGATGCCGAAGGTGCCCAGCAACACCACCGGTACGGTCATGGTGGTGATGATGGTGGCGCGGAAGTTCTGCAGGAACAGGTACATCACCAGGAACACCAGGACCACCGCTTCGATCAGGGTGTGAATCACGCCGCTGATCGATTCGGTGACCACTGGGGTGGTGTCATACGGGAACACCGCTTTCACCCCAGGCGGGAAGAACGGTTCCAGGTCGGCAATGGTCTTGCGCAAGGCCTTGGCGGTGTCCAGGGCGTTGGCGCCGGTGGCCAGTTTGACTGCAAGGCCGGACGCCGGCTTGCCGTTGAACTGGGCACTGACCGCATAGTTTTCACCGCCCAGGCCGACCTGGGCAACATCACCCAGGCGCACCTGCGAACCGTCGCTGTTGACCTTGAGCAGGATCTTTTCGAACTGCTCGGCGGTCTGCAGGCGGGTCTTGCCGATGATGGTGGCGTTCAGCTGGGTGCCTGGCATGGCCGGGAGCCCGCCGAGCTGGCCGGAGGACACCTGCACGTTCTGTGCGGCCACCGCGGTCTTGACGTCGACCGGGGTCAGCTGGAATTTGTTCAGCTTGGCCGGGTCGAGCCAGATACGCATGGCGTACTGCGCACCGAACACCTGGAAGTCACCCACGCCGGCAGTCCGCGAAATCGGGTCCTGCATGTTGGAAACGATGTAGTTGGCCAGGTCGTCCTTGGTCATGCTGCCGTCTTCGGACACCAGGCCGATCACCAGCAGGAAGTTCTTCACTGCCTTGGTGACGCGGATACCTTGCTGCTGCACTTCCTGCGGCAGCAACGGGGTGGCCAGGTTCAGCTTGTTCTGCACCTGGACCTGGGCGGTGTCAGGGTTGGTGCCCTGCTCGAAGGTGGCGGTAATGGTCATGCTGCCGTCGGAGTTACTTTCCGACGACACGTAACGCAGGTTGTCGATACCGTTGAGCTGCTGCTCGATGACCTGCACCACGGTGTCCTGCACGGTCTGCGCCGAGGCGCCCGGGTAGGTCACGGCAATGGCGATAGCCGGCGGCGCGATGCTTGGGTACTGGTTGATCGGCAGCTTCAGGATCGACAAGGCGCCGACCAGCATGATCACCAAGGCGATCACCCAGGCGAAGATCGGGCGATCGATAAAGAACTTCGACATGGTTTACTCCGCTTTGGCGTCTGCTTTGGCCGCGCTGGCCTGATCAGGTTTGCCTGGCTGCTTGACGTTGGTGGCGTCGCTGACCTTGACCTCGACACCTGGGCGCACGTACTGCAGGCCCTCGGTGATCAGGCGGTCGCCCGGGTTCAAGCCTTCCTCGATCAGCCAGTCGCTGCCCAGGGTACGGCTGGCCTTGAGCTGGCGCAGTTCGACCTTGTTCTCCTGGTTGACCACCAGTGCGGTCGGCGCGCCCTTGAGGTCGCGGGTCACGCCCTGTTGCGGGGCCAGGATGGCGTTGGCATTGACCCCGGCCTTGAGCCGCGCATGCACGAACATGCCAGGCAGCAGGGTGTGGTCGGGGTTGGGGAAGAGCGCGCGCAGGGTCACCGAGCCGGTGGTCTCATCGACCGAGACTTCGGAGAATTCCAGGCGACCTTCCTGCTTGAACAGGCTGCCGTCTTCCAGCACCAGCTGCACCGAGGCGGCGTTGTCGCCGGCCTTCTGCAGCTGGCCGCGTTCCAGGTCACGGCGCAGCTTGAGCAGCTCGGCAGTGGACTGGGTGACGTCGACGTAGATCGGGTCGAGTTGCTGGATGGTGGCCATGGCGTTGGTCTGGCCATTGCTTACCAGGGCGCCTTCGGTGAACGCGGAACGGCCGATGCGGCCGCTGATCGGTGCCAGGACCTTGGTATAGCGCAGGTCGATCTGCGCGCTTTTCAGCGAAGCTTCGGCTTGCAATCGTTTGGCATTGGCGTCGTCGTATTCCTGTTTCGACACCGCCTGCTCGTTGACCAGCTGCTTGTAGCGCTCGGCCAGCGACTTGGTGGACTGCAGGTTGGCCTGGGCGTTGGCCAGGTTGGCTTCGTACACGGCCGGGTCGATCTGGTACAGCTGTTGGCCTTCCTTGACCTCGCTGCCTTCCTTGAACAGGCGCTTGAGGATGATGCCATTGACCTGCGGGCGCACTTCGGCGACGCGGTAGGCGCTGGTGCGCCCCGGCAGTTCCGAGGTTAGGGTGAAGGGTTGTGGCTGGATGGTCACGACGCCGACCTGAGGAGCCTGCGCCGCGGGCGGGGCTTCTTCTTTCTTACAGCCACTTAGCAGGGTTGCCAGGGCGACGGCGGAAACCAGAGCGGTAACGGCTGGCTTGAATTGCATAGGATCCTCGGGTCGCAAGAGCAGGGAGACGCTCAAGAGTAATGGAAGAGTCTTGTCAGAAAAAAACTATCCGGTGGATAAATAGCTTACTAACGAATATACTTACATTCACGGTTGTTTGTAAATACCGCTGGGTAGTACTTGGCTACTACCGCAGCCCTTGATTAGCCCATCCGAGAGTCACCCTGCAGAGGTGACCCCGGCGGTTTTCCCCGCCTGCACAGCGCAGCGGGCCCAGATGAGGTTGCACTGCCATGGTCCGTCGAACCAAAGAAGAAGCCCAGGAGACCCGCGCACAGATTATCGAGGCAGCGGAAAGGGCCTTCTACAAGCGCGGCGTCGCGCGCACCACCTTGGCCGACATCGCCGAACTGGCGGGCGTGACCCGAGGGGCGATCTACTGGCATTTCAACAACAAGGCGGAGTTGGTGCAGGCGCTGCTCGACAGCCTGCATGAAACCCATGACCATCTGGCGCGGGCCAGTGAAAGCGAAGACGAGCTGGACCCTCTCGGCTGCATGCGCAAGCTGTTGCTGCAGGTACTCAACGAGCTGGTACTGGACGCCCGTACCCGGCGTATCAATGAAATCCTGCATCACAAGTGCGAGTTCACCGATGACATGTGTGAAATTCGCCAGCAACGCCAAGGCGCGGTACTGGATTGCCATGTGGGCATCAAGCTGGCATTGGCCAATGCCGTGCGCCGTGGCCAGCTGCCTGCGGACCTGGATATAGAGCGAGCAGCCGTGGCCTTGTTCGCCTATGTCGATGGCCTGATCGGGCGCTGGTTGCTGCTGCCGGACAGTTTCGAACTGCTGCCCGACGCGGAAAAATGGGTCGATGCCGGGCTGGATATGCTGCGCTTGAGCCCTGCGTTGCGCAAATGACACTTTGTTAAGGATTGTGAGGAAGTGTTTCCCCCGCGTATTAAGTGGGTATTAATACCTTTCAGCCGCTACGCCGCCCTCAACGGCCGCGCAATTGCCGGTCCGGCAGCGCCAGGGCGGCGAGCAGCCCCAGCAGCGCAATCCCCGCACTGCCCAGCAGCAGGTGACGGAACGTCTCCAGCAGCTTCAACTGCGTCAGCGGGTCCGCCTCACCGGCCTTGAGGCTCCCCAGCAGCGGGTTGCCCAGTAATTCAAAACCACCTTGTTGCAGCAGCGCCAGCAACAGGCTGGACATGCAGGCCACGCCCATGGCCCCGCCGAGCGAGCGGAACAGGTTGGTGGTGCTGGTGGCCACGCCGATATCCTTGCTTTGCACCGCGCTTTGCGTGCCCACCAGCGAGGTGGGGAACTGCAAGCCGCAGGCGATACCGGTCAGCAGCATGAACACGGCACTGAGCAAGCCAGACTGGGGTGGCGTGATGGCCATGGCGAAGATGGCCATGGGCATCAGCACGGCACCGGCCAGGATCTGTGGTTTGAAGCGCCCGGTGCGGCTGGTCATGCGGCCACCGGTGAAGGCGCCCAGGGGCAAGCCCATGGCCAGTGGCAGCAGGTGCAATGCGGCGCTGTCGGCACCGGCGCCAGTGATGCCCTGGTAGCGCAGCGGCATCAGCATGGTCAGCGAGATCGACTGGAAACTGGCGAAGAAGATCACTCCCCAGCACAGCACGGCCACCCGGTTGCCGAACAGGTCCATGGGCAGCAGCGGTTCATCGTAGCGACGCTCGTGGCCGACGAACAAGGCCAGGCCGAGCACCGCGCAGGCGAACAATGCCAACACGGGAGGGGCGGTCCAGGGCTGCCCTTGGCCGACCAGGGTAATGCCTAGCAACAAACTGCCCAGGCCGAGAATCAGCAGCACGGCGCCAAGGTAATCCACCCGGGCCTGACGGTGCTGCACTGGCATGCCGGCCAGGGCGCGACGAATCGCCCACAGCGCGAGCAGGCCCAGCGGCAGGTTGATCCAGAATACCCAGCGCCAGGACAGGTATTCGGTCAGCCAGCCGCCCAGCACAGGCCCGGCCACGCTGGCCACGGCGTACATGCTGCTGAAGTAGCCCTGATAACGGCCCCGTTCACGCGGTGGCACGAAATCCCCGATGATCGCCTGGCTCACCGACACCATGCCGCCGGCGCCGATGCCTTGCAGCACGCGCGCCATGACCAGCTGCTGCATGTCCTGGGCCAGGGCGCAGGCGATCGAGGCCAGGGTGAACAGGCTGATGCCCGTGAGGATCATCCGCCGCCGGCCATACAGGTCACCGAGCTTGCCGTAGATCGGCACGGCTACGGTCATCGCCACCATATAGCCGGAAATCACCCAGGCAAGCAGGCCGACATCGTTGAACCGGGCCGAGATGGCCGGCAGCGATACGGCGACGATGGTCTGATCAAGGGCACCAAGGAAGATCGCCAGCATCAGGGCGGTCAGCACGTTGCGCAGGACGGTCGGGGGCAGTGCGGCTGTCACGGGAGTACCTTGTCTGGAAGGGTGACGCGATAGGGCGATTGTAACCCGAGTTAGGTAGCTTCCTATGTACTATCTGCATCGCCTATGCAAGATCGGCATTGGCGCATTCATCCAGAGCAGCATGGCTGCGTGATATCGTTGGTATGCCACAGGGGCTGAAAGCCGCGGCCTGCACCAGCTTGGTGCAGCAATTTGTCGCAGGTTGTCAGGCCACTGTCTCCCACACCTTTTATTCCTCTGCCTGCATGTCGAGCATGACCGCCCAGATGGCGACGGTTGGAACAGGTCAGGTAGACCCGATTCAGGGGTCGGTAGCAACCGTTCAATTTCTACATATATAAGCGGAGTGATCATGCCCAAGGCTTCCCATCAAGATCTGCGTTTTGCCTTCCGCGAGCTGCTCGCTTCAGGGGCCTGCTACCACACCGCCTCCGTGTTCGACCCGATGTCGGCGCGCATCGCTGCCGACCTGGGCTTCGAAGTCGGCATCCTCGGCGGTTCGGTGGCTTCGTTGCAGGTGCTGGCCGCACCGGACTTCGCCTTGATCACCTTGAGCGAGTTCGTCGAGCAGGCCACCCGCATTGGCCGCGTGGCACAACTGCCGGTGCTTGCCGATGCCGACCACGGTTATGGCAATGCACTCAACGTGATGCGCACGGTCATCGAACTGGAGCGCGCCGGTGTAGCTGCGCTGACCATTGAAGACACCTTGTTGCCTGCCCAGTTCGGGCGCAAGTCCACTGACCTGATCTCGGTCGAGGAGGGGGTGGGCAAGATCCGTGCGGCCCTGGAAGCGCGTGTCGACTCGTCGCTGTCGATCATCGCCCGGACCAACGCCGGGGTGCTCTCCACCGAGGAAATCATCGTCCGCACCCAGAGCTACCAGAAGGCGGGTGCCGACGGTATCTGCATGGTGGGTGTGAAGGATTTCGAGCAGCTGGAGCAGATTGCCGAGCACCTGACCGTGCCGCTGATGCTGGTGACCTACGCCAACCCTGCCCTGCGCGACGACGAGCGCCTCGCTCGCCTGGGCGTGCGTATCGTGGTCGATGGCCATGCTGCCTACTTTGCCGCGATCAAGGCCACCTATGACTGCCTGCGCCTGCAGCGCGGCCAGCAGAACAAGTCCGAGAACCTGAGCGCCACCGAGCTCTCGCACACCTACACCCAGCCTGAGGACTACATTCGCTGGGCCAAGGAGTACATGAGCGTCGAGGAATGATCGGCGTGGCGCCGCTCAAGTGACGGGCGGCAGCTGAACCTGCGAGACGGTCAATACAAGTCGCGGTCCCACTCCGGTTCGTCCTTGAACCGATGCACCAGAAAATCCAGCATGCTGCGCAAGGTTGCCGGCATATGCTTGCGCGAGGTGTATACCGCGTTCAGGTTCAGCTCCCGTGGCCGTGCTTCGGGCAGCAGGCGTTGCAGTGCGCCGCTGCGCAGGGCGGTGGCCGCCTGGTAGGTTGGCAGCATGGCAATACCGGCGCCTGCCAGGGTCGCGTTCTGCAGGGTCATGACCTCGTTGGCGCTGATGTTGCCTTTCACCGGCACCGCGATCTGCTGGCCGCCCACCTCGAAATGCCACAGGCTGTGGCCGAAATAGGCATGGGTCAGGCAGTTGTGCTGGCTCAGTTCTTCGACCCGTTGCGGCGTGCCATGCTCGCGCAAATAGGCGGGCGATGCGCAGATCACCGAGCGGCACACGGTCAGGCGCCGGGCGATCAGGTTCGGGTCCAGATCGTTGCTGGTGCGAATCGCCAGGTCGATCCGCTCGTCCACCAGGTTGACCGTGCGGTCGAGCATCTGCAGTTCAACCTTCACGGCTGGGTAGCGCCGAACATACTCGGCAACCGCATTGACCAGCTGCGCCTGGCCAAACGACGTACTGACGCTGATGCGCAGGGCTCCCCTTGGCGCATCTTCCGGTTGTTGCACAGCGGCCTGCAGGTCGCCCGCCAGTTCCAGCAACTGTCGGCAGCGGGGCAGGGTTTCCTCGCCGGCGGCGGTCAGGCTGAGCTTGCGCGTGGTGCGCTGCATCAGCCGTGCGCCAACCCAGTCCTCCAGTTCGGCAAGGTAGCGCGACACCACTGGCCGCGACAGCTGCAGGTGCTCTGCCGCTGCCGACTGGCTGCCCAGGTCGACGACGGTGACGAAAACGCGCATGGCGTTCAGACGGTCCATGATTTGCCCGATTTCAGAAACAAACTATGTCTGAGCATCGCATTTTTTGTCACGGATCGGGCAACTAAGCTGTGTGCACTCGTTGTTCAACTGCTGGAGAATCGATCCATGAGCAAAATCGCAATCATCGGAGCCACCGGCCGTGCCGGCAGCCAATTGCTTGAAGAAGCCCTGCGCCGTGGCCATAGCGTGGTGGCTATCGCCCGGGACCCGTCGAAGTTGCAGGGGCGTGCGGGTGTCACCACCCAGGCGCTGGATGCCAAGGACAGCGCGGCCTTGCAGCAGGCGGTTGCGGGCGCCGATGCGGTGCTCAGTGCAGCGCACTTCTCCACCCTTGAGCCCCACGCCATCATCGAACCGGTCAAACGTGCCGGGGTCAGGCGCCTGCTGGTTGTGGGCGGTGCGGGCAGCCTGCTGTTGCCTTCCGGGGAGCGTGTAATCGACAGCCCGGACTTCCCCGAGGCCTACAAGCCTGAAGCCAGTGCCGGCGTGCGCTTTCTCGACGTGCTGCGCCAGGAGACGACGCTTGATTGGACCTTCCTGTCGCCATCGGCGGAATTCGTCGAAGGCGAGCGCAGCGGGCACTACAAGCTGGGCAAGGATCATCTGCTGATCGGTGCGGATGGCAAAAGCACGATCACCTTTGCCGACTTCGCCATTGCCATGCTCGATGAGCTGGAAAAGCCTGCGCACTCACGCCAGCGTTTCACCGTCGGCTATTGAGTTGTCTGTTCGCGGGCGCGCCCGCTCCCACAGGTTTGGCACATGTCTTGAAGACGGTGCGTTGGGAGCGGGCGTGCCCCCGAAGAGGCGATCAAAGGCGGGCTCTGTTTTCCAGCCAGTCCAGCAACTCCAGCAAGCCTGGCGGCAAGCCCTTCGCCTGACTCACCAGGTAATACCCCTTGCCGGTCTGTACTTTCAGCGCAAACGGCATGCACAGCCGCCCCCCGCGCAAGTCATCAGCAATCAGCGCCCAGTCACCAATCGCCACCCCGGTTCCCTGCGAAGCCATGGCCATCGCCATGTCCAGCGTCTCGAAATGCTGCTTCGGCCCCTGAGCCTGCAGGTCCACGCCTGCTGCCTGTAGCCACAGCCGCCAGTCATGCTCATCCCGTGATGGATGCAACAGCATGTGGCGGGCGAGGTCCTGGATCCGTTGCAGCGGAACGGGCCCCTTCAACAGCGAAGGCGCGCACACCGGGGTCAGTTGTTCATCGAACAGCTTGCGCACCCGCAGCCCGTGGTTTGGCGCATCGCCATAGACCACAGCGGCATCGAACCCCTCACGGCGGAAATCCACACCGTGCTGCACCGTGGTGGTCAGCTCGACCGGCACGTCCGGCCGCAGCGCTTGCCACTCCATCAGCCGTGGCAACAGCCAGCGCATCACGCAGGTCGGTGCCTTGAGCTGCAAGGTAGCGCTGCGCCCACCCACTTCGCGCACGCCCTGTTCGACAAGGCTGAAGATCTGCTGCACCCGTGGTAGCCAGTCCTGGCCCTCGCGGGTCAGGCTCAGGCCTCGCGCCTGACGCTGGAACAACGCGTAGCCCAGGTGTTCCTCAAGCCCAGCGATCTGCCGGCTGACGGCGCCCTGGGTGATGTGTAGCTGCTGCGCGGCGCGGGTGAAATTACAATGCTGGGCGGTGACCAGAAAGGTGTAGAGGGCGGGCAGGGGGGTAGCCGTTTCATTGCGCTGAGCCATGATTACAGGACATGGCTAGTATGTGTTTTTTTGCCTTGTGGCGGTAGCACTGCCTTGGGTCCAATGGGCATGGATTGCAACACGATTCTCCCCAACAAGATCTTAGGTGAAACCCGATGGCAACCTGCGGCGAAGTACTGGTCAAACTCCTCGAAGGCTATGGTGTGGACCATGTCTTCGGCATTCCCGGCGTGCATACCGTGGAGCTCTACCGCGGCCTGGCGGGTTCGTCGATCCGCCACATCACCCCGCGCCATGAGCAGGGCGCCGGGTTCATGGCCGATGGCTATGCGCGTACCCGCGGCAAGCCAGGCGTATGCTTCATCATCACCGGCCCGGGCATGACCAACATCACCACCGCGATGGGCCAGGCCTATGCCGACTCGATCCCGATGCTGGTGATCTCCAGCGTACAGTCGCGCGATCAACTGGGCGGGGGCCGTGGCAAGTTGCATGAACTGCCGAACCAGGCCGCGCTGGTGGCGGGCGTGGCGGCGTTCTCGCAGACGCTGATGAGCGCCGATGACCTGCCCCAGGTGCTGGCGCGGGCCTTTGCCGTGTTCGATGGCGCCCGCCCCCGGCCGGTGCATATCGAGATCCCGCTGGACGTGCTGGTCGAGCCCGCCGACCATCTGCTGCCTGGCCGTCCTGTGCGCAGTGCCCGCGCAGGTGCCGCGCCCCAGGCCGTAGCCGCCATGGCCGAGCGCCTGGCCATGGCCCGCCGCCCGTTGATCCTGGCGGGTGGCGGTGCACTGGCTGCTGGGGGGCCACTGGCGCTGTTGGCGGAGCACCTGCAGGCACCGGTGGCGCTGACCATCAATGCCAAGGGCCTGCTGCCGGCCAGCCACCCGTTGCAGATCGGTTCGACCCAATCGCTGGTGGCTACTCGTGAGCTGGTGGAAGAAGCTGATGTGGTGCTGGCGATTGGTACCGAGCTGGCCGAGACCGACTATGACGTCACCTTCAAGGGCGGTTTCAAGATTCCCGGCAGCTTGCTGCGCATCGACATCGACCCGGACCAGACAGTGCGCAACTACCTGCCGGAGCTGGCGCTGGTCGCGGATGCCGAGCTGGCTGCCCAGTCCCTGCTCGAGGCGTTGCGCCAGCTACCCGCGCCGGTGCGTGCCGAGGGCTGGGGCGTTGGCCGTGCGCAGCGCCTGCGTGAAACGTTGGCAACGGGTTGGGACCAGCCGACGCTGAGCCAGACGCGCCTGCTGAGCAGCATTCTGCAAAGCCTGCCCAACGCCATCCTGGTCGGTGACTCGACGCAGCCGGTTTACACCGGCAACCTGACCCTGGACATGGATCAGCCGCGCCGCTGGTTCAATGCTTCGACCGGCTACGGCACCTTGGGTTATGCATTGCCAGCGGCAATGGGCGCCTGGCTGGGCAGCGCCGAGCAAGCGGCCGAGCGTGCGCCAACGGTCTGCCTGATTGGCGATGGCGGGCTGCAGTTCACCTTGCCAGAGCTTGCCAGCGCGGTGGAGGCGCAGGTGCCGCTGATCGTGCTGCTGTGGAACAACCAGGGCTACGAGGAAATCAAGAAGTACATGGTCAATCGGGCGATCGAGCCGGTCGGGGTGGATATCCATACCCCGGACTTCATCGGCGTGGCACGGGCGCTGGGTGCCGAGGCCGCGCACGTGGCCGATGTCGCGCAGCTGCAGGCTGCGCTGGGCAGTGCGGTGGCGCGCAAGGGGCCGACCTTGATCCAGGTGGACCAGAACCAGTGGCAGGCATCAGTGGTGAAGTGAGATAAGGTTTTTCCTGCCCCGGCCTCCTCGCGGGTTTACCCGCGAAGAGGCCGGGGCAGGTCCACGCAATACCTCAACCCGCACTGGCTCTTAACCGGGCCACGTCACGAATAGGTGGTGCGCCATACAGCCGGCTGTATTCCCGGCTGAACTGTGAAGGGCTTTCGTAGCCCACCCGGTAAGCCGCCACCGCTGCTTCCAGGCCGTCGTTGAGCATCAGCCGCCGCGCTTCCTGCAGGCGCAGCTGCTTCTGGTATTGCAACGGGCTCATTGAGGTCACGGCCTTGAAGCGGTGATGCAGGGTCGAGGTGCTGAGGTTGACCTCGCGGGCCAGGTCCTCGATGCGCAGCGGCTGCTGGAAGTTCTGGTTGAGCCAGGTGATGGCCTGGCTCACCCGGTGCGTCTGGCTGTTGGCCAAGGCGATTTCGTACAGGCGATAACCCTGCGGCCCACGTAGCAGGCGGTAAAGAATCTCGCGACGAATCAGCGGCGCCAGCATGCCGATGTCGCGCGGGGAATCCAGCAAGCGGACCAGCCGCAGCAGTGCGTCGAGCAGCTGTGGATCGGTGCGTTCCACATACAGGCCGCGACCGGAGGGCAGGTTGGGCACCAGCATCGGACCGCTCTCTGCGATCAGCTGGCTGATTTCGGCCGGGTCGAGGTCCATGCGCAAGCCAAGGCTGGGGTGCTCCGGGCTGGCGTCCAGCCTCACGCCGCTCAGCGGCAAGGTCACCGACACCACCATGTAATGCAAGGGGTCGTAGGCGTATTGCTCGTCGCCGAGAAACAGGCTCTTGCTGCCTTGCGCCAGGATGCACAGCGCCGGTTGTGCCAGGGTCGGCACCGAGCGGACGTTTTCGGTGTAGCGCACCAGATACAGGTCATCGATGGCCGAGGCGGGGCCGTAGGGTTCACCGGCGTGCCTGCGGATCAGGTCGGCCAGTTCCTGGCGTTGTGCTTCCAGTGTCGGGTCGATGGACGGGGCTGTGGTCATGATGGCTTTCCTCTGCTGACCGACGCAGCATAGGTTTGGGCAATGGCAGGCGCTAGTCGAAAGCTGCACGTCGATTGCCTGATCCTGCCGCGCTGCAGGATCAGGCAATCGCGGAGCAGTAATGGCCTAACGCGTCGCGTGCGCCAGCCCCTAACCTTGGCAGCCTGGTATTTCCGCCCGCTTGCTTCAAGGAGATCGTGCAATGACCCTACGACAACCGGTCACCCACCTGGCTTTCATCCGTGCCAGCAGCGGTCGCTCCGCAGAACTCGGCGCCCGCCTGCGCGACCTGCTGGAGCCGTCATTGCGCACCCCGGGTTGCCTGAGCTTCAGCGTGCAGCGCTCCCAGGCCGACGCCGACCTGTGGCTGCTCAGCGGTAGCTGGCGAGATCAGCAGGCGATGAGCGGTTACTTCGCCTCATCTACCCTCGATGTGTTCGGCGAACTGGTCCAGGCGCAGGTCGTCAGCAGCCTCGACTTGCATACCTTCGATTGAAACACGGTTAGAATGCCGCCCTTCGATCAACAGGCGGAAGGCAACATGGCACGTAGAGAATTCCCGCATTTCGAAGCGGTTTCGGCGATGGTCCCGGTGGAAGGTGGGGGCTATTACGCCGCTATCGCGGTCAAGGCCCTGGGCATGGGCGCAGCGCCGCGCTTTCACAAGGTACTCGACGAACAAGTGTTCAAAAGCGCCGTGGCGGCTGACGAAGCCGCCTGCGCCGAGCTCGCACGCCTGCAGGGCGTGGGCGGGGAAGGCGAACTGATCTGGTGATCAGGCCTGTGGGCGAGCCATCTTGAACAGGTTGCCCAACTCGAAGTAATCCGCCGGGCCACCGCCACGCAGGATCGGTTCGGCGGCAGCGGTGTCGTAGATACCGTTCTTCAGCAGGTGTTCGGCAATGTGCACCGCCACCACTTCACCCAGGATCAACCAGCTCGGTACCAGTGCCTGATCGGCGCGCTTGAGCTGGACGATCTGGCTCACCTTGCATTCGAAGGCCACTGGCGCTTCGCCCACGCGCGGCACCTTGACGATGTTCGATGCCACCGCAGTCAGGCCGCTCAGTTCGAACTCGTTGATATCGGCGGCAACGGCCGCGCAACTTTGGTTCATCTGCTCGGCCAGTGGCCGGGTAGCCAGGTTCCAGACGAACTCACCGGTCTGCTCGATGTTGTTCAGGCTGTCTTTGCGCCCGACGCTGCAGAACCCGATGATCGGTGGAATGTAGTTGAAGGCATTGAAGAAGCTGTACGGCGCGAGGTTCAGCTGGCCGTCCCGGCTCTGTGAGGAGATCCAGCCGATCGGGCGCGGGCCGACGATGGCATTGAATGGGTCGTGGGGCAGGCCGTGGCCTTTGGCGGGTTCGTAGTAGTACATCTGCCAGCATCCTTGGAACGAGGCGCCTAGTGTGCCAAGCCTTTGGCCGTCTGGAAATGATCAAGCCCGGCCGAGGCCGGGCTGGTAGCGCACAACAGGGTCAGCTGATGCGGTGGGCGTTGGTGCGGTCGAAGCCGTCTTCGGCGAAGCGTTGGCCGCCAGTACGGTCGAAGCCGTCTTCGGCGAAGCGTTGGCCGCCAGTGCGGTCGAAGCCGTCTTCGGCGAAGCGTTGGCCGCCAGTGCGGTCGAAGCCATCCTCGGCGAAGCGTTGTGCGCCAGTGTGGTCGAAACCGTCTTCGGCGTAGCTGGCCGATTGAGATTGAGCGGCGGCGAAAGTGTGGGCATTGGTGCGATCAAAACCATCTTCGGCAAAAGCGCCAGCAGCGAATACCGAGAGGGCCAGGGTGAGGATCAGTTTGCTTTTCATGGTCGTTGCTCCTTTGGATGCGAGAGGTTGTTTGTTTCTATGGGGTTAATCCTACGCCGATTAATTTGATTAAAAAGCGCAAAAAATAGCGTTTAAAAATCGAATTAGTAGATGTTTTGGTCGTGCGCTTTGCGTTCCAGCGTTTGCTCAAGCTTGTCGAAGAGGTGCGTCATGCCCAGGCGAGCGCAATGCTTCGCCAGCAATTGCAGATTGCGGGTGGGGGATTAATCGCGGGTTAAGAATGCAAAATCTTAATTTGTAACAGCGTATGAACGCTTTTTTCATATATCGCCAACCGATTTTTCAGGCGCTGCTCAGCACCATCGCCGCACCCAATTCCGGAGCGGCAAAAACGATGAACAAACTCCCGCAAATCACCTTGGCCTTCTGGGTCATGAAGATCTGCGCCACCACCCTTGGCGAAACTGCCGGTGATCTGCTGTCGATGACCCTTAACGTGGGTTATGCCGTCAGTTCGATGGTGCTGATCAGCGTGTTCCTGGTGACCTTGTTCGGTCAGCTGTTTTCGCGCAGTTATCATCCGATGCTGTATTGGCTGGTGATTCTGTCCACCAGCACGGCTGGCACCACCATGTCTGACTTCATGGACCGCACCCTGGGCCTGGGTTATGCCGCGGGTTCGGCAATCCTGATCGGCATCCTGCTGCTGACGTTCCTGGTCTGGCGCCTGAGCGGCAACCCACTTGACGTCACCCGCATCAAGAACCGCACCGGTGAAATCTATTACTGGATCGCCATCCTGTTCTCCAACACCCTGGGTACCGCGCTGGGTGACTACCTGGCGGATGACTCAGGCCTGGGCTTTGCCGGTGGCGCACTGCTGGTCGGCAGCGCCATCGCGCTGGTGGTACTGGCCCGCTACTGGACGCGCATCCCCGGTGTGGTGTTGTTCTGGGTGGCGTTCGTGCTGACCCGTCCGTTCGGCGCAACCCTTGGTGACGTCCTGACCAAGCCGCACGAGAAGGGCGGGCTGGATTTCGGCACCATCGGTTCTTCCGCAGTGCTGGGCGGTGTGCTGCTGGTGCTGGTGCTGATGGCGACCTGGTACCAGAAGCGTGAACCGCGCCAGGTGCTGGAGATGTCCTGAGTGCCTGGCTGAATGTTGCGGTGAGGCGCAAATCGAGCGCCGCCCGCGCGGCGCATCGCGGATAAATCCGCTCCTACAGTTTGTGGCAACGTGCCGAACCTGTACCGCCATGGTTGCCAGCTCTGGCGCATGACTTGAGCCATGCAGACCGGCTAACAATCCTGGCCTCACAGACATGGCCACGTTGCACCAAACTGTACGTTCTCATAAGCGCCGAAGATCTCCAGGCGAGAACCTGGCACTACAAAAAAGGGGCGCCCGTTTCACGGAGCGCCCCTTTTCCAATTGCTGATACCGTCAGTCAGTAGTAATCCGCGAATGCTGCTTGGTGTCCTTCATGGTCGCATACACCAGCAGCGAGCAGGCGATGCACGCCGTGACGTACCAGTAGAAGCCGCTTTCCATACCGACGCTCTTGAACCACAGCGCCACGTACTCGGCGGTGCCGCCGAAGATCGACACGGTCAGCGCGTACGGCAGGCCAACACCCAGGGCGCGGATTTCGGTCGGGAACAGCTCGGCCTTCACCACTGCGTTGATCGAGGTGTAGCCGCTGACGATGATCAGCGCTGCCATGATCAGGAAGAACGCGCCCCACCAGGTCTGGATGGTGTGCAAGGTGCTGAGGATCGGCACGGTAAACAGGGTGCCGAGCACGCCGAATGCGATCAGGATCGGGCGACGGCCGATCTTGTCGGACAGGCCACCGATCACCGGCTGCAGGCACATGAACAGGAACAGCGTGGCCGCCGAGATGGTGGTCGAATCGCTGATGCTCATGCCCACGGTGTTGACCAGGTACTTCTGCATGTAGGTGGTGTAGGTGTAGAAGGCCAGCGTGCCGCCCATGGTCAGGCCGACCACGGTCAGCAGCTCCTTGGGGTGGCGCATGAGGGTGCGCATCAGGCTTTCCTTGGCCTTTTCCTTCTTGGTGAAAGACGCGGTTTCTTCCATGCCGCGGCGCAGGTACAGGGCAACCACTGCGCACAGGGCACCGATCACGAAGGGTACGCGCCAGCCCCAGGCATACAGCTGCTCGGTGGTCAGGGTCTGTTGCAGGATGATCAGCACCGCCAAGGCGATGAGCTGGCCGGAAATCAGCGTCACGTACTGGAAGCTGGAGAAGAAGCCACGGCGTTCCTTGCTGGCCATCTCGCTGAGGTAGGTGGCCGAGGTCCCGTATTCGCCGCCCACCGACAGGCCCTGCATCAGGCGTGCGATGACCAGCAGGATCGGCGCGGCGACGCCGATGGTTTCATAGCCGGGGGTCAGGGCGATCACCAGGGAGCCGGCGCACATCAGCAGCACCGAAGCCATCAGTGCAGCCTTGCGCCCCTTGCGGTCGGCGTACAGGCCCATCAGCCAGCCACCGATCGGGCGCATCAGGAAGCCTACGGCGAAGATCGCAGCGGTGTTGAGCAACTGGGCGGTGGAGTCGCCGGCGGGGAAGAAGGCTTTGGCGAAGTACAGCGAGAACGCGGCGTAGACGTACCAGTCGTACCATTCGACCATATTGCCGATGGAACCACTGAAGATCGACTTCAGGCGGCTGGCGGTGGTTTTTTCAGCGGCGGGCGTGACGGCCGCCCCGGCTGGCAGGGAGGTGGCGTTATCCATCAGGGATACCTTCTCGTTGTTTTTGTGGCGCGCGCCGAAGCGAGCTTGCCGGGTCAATTGCAGAAGGTGTGCCAAATGGGTGCGTAGCGATCCAAATGGGGGCGCAGGGCCCGTGGGGCGCTGGGTGATGGTGAATGGCTGCGGAACAGCCCCCTTGTCCACTAAGGGTTGGATAAGCGGATTTCCGCTTATCTGATGTGGCTGATAGGCAATAAACCGCTTATTGAAGAAAGTCCTCGCGCACCAACCCGTGCCGCTGCATTTTTTCGTTCAGCGTGCGCCGAGGCAGTTGCAGCGCCTCCATCACTGCCTTGATCTCGCCCCCGTGCTGACGCAATGCTGCACGCAGGCACTGTGCTTCGAACGCTTCCATCTGATCGCCCAGCGATTGGCCTGCAGGTGTCACCTCGATGTTCGGCGAGCCCAACCCCAGGGCATGTCGCTCTGCCGCGTTGGCCAGCTCACGCACATTGCCCGGCCAGTCATGCGACAGCAGCTGCGCGAGTTGCGCACCGCTCAGTGGTGGCGCCGAGCGCCCCAGCTTTTCGGCGGCTGCGCGGGCGAAATGCTCGAACAGCAGCGGGATGTCCTCACGCCGTTCACGCAGCGGCGCCAGGCGCAGTTCCGCCACATTCAGGCGATAGGCCAGATCCTCGCGGAAACGCCCGGCACGGGCTTCTTCAAGCAAATCGGGCTTGGTAGCGGCAATGATCCGCAAGTCGACGTTGATGCTCTGGTTAGCCCCCAGCCGCTCCAGCTTCTGCTCCTGGATCACCCGCAACAGCTTGGCCTGCTGGGCCAGCGGCATGCTCTCGATCTCGTCGAGGAATACCGTACCGCCGTTGGCGT
>Ga0153918_1000438_pt1 | contig 20374 bp, 22 predicted proteins | sample TSFL002MetaG_FD_104687 | JGI IMG/M metagenome (GOLD analysis project Ga0153918, IMG submission 104687) | Attine ant fungus gardens microbial communities from Florida, USA - TSFL002 MetaG | ecosystem: Host-associated > Fungi > Mycelium > Unclassified | place: USA: Florida, Paynes Creek Historic... | reverse complement strand
CGCAGTGGTTGACGCCGTAATGTCCGGCAGCTCCACCTGCAGCCCGTGCGGTAAAAAGGGGCCATATTCAGCCAGCCCCGGATTCGCCTGCAGCACCTGTTCAGTGACTCCCTGCGTGCGCCCATAATGGCGCCAGCAAAGTGCGTCCACCGTGTCATACTGATGCGCACGCACTTTCATCAGATAAGCTCCACCGTGCAGTGCGGTGCATCCTGCACCCGGCTGATAGCCCAGCGGGCATCACGCCACAGATCGCCGCTGACCTCCGCCAGTTCCTCCCCTCGCTTTACCCCGGACGCCGTGGCGTCATAATCCTGGTAACGCTCATTGAGCACGGCGCGCGCCCAGCAATACACGGCGTTGAGGTAGTGCTGAATGCGCTCGCTTTTGCTGTCCAGCATTTCCGCCGGCACGTCAGCCAGATCCCGGTAGCCCAGCATCTGCTGGCGGTTGCGGAAGTCGTACAGCTCAGCGTTAACTTCGGAAATGGCTGTCAGCGCAACCTGCCTCAGACGGGGCTGCGTCACCGTGCCGTCAGTGCGCATCACACTGCGAAATTCCGACAGGTCCACATCAGGCCAGAACGGCGTATTTTTAATAACGTCCGCCTGTTCCGGTGCCTGTTCTGGCGCAACAAACTGCATGCGGCTTTCTCCTGAAATAGTGGGCGGTGGACGGGGTTTTGATGTGGCAGTGCCTTTCGCCACCCCGTGCCGCCCGTGCGCGGGGCACGTTCGTTAGCGGCTGTCACTGCGCAATCTGCGCTCCAGCTGCTGCTTTTCTTTTTTCACGCCGCAGCGGGGATCGAGCTGCAGCGCATGGGTAAGGTGATTAAGAGCAGAAGCCGGGTTGCTTTCGGTCAGTACCGCGCCGATGGCTTTGTGCAGGCGTGCCCGGGACTGGTCCGGCATATCCAGATCAGTAGTCAGGTCCAGCGTCTGCAGGAGCAGATCGGCATCAAAACCGGTAGCGGCTAGCAGGGCGCTTTGTGCGGCATCCGCCATTTCTTCCGCCAGAACGGTCTGCACGTTACGGTTGCCCAGCGGCATCACCCAGCCATGGCGCAGCGCATGACGCCCGATTTCCAGCGCACCGGCATAATCACCGGCGTCGATACGCCACAGCATCACGTACATCAGCACGTCATCCTGCTGCGCACCTCCGGCAGCCAGCACGCCCTCCGCCCATGCGGCATACTTCGGCAGAAGCTCCACCTTGATTGCCGCCTTTTTCACGGTGGACTGGACACCCTTAAGGCGGCGGCGGTCTTCTGCCAGCTGCAGCAGCATCAGGTCATAGCCGGACGCATGGCGAACACTGCCGCCCTCCCGGGCGGCCTGTTCGGCCTGAATGCGCAGGCGGTGCTGCCGTGCGGGACTCAGGCTCATGCGTTACTCCCCACCTTCCGGCGCAGCTGGCGCGCTGAAATCACCGATTTCGATATTTTCGACCAGGGCCGCGCAGCGATAATCTTCAATCACATACGCTTCGTTGACGGATTCGAAGTTCTCAATCCGGTCACGTTTCGGGTTGTCGATAACAGAACGGCGGCGGGTGTCCTCCTGCCAGTAGATGGACAGGTTATCCAGACGGGTGATCAGCAGGGCATTGGCCGGAAAGAACGGCGCACGCACCGCCTGCAGGCCGCCCATGCGTTTCTGGCTGATAATCAGATCGGCGGCGATTTTCTCGCTGTTTTCCTGCTCTTTGTTAACCAGCGGGAAATACTTATCGGACAGCAACTCTCGGCCGCAGATAACAACCAGCTCATCATCATCCTGATACACCACGTCGATCAGCTCGTTAACCGCATCCATCACCACGGCGTCCAGGTTGGCATAGTCGCCGCCCTTGCCCACCTTCACCGCGCCTGCGGTGGTGGTGCCGTCCTGGGTGGTGCTGCCCATAACGTGGTCCGGCGCGTCTTCGCGGATTTTCTGCAGCCAGCCCTTATTCACGTCCTGCAGCAGCGGGTTTTCAGCGCGGTTAGAGGTTTTGGCACGCTTCACGCCGTTGAAGCCAATCATGATGCGGTCCAGCGCCTGGCGCTTGACGATGGCGTTACGGATACGCACCTGGAAGTCTTGGAATTTCGCCCACAGGTCCAGCTTTGCGTAGGTCAGCACCGTGTCAAAGTTGGTCTGCTCGCATTTATATTCCACGTCCTCCATCAGCATCGGATCGGTAGGTTCGCGCTCTTTGGTGGTGGTATCGGTGGTTCCGGCAATGGTGGAGCCAACGCCCAGGCCAAGCAGCTGGCCGGACTGTTCCGCAACCGGCGTGATGTTAATCAGCATCAGGAAAGCAGCGGACTGCTGGATCTGGTCTTCCAGCGTCTGCTGCACGGACGGGTCCACGGTGAACTTGCTGGAAAGTTCTTCCACTTCCACATTGTTCAGGCGCGCCAGCTGCTGCAGGTAGGCGTTAAAGGCAAAGCGGGTATTCTTTTTCATCGGGTTTTATGCTCCATCAGCAATTGGTCAGGGTGCCAGCCGGTGCGTCACCGCCCGGCGCGCGCTGGCGGTAATCTCTGCGGCTGTCTTCACGGCTCAGCTGCTGCTGAAGCTCGGAAAAGGCGGCCAGCTGCTCCTGCAGCGAGGATTCAAGCTCAGAAATGCGCGCGTCCTGGTCGGACAGAGATTTATCAGTTCGCTCGCTCAGGTTCTGCTGTTCGGTGACAACCAGCTCGACTGCTTTATGCACATCTGAAAAACGCGCATCGTCGGTCTGCTCTTTTTTGGTAAACAGCGCGGAAACGCGGGCAAAGAGGGACGGCTTTTCGTCCTGGGTTTCTTCCAGTTCGATTAGCGTTTCTTCGGCGGCGGTAAACAGGTTTTCAGGACTCTGCTTGCGGTTAGCCAGCGGGTTCTGTTTGGCGGTGGCACTGAAAGCCAGCATCTCGGTGCCCAGGCTCGCCGGATCGTCAGTGGCGGCCAGGCCGACGAGGTAGGCTTTGCCGGTGTCGGCAAATTTCGGGCTGACTTCCATTGAGGTGAATTGCTTTTGCCACTGCTTAATCAGACTAATCAGGTCGGGAGATGGGTTAATCTCGGCATAAAGCGCCATTTTCCCTTTTAATGGCCCTTCCGTGATTTCTTCGGCGGTTAAGCCGGTGACATGCCCATAACGCTTAAACGTGCCATCCGGCGAATAGCCTTTAATGTGCTCAAGGTTAATTTGCGCCGTATACACCGCAGGGTTGTAGCTGGCAGCCATTTGTACCAGCCATTCACGCTGGATTTCGCGCCCGTCGGTGGTGGCACCTTCCACCCCGATGCGGAAACGCTTTGCTTTCACTGTCATGAGCCGTGCTCCATTAGAAAACTGTCTGGAGCCTTATGGTTGCGGGGATGGGGGGAGTGAGACAACGCACGGCGCTTGTGCCTTTCGCCATACAAAACGAAGCCGAAGAAAGAGGTCAGTCAAGGCCGTAGGCTTGTGCCATGGATATGACACTGACCCCCGCAGACCTCGATCCCCGTCGGCAGGCCATGCTGCTGTACTTTCAGGGATACCGCGTAGCCCGCATTGCTGAAATGCTGGGCGAGAAAGTTGCAACCGTTCACAGCTGGAAGAAGCGCGATAAATGGGGCGAGTATGGGCCGCTGGATCAGATGCAGCTCACCACCGCCGCGCGCTACTGCCAGCTCATCATGAAGGAGCATAAAGAAGGGAAGGACTTCAAGGAAATTGACCTGCTGGCGCGCCAGTCAGAGCGCCACGCCCGGATCGGTAAATTTAACGATGGCGGCAACGAGGCAGATTTAAATCCGAAGGTTGCCAACCGCAACAAAGGCCCGCGCCGCCAGCCCGAAAAGAACGTTTTTACCGACGAACAGATCGAGAAGCTGCAGGAAGTATTCCACGACTCAATGTTCGCCTACCAGCGCCACTGGTGGGAGGCAGGCAACCGGCACCGCATTCGCAATCTGCTTAAGTCGCGCCAGATTGGGGCGACCTTTTTCTTTGCCCGTGAGGCGCTTATTGACGCCATCACCACCGGGCGCAACCAGATTTTCCTCTCCGCCAGCAAGGCGCAGGCCCACGTCTTCAAGCAGTACATCATCGACTTTGCTAAAGAGGTCGATGTGGAGCTGAAAGGCGACCCGATGACGCTCAGCAACGGCGCGTGCCTGTATTTCCTCGGCACCAACGCCCGCACCGCGCAGAGCTACCACGGCAACCTGTACCTGGATGAATATTTCTGGATACCGAAATTCCAGGAGCTGCGCAAGGTCGCATCCGGGATGGCTATTCACAAAAAATGGCGACAGACCTACTTTTCAACCCCGTCTAGCCTAACCCACAGCGCCTATCCGTTCTGGTCCGGCGCGCTGTTCAACCGGGGCCGCGCCAAAGCGGACAAGGTGGATATTGACCTGACCCACGGCAGCTTGGCTCCCGGCCTGCTCTGCCCGGACGGGCAGTATCGCCAGATTGTCACCGTGGAAGATGCGGTGCGCGGAGGTTGTAACCTGTTTGATATCGACCAGCTGCGCATGGAGTACAGTCCGGACGAATACCAGAACCTGCTGATGTGCGAGTTTATCGACGATCTGGCATCCGTGTTTCCGCTCAGCGAACTGCAGGCCTGCATGGTGGACAGCTGGGAAGTCTGGTCAGATTTTCACGCGCTGGCCCTGCGCCCGTTTGGCTGGCGCGAAGTGTGGATCGGCTATGACCCGGCAAAAGGCACGCAGAACGGCGACAGCGCAGGCTGCGTGGTCATGGCTCCGCCAACAGTGCCGGGCGGCAAGTTCCGCATTCTGGAGCGTCACCAGTGGCGCGGGATGGACTTCCGCGCCCAGGCTGACGCCATTAAAAAGCTGACGCAGCAGTACAACGTGACCTATATCGGCATCGACTCCACCGGCGTCGGCCACGGCGTGTATGAGAACGTAAAGGCGTTCTTCCCGGCCGTACGGGAGTTCGTCTACAACCCCAACGTTAAAAACGCGCTGGTGCTCAAGGCGTACGACATTATCAGCCACCGCCGTCTGGAGTTTGACGCCGGGCACACCGATATCGCGCAGTCATTCATGGCAATCCGCCGCGCCACCACCGCCAGTGGCAACCGCCCGACCTATGAAGCCAGCCGCAGCGAAGAAGCAAGCCATGCCGATCTGGCGTGGGCGACTATGCATGCATTGTTTAACGAACCGCTGCAGGGCGAATCCGCCAATACCAGCAATATTGTGGAGATTTTTTGATGGTCAAGAGAAATAGAAACCGCGCTGCAGCCGCGCACAGCGTTCAGCACAGCGGCGCAACCAGAGCAGAAGCGTTCAGTTTCGGCGACCCGATCCCGGTACTGGACCGCCGCGAGCTATTGGATTACGTGGAGTGCGTGCAATTGGACCGCTGGTATGAGCCGCCGGTAAGTTTTGACGGGCTGGCGCGGACCTATCGCGCTGCAGTGCATCACAGCTCTCCCATTGCCGTGAAGCGCAACATTCTGACCAGCACCTTTATCCCGCACCGGCTTCTCAGCCAGCAGGCGTTCAGCCGGTTTGTGCAGGATTATCTGGTATTCGGTAACGCCTATCTGGAGAAGCGCACCAACCGGCTCGGGGGCATTCTTTCGCTGGAGCCGTCGCCGGCGAAATACACCCGCCGAGGCGTGGATATGGATACCTACTGGTTTGTGCAGTACGGCATGACCACCCAGCCGTATGAGTTCACAAGAGGCAGCATCTTTCATCTGATGGAGCCGGATTTGAATCAGGAAATTTACGGCCTACCGGAATACCTGTCCGCCATCCCTTCCGCCCTGCTGAATGAGTCCGCCACCCTATTCCGCCGCAAGTATTACATCAACGGCAGCCACGCGGGTTTCATCATGTACATGACCGACGCGGCACAAAATCAGGAGGACGTAAACAACATACGCCAGGCGATGAAAAGCGCCAAAGGCCCGGGCAACTTCCGCAACTTGTTTATGTATTCACCCAACGGCAAAAAGGATGGGATTCAGATCATCCCGCTGTCAGAGGTCGCGGCAAAGGATGAGTTTCTGAATATCAAGAATGTGAGCCGGGACGACATGATGGCTGCTCACCGCGTTCCGCCGCAGATGATGGGGATTATGCCGAGTAATGTTGGGGGGTTCGGGGATGTGGAGAAAGCCTCGCATGTATTCGTTCGAAACGAACTTTACCCTTTACAGCAACGCATTAAAGAACTAAATAGCTGGGCAGGTGAACCTATTATAAAATTTGAAAATTATATTCTGGACTCAATGCCCGAGAATTAAATTTAGTAATTATAGTAAAGATACAATAGACAAAAGTTCTCTATTGTATCTTTAGTATCAAAATGCTTTATTAATAGCTGCTATTACCGCTTCAAAATTCTTAATACTTTCCTCGGAGAGATCTTTCAAATCATGACAGGTTTTCGCAAAATGATTTGCTGGCCTGTAATGATTAAACCTCTCTTTATTTATTTTCCTTGCAATCCTCAAAACTATCCTTTCAATTGTAGAATCCATTTCGTCTTTATTAATGACATACTCGCCTTTAAATGATTCATTGAATAATTTAATGTAATCATCCTCTGAAAACAAATCCTCGATATCGGCAAGAGACTTATTATCAATAAATCCATCAAAATACATTACATTTTGTTTTTTAAGGATCTTATCACTGATCAATCTTTCTATCTTTGTTTTGCTAGACTGATCAGTTAATGAGTCGAGTAAACAGACCACATTCAATTTACTGCCTCGCAGCAAAGATATAAATGTTGCCACTTTCTCAAGTCCGCCCACTGGGACTATAGTAATATCATCCCTTAGGCCAGCTTTTTTCTTCTCTTGCAACAATGCTGAAATAACCTGTAGATAGATTAAATCAGATGAACCTTCTACAAGTAAATTTTTTTCTGATATATATAAGTTCTGCGCAATATCATATCCTAAAGCCGCTTGTAGCGGGAATAATGTATTAGGATCTTTTTGCTGAATGGAGTCGCTTATTATACTACCCTTATCAGTTTCAAATACCGTCCTTACTTTATGAAGGTTTTTAGATTCAACCATGAATGGGGAGTGCGTTGTATAAATTACTTGATAATCATGGCTTAAACTCTCAATAAATCGCAATAGATCTTTTTGTGCAGAGGCATGTAAATTTAAGCCTGGCTCATCCAACAATATAATATAATTAGAATTACGATCTTCTTGAATCTTCTTAAACCATACTAAGAATGAGAAAAACCAATTGAATCCTTTGCTCCTGTTTTTCAAAGGTAAAGAAACCCTTGTTCTATTATTTCTCACACGGATATCTAGTATATGTTCTACTATAGTAGTATTATTTCCCGATGTTTTTGTTTTTTTATCGATATCAAAAGCAATATCTAAATTCTTATTCGTTGTCCAAAATTCGAACAGTTCTTCACTTATAATTGCTTCTGTTGCCTCTAACTCAGCTTTATAATCTTCAAACTCTGTTGCATTTAGTAATTCATCAATATTAATCTCTGCAAGTTCAAATAATGCACGAGCTGTTTTTAGTTCATCATCCTCTAATTTTGAGTCTTTAAGACCTTCAATACTGATCCTAGAAGGCAAAGTATAGTATTCATCATAATAGAGAAATTTAGGTATCTGTGGCTGGAGTATTTCCCTATAAAAATATTCTTCTAAAGGGTTCTCCCATTTACTTGAGTTAGTGAAATACTTACCTAACGAAATAACATCAGTATGGTATTCCTCTCCCGCTATCTCCGCAGCGAGTTTGTTGAAACTCTCGGCATCTTTCACTGATTGCAATTTAGTTACAAAATCATTGGGGATATTTGCATGTAGAGTTTGTATGTTAGTAAAGAAAATATCCTTGTGAACTTTTGGCAGACCAACATAGGTTTTTCTGGAATATGTTTTTTTTACAGTAAATGTGTCACTTTCCAAAACATTTTCCAATAAGCCATTGTTAAACTCTTGAACAAAACTTTGCTCTATTTTAAAAGTGCTAGTTATGGCAATTGGATCATCACCAGTTTTATCAATAGACTTTTTTTCCTTCCTTGGATAGTCATGTGTTAAATTATATAAAAATTTCTCATCATTACTGAAGTAATTAGATTTACCAATAGCTTCGAGTACTGAAGTTTTTCCGGACTCATTCATTCCAACTAAAACAGTTACATCATCCTCTACTTTAAACTGTTGATCAGATTCTATGGATTTATACTTATGAATTGTAACTTCTGTAAGTTTTATCATTTCATCACCAATAGTTTATTAGTTTATTATTTGGATTAATCCCATGGCTAAAAATATCCATCTTAAAATTCAGCCAGTTAAGCCAATGTAGCGAGATTGATGTTTACATGCAATCCCCCTACTTATCGTATTGGCGCGCGCTCGTATCCCCGCCACGCCTGCCCGCTTTGTGTAGCGGTTTTCATGCATGTGCATGACAGGCCGGAAAGCGCGCCAGTTCTGGCGGCCTCGGCCCGTTGCGATCCTTTTTGGATCATGCGAATCCATGCACCATAGACATGCACTGCGTTCTCAAACCGCAGGATGCCATATGGGAGGGAGTTTCCCATAGTGCGGAATCACTAATGCCTACTCTCATCCTGCCTTACTCCATATTCGTTCAGCCTAGTAACCAGATCGCTTGTCAGCTCCGACAGCCACGAAATCGCAACCTCCTTATCGTCATCGCTACAATCTGAACTGGCAACCAGCCGGGCCATAAGTTCTATCCGCTGCAGTGCAAGTGACTCCATGAACAAATCGTTCACAACTCCCTCCCAATATTACTGTTTATATATACAGTACATCATATGATTTTAAAGCTGAAATAGTTTTTTACTCAGCTAACTCTTTGATTAATAGATATGCCATTTCGCTGAGCTGTCAGTACCATTGACGCCATTTGTCATCCTCCTGTAGGCGCTTGTTCCGGTAGAACAGGCGCAGCCCGGCTCCAGATGGCAGGCTGCCGCCACGCAGAAGCAGATCCACTTCCGTTTCACTGGCGTCAAAACCTCTGGAGAGCAACTCCGCATCGAGCTGTTGCCGTTGGTGTTCCGTAATTTCCTGTTTGTACCCTTTCCTGCGCTTCGGTTTGACCAGCCGCAGCCTTGCCGTCAGTTCGCACAGCTCCTTTTTGCTCATGTTTTCGAAGTCCGGCAGCGCTGCAGGTACTTCGCTGCCCGGTAGTTCGCCCCCTGTTTGGTACGTTTTTTCAACAGGGGGACAGTTATTGCCACGAGTCCAAGGGGCGCAAGCGCCCTGGTCGGCTGTCGCCTCCTGAACGTCAACGGCCTTACGAACCATTTTCCACTTGATTGCATGCGTGCAGATCCGGCCCTCAACAATCGGGGACCAGATGCCATAAATTCGGATACCGTGATCGCCGTAGGCGCTCGGTTCGTCGTTAAGCTCGTATGCCGTTCTGACAAGATGATGTTTACGGGGAACCAGCACGCCGCCCTGCTTCATGATGTAGGTGGCAAAGCACCCCGCATCCGCAGCAGCCAGTACGGCGTCCAGACGGGCATTTTCCAGAACCGGCGCACCTGCTTTTTTATCGCCCTGCGCTCTGCCAGCCTGGCCTGCCAGCAGGCGCAGCTCACGGTAAGCCTGACGGCCCGGAATGCCAAAGAAACGGAACTGCTGAACACGGTGCAGAGACGCCCAGGCGGTGACGTGCTCCGCGCTGTCCCGCTGTGATCTGCCCGTTTCCTTGCTGACTTCATTAGCCAGCCCGCGCCCGTCGATGTTCTTGCTGATGTATTTAGCGATGTAGCTGGTCGGCGTGCCCTTGCGTGGGTTGATCAGCTCAGACTTGAAGCGCGGCCCGGTATTTTTTCCCAGCTCCTCACGGTCTTCACGGATGGCGAATTTTCGCAGCAGCGCGGTGATGGAACGGCGGTCTTTTTTGCGCATGAAGCACAGCAGGTGCCAGTGTACTGTGCCGTCATGATGTGGCTCAGCAACCCGGACGCCATACCAGCGCAGCCCAGCCTTGTGCATGGCCTTGCGGAATGCCGCGAAGGTTTCAACCAGATAATCACTGCTTTGCCGTACCGTTTCGCTGGTCCACTTCGGGTTTGGCCTGCCGTTGTTGAGGGTGGCATGGAAGCGGGACGGGCAAGTGATGGTATAGAACACGGCGCAGTCACTGCGCATTTCAGCAATCAGCTCCAGCCCTTTGACGCAGGCCATCATTTCGTTGCGGCGGTGGGCCGGGTTGCTATTGCTGGCGTTCACCACGTCTTCCATATCCAGCGTGTAGCCGTCGGCGTTTACCAGCTCATGCGATTTGAAAAACTCCAGTGACTTGCGGCGCTGTTCGCGCTTATGGATCACAGCTTCATAGCTGACATACGGGGAGGCTTTCTTGTTGACCAGGCAAACTGCGCGCAGTTGCTCCTCCCGCCATTCACAGCGCATCTGCCAGAGTTTGCGATACCACCAATCTGCGCAAAGCATACGCGCCAGCGATCCCGGAATGAGGTCATAAGGTACAGGCTTGCGACGGCGGCGCTTCCGGCGCAGCTGCTCAAACGCAGGTGGGATCACATCCAGCCGCATTGCCTCCGCAGCCACCCTTTCCCACGTCTGGCGGATTTCTTCGGGCTTCACGTCGTCAGTGACAAAAAGATCACCGCAGGCCGCATCCAGACACATGCTCATGTGTGCCGCAACCAGCGTAGACAGGCGTTTGACCTGGTCCTGGCTCATTTCAGGCAGGACCAGCAGCCCCTCCAGACCGTCATGGCTTGCCATGAACCGGAAGGAAGCAGACACCTGGCTGTCACGAACCCGCGCCAGGCGCTCAAGACATGGCCTGATAGTTTCGCGCAGATAACGGGAATAAGCCTTTGCCCGGCCCAGGCCATGAAAGTATTTGATGCGTTCAAGCAATGGCTTGCTGATGTGGGACGGCTCAGCGTTTACGTCAGCGATAATCACCAGATCGGGATTAACGCGCTGCTGCTCACGGGCCATTTTTGCGCGGCTGATGAGGTTGTCCTGCTCCATTTCACGCTGGACAGGATCATGGGACTCATTGAAGAAATAACGCTCCCAGACCTCATCACTCAGTGCCTCACGGCGCAGCTGCTCCTGCTCGTTGTCGGCAGCGTACAGAGTGATCAGGTTTGAAAGTGCTGAACCCGGCGCTACTTCTGCCGGGTCAAGGTATGGATTAACTGCTTTTTTCGGGGCGCTCCAGGAGAAAACCCCGGCGGCCTCTTTTGAGCCGCCAGCCGTTTGTTGAGCCAGGGATACAGATTTGCTTGCCGTCACGCCCTGGCCTCATCAATTCCTGGGCAAACCCGTGCAAGGATGGAATGAGTACGGCGAGATCGCAGCACCCTGGATACAGCAATAATTTCCTCTGCGGACTTACGCTCCCCCGCGTCAACACCCATGCTCCGCTTGGTTGTGATGCTGTGCAGGAGGAAGTTTCGGTAAAGCGAACGCGTCAGCAAGGTATCACTGTTTGAAACAACAACCGGATGCCCTTCTGATGAGCGGTGCTCAAGAATTGAGGCCAGGTGATACTGGTCATCCTCGTTAAAGCCCGCAGTGTGATATGCAGTGAAAGTGCCGTCGTACGGTGGATCGCAGTAAACCACATCACCTGCCTGCAGCATTGCCAGTGTTTCGTCATAGCTGGCGCAGATGAACGTGGCCCGCCGGGCCTTTTCCGCAAAGGTGAGGATTTCGGCGTGAGGGAAATAGGGCTTTTTATAGTTGCCAAACGGCACATTAAATTGCCCGCTCAGGTTGTAACGGCACAGCCCGCGATAACAATGACGATTCAAATATAAAAACAGTGCCGCGCGCTCCAGCGCAGTCAGCGTCGTATCATTATTGAATCGCAGGCGGTTTTGATAATAGTTTTCAGCATTATTATCTTCGCTGAAAAATATCAGCGCACAAGCGATTAACTCCTCTGTGTGCTGCGCAGCTTTCTGGTAAAGGTTGATTAAGTCGGCGTTAATATCCGCGACAAGATAATGAGGATAGTCTGTCGCCATCATCACCGCGCATGAACCCGCGAACGGCTCAACCAGACGGGAACCGGCAGGCAAGTGCTTTTTCAGCTCTGGCATGACGTCGATTTTATTGCCCGCCCATTTCAATATTGTGCTCATACAGCGCCTCCGTTGTAGTGCTTGCCTTTCAGTTCAGCGATTTCCTGACAGGTGATGCAGCACTGCACGCCCGGAATAGCGCGGCGGCGAGCTGGCGGGATCGGTGCATCGCAATCAATGCAGAGAACACGGGAAACGCCCGGCACTTTGGCGCGGGCGTTGTGGATGTGGCGCTGGAGGTCTTCTTCCACGCGCTGCTGCACGAGGTCCATTGAATCAGCCATCAGTGGATCTCCTGCGCTTCGTTCTGGATGGTTTCAGCAGCGTTACGCAGCAGCTCTGCAGCTTCGGTGCCGTTGAGTTTGCCGCGGGTGATATGCACCGCCAGTTTTTCCAGGTGAGCAGCAAATACATCAGCGCGGCCCCGGCGTTCTTCCATGCGCGCCTCAGTCAACATCAGGTTAAGCCCGGCATCATCTGGTCCGGTTTTGGTGGTTCGGGTTTCAATATTTCGCATTGTGTTTATCCTGAATTTGGGCAAAAAGAGGCCCGGCGGGTTTACGCCATTAATTTCTGGTTTGGTTTAATTCGGCATGGTCAGACGTTTTGGAAATAAGCTCACCACTGCACGAAAATGGTTCATTGCCTTTATCAGCTCCCGCTTTTCGTCAGTCGTCAGCTCACTAATTTTGACGCCGTGACGCTCTGCCGGAATATTTGCCATGAAAAATATGGCGGCTAGTGCCCGCTTGTTCTGTTTATTATTTGCGTCCCGTTGGTCGCTCATTTCATTAATAAACCGCTCAAGCTCTGACTCAATGTTAATTCCAAATACCTTTGCCCTTAATTCCGCTATGTGGTTCAACCCTTCATAGCGTTCACCTAGGCTTATCGTGCGAGCCGTTGTAGCACCTTCAATAGCCATGGTTTCCCCTGTTTGATGGTTGACAGGTCAGCCAGCAATCGAGCCTGCGAATGGCACGGGTGCCAGCGCTTGCCATCTTTGCCTGCGATCCAGCCATGGCCGAAGTGCATTCCTGGGCTTTTCTTAACAAGTAGTGATGCAAATGACGGTTCATTTGTCAGCATAGGCACCTCAACTCAGGCCGAACGATGAGCCAAGGCCCGTGACGGTATCGACCACGCTTGCCATTGCTGGGTTGGCTTGCAATCGCGCCTGCAGTGAAATAGCTGTAAGCGCCATCAGACGAGTCACAGAATTGACGCTTTCAACAACCTGCCGACGAGTCGTCGCGTTCAAGTGCACACCAGATACGGCATTTGCCGCCACACGCCCGATCTCGGCGGTAGCTTTCAGGACATACTGCGGCATATTCTCCCGCGCGACTTCATTGATTGGTACACATGGCAGGCAATGGATCTGCGCCAGAAACCCATCAACCAATGTTGAATCTTCCGTGAGGTCGGTCAGCAACCATATATCGGGAGCAGTGAGCTGATGAGGCTGTTCCGGGTTCAGCTTGTTACGCAGGGTTTGAACATTCATACCAGCGCGTTCTGCCAATTTCGCCATGTTGTGATGCAATGCGAAAGTGCGGCAAGCTTCATCAAAATGGTCTTGTTTGGAAACTCTGTAATCAAACATGGTTTTCATCTCCGAACTTATCGCAAAATCGAACCATAAAATTAAATGCGATAAGCAAAGGTTTCTCACGCCGAAAGAGCATCTACTGTCAAAGCTGCCATGTTAATCATGACTTTTTCGCGCTTCTTGTCTTTGCGGAGACGATGCCGTGGAAGGCGGCCATCAGCCAACATGTCATTAATCGTATCGACAGGAAGGCCTGTGAGTTCGCTATAGCGTTCAATTGTGACGTGCGGTGTATTCAGAGTGATTGAAATGTTTGGGGTCATGGTGCAACATTCCTCTTTCAGTGCGGCTTGTGGAGAGCCGTTGTTTAACGTGATTAGTAGTGAAGGCTCCAAAAGAACACTTCGAGTTCAACTTTAAGATCGCTTTTGGAATCTGTCAACGCATTTTAGATTGCTTTGGAGGTCTTGTGGATTTCAGTAGCGGCGGTAAGAAGGTCATTGAGCGTTTGGTTGAGGCGTACGGCTTCAGTACGAGACAGGCACTTTGTGACCACTTGGGTGTATCCAAGAGCACAATGGCTACTCGCTACATGCGGGACATATTCCCTGCAGATTGGGTTTTACAGTGTGCCATAGAGACTGGTCATCCATTAGAATGGTTGTCCTTTGGCAAAGGAGAAAAGAAAGTCTCACATACAAATGCTCAGATTTTAGTGCCAGCGAAAAAATTAATTTCTGGCGCGCTAATTGAAGATGGTTCGTATGTTTTTGATAAAACGTTCCTATCCGAAAAAATACACTCCCCATTCATTATTAGAGAACAGGACAACGAGTATATTTGTAGTCTTAAATATGATGATATAAGCGATGGATTGTGGGTAATAGGTATCGATGAAAAAATCTCTATTCGAACTCTGACCCGCCTACCTAATAACAGATTATATGTTGAAGGAGGAAATCGCGGATTTGAGTGCTCTAGAGATGAAATACAAATAGTTGGAATTGTTTGGTATTGCATACTTAAAAGAGCCGAAAAATTTTAGTGCTTTACACACTTAAAAAAGGAGATATTAATGAGCATTGAATATACATTCAATTATCGCGATGAGTTTCTGCGTAAGCCTATTGCTGAAAAACTAATAGCCCTTTTGGACTCTGATATCAACATATCTCCACTAGTAATAGATGGAGGATGGGGGACTGGGAAAACTGAGTTTAGCAAAAAACTTGCAAATCATATCGAAAGCAACAATCAAAATCATAAAGTGGTTTACATAGATGCCTTCGCTGAAGATCACAATGATGCACCCATATTAACATTAATGGCAGGTGTTGCTGCACTTTTGCCAGAAAATAAACGAAAGGAATTGATTCAAAAAGCACTACCAGCCATTCGCTTTGGTTTAAAAACCATTTTCAAAGCCGGTACAGGATGGGTACTAAAACAAAATGCAGATGATATCGCTGATGGTTTCGAAGATGCCATCAAGGAAGCCACTTCGAGTGCTATTGACGGTACAATAGAAACATTATTAGACGACCATATAGAAGCTCAAAAAAACATCGAAACGCTAAGAAATACAATTTCAAGCCTTACAGAAGAATTTAAGATAACCATAATTATAGATGAACTAGATAGGTGTAAGCCTACTTTCGCCCTTTCAATTATTGAAAATATAAAACATGTATTTGAGATAAAAAACTTAAATTTTATATTGGTTGCAAAAACTCAACAACTTAAGGCTTCAATAAGTCACCTATACGGCTCATCGATAAATGCAGAGCAGTATCTAGACAAATTCATAAAATTTACATTTGTTTTGCCTGATAAATTTAAACCAGATAATTACACTCCTAACCATGCATCAGTCGCCTTGTGGGAGATTTTAAAAGATGGCTCTCCGAAATTAGGTGAAGTAAACGAGTCCTGCGGACACATCATAAAAACTATAATACAGAGAGCTAAGTTGTCCTTACGTGAGGTAGAAACCTTATCACGCCACTTTGAAATATACCAGATTTTATCTCAATCGGGGATAGGCCCAGGGAAAATATTTGGATATTCATTATACCGAACATTAGGAGTAATACTGTATTCTCTAAATCGTTCATTGGCATTAAGTTATCTAGATAATTCTGCAGACCCAACAAGCGTTGTTAACACATTAGGATTTACATATTTAAGTTACGATGAAGATATCTACAGGGTGGATAATACCGAATATGCTATTTATGGCATAATATTTGACAACATTGATACCTCTTCTCCATTTTTTATTAAAGATGATGAAACCCGAAAAAAATGGACTGAACACGCTACCTATGATTTTTTCCAAAAAGGTTTTGATGCCAGGCCTCCCCAACAACTTGTTTCATCCACTATTGAGGTTATGATGCTGAACTAAGGATGTATGATTGCCTAATTACATACATTGACTACTGTTCAAATACACAGTTAAATTCAGCCCTCAGACATGAGGGCTTTTTTATGGCAGTTCGAAAACTCGCGACAGGAAAATGGATTTGTGAATGCTATCCCGCCGGGCGTAGCGGGCGGCGAGTGCGTAAGCAGTTCGCCACCAAAGGCGAAGCATTAGCTTTTGAACGCCACACGATGGAAGAAACGGAGGCTAAGCCCTGGTTGGGTGAATCGGTAGATCGCCGAACGCTGAAAGACGTCGTCGAACTCTGGTTCAAACTACACGGCAAATCCCTGACCGCTGGCGAGCATGTTTACGACAAGTTGGTCCTGATTGTCGATGCGCTCGGAAACCCTCTCGCTATTGATCTCAGCTCGAAATTGTTCGCGCATTACCGTGATAAGCGCCTGACTGGTGAAATCTACTTTAGCGAGAAGTGGAAGAAAGGTGCCAGCCCTGTAACTATCAATCTGGAGCAAAGCTATCTGAGCAGCGTTTTTAGTGAGCTGGCCCGGCTCGGAGAATGGAGAGCACCAAACCCATTGGAAAGCATGCGCAAGTTCACTATTGCCGAAAAGGAAATGGCTTGGCTGACGCATGAACAAATCACAGAGCTACTTTATGACTGCCAACGCCAAAGCGCCCTGCTCGCTCTGGTGGTTAAGATCTGCCTGAGCACGGGTGCACGATGGCGTGAAGCGGTTAACCTCACTCGCTCCCAGGTCACAAAGCATCGAATCACGTTCGTCAGGACCAAAGGCAAAAAGAACCGCAGCATTCCGATCAGCAAAGAGCTGTATGAAGAAATCATTGCCCTGGACGGCTTTAAATTCTTTACTGACTGCTATTTCCAGTTTTTAGCCGTGATGGATAGAACCTCAATCGTGCTACCGCGCGGACAGCTTACGCACGTTCTGCGCCATACGTTCGCAGCGCACTTCATGATGTCAGGTGGGAACATCCTTGCCCTCCAGAAAATCCTCGGCCACCACGACATAAAAATGACCATGCGCTATGCCCACCTCGCGCCCGATCACCTGGAAACGGCCCTACGCTTTAATCCCCTCGCAACCATGGATCAATCATCCTTAGATGCAGCTCACGTGCGCGCCTGACATTCGCGGAGTATTATTAGGACGGTCTTGATTATCAGGGAGATTGATTATGAATGAGTTACAGAAACAGGGGTTAGAGCTTCGTACTAAAGCAAAAGAACTGGCTCTTGCTGCTTTGGCAAAGCACCCAGATGGACGCATTAATGGTAAGGGAGTTAAGCAAGCAGAAGTATTTCGCCTCTGCGGTCTGGACTGGGGAGATTACCCTAAAGCACCAAGTACGCAGCAACAATACTGGGCAGTAGCCCTTCTCCGCGAACTTGAGTCGGAAGGAACTGTGGAGCAAGTCGAAGAGAAAGGCCCCTGGCGTTTAAAGTAAGTCACGATGATCCAAGTGGCGACAAAGTGGCGGCAGCGATTGGCAATACCCCGTAATCGCCACCTTTCACCACCAAACTAACTTATTGATTATCCTGCAAGTCTTTGTTTTTATTAACCCATTGACATAAATGGGTTTTTTGTTGCCTGAAATTGATAAACTTCCATTACACAACGAATTGCAGCGATACTCCGTCTCTCCCCGACACTGTAATGAGCCACTGATATGAGCCACATCACCATTTACCACAACCCCGCCTGCGGCACCTCGCGCAACACGCTGGAGATGATCCGCAACAGCGGCACGGAGCCAGAGATTATCCTCTATCTGGAAACCCCGCCGTCGCGCGATGCGCTGACCACCCTGATTGCCGATATGGGCATTTCGGTGCGGGACCTGCTGCGTAAAAACGTGGAGCCCTATGAGCAGCTCGGCCTTGCCGAAGATAGCTTCACCGATGACCAGCTAATCGAGTTTATGCTGCAATACCCGATTCTGATTAACCGTCCGATCGTGGTCACACCGCTGGGCACCCGCCTGTGCCGCCCGTCAGAAGTCGTCCTCGACATTCTGCCGGATGCGCAGAAAGGGGCATTTACAAAAGAGAATGGCGAAGCGGTGGTGGACGCCAGCGGGAAGAATATCCTGAAAAAATAATCCATCCTCGGGTGGACGACAGGGCCAGCTTCCGGTGGCCCTGAGCGCCTGGAGAAAACAACCGCCCGCTAGCTCGACACGCAGACGCGGTTGCGCCCCTCACGTTTTGCACGGTAAAGCGCCTGATCGGCTCGCGCCAGGGCTGACTGCATGCCATGTTCAATCTCAAGTTCATCCGGGGTCATGCACACGAGCCCCATGCTGGCGGTGAAGCGGATCGTCTCCCCGTTGAAGTCGACGTTCTGGCTGGCAAGGCTTATCCGTACGCGCTCGGCGATCTCAGCGGCCGCCTCCAGAGTGGTATGCGGCATTGCCACGACAAACTCTTCCCCACCAAAGCGGGCGACAATGTCGCTGCCTCTCACCAGTGCCGGAAGCACGTTGCCAATATGCTTCAGCACCGCATCGCCGCCGTCATGACCCCAGGTGTCGTTAATGCGCTTAAAGAAATCCAGATCCATGCTAATCAGGCACAGGGGCTGCTGATGCCGGCGGGCAAGATTGCAGGCCCGCAAAGACCACTCATCAAACTGACGACGGTTTGCCAGCCCGGTGAGCGGATCGTGCCTCGCCTCCTCCTGGAAACGCACCCGCTGCAGGGCGTTGACGTGGATATAGTGCATAAGAAACCACTGCGTGAGGGAGATAACCAGAATCGCCAGCGCCGTCCACAGTGCCTGATAATACCAGCCGTGCAGCACGTCTTTTCTGGCCAGCCCGACGGCCAGCACCCATTTGCGTTCGTTGAGGTTGAGAAATACCCCCATACGTTCAACACCATCGATCGGAGAGGTGTATCGGTGAACCTGCGCGGTATCGCTCGCGTATTCCAGCAGCTTCGCGAGGCGCGGGTCGTAGGTGTTCACTTGCTTACCGCCATTCGCCCCCATACGGGCAAGCTGCACCGCATTGTCACGGTCAAGGACCGCCATCGCCCCGCCCTGGCCTAAATCGAAGCCCTGCACTTCCATTTTGCGGAACATCTCATTCATGGAGTGGCCGTTAAAAAATCCCACCGCTCCGCCCAGAAAGCGACCATGGGCATCGCGCACCGCTCGGAACATCACGAACCCCACCATGTTTTTATCCGTGCCGTTGCTTCGCCAGTAAAACAGACTTTCGGTGACTTCATCCCGGCGAAAATCGTTAAACAGAGGGCGCTGCCGGAAGCTGGCCTGCGCAAGCGTAGAGGCGTCCAGAGCGCGCTCGAAAGGAAATAGCGCGCGGCTGCTGAGAAAATCACCGTCTTCATCAAAAACAATAATGCCATCCAGCCAGGCGCGCTTCAGTTCCCCTTTCAGGAATGACTGGGCGTTTTCAGGCGTGACCGTATGGTTGAGCAGAAAAGCATTGCTGATATATCGCATCTGATAGCGCATCGCGTTGAGGCTGGTATCAAACTGCTGGGACTGGAGTATCGCCGTATTGCGAAGGATACGTGCAGCGTTATCCTCCACATAGCCGCGCTGGTAGAGCAGATGTCCAATCAGCAGACCCGCCTGAACCAAAATCACCAGTACCAATAACGCTCTCTTTTTTGCCAGACTCACCTGCACGAACCAGGTACTTACTTTTTCACCCAACGCCAACCTCAACCACTGAACAGTAAATAACCAACGCGGTGGATAGTCACGTGTTCAGTCCGGATTGTCAATATGAAGGAAAATCGTAATATATTGAAAAATATAAACTAATTTGTTTTATTTAACGGTATGACACCCGCAATCCTCCCCACCATCGCCCGAATCTCCTCCCGGGATAGCGGCGTCCGGTCAGTCACGTAGTGCAGCGTCATCCCTTCGATAAACGCATCCAGCGCGCGGGTGGTAACCGGGTCGAACCACTGCTCCAGCGTGGTCTGGCTCATCTTCATCCAGTCCTGCATCACCGTTTTGAGCGCCGCGCTGCGGTGCATAAAAGCGTAAAGCTGATACATCAGCGCCATGTTGTGCGGCGTGGTCACCTGCGAGCTGTGGATCAGGGTAGTGATGGATTCGCACGCCATTTCCGGCCCGGTGACGCCCGCAAAGAAATCCCGGTACTGCTGCGACATCTGGCGGGTAAACCACGTGAAGGCCTCCTCCAGCAGCGGCTCCATACCATCGAAATAGTAGGTCATCGACCCCAGCGGCACGCCCGCGCAGGTGGCGATTTTACGGTGTGTGACGGCGTGAATACCGTGTTCAGCAATGGTGTCGAGCGTCGCCTGCAGGATTTTCTCCCGGCGATGCGGATCGTTGGGTGGT
>Ga0153918_1000437_pt1 | contig 20460 bp, 15 predicted proteins | sample TSFL002MetaG_FD_104687 | JGI IMG/M metagenome (GOLD analysis project Ga0153918, IMG submission 104687) | Attine ant fungus gardens microbial communities from Florida, USA - TSFL002 MetaG | ecosystem: Host-associated > Fungi > Mycelium > Unclassified | place: USA: Florida, Paynes Creek Historic... | reverse complement strand
CGACGATGTTGTTCTGCGACAGGCGGATGTTGTCCGTGGGGATGTCGCGGGTCTGGCAGTAGAGCTTGACGAAGTAGGCCGCGCACAGCGCCGAGGACGCCAGGAAATAGTCGAACGGTCCCGGTGCCGAACCGTCGCCCTTGTAGCGGATCGGCTGGTCGGCGATCACCGTGAAGTCGTCGAACTTGGCTTCAAGACGAAGGTTGTCGAGAAAATTGACCTTGATTTCCATGCGGGGATTACCGTGATTTAAGCGTGCAAAACGAAATTGGCCGGCATTATCCGGGTTTTCGCCGCGGAAGTCCTGTTTGTCTGTGCTGCCCCGTGGCCAGGGCTGGCTTGCGTATTCCGCCGGATTGCTTGCCTGATCCTCTTGACCTGCGCCTGCCAAGGGCCCCGTGCGGGTACCCCTGTGCTAGCGTTTCTGGATTGGGGAACAACGGACGCCCCAGCAGACAATAAACGCCATCAACCGATGATCAGCAGGTAAGCCATGGAACTTCATATCAACCAGAAGACCTATCAGGTCGACGCCGATGCCGACACGCCCCTGCTGTGGGTGCTACGTGACGACCTGGGCATGACCGGCACCAAGTATGGCTGTGGCCTGGCCCAGTGTGGCGCCTGCTCGGTGCTGGTGGATGGCAATGTCGTACGCGCCTGCGTCACTCCGGTGGCCGGCGTGGTCGGGCGGGAGGTCACCACCATCGAAGCGGTCGAGGCCGACGCAGTGGGCAAGCGCGTGGTGGCGGCCTGGGTCGAACACCAGGTGGCCCAGTGCGGCTACTGCCAGTCCGGCCAGGTGATGGCGGCCACGGCGCTGCTCAAGCACACCCCCAAGCCCAGCGACGAACAGATCAGCGCGGCGATGGTCAACCTGTGCCGCTGCGGCACCTACAACGCCATCCATGCCGCCGTGCATGCGCTGGCCCAAGGGGAGCAGGCCTGATGAACACGCCCGTCGATACCCCCGCAGAACTGCTCAGGCTGCAACTGGGCGAAACCGTCAACCTGTCGCGCCGGCGCTTTTTGGCCAGCACCGCGGTCGGTGCCCTGGTGCTGGGTTTCGGCCTGCCACTGGGCGCGCCCCGCGTGCAGGCAGCAGCGGCCGCCACCCCTGAGCGCGGCACGCAGGTGCCGGCATTCCTGGAGATCCGCCCGGACGGCACGGTGCGCCTGCTCAGCCCGTTCATGGAAGGTGGCCAAGGCCCGTTCACGGCCATGGCCCAGATCGTCGGTGAAGAACTGGACGTCGACCCGGCCAGCTTCCTGGTGGAAAGCGCGCCGCCCGGTGAAGCCTACGTGGTGATGGAGAACGGCATGCGCATCACCGGTGGCAGCATGTCGGTGCGCATGAGCTACCCGACCATGCGCCGCCTCGGCGGCCTGGCCCGTGCCATGTTGCTGCAGGCAGCGGCCGAACAATGGGGGGTACCGGTCGGCGAGCTGTCCACCGAGCCTGGCAAGGTCATTCACGCCGCCTCGGGCCGTTCGCTGGCCTATGGCGAGCTGGCCAGCCGTGCCATGGACCTGCCAGTACCGGACCCTGCCAGCATCAAGCTGCGCGACCCCAGCCAGTTCCGCTGGATCGGCAAGCCGGTGCGGCGCCTGGACGCCTATGACAAATCCACCGGCAGGGCCCAATACTGCATCGACCTCAAGGTCGACGGCATGCTCCACGCCGCCGTGCAGCACGCGCCCCGCCTGGGCATGACCGTGGGCAGCCTGCGCAACGAGGAGCAGGTCAAGGGCATGAAAGGCGTGCACTCGGTGCATCAGTTGCCGGGCGCGGTGGCCGTGGTAGCCGAACGCTGGTGGCACGCCAAGCGCGCAGTGGAAGCGATCCAGGTGGACTGGAAAGAACCGGGCGCCGACAGCAAGGTCCGGCCGATGCCGGCAGACTTCTCCAGTGACGGCTGGCGCGAGCACCTGGCCAGCGTTGAAGGGCCGGCCCGCGACGAAGAAAACCAGGGCGACATCGTCGGTGCCCTGGCCAATGCCAAGACCAAGGTCGAGGCCAGCTACCACAACCAGTACCTCAACCATGCCCAGCTGGAGCCGCCGTCTGCCCTCGCCCGCTTCAACCCGGACGGTACCCTGGAGGTCTGGCTGCCCAACCAGGCGCCAGACATGTTCCGCGACGACATCGCCAGGCGCACCGGCCTGGATGCCGCGCAAATCACCCTGCACTCGCCGCTGCTCGGCGGCTTCTTCGGCCGCCATTTCCTGTATGACTCGGCCAATCCGTATCCCCAGGCCATCGCGTTGGCCAAGGCCGTCGGCCGCCCGGTCAAGCTGATCTGGAGCCGCGAAGAGGAGTTTCTGCGTGACGTGCTGCGCCCCGTCGCCGTGGTCAAGTTCCGCGCAGGGCTCGATGCCGACGGCCTGCCGGTGGCCATCGAAGCGGTAAGCGCCACCGAAGGCCCGACCGAAGCCCTGGCCGGCAAGCAAGGCGACAAGATCGACCCGACGGCGCTCGAAGGGCTGTCGGGCAAGTCCTACGCCATTGCCAACAAACGCATCGCCCAGATCTATGTCAAGGGCCCGGCCATGCTTGGCTACTGGCGCTCGGTAGGCAATTCGCTGAACGACTTCTTCTATGAGTCGTTCCTTGACGAGCTGGCCGACAAGGGTGGCAAGGACCCCTACGAGCTGCGCCTGCACCTGCTGCGTGACAATCAGCGCCTGACCAACCTGCTGCATGCGGTGGCCGAGTTGTCTGGCGGCTGGAAGCGTGGGCCGTTCACCGCAGAAGACGGTAGCAAGCGCGCCCGGGGCATTGCCATGGCCTCGCCGTTCGGCTCCGAGGCCGCGGCAATCGCCGAAGTGTCGATCGACAACGGCCAGGTCAAGGTGCACGACATCTGGCAGGCGATCGACCCTGGCAGTATCGTCAATCCGGCGATCATCGAGCATCAGGTCAACGGTGCGGTAGCCCTGGGCCTGTCGCAGACGTTGGTGGAAGAAGCGGTGTTCATCGACGGCAAGCCGCGCGCACGCAACTATGACCTGTATCCGATCCTGCCGCCCTCGCGCATGGCCCGGGTGCATGTGCGCATTGTCGAGAGCGGGGCGAAGATGGGCGGTATCGGCGAGCCGCCGTTGCCCGCGGTAGCGCCTGCCGTGGCCAATGCCGTGGCGCAGCTCACCGGCCAGCGCGTGCGTAGCCTGCCGCTTAGCCGCCACACCTTCAGCTGACCGGACAAGGACTGCCCCATGACCCACAGCCGTTTTGCCCGCACTGCGGGCTGGCTGGCCGTGCCGTGCCTGGTCGCGGCCGGCCTGCTGGCCTGGTACGTGACCCGCGAACCCGCCTCGCCATTCGCTGCCGAACAGCCCTCCAGCTTCGACCCCGCAGTGGTCAGCCGGGGCGAATATGTCGCCCGTCTCAGCGACTGCGTAGCCTGCCACAGCCTGCCCGACGGCAAGCCGTTTGCGGGCGGTCTGCAGATGGCCACGCCGCTGGGAGCGATCCACGCCACCAACGTCACACCCGACCGCGAGACCGGCATCGGCAACTACAGCCTGGCCGACTTCGACCGCGCCCTACGCCATGGCGTCGCGCCGGGTGGCCGGCGTTTGTACCCGGCCATGCCCTACCCTTCGTATGCCAAGCTCAGCGACGACGATGTAAAGGCGCTGTATGCCTTCTTCATGAAGGGTGTGCAGCCGGTGCAACAGGCGAACCTCCCCAGCGACATCCCCTGGCCGTTGAACCTGCGCTGGCCCATCGCCTTGTGGAACGGCGTGTTCGCCGCCGACACGCCTTACGCGGCCAAGACCGGGCAAGACGCGCTGTGGAACCGCGGCGCCTATATCGTCCAGGGGCCTGGCCACTGCGGCAGCTGCCATACGCCACGGGGCCTGGCCTTCAACGAGAAGGCACTCGATGAAGCGGGTACGCCATTCCTCGCCGGTGCCCTGCTCGATGGCTGGTACGCGCCCAGCCTGCGCAATGACCACAACACCGGGCTTGGCCGCTGGAGCGAGGCCGAGATCGTCCGGTTCCTCAAGACCGGGCGCAACCAGCACGCCGTGGTGTATGGGTCGATGACCGAGGCCTTCAACAACTCCACACAGTTCATGAGCGATGACGACCTGAGCGCCATTGCCCGCTACCTCAAGTCGCTGCCCGGAGATCCACAGCGTGACGGTGCGCCCTGGCAGTACCAGCCGCTTTCCGCGGCCACGCGCCTGGACAGCCCTGGCGCTCATATCTACGTCACCCGCTGCGCCAGTTGCCACGGCCTGGACGGCAAGGGCCAGGCCGAATGGATGCCACCGCTGGCCGGTGCCACCTCGGCGTTGGCCAGGGAAGACGCCTCGGCGATCAACATTACCCTCAATGGTTCGCAACGCGTCGTCGCCGCCGGTCTGCCGGATGCCTACCGCATGCCGGCCTTCCGCGAACTACTGTCGGACCAGGAAATCGCTGATGTGCTGAGTTTCGTGCGCAGCACCTGGGGTAACTCGGGCGGCGTGGTAAATGTGCAAGCGGTCGGCAAGCTGCGCGGGCACACTGACCCGGCCAGCAGCAGCCCGATCATCTTGCACATGCGATAGAGGATGTTGCCTGAACCGGCCTCTTCGCGGCTAAAGCCGCTCCCACAGGTAATGCGCAGCCCTTGAGCATTGTGATGGCCCTGTGGGCTTTAGCCGCGAAGAGGCAGGTACAGGTATTTACTTTTCAAGAGGTCCCCATGGAAAGCATTGATCTTCTGGTCTTGCGCACCGCCCGTGACTGGCTCCTGGCCGGGCACCGGGTACTACTGGCCACCGTCGCCCGCACCTGGGGTTCATCGCCGCGCCCCGTGGGTTCGATGATGGCACTGCGCGGCGACGGCCGGGTGGTCGGCAGCGTCTCCGGCGGCTGCATCGAGGACGACCTCATCCACCGCTACACCACAGCCTATCAGGGCGGCGGCATGCCGCACGGCCTGCCGCAAGTGGTGCAATATGGCGTCAGCGCCGATGAAGCGCAGCGCTTCGGCCTGCCCTGCGGCGGCACCCTCGAGCTGATCCTCGAATTCGAACCGGCGCTGGCAAGCCTGGAGCAACTGCTGCCCTTGCTGGACAGCGGCAACCTGGTACGCCGCGAACTGGACCTGGACAACGGTCAGGTTCACCTGACCACCACCGGCGCACCGGAGCAGTTCGGTTTCGATGGCCGGCACATGCTCAATACCTTGGGCCCGGGTTATCGCATGCTGCTGATCGGTGCCGGGGTGCTGGCCGAGTACCTGGCGACCATGGCCCTGTTCAATGGCTTCAAGGTGGCAGTCTGCGACCCGCGCCCCGAATACATGGATGGCTGGAACGTGGCGGGCGTGGAGAAGATCGTCGGCATGCCGGATGACGTGGTGCGCGCGTTCGCCCCGGACCTGCGCAGCTGCATCGTCGGCCTCAGCCACGACCCCAAGCTGGACGACCTGGCCCTGCTCGAAGCCTTGCACAGCCCGGCGTTCTACATCGGCGTGATCGGTTCGCGGCGCAATAACCAGTCGCGCCGGGAACGCCTGATCGAGCACTTCGGGGTAAGCGAGGCCTCGTTCCAACGCTTGCACGGACCGATCGGTATCTATATCGGCAGCAAGACGCCGGCAGAGATTGCCGTCAGTGTCATGGCCGAGATCCTGGCGACCAAGAACGGCGTCGCCTTGCCGGGTGAGGTCACCGTGAGCGAGGCCAAGCGGGCGCTGGAGGTTGATGGGTAAGCTGGGTGGGGTTCGCTTTGAGGTTTTTGGCGCCTGTGAGATCGAGCGCCGCCCGCGCGGCGCATCGCGGATAAATCCGCTCCTACAAGGCGTGCGCCGAGGCAGGCGCCCATGGCGTGACAGGTTCGGCACGTTGCACAACTGTAGGAGCGGATTTATCCGCGATGCGCCGCACGGGCGGCGCTCGGTCCCACAGGCGCTAAGGCTGTCCCACTGCCTGCTGCTGCCTCCATAATTCCAGGTTCTTTTCAACCAGTTGCTCCGGCACCGGCCCGGCAACCAGCGCTTTCATCGCCTGCGCCAACCGCTCGCGCAGCTCGGGCCGATTGCACTCCGATTGATGTGACAGCGCCAGGTACAGCCCCTCGCTGGACACCGGCGGCTCAAGCAGCTTCAACTGCGTATCCCAACCCTGCGTGCGCGCCAGGGCCATGCCGGGGTACTGCTCGTAGATCAGGTAATCATTGCGCTTGAGCAACAGTTTTTCGAACGCCTGCCTGGCGCTGGGCACCGCTTCGAGCTGGAGGTTGGTCCTGGCGTAATCGTCGAACTGCTGGCCATGACTGTTACCGACCAGCGTCCCGCCGTTGCGGCCCTTGAGGTCGGCCCAGCCCTGGTAGGTAAATGCACCATCCCGTCGGACCCAGACCACACTGCGGGTACGCAGGAACGGCGGGCTGATGAAGTCCATCCGCTGCTGGCGCTCCCCGGTCATGAAGTACCCCGCCATCAGGTCGATACGCCCGGTACGCACTTCTTCCTGTGCCCTTGACCAAGGCCCGCCATAGACCACCTTCACCTCCAGCCCCAGTGCCTTGCCGACGTCCTTGAGCAAGTCGGCATTGGCCCCGATCAGTTGTTCCGGGTTGCCCGGGTCACGCCAGAGATACGGTGGGTATTCCGGATTGCCCGTCGCCGTCAGCTGGCCGCACGACGGCTCTGCCACCGCGAGGTCGGGCAGCAGGAGCATCAACAGCGGCAACAGCGGCAACAGCCAGGACTGGCAACGACAACGCTCGACCATCGACACCCTCCTTGGCTGATCACTCGGCAGGCTGGTACACGCAGACCCGCCCGCGCTCACGCTTGGCCTCGTACATCGCCTGATCGGCTGCCTTGATCAGGGCATCCACTTCGCTGGCATGGGCCGGCGCGAAGGCAACGCCGATGCTTGGCGTGACGAAATCGATGCTCAAGCCCCTGACGCTGACCGGCTCGCCCAACACCTTGAGCAAGCGCTGGGCCAGTGCACTGGCCGCCTGGAACTCGGGTGCCGGAACAATCACGGTGAACTCGTCTCCGCCCAAACGATAGGCCTTGTTCGGTTGACGCAGCGCATTGCGAAGGCGCTCGGCCATGCACGCCAGCAAGGCATCGCCGACGTCGTGGCCAAAGCGGTCATTGACCTGCTTGAAGCGGTCCAGATCGAGAAAGATCAGCGCCAGCGGCATGCTGGCGCTGTGCAGGTACCGGGCAAGGTCCTCATGAAATGCCTTGCGATTGCCCAACCCGGTCAGGGCATCCTGATAGGCCAGGTCAAACAGTTGCTGTTGATGCAGCACATGCTCGCTGACGTCATGCAGGATGCCGCGGTAGCCGATCAGCCGCCCCCCGGCGTTGTGGCGCCTGGAGATCTGCGTCTCGAAGTGACCGATACTGCCATCGGCCCGCCGCAGGCGCGCCGAAAGTGGCGCGCCGGGCTCGGTTTCGGCGATCACCGGTTCTGTCGTCGTGGTGGGCGCTGGTTGTTCCTGCAGCGATGCAAAGGTGCGTCCCAGCACCTGCGCCGCCGAATACCCCAGCAGCCTGCAGAAAGCCGGGTTGACCGACTCGATCCTGGCCTGATCGTCAAGTTCGAAGTAGCCGTCTTCCATGGCATCGAGGATCGCCCGGTCGCGGGTTTCGCTCTGCTCCAGACGGTCCAGCGCACGGTTAGCCTCGCGCGCCAGTTGGCCCAGCTCATCACGTCCGTCATCGGTCAGGCGCCGCCCTGCCGCAGCCGGGCCAATGGCCAGAAGCTCGTGATGCAAGCGGGCAATGCGCCGCAGCAAGGTGACGTCCAGGGCAAGGTAGATCAGCAGCCAGGCCAGGCCGATGAGCCCGCCGGTCACGCCAAGGAATACAGCGAGCTGCTGTTCGCCTTCCAGGTACAGATGGCGCTCGCGGGTCAGTTGCAGGCGCAACTGAGGCTCGCCCAGGCTGTCCTGGAACAGCAGGTCGATACTTTGATGGCGGGCATCGACCACCCGACGGTTGCCGATGCTCATCAGTTCAGCCTGCAGCACCGGCCGCTCCTGCCCGCTGGTCGATGGCAACCAGGTGAGCTCACCGCCCAGCTGTTGTTGCAGCATGGCAATGCGCTTGCTGTCCAGGAAGGTGCCCGCCAGCAGCACACCGCTGGCCCTGTCGCCGCTGCGCGCGGTATCCACGGCGACCAGAATCAGCGGCACCCTGAGCACGGCCAGCAGTTGCGCAGGCGGCGCCACATCCTGAGGTTGCAGCAGGCGCGCCAATTGCTGGGCAACGCCGTCATGCAGCGCCTTCAGGTTCAATGCCGGCGCGCCGGCCGGGCGCTCAAGCGCTGCCAGGTCCAGCGGACGCCAGCTCACCCGCTGCTCACCATTGGCAAAGTACAAGATGAAGTCGAAGCCACTGCGGCCCAGCGTGGCGGCATCGAGCGGAAAAGCCGACGGCACCGTACCCGGCATCGCCTGGGCCCATTGCCGCAGGCGGTTGGCGTCGCGCTCGAAGCTGTTGCCCAGCAAGGCACGCAGGCGCTCGGCCTCGGCCACCAGCAGCCGCTCGTCCTGCTTGTCCAGCCGTGCCAGCAGCATGCCCTGGGCTGCGAAGTAGACAAGCGACAACACCAGCAGCAACGGCGGTACGAACAGCCAGAGCAATCTCGTGCGTAACTTCATGCGGGCTCCCCGTACCCGTATTCACCTGCATCAGGTGGTTGGGCAGGGCCTGCCTGGCGCCGCCGTTGCGCGCACCGCTTCGGCCAGCTTGCGCAGGTTGGCCTGGTGGGCGTTGACCAGGTTGTTGATGCTGTTGTCGGCGGCGGTCTGTACCGACGTCCGGCAGGTGATTGCGGGCTCGCCTGGCCGTTTCAGGCGCCACAAGGTATCGAGCGAGGCGTATTGGCCGGGCACGCTGTCGAAGCGCTGCACCTCGACCCTCAACACAGTGCCGGGGCCAGACACCGGGCCGCCCAGCATGTCCTGCAGGGCACTGCGAAACTCATCCACCAGGTTGGCGCCCCACCACTCCGTTTCCAGGATGGCCAGGCCGCTGCTGCCCTGGCGCACCACCAGTTGCGGACGGTCCACTTGCGGCGGCAGGCTGACCCGGCTCACCAGCACATGCTGGCTACCCCCTTGCACCGGCTGGGCCGGGACCAGGGTGTGGTAGTTGTTCGGGGTACTGCTGCAGCCGCTCAGCCAGATCAGCAGGCTGGCCCCACACAGGTTGCGCACTCGATGCATCAGCTGACACTCCTTTGGCCTTCCACGTTCAAGGTCTCAAGCCTTGCGCCCCGGCCGCCTTCGGCCGGCCTTGAATCAGCGACTCGGGGTGGCGCCCCAGGTAGTCGGTCAGGTCGCGCAGCGAACGCGACATGCGTTCCAGCTCGTCCAGTGTTTCACCCAGCCGTTCACGCTCCGGTGAGTTGTCGGCAATGGTGGCGTTGGCCGTCTTCAAGGTTTGCTGCATATCGTCGAGGGTGGCTTTAACCCCAGGCAGCGTCTGGCTGTTGAATGTCTTGAGGTTGGCGCGCAGGTCACGCAGGGTGCCATCGAGGTTGCTGGCAATGCTCTCCAGCGGCAACTTGCCGATGCGCTCGACGAAATGCTGCAACTGCTCCTGCAGCATCTCCAGGCTGCCGGGCATCGTCGGGATGACGATAGGGTTGGCCTCCCGGTCGAACGCGACCTTGGGCGCGTTCGGGTAGAAGTCCAGGGAGACGAACATCTGCCCGGTGATCAGGTTGCCGCTGCGCGCCTGCGCCCGCAGGCCATGCTCGACGAAGGTACCAATCAACTGCCGGGCACCATTGAGGTCACCCTCGGTGTGCTTGAACACTGCCAGCATCTTCTGATGCACAGGGCCCAGGCGTTGCGGGTAGACCACTGCATCCACCACCACCGGGAATATCTGCTTCACCGGGTCGTAATCCAGCTTGATCGCCGTGACCCGGCCAAACTCGACGCCCTTGAACTCCACCGGGGCCCCCACCGACAGACCGCGCATGGACTGGTCGAAGCGCAGTTGCAGGTACTGACCCTTGCCGAAAGGCGGTGCCAGGGCAGCGTCGCGGTCGGCGAACAGTTGGAAGCGCGCCTGGTCTGCGGCCGGCTGAGCATCGGCGCTGAAGTCCGGTGAACCAAATGCCAGCCCGCCGACCAGAATGGACGACAGCGACTCGGTATCGACCTTCAGGCCATTGGCGCCGATCTGCATGTCGACGCCACTGGCATTCCAGAACCGGGTATCGCCCGTGACGAAGTTGTCGTAGGGCGACTGTACGAATATGCCGATATCCACGCCCTTGCCATCATCCTGCAACGCATAGGACACCACCTCACCCACCGGGATCTTGCGGTAATAGATGGAGGCGCCGATATCCAGCGAACCGAGGTCATCGGCGCTGAGCAGAAAACGCTTGCCCTTCTCGCCATAGGTGATCGCCGGCGGCAGTTCCAGGCCCGTAAAGTTCTTTTCAGCGCTTTTCGATTCACCGGCATCGGCGCCGATGAAGCTGCCAGAGAGCAAGGTATCGACCCCCGATACCCCGCCCGCACCGATCCGCGGGCGGACTACCCAGAAGCGCGCGCCCTGGGTGGCGAACGAGCGCGCGTCGTTGGACAGCTGCACCTTGACGATGACGCTGTTGTGGTCCTCGGCAAGGTCCACGGTGGTCACTTCGCCAATCACCACGCTGCGGTACTTGACCTGCGTCTTGTGCGCCACCAGCCCTTCACCGGAACGAAAGGAAATCGAGATCACCGGCCCCTGCTGCATCCAGTTGCGTACCACCAGCGATGCCCCGACCAGGATCGCCAAAATCGGCACGATCCACACCAGTGAAACATTCCAGCGCCGGGTGCGTACTTCTGCCTGCCCGGCGCCATTTCGCGCGTCACTCGCTTGCGCCATCGGTGCGGCCTCCCTCATTGCCAGGGTGATCCCAGATCAAGCGTGGGTCGAAGCTCATTGCCGAAAACATGGTCAGCACCACGACCATGCCGAAAAACAGGATGCCCGGGCGCGGCTCGATGGTGCCCAGCCCGCGCAGCTGCACCAACGCGGCCACCAGTGCGACCACGATGACATCGAGCATCGACCAGTAACCGATCAACTCGACGCCGCGATACAGTTGCGAGCGCTGCCGGCGGGCCCAGCTTGAACGGCGCTGGGCGGTATACAGCAGCAGGCCGAGGGAAAAGAACTTGATGGCCGGTACTCCCATGCTAGCGATGAAGATGATCAGGGCGATGTCCCAGGCACCGTGTTCCCAGAACTCCACCACGCCGCCACCAATGGTGCTGTCGCTGCCACTGCCCAGCATTTCGGTATGCATCACCGGCAGCAGGTTGGCCGGCACGTAGAACACCAGCGCGGCCACCAGGAAGGCCCAGCCACGGGCGATGGCATTGGTCTTGCGCCGGTGCAGGGGCGCGCCGCAGCGCGCGCAGGTGTGCACATGACTGCCCTGCTCGCAGGCATACCCGCAGCCATGGCACAGGCACAGGCCCAGTTCGTCTGCCAGCGCGGGCGAACTCATAGCTGGTCCCACAGGTCGCGGATATCGCGCCCGGCAATGTAGATGATCAGCATGCTCAGCGCTGCCAATGCGATCAGGCCGATGCCCGGGATCACTTCGAGCAGGCCGGCCAGCTTGATCACCGCCACCAGTGCGCCGAGCAGGCCGACTTCCAGCATGCTCCAGGGTCGCAGCCCTTCGAGGCAGCGCATGCACATGGCAAAGCCAGGCGCCCGCTGCCCGGCCAGGGCGAAGCTCAGCACCCAGCAAAGCAAGGCAATCTGCAGCACTGGCGCGAAGATGATGGCCAAGGCCATGACCAGGGCAATGAAGGTGATGCTGCCGCTGCTGAGGATCAGCACCGAATCCCAGAGCGTCGCAGAGTTGGTCAGGCCCTGCATGCCAATGGTCATGACCGGATAGGCATTGGCGAATATCAGCAGAATCGCGCCGGTGACACTGAGCGCCAGACGCTGCTGGATGGTCAAACCTGCATGGCGATACAGTACGCCGCCACAACGCACGCACAGTGCACGTTGATGTTTGTGCACCGGCATACGTTCATACACCGCGTCGCAGTATTCACAGATGATCAGTGTCTGGCTCTGGCTCATGGTCTTCCCCAAAGGCCCGCGTCACTCCATGCCGTCACTCAAAGCCACTACTCAATGCGCGTGATACATGAAGATTTGACCGCAGCGCCTCTCCAGTAAAGTCGATAAACGGCGGATGCGCTCGTCTTCACCGGAAGGGAAAAGCCTGTTTCAAAAGTTCGGCCCTGGCGGCTTACCTGGTTGACCCTGAAGCGTTTTTTGCGCGGTTCTGCCGGCGATCGCGACAGCGCTTGAAAAACAGGAAGTTAGCCAATTGCATAAGGCATTAGCGAGAAAGCGATAGCCTTTTAGCGATGTATGCGCAGGTTGCCGCTATCCATTGCGAAGAGCGGCAAGCTCACTAAAGCGGTGGTTACCTGCACATGCGCTTGATCGCGCGCTCCGCCGCGGCCTGGAACACCCGACGCAGTGCTTCCAGTTGCTCTTGGGTAAGTGCCTTGGCGCAGGTCAGCCCCTGCAGAAAACCGATGCCCCAGCCTTTGGTTTCAGCCAGTTCCTGACGGTTCTCGGCGTCAGCGATATCACCCAGGTGCAGGGCGGCGGGATGTTCATAGCGGTCTTCGAGTGCCAGTTTGCGCAGCTCCTCCAGAGCCACCTTGAACTCGGCAGCGGCAACATCGTCCAGGCCCAGGTGCTCGTACTGCAGCAGGCTCAGACGGTCGGTGGCGGTCATCTTCGAATCTCCGTTTCACGGTAAAAGGAGCAGGGGCAAGGGAATCACCAGCCAGCCGCGACGCATCCGGGCGCCTGCGAAGCTGGTGTCAACCAACGTGTTGTACCACAACTGAGGGCGCTCTCCCTAGTGGCGTGCGCCATCCGGGCGCAGTGCAGCGACACCTTCTGTCGGCTGCCTTGGGCAATCATTAAATTTAAATTGAATTTAGATTCAGCCTGAATCAGGCTGACTCCACTCCACCGATCCAGGAGCCCGCCCATGGCCATTACTCAACGTGAACCGCGCAAGGACGGCGAAGCGACTCGCACGCGCATCCTCCAGGCCGCCGGCGAGCTGTTCGCCGCTGTGGGTTATGCCGAGGCCAGCAACAAAGCCGTCGCCGCCAAGGCCGAGGTCGACCTGGCCTCGATCAACTACCACTTCGGTAGCCGCAGCGGCTTGTACCTGGCCGTGCTCGATGAAGCGCGGCGGCGCTTTATGGACATCAGCGACCTGCAGCGGATCACCGTCGGCGAGCAACCGGCAGCGCAGAAGCTGCGGGCACTGGTCGAACTGGTCGTACGCAAGGCCACGCAGCGCCGCGACATCTGGCACCTGCGGGTGCTGGCGGCGGAAATCCTCGCCCCCAGCCCGCACGGCCAGGCGCACCTGCAGGCTGAGGCACCGCTGAAGCTGTCGCTGCTCAAGGGCCTGTTCAGCGAGATCACAGGCATCCCCCCGAGCGACCCGGCACTGACCCGCTGCATCCTCTGTGTCACCGCGCCTTGGGCGATGCTGTTGATTGGCCCGCGCGGGTCCACCGGGACCCTGCACGAAATACTCGGCATGCCAGCCGCAGACGTGTCTGCCCAGCTGTTCAGCTTCGCCCTGGCCGGCCTGCAGGAAGCCGGCCGCCAGCATGCCCAGGGCAAAGGCTGCTGACGCCCATGGACACTCAATCGCCCCCACTGGCTCAAGGCAACCGCATGCAACCGACATCTGCTGACGCGCCCTCCTCCGTACAGGCCGAACCCGGCACTCAAGCCTCCATCCCGCTGCTGCTCGGCGCCCTGATGCTGGTGATGTTCCTCGCGGCACTGGACCAGACCATTGTCTCCACCGCGCTGCCCACCATCGTCAGCGACCTCGGTGGGCTACGCTGGCTGTCCTGGGTGGTCACCGCCTATTTGCTGGCCTCCACCGTCGTCGTGCCGCTGTATGGCAAGTTCGGCGACCTCTACGGGCGCAAGCGCGTCCTGCAGATTGCGATTGCCTTGTTCCTGTTCGGCTCGGCGCTGTGCGGGCTGGCCCAGGACATGACCCAGCTGATCCTGTTCCGCACGCTGCAGGGCTTGGGCGGCGGCGGCCTGATGGTGGTGGCCATGGCGGCCATCGGCGACGTCATTCCGCCCGCCGAACGGGGCCGCTACCAGGGCCTGTTCGGCGGCGTGTTCGGCCTGGCCACCGTGGTGGGCCCGTTGATCGGCGGGTTTCTGGTCGAACACCTGTCATGGCACTGGATCTTCTTCATCAACCTGCCGCTGGGCCTGTTGGCAGTGCTGGTGATCGGCAGCGTGTTTCGTCCCCCTGTGGCACCGGTCAAGCATGTGGTCGACTACATCGGCGCGTTCTTCCTGACCGTTACCCTGGGCGCGCTGGTGCTTATCACCAGCCTGGGCGGCAGTTTGCTGCCCTGGGCTTCGCTGGATGTGCTGTGCCTGGCACTGTTCGCGGTCATCGGCCTGGTCGGTTTCGTGTTCGAACAACGCCGCGCGGCCGAACCGATCATGCCGCTGCACCTGTTCCGCCACCGCACCTTCGTGCTGGCGGGGTTCATCGGGCTGATCGTCGGCGTCTCTCTGTTCGGTTCGGTGACGTTCTTGCCGTTGTACATGCAGGTGGTGAAAGACGCCTCGCCCACCAGCGCCGGCCTGCAGATGCTGCCGTTGATGGGGGGTCTGCTGGTGGTGTCGGCAATTACCGGCCGGCTGATCAGTCGCTGGGGGCGCTACCGGGTGTTCCCGATCATCGGCACGCTGCTGCAGGTGATTGCCCTCGGGCTGCTCAGCCGCCTGGAACTGGACACGCCGATGTGGCGGATGAACCTGTACATGGGGCTGCTGGGCGCAGGCCTGGGCATGGTGATGCAGGTGCTGATCCTGGCGGTGCAGAACAGTGTTGAGCGGCGGCACATGGGTGTGGCGACTTCGGGGGCGACGCTGTTCCGGTCGATTGGCGGTTCGGTGGGGGTTTCAGTGTTCGGCGCGTTGTTTTCCCATGCGCTGCTCGACAGCCTGCCGAGTGATTTCGCGGCCGCCAGTGGCGTTGCCGCGAGCCTTTCGCCAACGGCGGTGCACGCCTTGGCGGCACCGCAGCAGCACGCCTATCTCGAGGCGTTCTGCGCAGCCATGCATGGGGTTTTTCTGCTGGCGGCGATCGTTACCTGCGTGGCCTTTGCCTTGTCGTGGCTGTTGCGCGAGGTGCCACTGCGTACCGCCCATTGAGTCATACAACGCTTCTGCAAGCCGAGAATATCCCGCCGCGCAGCACCCGAGCAGTGTGACCACAGCACGCCATCAAGCATCAGCCAGTCGCTCAACCGGGGCCGCCGCCGGCCCTGGGTGATGACGCGTGACTCTACATAATCTCAACGCTGGAGGCGCGACGATTGGGTTTCTCGGAACTTCGTACAGAGCCTAATAAAGCGCTGCTTTTCTGAATAGCATGTGTGTTGGGGTGAGTACAGCGTCAACGGCAGTACTTTCTCCTGTAATGGGGTCGGTTTCCCCTTCAGAAGTATGTAAGCGGACACTAAGGATGCGGTACGAATCCCGCAGGCTCAGTAACTCTCTCTCCGCAACCAAACTACCGCCCTCTTCGCCGCCAGGTGATATATTTCCTCCAACCATGATATATCCAATATCCACTGAACCCGCCTTTCTCATAGCATCATCAAGGCGGCTCATGACGACAGCAGGCCCCTCGACACCTGTAAAGTGCGTTAGCCCAAGAACCACCTGATTATCTGGAGTATATCCTAGTCCTCCAATCGCAATGCACGGCCCTAACCCGGTCGTCCCGAGATACACCCGTGCCTGAGAGTAATTGATAACCTGCATTTCATCCATATCAACGTCAATGACGTTATTCAGAGTCAGAACCTGCGACTCCGGCACGTTAACAATATAATTGTCATTAAATAAATCATTATACTTAAGCTCCAAGTCCAGATAAGGCTGCCTGTCAGCATCGGTAACAGGGCCATCTTCTTCATAGACAGTATTCACAGAAGAAGGGCTGTCCGACAAAGAAGCAAGCAAGTCATCAGGAGCACCTATGTCGGAAGCATCAATCCCCAACATTGCAGCTGCAAGTTCAATTTGAAAATACGTATACTCCTCCCTATCTGTCATCCTTCCATCGTGATCAGTATGACTTACAGGATTATTCCTGCACATTTTGAACAGGTTCAGCCCGTCGATGGTCCCCGCAGGATCTGCGCTGAGCCAGCGACCCGCCCACGGCTGGTAGTACCGGTAACCGTAGTAGTACAGCCCTGTCGCGTCACGCTCCTTGCCTGAGTAACGGATGACTTTGTAGTCTGTTTCCACCGCGCTGCGAGCCGTCCATACAGCTGTCCCGCCGTACGGGTAGTATTCTTCCGTGCTGATGACCTTCCCGTCGCCGTCCAGCTCCAGCCCGCTGCTACCCGTCAGGCTGTCGTAACTGTACCTTATCTGGTCGTTGCCGGTTTCTGCCGGCCTGCCGCTCTCCCAGTGCAGCACCCGCACCTGCGCCTGTCCCGCCTCGCCCACCGTAATCACCTGAAGGCTTTCCGTTTCCGTACTCCCGCTTTTCGTGCTGCGCAGCTCCAGCCCCTGCAAGTACAGCACCCGCTGCGTCTGCGCGCTGCTCCCGGTTTTCTGGAAACTGATCTTTAGTACGCGCTGGCTGCCGCCGTCATACCGGTAGCTCTCCCTGTCATCCTTGTCTCCGTCACGCACCACCGGCTTCACCTGCAGCAGCTCGTTACGCGGCGTCCAGACAAGGCTCTGTCCCGCCAGCAGTTGTTTCTGCTGCCCGCCTGCCGTGAAGAGTGCGTCCACCTCGGCCGAGTTTTCCGTCAGCGTGCTCAGCACGCCCCGGTTACTGCGGTCACTGATGGTGATTTTTGTGGTGTAGCTGTTGTTTGTGGCCGGGGCGCTGTGGGTTATCTGTGTCAGGTTGTTGGCATTGTCGTAGTGATATGTGCGTGTGTAGTTTGCGTATGCGGCGCTGACTGTGGGGAGCGGAATGGCGGCGGATGGCAGGCTGCTGCCCTGCTGATCGCCGGTGGCGATCTCGCGTCCAGTGGCACGGACCAGCTGATACAGGCTGTCATAGGCGTACGTGTTCTCCGGCACCACTTTCTGGTTGCGCCAGAAGCGGGTTTCTTCCGCCCCATTGCTGACTTTCAGGGCGTTACCCACCGGGTCGTATTCATAGCGCAGGTCCTGCAGTACCTTCGCTCCAGAGGCGTGTCGGGCGGGGCGTTCCGTTTTAATCCCGGTCAGCCGCTGCGTCTGTGCCTCGTAGGTGAACGCGGTCACCACGCCATTGCCGTGCTCCTCGCGCAGCTTCTGCCCGGCAGCCGAGTACCTCAAGGATTTGACGATAACCCGCCCCGAGCCCCCCTTCAGCGTCAGCCAGCTGCCCGCAAGCAGGCCCGCCACTTCGTACGCCACCCGTTGCATATGACCTTCTGCATCCGTGGTTGTCAGCACTGCCCCGGTGGCGTCCGCCGTGGCCAAGGTGGTATACGCCTCCGTCTCCAGCTGGTTGTTCCAGGCTGACACGTCCTTCCCATGCCAGTCGACCACGGTCTCCAAGTTGTCCGCATCCTTCAGCAGGCGGCGGGTGACGGAGAGCGGTACGCCGGTCAAGGCGATGCTCTCCGTCTGCGTCAGGCCGGCGGTGTCATAATTGCTGACGCATGCCCCAGCATGGTTCAGTAGCTTTTCTGCATCCGAAGGGCCGGCCCAGATGAAGCGCTCCGCGATGCGGGCGGCTTGACCAGTGACCTGTTCAGTCACGCGCACTGGACGGCCGGGCAGTTCGGCATCCTCATACTGCCAGGTACGGGCCATCGCCTGACTTCTATCCTCTGTGCCGTTGTCAGCGGTGCTTATATTGCTGACCGCGATAAACGGCCGTCCGGCGGCGTCGTTCAGGCCGATGGTGGTTCCAGCGTCAACGCTGAGGGTGCGCAGGACGCGGCCGGTCAGGTCGTTGAGGTAGCTGAAGTTCGCCAATCCGGCGTCATGCAGACGCGGGTCGGCGCTTTGCGTCAGAAAGCCGCGACTATTGTAACGGTGGCGGGTGATGCGCTCGTTGGTCACCCCGGGGGTATCCGGATGGCGATGGTAGGCGATGTCGCGTACTGTGAGGCCACAGTTGTCGAGGACCGTGACCGCTGAGGTGTTGCTGTACAGTAAAATGCTCATGGGGTTCTCCTGTTTAGATCAGGACCAGCAGGTCGAGATCGTCATTGATGAGCTTGTTGGCCAACACGGACATAACCGCCTCTGACGACGGCGAACCACCTGCAACAACCCATACTAAACACCAGTCACTACAATCGCAGTATCGTAATAAACACGCGTACCTGGCCTGTACAAATGCAGGTACGCCCCTCGCACTGCTTCAGCTCGAGCTATTCTATGAGACGCAGTTCCCATCCAGTGGAGGTGTGCGATGCGTACGTTCACGTGGAGTTACCTGCTGATGCTGATGTGCGCGGCGTCTGCAGCCCAGGCCCAGTCGGTGGTGCCGCTCAAGGGCCAGAGCAGCCAACAGATGCAGCTGGACATCAACGACTGCAACACCGTGGCGAGCAACGCCGCGAACAGCGCCAGCAGCAGTTCTACTGGTAGCCATGTCGGCGGCAGGGTCAAGGGCGCGGCGGCCGGTGCCGCAGCCGGCGCGGTTGGCGCCCAGGTCCGGGGTAATCAGCATGACGAGGTGTATGACCGGGTCGGCGACAATGCCAAGGAGCAATACCGGCAGAACCGTGCAGGCCAAGGGGCAGCCGCCGGCGCCGCGGTAGGTGCCTCGCGGCAACGCCAGGAGCGCCGTGAGGACCGGCGCAACCAGGGCGAGGCACAAAGCTCGGCGCATGCCAGTGCCTACAGTGGGTGCCTGCAGGGGCGCGGCTATCAGGTCAATCCTTGAAACCTCTGGCGCTGTCTGCATGGCAACAGCCGATCAACAGAAAGTACAGCTGCGTACAGCATTAGCAGCCAGCTAGAAAACCTGTGGGAGCGGGTTCACCCGCGAATGCGGCTTTGAATCTACCGACGCATTCGCGGGTAAACCCGCTCCCACAGGGGTTGTACCGTTTCTCAGAAGAGATGGATGGCCAAATGGCATGTCCCCTGCAATCGAATGAACACACCTTCATTCGACTGGATTCTGCAATGCGCCTCCCTCTCAAGACCCTCGCCGCTGGCCTGGCCGCGCTCCTTCTCAACCCCACCGCCTACGCCGAAGACGCACCCAAGGAAGTACGCCTGGACTACGCCTACTACTCGCCGGTCAGCCTGGTGCTGAAGCACTTCGGCTGGCTGGAGCAAGCCTTGCCCGGTGCCAAGGTCAGCTGGGTGTTCAGCCAGGGCAGCAACCGCTCGCTGGAGTACCTCAACAGCGGCGGTGCCGACTTCGGTTCCTCCGCCAGCCTCTCCGCCGTTTTGGCCCGCGCCAACGGCAGCCCGATCAAGTCGGTGTATGTGTACAGCCGCGCGGAATGGACAGCGCTGGTGGTGGCCAAGGATTCACCGCTGAACAGCGTGAATGACCTCAAGGGCAAGAAGATCGCCGCCACCAAAGGCACCGACCCGTACCTGTTCACCTTGCGCGCCCTGGAACAGGCCGGCCTGCAAAAGGACGATGTCGAACTGTTGCACCTGCAGCACCCGGACGGCCGTACCGCCCTGGAAAAAGCCGATGTCGACGCCTGGGCGGGCCTCGACCCGCACATGGCCGCCAGCGAACTGCAGGCGGGCTCGCGCCTGCTGTACCGCAACAAGGACTTCAACAGCTACGGCGTGATCAGCGTCACCGAGAGCTTCGCCAAACAGCACCCGCAGACCATCGCCACGGTCATCAAGGCGTATGAAAAGGCCCGCCACTGGGCAATCGCACATCCAGCAGAATTCGCGCAGCTGCTGGCTGACGAGTCCAAACTGCCGCTGGACGTCGCCAAGCTCCAGCTGTCGCGCACCGACCTTTCCGCCCCGCAGCTGACCGCCGAGGATGCCAAGGCCTCCAAGGCGGCGGCGCCCATCCTGGTCTCCGAGGAACTGGTCAAGCGCGGTGCCGACGTCAACCAGGTGATTGACCAGTTGATCGACCCGTCCTTCGGCGAGGCCAACATCGAATGACCGCCACCCCCTTGCCCGTGCCTGCACGGCGCCAATGGCCGCGCCGGGCCAAGGGCCTGGCCTTGCCGCTGGCGCTGATCGTTGTGCTGGAAGCCGTGGTACGCCTTGGCTGGATCGCGTCCTACCAGATGCCAGCCCCCAGCGAGGTTGCCCAGACCTTGCTGCAACTGGCGGACGGTGCCTTGTGGAAACACATCGGCGCCAGCCTGAGCCGCGTGCTGGCCGGGTTCGCCATTGGCGCCCTGCTCGGCCTGGTGTTTGCCGCCTGGGTCGGGCTCAGCCGCGAAGCCGAAGCCTG
>Ga0153918_1000436_pt1 | contig 20479 bp, 26 predicted proteins | sample TSFL002MetaG_FD_104687 | JGI IMG/M metagenome (GOLD analysis project Ga0153918, IMG submission 104687) | Attine ant fungus gardens microbial communities from Florida, USA - TSFL002 MetaG | ecosystem: Host-associated > Fungi > Mycelium > Unclassified | place: USA: Florida, Paynes Creek Historic... | reverse complement strand
TGCCCAGAACGCCCCGCCCAGAACGCCCCGCCCCGCCCAGCCCCGCCCCGCCCCGCCCAGCCCGCACGTCACCCCTGGGACGGAGTGCCGAGGTGTGCGACACTGAACCGCAACGGCGGCGCCCGACCGCGCGCGACCGAGGTCGAAGGAGATCCCATGGTCAGCAGCATCCTCCCCGAGGTCGAGATCCCCGCGGTCCCGATCCACGAGTACCTCTTCGGCGACATCGCCGAGCACGACCTCGACCGGGTCGCGCTCGTCGACGGCATGTCCGGCGCCGAGACCACCTACCGCCAGCTCGTCGGGCAGATCGACCTCTTCGCCGGGGCGCTCGCCGCGCGCGGCGTCGGGGTCGGCGACGCGGTGGGGCTGCTCTGCCCGAACGTGCCGGCGTTCGCCACCGTGTTCCACGGGATCCTGCGCTCCGGCGCCACCGCGACCACGATCAACGCGCTCTACACCGCCGACGAGATCGCGAACCAGCTGCGCGACGCCTCGGCGTTCTGGCTCATCACGGTCAGCCCGCTGCTGCCGCAGGCCGAGGCCGCCGCCGCCCAGCTCGACCTTCCCGCCGACCAGGTCATCGTGCTCGACGGCGCCGAAGGGCACCCCTCCCTGCGCGACCTGCTCTCCGAGCGCCACCACGCGCCGGTCGTGAGCTTCGACCCGGCCACGCACGTCGCGGTGCTGCCGTACTCCTCGGGCACCACGGGGCGCCCCAAGGGCGTCATGCTCACGCACCGCAACCTGGTCGCCAACGTCGCGCAGAGCGCGGTCTCGATCGAGCTCAGCGACGAGGACCGGATCCTCGCCGTGCTGCCGTTCTTCCACATCTACGGCATGACGGTGCTGCTCAACCTCGCCGTGCGGCTGCGGGCCACGCTCGTCACGATGCCGAAGTTCGACCTCGTCGAGTTCCTGCGGATCATCGCGGAGCAGCGCACCAGCTGGCTGTTCATCGCCCCGCCGATCGCGGTCGCGCTCGCCAAGCACCCGCTGGTCGCGCAGTACGACATGAGCGCGGTCAAGATCGTGTTCTCCGGCGCCGCGCCGCTGGACGGCGCGCTCGCGCACGCGGTGGCGGAGCGGCTGGACTGCCGGGTGCGGCAGGGCTACGGCATGACCGAGACCAGCCCGGTCACGCACACGATCCCGGTCGAGCGCGACGACATCGACCTGTCCTCGGTCGGGCTGCTGATCCCGAACACCGAGGCGCGTCTGCTGGCCGAAGACGGATCCGACGTCGTCGTGCCGGCCGACGGGGCGAGCGCGCCGGGCGAGCTGCTGATCCGCGGACCCCAGGTCATGAAGGGCTACCTGAATCGCCCTGACGCCACGGCCGAGACGCTCGACACGGACGGCTGGCTGCACACGGGCGATGTCGCCACGGTGACGGCCGCCGGGGTGTTCCGGATCGTGGACCGCCTCAAGGAGCTCATCAAGTACAAGGGCTACCAGGTCGCGCCCGCCGTGCTCGAGGCCGTGCTGCTCGAGCACCCCGCGATCGCCGACGCCGCGGTCATCGGCGCGTCGGACGAGGACGGCCAGGAGGTGCCGAAGGCCTTCGTGGTGCGGCAACAGGGCGCGGAGCTCGACGAGGACGGCGTGAAGGCGCACGTGGCCGCCCACGTCGCCCCACACGAGAAGGTGCGCCTCGTGGAGTTCATCGACGCGATCCCGAAGTCCGCCTCGGGCAAGATCCTCCGCAAGGATCTCCGAGCCCGGGCCTGAGGGCCGGCGGTCGGATCCCGAGATCCAGATCCGCGAGACTCCCCTTTCTGCAGGAGACTCCACCCCCGACGTGGGGTCTCAGGCAGAAAGAGAGTCTCACGAGGTGTCGGCGAGCACTCTCGACTCGGTCAGCCGGAGCGACTCCGGAATCGGCCGGGGCGGCTGCGGAATCAGCCGGAGCGACTCGGTCAGCCGGAGCGACTCCGGAATCGGCCGGGGCGGCTCCGGAATGGGATCCGATCCACCCGTGCTCAGGCGGTCGAGTCGGTCGAGGCGGTCGCGGAATCGGATCCGGCGTCCTCGGCAGCCCCGCGCTCGGGTCCGCGCCGGAACACGATGAAGTGGTACAGCACGAAGCGCACCGCCACGATCACCGCGATGCTGCCGAGGTTCACGATGTTCACGAGCGCCGGGCCCGGCTCCCGCCCGGTGATGCCCTGCGCCACCTCGGCGCCGAGCCACACGATGCCCGCGCCGAGCAGGGTGCAGACCAGGTTGACCGCGAGGAAGAGCACGATCTCGGCGACACGTCCGCGCCGCTCGCGTCCGCGGAACGCCCATTCGCGGTTGCCGATGTACGCATTGACCAGCGCGACCATGCTCGCGGCGATCTTGCCGGCCACGAGGTCCCACCCGAAGGCGTAGACGAAGAGGTTGAAGGCGCCGACCTCGATGAGCGTGCTGATGCCGCCGACGATCAGGAAGCGGGTGCCGACTCCCGCCAGACGGCGCAACCGGGAGCGGCGATCCATAGCCCTACTAGAATACCCGGGGGACGGTGCGGCCCGGGACCTCTGCCGCCCCGCTGCTCCCCTGCGGGTCCGCCGTTCCAGCCCCTGACCGGGCGCACCAGTCGAAAGCTCGAGGTTCGAGTGCAGTACGCCCACCTGGCCGTCGTGATGCCGGCCTACAACGAGGTCGAGGGCATCGGCGGTTTCATCGACGAGATCCGCTCCGCCGTCGCCCCGCTCGCCGAGCGCGTGACGTTCGTCGTCGCCGACGACCGCTCCACGGACGGCACCGCCTCGGCCCTCTCCGGCATCGCCGACGTCGACGTGCAGACCCAGCCCGCCAACCGCGGCCACGGACCCACGGCCCTCGCCGCCTATCGCGCCGGGCTCGCGCTCTCCCCGGAGGTCGTCGTGCACGTCGACGGCGACGGCCAGTTCGTCGGATCGGAGATCGCGGCGGCCGTCCGCGCCCTGCATCGCACGGGGGCCGACGTCGTGCACGGCGTGCGCCACAGCCGCACCGACGCGTGGTACCGCCGCATGCTCACCGCCGGAGTGCGGCTGCTGATCGCCGTCGTCGTCGGCCGCGGCGTGCCCGACGTGAACACCCCTCTGCGGGCGTACCGCCCCGAGGCGCTGCGGATCCTGGTGAACGCGGTGCCGTCCGACGCCCTGGTGCCGCACGTGCACTTCTCGCTCGCCGAAGTGCGGGCGGGCTTCCGGGTGCGCTACCTGCGGGTGCGCAGCATCCCCCGTCGCGGCACGTCGTCCACCGGCACCATGTGGGGCCGCGTCTCGCGGCCCTCGCTGCCGCCGAAGAAGCTCCTGCTGTTCGCGCTTCGGGCGCTGCGCGAGGCCTGGGACTGGTCGCTGCGCCCGGGGGCTCCCCTGCGCGCCCTCGAGCTCGAGGGGCTGGATCCCCTCCCCGCCGGCGACGGACCGGCGCACACCGGGTGGGCCGACGGATCCGGATCCGAGTCGGGCGAAGGATCCGGTTCGGGTGAAGGATCCGGCCTGGCCGAAGGATCCGGTTCGGGTGAAGGATCCGGTTCGGGTGAAGGATCCGAGACCACAGCCTCTCCAGCGGAAGGCTCCGGCCCGGGCGAAGGACCCGAGTCGCGCCAAGGACCAGGCCCGGCCGAAGCACCCGAGTCGCGCCAAGGACCAGGCCCGGCCGAAGCACCCGAGTCGCGCCAAGGACCAGGCCCGGCCGAAGCACCCGAGACCGCAGCCTCTCGCGCGGAGGGATCCGGATCCGCATGACCCGTCGCCACACCGGAGTCGCGTTCTGGATCCTGCTCGCGCTGCTGATCGTCGCGAACGCGATCGTGATGTGGCACAGCCTGACCGTGCTGCGATTCTGGGAGGACGAGGCGTTCAACCTCACAGTGCCCCGGAACCTGGTCGCGGGCCTCGGCTACACGAGCGACGGCGCGCTGTCGGGATCGACGCTGACGCCGTTCGACCCGCGCATCTCCACGGGCCCGGTGGTGCTGCTGCCCGTCGCCGGAATGCTGGCGCTCGGCATGGATCCGGTGATCGGCGCACGGCTCGTGCCGCTCGCGTACTGGGTGCTGCTGCTGGTCGGGCTCGCCGTGCTCGGCCGGCGCCTGTCCGGACGCTTCGGCGCGCTGATCGCCGTCGCCCTCCCGCTCGCGTTCAACACCGCCGACAGCGTCTCCCCGATCCAGGGCCCCGCGGATCTGCTCGGCGAGACCACCGCGGCCGCGCTCATCGTGTGGGCGCTGATCGTGCTTCCGCGACGCGCGTGGCTCGCCGGTCTCCTGCTCGGGCTCGCCGTGCAGGCGAAGCTCATCGCGCTGCTCGCGCTGCCCGCATTCGCGGTGGCGCTGTTCCTGCTCACGCCCGCGGCACCGTTCCGGCAGCGACTGGCCACGGCCCTGCGACGCTGCGTGCTGCCGCTCGTCGGCGTGGCCGCGCCCACGGTGCTGCTGGAGGCGATCGCGCTCGTCTCGATGGGTTTCGTGGGCTACGCCCGCCACGTGCGAGCCCTGGGCGGGTTCCTGCTCAGCGGCGGCCAGCACATCGAGCCGACCACGGTGCCCCAGAAGCTCGGCACGCTCGCCGGCGCCTGGTTCGTGCCATGGTGGCTGGTCGCGATCGCCGTCGTGATCGCGGCGATCGCGGTCGTCTGGGCGGCGGTTCCCGCGCGCCGCGTCCGGTCGGCGAAGCCGTCGAAGGATCCCTGCACGGTGCACGCCGACGCCGACGTGCGGTCCCTGAGCCCGTCGACGGATCCCGACTCGGTGCACGCCGACGCCGACATCCGGTCCCTGAGCCTGTCGAAGGGGCCGGATCCGCTCCGGCCCGACGCCGACGTCCAGTCCCTGAGCCCGTCGACGGATCCCGACTCGGTGCACGCCGACGCCGACGTCCGGTCCCTGAGCCCGTCGAAGGGGCCGGATCCGCTTCGGCCGGACGCCGACGTCCGGTCCCTGAGCCCGTCGAAGGGGCCGGATCCGCTCGGCGCGGAGGCTGTCGTGGATCCGGACCGTCGCCGCTGGTGGGAACGAGACCCGCAGCTGCTCGCGCTCGGATTCGGATCCGCCGTGGGTCTGCTCGCGTTCGTGGGCTGGTGGGCGCAGGCGGCTCAGCTGCCGCTGTGGGTGCGCCACCCCGCGGTGGGCGTGTTCGCGTTCGCCCCGATCCTCGCCGCGCTCGCCGTGCGCGCCGTGACGGCCCTGTGGCGGCGTCGTGAGACCGACGGGGCACGGGTGCTCGCACGGGCAACCGCCGTCGCCGCGGCGGTGGCGCTGGCCGCGGTGGTGGCCGGGGGCGCGGCCGGCGACACGGTACGGGCGGTGCAGCCGGCGGCGGCCGAGACGCTGACCCAGCAGCGCGCGTCGATCGCGCCGCTCGCCGACTGGGTGCGGGAGAACGACGTGTCCTGGCTCGCGGCGAAGCCCTGGGGCGGCCCGGTGTCGTCCGTCGTGCTCACGGGTGCGCACCTGGGCCTGTTCGACGCCCCCGCGATGCGGCACACCCCGGTGCTCGCCTTCGGAGCATGCGAGAGCGGATCCCCCCTCGCCTCCGCCAACGGCATGGTGATCTGCCCGGTCCCGTGACCTCGGCCGGATCCGCCCCGCTGACGCCCAGCTCCCCCGGATCTTCCCGGAAGCCCCGGATCCGCCCCGAAGCCCCGGATCGGCCAGAAACCACATTCAGCATGAGACACCACCGCGTGCGTGGTGTCTCATGCTGAAAGTGATGTCTCATGCAGGAAGCGGTGTCTCGCGTCCGTGGATCCGCCAGCCCGCGACCCCGCCGCCAGCCCGCGACCCCGCCGCCGGACCCTCCCCGCCGCCAGACGTTCCCCGGTGCCGGAGGCTTTCCGGTGCCGGATGCTCCCCGCCGCAGACGCTCCCCGCCGACGACGAAGCCCGCCGCCCCAGGAAGGGACGACGGGCTTGCGTACGGGATGCTGCTTACTTGCCGGCCTCGACGAACCCGGCGGCCTCAGCGGCCTCGGCAGTGCGGAACCACACCTCGGCGACGGTGGCGTCGTACCACTGTCCGCCCGGGCGGTGGAACTTCATCGAGTCCTTGTTGCCCTTGATGTCGAAGCCCTCGGGCGCGGAGCCGTCCTCGAGGGGAGCGGCGGAGTCCTCACCGAACTCGCCGGCGGCGAGGGCGGCCGGAGCGGCGGTCTCCTCGACCTCGGTCTCGGCGGCCTCCTCGACGACCTCGGCCGGGGCCTCGGCGGCCGGTGCGGCCTTCTCGGCGGCGGGCTTCGCAGCGGCCTTCTTCACCTTGGGGGTGACGGGCTCGAGCACGAGCTCGATCACGGCCATGGGCGCGTTGTCGCCCTTGCGGTTGCCGACCTTGGTGATGCGGGTGTAGCCGCCCTCACGCTCGGCGACGAGCGGCGCGATCTCGGCGAACAGCACGTGCGTCGCCTCCTTGTTGCGCAGCACGGACAGCACGCGACGGCGCGCGTGCAGGTCGCCGCGCTTGCCGAAGGTGACGAGGCGCTCAGCCAGCGGACGCAGGCGCTTGGCCTTGGTCTCGGTGGTCTTGATCGACTTGTGCACGAACAGCTGGGCAGCGAGGTTCGCGAGCAGCAGACGCTCGTGGGCCGGACCGCCTCCGAGGCGGGGACCCTTGGTGGGCTTAGGCATTTGTTCTTACTCCTGGATCGGAAAGGTTCGAGTCAGCGGACCTCTGCCCGCTGACAGAACGGGTAGGTCAGAAGGACTCGTCTTCGGAGCCGCCGTAGAAGTGGGCGCCGTCGAAACCGGGCACCGAGTCCTTCAGCGACAGGCCGAGCGAGACGAGCTTGTCGCGCACCTCGTCCACCGACTTCTGTCCGAAATTGCGGATGTTCATGAGCTGCGTCTCCGAGAGGGCGACGAGCTCGGACACCGTGTTGATGCCTTCGCGCTTGAGGCAGTTGTACGAGCGGACCGACAGATCGAGATCCTCGATCGGCATCGACAGCTCGTTCGAGAGCACGGCCTCGACCGGCGCGGGGCCGATCTCGATGCCCTCGGCCTCGACGTTCAGCTCGCGGGCGAGACCGAACAGCTCGGTGAGCGTGCGACCGGCCGACGCGACGGCGTCACGAGGGACGATCGAGTTCTTGGTCTCGACGTCCAGCACGAGCTTGTCGAAGTCGGTGCGCTCGCCGGCGCGGGTGGCGTCGACGCGGTAGCTCACCTTGAGCACGGGCGAGTAGATCGAGTCGATCGGGATCTGGCCCGCCTCGGCGTACTCGCTGCGGTTCTGCGCCGCCGACACGTAGCCGCGACCGCGCTCGATGGTGAGCTCGAGCTCGAACTTGGCGGTGTCGTTGAGGGTCGCGATGACCAGCTCGGGGTTGTGCACCTCGACGCCGGCCGGGGCGGAGATGTCCGCCGCGGTGACCTCGCCGGCGCCCGTCTTGCGCAGGTAGGCGGTGATGGGCTCGTCGCGCTCCGAGGAGACGACCAGCTGCTTGATGTTGAGGATGATCTCGGTGACATCCTCCTTCACACCGGGGATGGTGCTGAACTCGTGGAGGACGCCGTCGATGCGGACGCTCGTGACGGCCGCGCCGGGGATCGACGAGAGCAGGCTGCGACGCAGCGCGTTGCCGATCGTGTATCCGAAGCCGGGCTCGAGCGGCTCGATGACGAACCGGCTGCGGTTCTCGGAGATCTTTTCCTCGGTGAGAGTGGGACGCTGTGCGATGAGCACTGTGTGTTCCTTTCGATCACGTGCCCGCTATATGACACGTGTGGGTGAGGTCTTGAGTTGTGGAAGAACGCGGGCGTGGATCCGGACACTGCACTTCGACAGGCTCAGTGACCGGTCGAAGTGCCCGGATCCACACGTCTGTCCTCGGGCCCTTCGACAGGCTCAGGGACCGAGGACAGAGAGCGTCAGACGCGGCGGCGCTTCGGCGGGCGGCAGCCGTTGTGCGCCTGCGGCGTCACGTCCTGGATCGAGCCCACCTCGAGGCCGGCGGCCTGCAGCGAGCGGATCGCGGTCTCGCGGCCGGAGCCCGGACCCTTCACGAAGACGTCGACCTTCTTGACGCCGTGCTCCTGCGCTTGGCGGGCAGCGGACTCCGCGGCCATGCCGGCAGCGTACGGCGTCGACTTGCGCGAGCCCTTGAAGCCCACGCCACCGGACGAGGCCCAGCTGATGACAGCGCCGGACGGGTCGGTGATCGAGACGATGGTGTTGTTGAACGTCGACTTGATGTGGGCCTGGCCCAGCGCGATGTTCTTCTTCTCCTTGCGGCGCGGCTTGCGCGCGGCGGCCTTGGGTGCAGCCATGAAAGTGTTCTCCTATTCCCTGGCCGCTTAGCGGGCCTTCTTCTTGCCGGCGACGGTGCGCTTCGGGCCCTTGCGGGTGCGCGCGTTGGTCTTGGTGCGCTGACCGCGGACCGGCAGGCCACGGCGGTGACGAAGGCCCTCGTAGGAGCCGATCTCGACCTTGCGGCGGATGTCGGCGGCGACCTCGCGACGGAGGTCACCCTCCACCTTGTAGGTGCCTTCGATGTGGTCGCGGAGAGCGACGAGCTGGTCGTCGGAGAGGTCCTTGACGCGGATCGACTCGTCGATCTCGGTGGCCTTGAGGATCTCGACCGAGCGGGTACGGCCGATGCCGTAGATGTACGTGAGGGCGATCACCACGCGCTTGTCGCGCGGGATGTCGACGCCGGCAAGACGTGCCATGCGGTGACTCCTGGAGTGTTGTGGAGGTGTGGAGCAGGACCGGTGCCCGGGCCTCCGCCCGAGGTGTCGGCTTCTCCGGCCGCGGCCCGGTCTCCCGGTCGCTGAGCCTGTCGAAGCGTCTGATCCTGCCTGTGATATGGTGCGCCGGTCGTTGAGCGAGCGGAGCGAGACGAAACGCCTCGAATGCTCACGCGGCCGGATATTCAGTTGTGTGTTCCTGCAAGGAGGTTTCGACTCGGTCGCCTTCGGCGTCCTCGCTCAACCTTGAGCCGCGAGCGCATCAAGGCGGCTGCGCCGCCGTGATCCGCTCCGGCTCAGCCCTGGCGCTGCTTGTGGCGCGGGTTGCTCTTGCAGATCACCATGACGCGGCCGTGGCGGCGGATCACCTTGCAGTGGTCGCAGATCGGCTTGACGCTGGGGTTGACCTTCATGTTGCTTCCTTATCGCTGTCTTCGTACCGATTCGGTCCCTGAGCCTGCCGAAGGGCCCGAAATCAGTCGTTACTTCTCGACCGGCCTAGCGGTAGCGGTAGACGATGCGACCGCGCGTGAGGTCGTAGGGCGAGAGCTCCACGACGACGCGATCCTCGGGGATGATGCGGATGTAGTTCTGCCGCATCTTTCCGGAGATCGTTGCAAGGACCTTGTGTCCGTTCGTGAGCTCAACGCGGAACATCGCGTTGGGCAGCGCCTCGGACACGACGCCTTCGATCTCGATGACACCGTCTTTCTTAGCCATAGCCTCGCTGACGCTTGTGCAGACCGGTCGATCTGCGGTGGGTGGGTGGTGTGGTGACTGCGGATCCGGACACGAATGCCCCCGCAGGGCGGGAAATTCGCGTCTTCCTCGATGGTCATCGGCCACAGGCCGCTGACACGCCGGATCAAGGCGCAAAGCACCAAAGATCTATGGTAGTCCGGATCCGCGGATCCGCAAAATGCGGAGCTGTTACTTCTGGTCGACGATCTTCTGCAGCTTCGCGACGTCGGCCTGCTTGGTCAGATCCAGTCGCTCGCCGTTGATCTCGATCGTCGGCGTCCCCTGGATCTTGTGCGCTGTAGCCTGCGCGGTCGGGAACTTGAAGAACGTGTTCGCCTTGATGGTCGCCTCGGCCTTGTCCGCGCCGACCTGCTTCGCGTAGTCGATCAGCTGCTGGTCCGTGAGGCCAGGGGTGTTCTCGGTCGGCTGGTTCTCGAACAGGATGTTCAGGTAGTCGAGGAACTTGTCCGGGTTCTCCTGCGCGACGCCGTACGCGGCGGCGGCTGCGCGGGAGGAGTAGTTGGTGCCCTGCGAGAGCCGGTCCAGGATCGCGATCGGGTGGTACTCGAGCGTGATCTTGTTGTCCTTCGCAAGGGTCTGCAGGGTGGAGCCATACTGCGTCTCGAACTGCTTGCAGACCGGGCACTGGAAGTCGACGAACAGCGCAACCTTGTCCTTGCCGGTGCCAGTGGTGACGGCGCCGGTGTCGGAGTTGATGATCGCGCTCTTCGGCGCGACACCGGGGTCCGTGGCCTTGTTGTTCAGCCAGACGACGACGCCGACGAGTGCGATGAGCACGGCGACGACGGCAGCGGTGATTCCGATGGCGAACCCGTTGGTCCTGCCCTTGGCAGCGGCCATGTGTGTGTCTCCTTGTCCAGACCCGCCCGGCGGATCCGCTCAGCTATGTCTTTCCCATTGTGCCGTGCCGAGCCTTTGAGGGTCGTGGGAGTGGGGCGGAGGCTGGCCCGGCCACGCTCCGCGCGCCCCTCCGCCCCTCGCCTCTCCGCCCCTCCGCCCCTCGCCCATCCGCCCTGCGCCCATCCGCCCGCGCCCCTCCGCCCCGCGCCCAACCGCCCGCGCCCCTCCGCCCCGCGCCAGCCACCCCGCGCCCCTCCGCCCCGCGCCAGCCACCCCGCGCCCTCCACCTATCCGCGAGAAACCAGATCCAGCATGAGACCCACCTGCTGCGGGTCGGTCTCATGCTGGATCTGGTTTCTCGGCGTGATGGCTTCGTCCTCCACAGCCGCCCGGCGCGCTGAGCTGTGCACCGAAACCGGAGACGCCCGTTCCGCGCGGCGGGTGTGGGGCACCCTGGTGGCATGCCGCTCCTGCTCGCCGACCGTGCCACGCTGTCCTCCCCCGTGCCTCTCGTGACGAGGGCTGAGGCACGCACCCGTGGGATAACGCTCGACACCCCGGCGCACCGCCGGATCCGCTCCGGCGTCTATGCGCCGGCGAAGCCGTACGCGGAGCTTGCGGCCTGGGACCGCTACGCCGCGCGGGTTCACGCCTTCGCGAGAACCCACCCGGACGTGGTGCTCTGTCTCGAGTCGGCGGCGGTCGGTCATGGGCTGCCTCGTTTCGGCGAGGCGCGAGACGTCCACGTCTTCGAGCCCGGGCGCGCGCATTCCCGGCGGTTCGGCGACGTCTGCGTGCACACCAGCGCGGATCCGCGGACCGTTGAGCGCCGTGGGCCGCTGCTGGTCACGTCATTGCTCGACACCGCTGTGGATCTGGCGCGGGTTCTGCCGCCCGCGCAGGCTCTCGCCGTCGTCGACGCCGCGATCTCGTCGAGGCAGGGCGGCACGGAGCAGATCGAGAGTCTGCGCGCGCACGCTGCCGCACAGGCCACCTCGCGTGGCTCGGCACAATTGCGCAGGCTGTGGGAGCAGGCCGACGGGCGCTCCGAGTCGCCGGCCGAGAGCGTGAGCCGCGCCGTGATCTCCTGGTGCGGCTACGAAGATCCGGAACTCCAGCACGAATTCGGGTACGAGGGGGTCGTCGACCGGGTCGACTTCCTGTTCCCTTCTGTGGGCGCCGTCGGTGAGGCGGACGGCTGGGGGAAGTACGACCTCGGGGATCCGGAGAAGGCGGCCGAGCACCTGCGCGACGAGAAGCGGCGCGAGGACCGGCTCCGGCGTCACCGTCACCCGTTCGCCCGCTGGGAGCTCGCCGACGCGTGGAGGATCGACCCGCTGTGCCGCGCGTTGGATGCGGCCGGCGTGCCGCTCACGCGTCCCCGTGAGGCCGCGATGCTCGCGACGCTGCATCGCCGTCCGCGCGAGGTCAGCCGCCACCGCTCCGCGAGCCGCCAGGTATAGCTCGCGCGGTCACACGCGCCCCGGCGCACGAGAAACCAGATCCAGCATGAAACCGGCCCGCAGAAGGTCGGTCTCATGCTGGATCTGGTTTCTCACGAGGACGAGACCCCGTGCGACGCCACGGCGCCACGGCGCGACGGCCCGACGGCCCGACGGCCCGACGGCGCGACCGCGCGACCGCGCGAGGTGACACGCCAGCGTGCCGGCGGTTCCCCGTGCGTAGGCGCTCCGCCCGCGGACGGACGTGCCCTGTCTCCGCGAGAAACCACATCCAGCACGAGACCCAGCCGCAGCAGGCAGGTCTCATGCTGGATCTGGTTTCTCACGAGGACGAGACCCCGTGCGACGCCACAGCGCGATGGCCCGACGGCCCGACGGCGCGACCGCGCGAGGCGACACGCCAGCATGCCGGCGGTTCCGCACGTAGGCGCTCCGCCCGCGGACGGACGTGCCCTGTCTCCGCGAAAAACCAGATCCAGCATGAGACCCAGCCGCAGAAGGTCGGTCTCATGCTGGATCTGGTTTCTCGCCGGTTTCAGCAGCGCGCAGCAGCCGCCGCAGCGCAGCCCGCAGCCGCAGCGCAGCCCGCAGCCACCGCCGCAGCGGCCGGCCCTACGCGATCGGGGCGGGCGCGATGCCGAACGGGGCGAGGCCCGCCGCTCCCCCGTCGGGCGCGGTCAGCACCCAGATGCCGTCGTCGTGCAGCGCGACGCTGTGCTCCCAGTGCGAGCCGTCGGATCCGTCGGTCGTGGTGACGGTCCAGTCGTCGTCCTCGACGTAGGTCTGGTCTGACCCCGCGGTGACCATGGGCTCGATCGCGAGCACGAGTCCGGGGCGCACCTCGGCGCCGAGGTCGGGAGTGCGGTAGTTGAACAGGCTCGGCGCCTCGTGCATCTTGCGGCCGATGCCGTGCCCCACATACTCGCGCAGGATCCCGTAGGGCTTGCCGGAGACGGCGGAGGGACCTGCGGCGAGGATGTGGTCCTCGATGGCCGCGCTGATGTCGCCCAGGTGCTTCGCGGACGCCATCGCCGCGATACCGGCCCACATGGATCCCTCTGTCACATCCGACAGCGTCTGGCGCGCGGCGACCAGCGCCGGCTGCGACGGATCCGGCACGATCACCGAGATCGCACTGTCCCCGTTCCACCCGCGGAACTGCGCCCCGCAGTCGATCGACACGATGTCGCCGGGCTGCAGCACGCGGGATCCGGGGATCCCGTGCACGACCTGGTCGTTGACCGAGATGCAGGTGGTGTGCCGGTAGCCGCGGACGAGCTTGAAGTTCGACTCGGCGCCGCGGTCGGCGATCACGCGGTCGGCGATCGCGTCGAGCTCCCCCGTCGTGATGCCGGGGCGCACGGCGGTGCGCACCGCGGCGAGGGCCGCACCCGTGATCAGGCCGGGTTCGACCATCGCCTCAAGCTGGGTGCGGCTCTTGTAGATGGAGCGGCGGAACGCCATGTCAGCGGCCCCCTGGCCGCTGGCCAGACCAGCGGGCCGCGAGGTCCGAGGCTCCCGGCCGAGACTTCCGCATCAGACCGCAGCCGTGCGCACGAGACCGCGGGCGCCGAGCGCCGCGAACACGCGCTCGGTGATCTCGTCGAGGCTGCCGACGCCGTCGATCGTGTCCACGATGCCGCGGGCGCCGTACACGTCGAGGATCGGGGCGGTCTGCGCCTCGTAGATGTCCAGGCGCTTCTCGATGGCCTCGGGGGTGTCATCCCCGCGTCCCTGCTCCACCGCCCGCACGGTGATCCGCGCGATGCTCTCCTCGCGCGGCACGTCGAGCAGGATCACCGCATCCAGCGACGTGCCCTGCTCCTCCAGGAATACATCGAGGTCCGCGACCTGCGCCGCGTTGCGCGGGTACCCGTCGAGCAGGAAGCCCGAGGCCGCGTCCGGCTGCGACAGGCGGTCGCGCACGAGCGCGCCGGTCAGCTCGTCCGACACCAGGTCTCCGGCGTCGAGGATAGCGGTGACCTGCCTGCCGAGGTCGGTGCCCTCCTTGATGTTGGCGCGGAAGATGTCACCCGTGGAGACGACCGGGATCCCGTACGCCTCGGCGATCCGCACTCCCTGCGTGCCCTTGCCGGAGCCCTGCGGGCCCACGATCAGCAGGCGTGCGGTGGAGGTTGCGGATGCCGTCATCGGAGGAGCCCTTCGTAGTGTCGCTGCTGCAGCTGCGCGTCGATCTGCTTCACCGTCTCCAGCCCGACGCCGACGATGATGAGGATCGAGGCGCCGCCGAACGGGAAGTTCTGGTTCGCACCCACCGTGGCGAGCGCGATCAGCGGGATCAGCGCGATGATGCCGAGGTAGAGGGATCCGGGCAGCGTGATGCGAGTGAGCACGTAGTCGAGGTATTCCGCCGTGGGGCGGCCCGCGCGGATGCCCGGGATGAAGCCGCCGTACTTCTTCATGTTGTCGGCGACCTCGGTCGGGTTGAAGGTGATCGCGACGTAGAAGTAGGTGAACCCGATGATCAGCAGGAAGTACACCACCATGTAGAGCGGGTGGTCGCCCTTGACGAAGTACGTCATGATCCAGGTCGCCCATGCCGGCGGCGTCTTGCCGTCCTGCGGGATGTTGAACTGCGCGATCAGCATCGGGATGTACAGCAGCGACGAGGCGAAGATGACCGGGATCACGCCCGCCATGTTCACCTTGATCGGAATGTAGGTGTTGGTGCCGCCGTACGTGCGGCGCCCGACCATGCGCTTGGCGTACTGCACGGGAATGCGTCGCTGCGACTGTTCGATGAAGACGACCAGGGTCATCACGACGATACCGATCAGGAGCACGAGCAGGAAGACCTCGAAGCCCTTGGTCTGCCAGATCGCCCACATGGCGCCGGGGAAGGTCGCGGCGATCGAGGTGAAGATCAGCAGCGACATGCCGTTGCCGATGCCCTTCTCGGTGACCAGCTCGGCGAACCACATGATGAGGCCGGTTCCGGCGGTCAGCGTGATGATGAGCAGCAGCTGCGCCCACCACACGTCGTTGGTGAGCAGCTGGTTGCACGCGGCGACACCGGTCTGGCCGAACAGCTGGCCGGTGCGCGCGACCGTGACGAGGGTCGTGGACTGCAGCAGCGCCAGCGCGATCGTGACGTACCGGGTGTACTGCGTGAGCTTGGCCTGGCCGGCCTGCCCTTCCTTGTGCAGCGCCTCGAAGTGCGGGATGACCACGCGCAGCAGCTGCGTGATGATCGAGGCGGTGATGTACGGCATGACGCCGAGCGCGAAGATCGACAGCTTCAGCAGGGCGCCGCCGGAGAACAGGTTGACGAGCCCGAGCAGGCCATCCGTGCCGTTGTTCTGAGCGAGGCAATCGCTCACATTCGGGAAGCTCACGAACGGAGCAGGCACGGTGGATCCGAGGCGGTAGATCGCGATGATCGCGATCGTGAAGCCGATCTTGCGTCGAAGATCCGGTGTGCGGAAGATCCGCGCGATGGCGCTGAACAAAAGCTTGCCTTCCTGAAGGGGATGCTGCCCGACGAGGGACAGTCGATTACCCAGGGTAACGCAAGAGGGGCCGGAGAAATCTCCGGCCCCTCTTGACGGCCTGACTCGAAGGGATCAGGCCTTGACGGATCCGCCGGCCGCGACGATCTTCTGCTCCGCGGAGCTGGAGACCTTGTCGACCGACACGGTCAGCGCCACGGCGATGTCGCCGCCCGCGAGGACCTTGACCTTCTCGTTCTTGCGGACCGCGCCCTTGGCCACGAGGTCGGCGACGGTGACATCGCCGCCCTTCGGGTAGAGCTCGGCGAGCTTGTCCAGGTTCACGACCTGGTACTCCACGCGGAACGGGTTCTTGAACCCGCGCAGCTTCGGGGTGCGCATGTGCAGCGGCATCTGCCCACCCTCGAAACCGACGCGAACGGTGTTGCGGGCCTTGGTGCCCTTGGTGCCGCGACCGGCGGTCTTGCCCTTGGAGCCTTCACCGCGACCCACACGGGTCTTCGCCGTGTTGGCGCCGGGGACCGGACGCAGGTGGTGCACCTTCAGGACGCCGGGACGGGAGACCGTGGTCTCCTCGGCCTTCTTGGCGGCCGGCTTCTTGGCGGCGGTCTTGGTGGCCGCCGCTTCCTTCTTCTCAGCCATTAGTCGATCTCCTCAACCTTGACGAGGTGAGCGACCGCGCGGACGTAGCCGCGGGTCTGGGCGTCGTCGGGACGGACGACCGAGTCGCCGATCCGCTTGAGCCCGAGCGAACGCAGCGTGTCGCGCTGGTTCTGCTTCTCGCTCACCTTGGACTTGACCTGCGTGACCTTGAGGCGCGCAGCCATCAGGCACCTGCCTTCTGCGCAGCGATGGCCTCGGCCTCTGCGCGGACGAGACGCGCCGGGGCGACCTGGTCGAACTCGAGGCCACGACGCGCGGCGACCGCACGGGGCTCCTCGAGCTGCTTCAGGGCCTCCACCGTCGCGTGCACGATGTTGATCGTGTTCGACGAGCCGAGCGACTTCGACAGCACGTCGTGGATGCCGGCGCACTCGAGCACGGCGCGGACCGGACCACCGGCGATGACACCGGTACCGGCAGCGGCCGGACGCAGCAGCACGACGCCGGCAGCGGCCTCGCCCTGCACCGGGTGCGGGATGGTCGACGCGGAGCGCGGCACGCGGAAGAAGTTGCGCTTGGCCTCCTCGACACCCTTCGAGATGGCGAGGGGGACCTCGCGGGCCTTGCCGTAGCCGACGCCCACGAGACCGTTGCCGTCACCCACCACGACGAGCGCGGTGAAGCTGAAGCGGCGACCGCCCTTGACGACCTTCGACACGCGGTTGATGGTCACCACGCGCTCGAGGAACTGGTTGTCCCCACGGTCGCGGGAGTTGCGGTCGCGACCGCCCTGGCCGCGGTCGCGGCCACCACGGCCGCCGCGGCGCTCATCGCGCTGCGGAGCCTCGGAACCGGCCGCGTTCTCGGCGGCAGGAGCCGTCTCGGTCACTTCGTTCTCCTTGATGTCACTCACAGTGCCAGCCCCCCTTCACGGGCGCCATCGGCGATGGCCGCGACGCGACCGGCGTACCGGTTGCCGCCGCGGTCGAACACGGCCTCCGAGACGCCGGCGGCCTTCGCGCGCTCGGCGACGAGCTCGCCGACCTTGCGGGCCTTGGCGGTCTTGTCACCGTCGAACGCACGCAGGTCGGTCTCGAGGGTGGAGGCGCTGGCCACGGTGTGGCCCTTGCTGTCGTCGACCAGCTGCACGAAGACGTGGCGGGCCGAGCGGGTGACGACCAGGCGCGGACGCGCCTCGGTGCCCTGGATCTTCTTGCGAAGGCGGGCGTGACGACGCGAGCGGGCGTCGGACTTCGTCTTGATAGCCATGGTTACTTACCACTCTTTCCGGCCTTGCGACGCACGACCTCGCCGGCGTAGCGCACGCCCTTGCCCTTGTACGGCTCGGGCTTGCGGATCTTGCGGATGTTCGCAGCCGCCTCGCCGACGGCCTGCTTGCTGATGCCGCTGACGGTGAGCTTGTTGGTGCCCTCGACCGTCAGGGTGATGCCGGCGGGCGGGTCGATCAGGACCGGGTGCGAGAAGCCGAGGGCGAACTCGACCGAGCTGCCCTTCTGCTGCACGCGGTAACCGGTGCCGACGACCTCGAGGCCCTTGGAGTAGCCCTGGGTCACGCCGATGATGTCGTTGCTGATGAGCGTGCGGGTCAGACCGTGCAGCGAACGCGAGGCGCGCTCGTCGTCCGGGCGGGTGACGAGAACCTGGTTCTCCTCGACCGACACCTCGATGGGGGAGGCCACGGTGAGCGAGAGCTCGCCCTTCGGGCCCTTCACCGACACCGCACGGCCGTCGACCGAGACGGTCACGCCCGCGGGGATCTCGATGGGAAGTCGTCCAATACGCGACATTTCAGATCACCACACGTAGGCGAGAACTTCTCCGCCCACGCCCTTCTGCTCAGCCTGGCGGTCCGTGAGGAGCCCCGAGGAGGTGGACAGGATCGCGACGCCGAGGCCGCCGAGGACCTTGGGCAGCTCCGTCGACTTCGCGTACACGCGGAGGCCGGGCTTGGAGACGCGCTTGATGCCGGCGATCGACCGCTCGCGGTTCGGGCCGTACTTCAGCGCGATGGTGAGGTTCTTGCCCACGCGGGCGTCGGAGACCTCCCAGCCGGAGATGTACCCCTCCTGCTGGAGGATCTCGGCGATGTGGGTCTTCAGCTTGCTCGACGGCAGGGTCACGGAGTCGTGGTGCGCCGAGTTCGCGTTGCGCAGACGGGTCAGCAGGTCTGCGACCGGGTCTGTCATCGTCATTGTTGTCTTCTTTCGTTCATGAGGTTCCGGCTGCCGTTACACGGCAGACGGCCTGCGATGAGCCTTACGCGCGGTGAGCACGCAATTTTCAATTGTACGTCACGGGGGACACGCCCACAGGCCACTCGGTCGTTGAGCGAGCGAAGCGAGACGAAACGCGGCGATCCGGAGGAGACCGCGTTTCGTCTCGGTGCTTCGCCCCTCGCTCAACGACCGAGTGACGACGTCTTACGCCTGCGCGTCGTTCGACTTGAACGGGAAGCCGAGGTGACGCAGCAGCGCCCGGCCCTCGTCGTCGTTGCGCGCCGTGGTCACGACGGTGATGTCGAACCCGCGGACGCGGTCGATCTTGTCCTGATCGATCTCGTGGAACACGCTCTGCTCCGTGAGACCGAAGGTGTAGTTGCCGTTGCCGTCGAACTGCTTGTCCGAGAGACCGCGGAAGTCGCGGATACGGGGCAGAGCGAGGTTCACGAGGCGGTCCACGAACTCCCAGGCGCGGTCACCACGGAGGGTGACGTGGGCGCCGATGGGCTGGCCCTCGCGCAGCTTGAACTGCGCGATGGACTTGCGGGCCTTCGTGACGATCGGCTTCTGGCCGGTGATCTTGGTGAGGTCGTCGACCGCGCCATCGATCACCTTGGAGTCGCGCGCCGCCTCACCGACACCGGTGTTGACGACGACCTTGACCAGGCCGGGGATCTGCATGACGTTCTCGTAGCCGAACTCGTCCTGCAGAGCCTTCTTGATCTCGTTGTTGTACTTCGCCTTCAGGCGGGGCTGCAGGCGGTTCGAAGGCGAGCCTTCGGCCGCAGGGACAGCACCCGCGACATCAGCGGTGTCGATCGCTGCCATCAGAGGTCCTTACCGCTCTTCTTCGCGTAGCGCACGCGGACCGTGCGCTTCACGCCGTCCTTGACCTGCTCCTCGACGCGGTGACCGACCCTGGTCGGCTTCTTCGTCTCGGGGTCGACCAGGGCGACGTTCGAGATGTGGATGGGGGCCTCGATGGTCTCGATGCCGCCCGTCTTGGTGCCACGCTGCGTCTGACCGACGCGGGTGTGCTTGGTGGCGTAGTTCACGCCCTCCACGATCACGCGGTTCTGCTCGACGAGGACCTCGAGGACCTTGCCCTGCTTGCCGCGGTCGCCGCCCTTTTCCTGCTTGCGGCCGGAGATGACCTGGACCAGGTCACCCTTCTTGATGTTCGCCATGAGTTACAGCACCTCCGGGGCGAGCGAGACGATCTTCATGAACTTCTTGTCACGGAGCTCACGACCCACCGGGCCGAAGATGCGGGTGCCGCGGGGCTCCCCGTCGTTCTTCAGGATCACGGCGGCGTTCTCGTCGAACTTGATGTACGAGCCGTCGGGACGGCGGGTCTGCTTCACGGTGCGGACGATGACGGCCTTGACGACGTCACCCTTCTTGACGTTCCCACCGGGGATCGCGTCCTTGACCGTGGCGACGATGATGTCGCCCAGGCCCGCGTAGCGACGGCTGGAGCCGCCGAGCACGCGGATGGTGAGCAGCTCCTTGGCGCCGGTGTTGTCGGCGACCTTGAGTCGGGACTCGGTCTGGATCACTTTGCCTTCTCCAGGATCTCCACCAGACGCCAGCGCTTGGTGGCGCTCAGCGGGCGGGTCTCGTTGATGAGAACGAGGTCGCCGATGCCGGCGGTGTTGTTCTCGTCGTGCGCCTTGACCTTCGTCGTACGGCGGATGACCTTGCCGTACAGCGGGTGCTTCACCCGGTCCTCGACCTCGACGACGATGGTCTTGTCCATCTTGTCGCTGACGACGTAGCCGCGGCGCGACTTGCGGTAGCCACGAGCGTCGGCGTCGCGCACATCGTGCGAGACGACCTCGGCCTCGGCGGCCACGGCGGCAGCCTTCTTCTCAGCCATTACTCGGCCTCCTCCTTCGGCGCGTCAGCCTCGTCGGCCTTCTTCGCCTTTGCCTTGGACGCCTTCTTCGCCGGAGCCTCGACCGGAGCCGGCGTCGCACGGATGCCCAGCTCGCGCTCGCGGATCACGGTGTACAGGCGCGCGATGTCGCGCTTGACGGCGCGGATGCGGCCGTGGCTCTCCAGCTGGCCGGTGGCCGACTGGAAACGGAGGTTGAACAGCTCCTCCTTGGCCTTGCGCAGCTCCTCGACGAGGCGCTGGTCTTCGAACGTGTCGAGCTCGGTCACACCGAGCTCCTTGGTGCCGATCGCCATTACGCGTCGCCCTCCTCGCGCTTGATGATGCGTGCCTTGAGCGGCAGCTTGTGGATTGCCCGCTGCAGCGCCTCGCGGGCGAGCTGCTCGTTGACACCGGCGACCTCGAAGAGGACGCGGCCGGGCTTGACGTTGGCGACCCACCACTCGGGGGAACCCTTACCGGAACCCATGCGGGTCTCGGCGGGCTTCTTCGTGAGCGGACGGTCGGGGTAGATGTTGATCCACACCTTTCCACCACGCTTG
>Ga0153918_1000435_pt1 | contig 20526 bp, 21 predicted proteins | sample TSFL002MetaG_FD_104687 | JGI IMG/M metagenome (GOLD analysis project Ga0153918, IMG submission 104687) | Attine ant fungus gardens microbial communities from Florida, USA - TSFL002 MetaG | ecosystem: Host-associated > Fungi > Mycelium > Unclassified | place: USA: Florida, Paynes Creek Historic... | reverse complement strand
GCCGAGCCTGCGCCTGCTGACCCGCGGCCAGGCCGAGATCCAGGCCCAGGCCGAACGCCTGGCTCCGGAGCTCAAGGCGCACCTGGGGGAGCAATGGCAAGTCGGCGTCGAGCCGACGCTGGGCATGATCGGCAGCGGCAGCCAGCCAGTGGCGCGGCTGCCCAGTGCGGCGCTGTGCCTGCGCCCGCTGGTGTCGAAGAAGCTGCGCGGGCGCAGCCTGCATGTGCTGGAGCGTGCCTTGCGCGACCTGCCGGTGCCGGTGCTTGGGCGGATCGCTGGCGACGCCCTGTGGCTCGACCTGCGCCAGCTTGACGATGAAGCCCAGTGGCTGGCGCAGTTGCCGGCCCTGCAACTTGGGCCCGTGCAATGATCGTCGGCACCGCCGGCCACATCGACCACGGCAAGACCGCGCTGCTTCATGCCCTCACCGGCCAGGCCGGGGACCAGCGCCAGGAAGAGCGCGCGCGTGGCATGACCATCGACCTCGGCTACCGCTACGCGGCGCTGGCCGAAGGGGCGGCATTGACCGGCTTCATCGATGTGCCGGGCCATGAGCGGTTCATCCACAACATGCTGGCCGGCGCCCATGGCATCGACCTGGTGCTGCTGGTGGTGGCCGCCGATGATGGGGTGATGCCACAGACCCGTGAGCACCTGGCGATCATCGAGCTGCTGGGGATTCCCCAGGCGCTGGTGGTGATCAGCAAGTGTGACCGGGTCGAGCCCGCTCGTCTGGCAGAGGTGCAGGCGCAGGTCAGGGAGTTGCTGGCGGCGGGGCCTTATGCCAAGGCACGGCAGTTCCCCGTGTCGAGCATCACCGGGCAGGGCATCGAGGTGTTGCGCCGGGCCTTGCTGGAGGCCGAGGTGCGGGTGCGTCAGCGCAGTGCACGCGGGGGCTTTCGCCTGGCCGTCGATCGCGCCTTCGCCGTGACCGGCGCCGGGGTGGTGGTGACCGGCACGGCACTGGCCGGGCGTGTCAGTGCCGGCGACACATTGCTGCTGGGCAAGGCCGGCAAGCCGGTACGGGTGCGTGGCTTGCACGCGCAGAACCAGGTGGCGTTGGTGGCCGAGGCCGGCCAGCGGGTGGCGTTGAACATCAGCGCCGAGCGCCTCACGGTAGAGCAGGTGCACCGAGGCGACTGGCTGGTGCCGGAATGGCTGCATGCGCCCAGCGTGCGAGTCGATATCGAACTTTGCCTGCTTCCCGGTGAAACCCGCCTGTTCGAGCATTTCAGTGCGGTACATGTGCACCTTGGTACTCAGGATGTGACGGCACGGGTGGCTTTGTTCGAAGGTGAAACCCTGGCTGCCGGCCAGCGCATGTTTGCCCAGTTGCTGCTCAACGCACCCTTGCAGGCGGTACACGGCGACCGTCTGGTGCTACGGGACCAGCGTGCGCAGCGCACCCTGGGCGGCGGCAAGGTGCTCGATCCGTTCGCGCCAAGTCGACAGCGCCGCAGTGAAGAAAGGTTGCGCCAGCTGCAGGTGCTGCGTGATGCAGACGGCCTCGAGGAGGCACTGCCGGCCTTGCTCGCCAGTGCGCTCGGTGGCCTTGACCCGCAGCGCCTGGAGCGCCAGTTCAATCGCCAGCGCGATACCTGGCTGTTGCCCAATGACGTGTTGGTGGTAGCCACGCGCCAAGGCCCGCTGCTGTTTGCCCAAGGCCAATGGCAAGCACTGAGGCAGCAGGTGCTGGAGCAACTGGCGCGCTTCCATGAGCAGGAGCCTGACCAGCTCGGCCCGGACCGCGACCGCCTGCGCCGCTTCGCCGCCTTGCCGCTTGAGCGCCCGGCGTTTGTCAGCTTGCTCGATGAGCTGCTCAATGACGAAATGATCGCCAGCAGCGGTCCGTGGCTGCATCTGCCTGATCACAAGGTGCAGTTGAGCGCCGCCGATAGCGCGCTATGGGAGCGGCTGCAGCCGAAGTTGCTCGCGGGGCAATATGACCCGCCTTGGGTCCGGACGCTGGCCACTGAGGAAAAGTGCGCGGAGGCGGATGTGCGCCTGTTGCTGCGCAAGCTGGCCCGGCTGGGCCTGGTACACCAGGTGGTGCGCGACCTGTTCTATCCTGAGGTAACGCTGAGGCGCATGGCAGAGCTGCTGCTGCGGCAGGCTAACGACACGCCAGTAGTGCAGGTTGCTGCGTTTCGCGATATGTTGGGCATCGGTCGCAAGCGCAGTGTGCAGATTCTCGAGTACTTCGACCGCATCGGCCTGACCCGTCGGGTGGCGGACCAGCGCTACATCCGCGCCGACAGCGCGCTGGCCCAACAGCAGGCCAGGCACTGAGTTCAAGGAAGGCAATCGCGCCCGGTGGCGCGGCCGGGCTTCAAACCCGGTTGGGGACGGCAGCCGTTCCCGGGCAGGTTCGACTCCCGCTGCCTTCCGCCATTTTCCGGTTTCAAGCCCGCTCGCCGCAAAGGTCCAGCGCGAACCATTGCTCCGCCGCTTCCACATCCAGCCCCGCACCCAGCAGCGCAAACATCTTGCCCAGCGCCGCTTCGCGGGTCATGCCGCCAGCACTGACCAGTCCAGCCGCGCGCAGGCGGTTGCCTGCCGCATAGGTATCGAACACGACCGAACCTTCGGGGCACTGGCTGATGGCAGCCAGCAGCACGCCACGCTGGCGCGCTGCACGCAGCACTTCCAGCAGCGCCTGATCATCCGACGGGCCGGTGCCACTGCCGTAGCATTCCAGCAGCAGCCCTTGCACGCCGCTGTCGAGCAAGCCCTTCAGATGCCCGGCTTGCAGGCCCGGGTACACCGGCATCACCGCCAGGTTGACTGGCTGACGCTGCTGACGATAGCTCAGGGTGGCAGGCAATTCGGCGGCACGCTCGCCTTCACGGTGGCGCGGCAGTGCAGCGAAGGCGTCGAAGGCCTCGCTGCGCAGCTTCGAAGCCCGGCAGCCATGCAGCAGCTGGCCATGGAAGTACAGCTGCACGCCGGCCTCCAGGCCCTGTTCGAGCAGGCGCAAGGCCCCGCACAGGTTGCCCCAGGCATCGCTGCCTGGCGCGCCAGCCGGCAACATCGAGCCGGTCAACAGTACCGGCACCGGCAGGCCCAGCAACAGGAATGACAGCGCTGCGGCGCTATAGGCCAGGCTGTCGGTACCGTGCAACAGCAGCACGCCGTCATGGCCGGCGTCCACCGCCGCGACGATGGCATCGCGCATCGCCAGCCAGTTGTGCTGCTGCATGTTGGCGCTATCGAGCAGCGGGTTCATTTCCTGCAGAGTCCATTGCACCTGGGGCGCGTCGGTCAACTGGGCCAGGTGTTCGCGCATCCGCGCGTCGAAACCACCAGCCGGCGCCAGGCCTTCGGCGGTTTCGAGCATGCCGATGGTGCCACCGGTGTAGAGCACGAGAAGATTCTTGACAGCACGCATGGAAAGCATCCGTAGCGGTGAGCGGAGGTGAAGCAGCCGCCCACGGACGGGGCGGCCAGGCAGGGGAGGATATCAGCGCTGCGTCTGAACTTGGCCAGCGGCCGCGTCAGTGGCGGTTTCCGCCTGCGGATTGGCAGGCCAGGCGTTACGGTCCAAATCCAGGTCGGCGAACTTCGACGAATCGAACACCGGCTGCTGGATGCCGGCCTCGCGCTGTTCGTCGTAGTCGCGCATTACCCGCAGGCCGACTTTGAACAGCAGCGCCAGGGCCACCAGGTTGACGAAGGCCAGACAGGTCATGGTGATGTCGGCGAAGGCGAATACGGTCGACAGGTCCTGCATCGAACCCCATACCACCAGCGCCAGTACCAGGGCGCGGAATACCAGCAGCACTACGCGGTTGCGGCTGAGGAACTGCAGGCTGTTTTCACCCAGGTAGTAGTTGTAGAGGATGCAGGTGAACACGAACAGCGACAATGCCACGCTGACGAACAGGCGACCCCAGTCACCGACCACGGCGGCCAGCGAGTTCTGGGTCAGGACGATGCCGTCACCTTCGAAGCCCGGGGTGTAGAAGCCCGACAGCAGGATCAGCAGCGCGGTGCAGGTGCAGATCACGAAGGTGTCGAGGAACACGCTGAACGCCTGGACCACGCCCTGGGCGCCCGGGTGTTTCACAGCGGCCACGGCAGCCACGTTTGGTGCGCTGCCCAGGCCCGCTTCGTTGGCGAATACGCCACGCTTGACGCCCATGACGATGGCGCTGCCGAGCAGGCCACCGAACGCCGGGTCAAGGCCGAAGGCGCTCTTGAAGATGGTTTCCAGCATGGCTGGCACGTGTTCGATCTGGGTGCCGATCACGTACAGGGTCACACCGATGTAGGCCAGGGTCTTGACCGGTACCAGCAGGTCGGACACTGCGGCAATGCGCTTGATGCCACCGATGAAGGTGATGGCCAGCAGCACGGCAAGCACGATGCCGGTGTGCTTGGGGTCGAAGGCGAAGGCATTCTGCAGCGAGTGGGTCACGGTATACGACTGCAGGCCGATGAAGGCGAAGCCATAGGTGACTAGCAGCAGGATCGAGAACACGATGGCCATGCTCTTGAGCTTCAGGCCGTGCTGGATGTAGTAGGCCGGGCCGCCACGGTACAAGCCGTCGCCGTCAGCGCGCTTGTAGACCTGGGCCAGGGTGCATTCGAAGAAACTGCTGGCCATGCCGACCAAGGCAGTGACCCACATCCAGAACACCGCGCCTGGACCACCCAGGGTCACGGCGATACCGACACCGGCGATGTTACCGGCGCCAACGCGGCCGGCGAGGCTCAGCATCAGGGCCTGGAAGGAGCTCAGCTGGCCTGCCTGGCCACGCAGCGATTCCTTGAATACAGCGAACATGTGGCCGAAGTGGCGGAACTGGACGAACCGCGAACGGATGGTGAAGTAACCGCCGAGACCGACGATCAGCACGATGAGGAGTTTTCCCGAAAGGAAATCGTTGAGTGCTTCGAGCATTGGAAAATGACCTCGATTCTTATTCTTCGCATGGAATGAACAGCGGACGACAGGCGTATCGCTATTCGTTGGCGCGCATGGTTGGCCATGACAAAGGCGGTTACAATTTCGCGGGTTGCTCTAATTTGGTGCGACTTGATGCTACAATGGCGTCAATCGCGTCACCCGAGCCCCTAAGCATGAGCGATCATTTCGCTACCAACCTCAAACTGGCGTGCAGCCATTACCGCTCTATCTCCGAAGTTTGCCGCCAGCTTTCGATAAACCGTGCGCAATTCAACAAGTACCTGAGCGGGCAGAGCCGTCCGACGGCTTACAACCTCAAGCGCATCGGTGATTTCTTCGGCGTTGAAGATTACGAGCTGAATTTGCCGCCCGAGCAGTTCAGCCGCCTGATCGGTGCTCGTGCGTCGACACCGGCCGAGCAGGCCGGTGACCCGATCAGCGAACTGTTCCGCCCGCTGCATGATCACGCCGGTAACCTGTCGCGTTATTGTGGCTACTACCTGGAATACTCCAACTGCATGTCCGTGCCGGGCACCATCCTGGTGTCGTTGGTGCACCTGTGGGAGGAACGTGGCCGCTATTTGTTCGAGCGCCAGGAACGCCAGGAGCGCTCCAGTGCCACCGACCCACATGCCGAGGTGCGTTGCCGCTACCTGGGGGCGGCGTTCCAGTTGCAGGACCGGATGTTCCTGGTCGACTACGAATCGTTGACCTTCAACGAGATGAGCCAGACCATCCTCATCCCCAGTTTCAAGAGCCGCATCACCCGCCTGAACGGCCTGAAGGCCGGCGTATCCAGCGGCGATCGGCGCAACCCGGCCTGTACCCGGGTGGTGTGGGAGTACCTGGGGGAGGAGATCAACCGCATCAATGCCTATCGGCAGGTCAGGCTGTACCAGCCGGATGATCCACGGATCGATGACGATGTGCGTGAGCGGTTGAGTGTGGGGCCGTTGCGTAACAGCCTGTTCGAGATCGAGTGATGGCTTTTTCAGAACGTCAGCCGGTGTAGCCACTCGCCGATCGGGTTGCCTGAGTCGAGCAACAACTTGGTAGCCATGACGCAGCATACAAAGACCAGCAGCGGCTTGATCAGGCGGGGGCCGAAGTACACGGCGCAGCGAGCACCCAATTGAGCGCCGACAAATGCCGCGCTTGCCATTGCCAGCGCCAGAGGCCAGATGATTGCTCCGCTGAGTGAAAACACTGACAGCGCACCCAAGTTGCACGCGGCGTTCAACAGCTTGCTATTGCAGACGGCCTGCAGCAGATGCTGGCCCAGGAGGATGACGCAAGCGAGCATGAAGAACGAGCCGACACCGGGGCCGAAGATCCCGTCATAGAAACCAATGACTGGCGCCACGGCGATGCAGAAGACGCTGTTTGATAGCTTCGCCTTGCGCGACTGCTCATTGGGTTTCGGGCTGAATGCGAAATACGCAGCTACCAGTATGAGCAGTATGGGCACGCATGCCTGCAGCAGTGTTTTGGGTACCAGGCTGACTGACAAGGCGCCGAGCACACCACCGATGAAAGCCATCAGAGCCATCGGGCCGCCACGTTTCCAGTCGATCATGCGTTTACGGGCAAAGGCACAGGTCGCCGAAACCGTAGCCGAAGCGGCCTGGAACTTGTTGGTGGCAATCGCCGCTAGTGGTTCGACGCCAGCTATGAACAATACCGGCAATGTAATCAGTCCGCCGCCGCCGGCAATGGCATCGAAGAAGCCCGCAATGAAAGCGACAAGGGCGAGGATGAGAATGAGTGAAAATTCAAGTTCGATCATCGGGCAATGTCCTTTACTCAGCCACGAACAAGTAGCGGGTCTTCAGCGATGACAATGGGAGCGGCGAAACTTCCTTGTAGGTACGGGTGAAGTGCCCCGCCGCCGTTCGGAAAAAGCGTCAGCAAGCGGCAAGTGGACAGGTCAACAATTCAATGCCGTTATGCTGCTGAACTGAAGTCAGCCCGCTCTCTGATGGTTGTAGGAGAATTCACCTTGCTATCGCGCTAGACGATGGAAGGCCAGGTCGTTGGTGCCGTCGAGACCCCGTGTTGGACTTCCCCGTCCGGAAACCGCAAAATGAATCCCTTCGCTCAATCAACCTGTTCGGATCTGCTGACTCTATGCGTATGCGCCTGATGCTGTTGGGTGGTGGCAATGCCCTTGGGCAAGCGCTGATTCGTCTCGGGGCCGAGGAGGACATCGCATTCCTGGCTCCGCGCCCGCCGGAGAGCGGCTGGGCCCCGGCCAGCCTCACTCAGCTGCTCGACGATCATCGCCCCGATGCCTTGGTCAACCTGGCCTATTACTTCGACTGGTTCCAGGCCGAGTCGGTCAGCGAACAGCGACTGGCCCAGCAGGAGCGCGCAGTGGAACGGCTGGCGGAGTTATGCCAGCACCACCAGATCACTCTGGTGCAGCCTTCCAGCTACCGGGTGTTCGACGGTTCGCGGGCCACGGCCTACAGCGAAAAGGACGAACCGGTGCCCCTGGGCCAGCGTGGGCAGGCCTTGTGGCGTATCGAGCAGAGCGTGCGTGCGGCGTGCCCGCAGCATGTGCTGCTGCGCTTCGGCTGGTTGCTGGACGAAAGCATCGACGGTGCCTTGGGCCGCTTCCTGACCCGCGCCGAGCAACCCCAGGAACTGCTGCTGGCCGATGACCGCCGCGGCAACCCGACGCCGGTCGACGACGCCGCGCGGGTGATCCTGTCGGTGCTCAAGCAGCTCGATTGCAGCGCGCCGCTGTGGGGCACCTACCACTACGCCGGCAACGAGGCGACCACGCCGCTGGCACTGGGCCAGGCAATCCTCAGCGAGGCCGGGCAGTACCGTCAGCTGGCCGTGCAGGCGCCCACCGCGCAGGCTCATGCCGCACGGCCGGATGCCAGCGAGGAGCCGCAGCACGCGGTACTGGCCTGCAAGAAAATTCTTCACACCTTCGGCATCAAGCCGCGTGCCTGGCGCGCTGGCTTGCCGCCACTATTGGATCGATTCTACCGCCATGGCTGATGCCCCCATCCTGATCACCGGCGGCGCCGGCTTCATTGGCTCCCACCTGTGCGATGCGTTGCTGGCCAAGGGCTATGCCGTACGTATTCTCGACGACCTTTCCACCGGCAAGCGTGACAACCTGCAACTGGGCAACCCGCGCCTCGAGCTGATCGAAGGCGATGTGGCCGACGCCGCGCTGGTTCAGCGTGCCGCCGCCGGTTGCCGGGCCGTGGTCCACCTGGCCGCAGTGGCGTCGGTGCAGGCCTCGGTCGAAGATCCGGTGAAGACCCACCAGAGCAACTTCATCGGCACCCTCAACGTGGCCGAGGCCATGCGTGTGCATGGCGTGCGCCGTGTGCTCTTCGCATCGAGCGCAGCGGTATATGGCAACAATGGTGAAGGCGAGTCGATTGCCGAGGACACGCCCAAGGCGCCGCTGACGCCCTATGCCGTGGACAAGCTGGCCAGCGAGCAGTACCTGGATTTCTACCGCCGCCAGCATGGCCTGGAGCCGGTGATATTCCGCTTCTTCAACATATTCGGGCCGCGTCAGGATCCTTCCTCGCCGTATTCCGGGGTGATCAGCATCTTCAGCGAACGGGCGGCCCAAGGCTTGCCGATCACTGTGTTCGGTGATGGCGAGCAGACCCGTGACTTCCTCTACGTCGGCGACCTGGTGCAAGTGATGGTACAAGCGCTGGAGCAACCGCAGGTGGAAGAGGGCGCGGTGAACGTCGGCCTGAACCAGGCGACTTCGCTGAACCAGATGCTCATGGCGCTGCAGCAGGTGGTGGGCAGCTTGCCGGCGGTCAGCTACGGCCAGGCGCGTTCGGGTGACATTCGCCATTCGCGGGCGGATAACCAGCGTTTGCTGGCGCGCTTCGACTTCCCGCAGCCGACCCCGATGGTCGAGGGCTTGGCCAAGTTGCTCGGCAGGGCTTGAGAGAGCCGGGGCTGCAAAGCGGCCCCCGTTCACGTATGCCGTACAACCTTGCGTAGGCAATCCTGCGCCGTGAGCAGCCGGCCATCTTCCGCTCGCACCTGCAGAATCCCGACTGGCCGCCCCTTGGCACTGTCCACCAGTTCAGACCGCGTTTCCCCCGCCTCGAACAGAAAGCGCTCCCCCCACTGGCGCAACCCCACCACGATCGGAAACACCGAGCGCCCTTTCTCGGTCAGCACATATTCTTTGTAGGCACTGCCATCCGAGGCCGGCTGCAAAGCCAACAGCCCACTCTCCACCAGCCATTTCAGCCGTGACGCCAGGATGTTCTTCGCCAGCCCGAGGTTCTTCTGGAACTCGCTGAAACGGCGAAGGTCATCGAAGGCATCGCGCAGGATCATCAGCGCCCAGCGGTCACCCAGCACTTCCAGCGCCCGGGCCACGGGGCATTGAGCGTTCACTTCATCGAGCATGGGGGGCACCTGCGTTGTTCGTCTGGTTGCAGATTAAAACCACATTTGCTAAATATCCATCCTGTGGTTTCAATTTGAAACCAGTATGAAGGAGTCAGCCTGATGCATCGCGGGATAACCCTGTTGCTCGCCGCCACCTGCGCCATGGCAGTGGCCACGGTCTATTTCGCCCAACCATTGCTCGAGTCGATCGCCAGCGACCTCGGTGTGGCGCAGCAGCAGATCGGTTGGGTGGTCGGCGCAACGCAGGCGGGTTATGCCCTTGGGCTGATCCTGATCGTGCCCCTCGGTGACCTGATCGAACGCAAGCGCCTGCTGCTGGGGCAGTTGCTGGTTGCCGCCCTGGCACTGGTCGGTGTTGGCCTGGCGCAGCAATGGCTGATTCTTCTGGCCGCTCTGGCCTTGGTCGGGCTCATGGCTGTCATGGTGCAAGTGATGGTCGCCCACGCCGCCACCCTGGCCACCCCGGCCTGTCAGGGGCAAGCGGTGGGCACGGTCACCAGCGGGGTGGTGCTGGGCATTCTGCTCGCGCGTCTGGTTTCCGGCGCACTCGCCGACCTGGCCGGATGGCGCAACGTGTACTTCGTGGCAGCAGCTGTGCTCACGCTGATGGCCGTGGTGCTCTGGCGCTGCCTGCCAGCCAGCCGGTTACCCGCGCAACGGCCAGGCTACCGGCAACTGATCGGTTCGGTGTTCACCTTGTACCGGCATGACAGCTTGTTGCGTCGGCGCGGCTTGTTCGGTTTGTTGATCTTCGCTGCCTTCAGTGTGCTGTGGAGTGCCATGGTGCTGCCCCTGAGTGCCCCACCGATGGCGCTCAGCCATACCGAGATCGGCCTGTTCGGCCTGGCAGGTATCGCCGGTACCCTGGCAGCGTCGAGGGCCGGGCGGCTGGCTGATCGAGGGCTGGGCGAGCGCACCACCGGCCTGGCGCTGGCCTTGTTGACGCTGTCATGGCTGCCGACAGCCTTCATGGGGCAATCGCTGACGGCGTTCGTGCTGGGTGTGCTGATGCTGGATTTCGCCGTGCAGGCGGTGCATGTCACCAACCAGAGCCTGTTGCTGGCGGGGCGTGGCGCGATGGCCAGCCGCTTGATCGGCGCCTACATGTGTTGCTACTCGGTCGGCAGCGGTTCAGGGGCGGTGCTGGCGAGCTGGGTGTATGCGCGCTGGGGCTGGACGGCGGTATGCGGGCTGGGGATGGCGATCAGTGCGCTGGCGCTGGGGTACTGGATGTGGGGCAACGAAAAAGGGCGACCGAAGCCGCCCTGCCGTGTTCAGGTCAGAACTTGTAGCCAAGGCCGACCATGTACACCCAAGGGTCGACATCGACGTCGACCTTGGTCTTGCTGTAGCCCAATGCGGTCGGGCCGTTGACGCTGGCTTTGGTGTCGATGTCGACGTACCAGACCGAGGCGTTCACCAGCAGGTTGTCGGTGATCATGTAGTCCATGCCCAACTGGCCGGCGATACCTACCGAATCCTGCAGCTTGAGGTTGCTGAAGCCCTGTTGCTTGCGTTCGCTGGTCAGGTCTTCGTCGAAGAACAGTGTGTAGTTGATGCCGACGCCGGCGTAGGGCTGGAACTTGGAGTTAGGCTCCATCGGGTAGTACTGCACGGACAGTGTCGGTGGCAGCTGCTTGATGTCGGCCAGTTTGCCGTCCAGCCCGCCGCCCAGGCCCTTGACGCCTACGCTGTGCTTGAACGGGGTGGCGGCCAGCAGCTCCAGGCCGATGTGGTCGGTGAGCATGTAGGCGAAGGTCAGGCCCAGCTGGGTGTCGCTGTCCAGGGTCGCCTTGGTGCCCGACACCTTGTTGCCGTCGAATTTCAGGTCGCCGCTGCTTTCGTTCGGTGCGGTGGTGATGGCACCGGCGCGGACGATGACATCACCCGCCTGGTGGGCGTGGGCAACAGGGGCGGCGAGCGCAAGGGCCACAAGCGAGGCGCCGAGCAAGGACTTGTTCATGGAAGCTCCCAAAGGACGTGAGTAATCGAGTAGTCCAATGGTACGGAGCTGGCTAAACGGAATGTTTGACCCAGCTCAAAGAAGCGTCGTCATGAATCCGACACAGTTCTCACTTGAGAACATAAGCGTAAATTTTCTCCGCTTCCATCTGGTATCCGGCTTCGGCCAATTCGCTGCTGGAGGCTCTAACCTGCATCTTTCCCTCGATCCAGTAGGGTTGATAGAGGTCCTCCACGCGCACACCCATTTCGCTGAAAATGTGCACGATCTGGTTCGACGGCGGCGGTGGCACATGGATGCAGGCGCCGTAGTAGGGCACCAGCAGAAACTCCGTGGTGCGCCCCTCTTCGCTCACCTCCAGCGGCACGATGTAGCCCGGGATCTTGACCTGCTGGCCGTCGAGGCTTTTCACCACCGGCGCATTGGGCGCCTGCTGCTGCGCCGGTGGGGCCGACTCGGCCGACAGCGCATCGCTCAACTGCGACATGTCGTGCAGCGGTGCCAGTTGTGGCGGGATGACCGGCGCGCCTTCGGGGATCAGCGCAGGCCAGTCCAGTTCTTTGGGTTCGGCGGCCCACAAGGGCATCGACACTGTCAGCAGCAGAGTCAACCCTATCTGCAGTGCTCGCCTCTTTGCAGGTAACCCCGTTCCCACAGGTCCTCTGCGAGCGCTGAGGCCTGCGGCGAACCCTGTGGGAGCGGGTTTACCCGCGAAAAGGGCAGTGAGGTACTGGATCATTGCACGGACTCAGAGGTGAATGGACAGGCCATCGGCCAGCGACTGCCGATAGGCACGCCAGGCCGGTACGCTGCCCATCAGCAGCGCTGCGCCAAGGATGATAGCCAGTAGTGTCCATTCATGTGCGCTGGGCAAGGCCAGAGGCAGATACAGCCCGTAGTTGGCCTGAACGTAGCCCTCGGCCAGGGCGATGCCCGCGTACAGCAACCCCAGCCCCGCTGCTATGCCGGTCACCGCCAGGGCTAACGCTTCAAGCACCAGCAGCCCGGCAATATGCCATGGCCGCGCGCCCACCGAACGCAGGATCGCCATTTCCCGGCGGCGTTCGTTGAGGCTGGTGAGAATCGCCGTGAGCATGCCGATCAGGCCGGTCAGCACCACGAACAACGAGACCACGAACAACGCCTGCTCGGCAGTGCCCATCAGGCTCCACAGCTCCTGCAACGCTACCCCAGGCAGGATCGCCAGCAATGGCTCGTTGCGATACTCGTTGATCTCTCGCTGCAGGCTGAAGGTGGCGATCTTGTTGTTCAGGCCGAGCATGAACGCGGTGATGGCCGCTGGCTGCAGGTCCATGGTTCGCGCCTGTTCGGCACTGATACGCCCGGCACCACGAGCCGGCACGCCGTTGTGCCAGTCGATGTGGATGGCTTCCATGCCGCCGAGGCTGATGTGCAGGGTGCGGTCGACCGGCGTGCCGGTGCGCTTGAGCACGCCGACCACGGTGAATGGCTTGTCGTCATGCTTGACCAGGCTGATCGCGGCAACGCCGTGCGCCAGTACCAGCTTGTCGCCGAGCTTGTAGTGCAGCGCGTCCGCCACTTCGGCGCCGAGCACCACTTCGAACGGGTCGCTGGCGAATTCACGGCCCTGGCTCAGCTCCAGGTGCTGCTTGCGGCCGTACTGGTAATGACTGAAGTAATCGGTGGTGGTACCCATCACCCGATAGCCACGGTGCGAATCGCCCAGCGAAATCGGGATCGCCCACTTGACCCTTGGGTCCTTGGCATAGTGCTGGAAGCTGTCCCAGCGGATGTTGTTGGTGGCGTTGCCGATGCGGAACACCGAGTACAGCAGCAGGTTCACCGACCCCGAGCGGGCGCCGACGATCAGGTCGGTGCCGCTGATGGTGCTGGCGAAACTGGCGCGCGCTTCGGTGCGCACGCGCTCAACGGCCAGCAGCAGGCACACCGACAGGGCGATGGCGAAGGCGGTGAGGAACGCGGTGAAACGGCGGTTGGCCAGGCTGGCCAGGGCAAGGCGGAGCAGGTACATCAGGCCTCCCGGGGCTTGGCGGCGCGGTTGAGTTCGGCCAGGGACAGGTGACGGTCGAACAGCGGTGCCAGGCTCTGGTCATGGCTGACGAACAGCAGGCTGGAACCGGCCGCGCGGCATTCGTCGAACAGCAGGCGGATGAAGGCCTCACGGGTGTCGGCATCCAGTGCCGAGGTCGGCTCGTCGGCGATCACCAGTTCCGGCTGGCCGATCAGTGCGCGAGCAGCCGCAACGCGCTGCTGCTGGCCGATCGACAGGCTGTCGGCACGCCGTGCGAGCAGCGCCGGGTCGCCCAGGCCCAGGTGCGCGAGCAGCTCGCTGGCGGCCTGGTCGACGCTGCCGTGGCGTTGAATGGCCCGTTCGGCGCGGCTACGCGAGAAGCGGCAGGGCAGTTCGACGTTCTCGCGCACCGAAAGGAACGGCAGCAGGTTGAACTGCTGGAAGATGTAGCCGGTATGGTCGACCCGGAAGCGGTCACGCGCCCCCTGGCCGAGCAGGGCGAGGTCCTGGCCGAGCAGCTGGATGCGCCCCTGCCCCGGCCGGTTGACCCCGCCGAGCAGGCCCAGCAGGGTGGTCTTGCCACTGCCGCTGGGGCCCTTGAGGAACAGTGCTTCACCGGCTTCCAGGCGGAACGCCGGGATATCCAGCAGTGGCGCCTGGCCGGGCCAGGCGAACACCAGGCCTTGCAGTTCAATCAACGCCTGGCTCATTTCAGAATGCGACCACGGCCTTGGCCGGCGACGTCTCGACGCCTTTCTGGCCGTTCGGGCCGATCAGTTGCACGTTGATCTTCTGGGTGGCCGGGAAGGCCTTGTACAACGGGGTGAGGTCGATCTGGGCGAGTTTCTCCGGGGTGGCGCAGGTCAGCTGGTAATGGGCATTGATGTCGCTGTGCACGTGGCCTTTTTCGTGCTCGTCACCGTCGTCGTCAGCTTTGGCTGCATCGCCGAACAGCGGGCTTTCCAGTTCTTGCTGGTCTTCCTTGCAGCCGGCGGCCGAGGCCAGGGCGAACAGCTTCAGCGGCTGTTCCAGTTGCTGGCGCACGGCGGCGACCTTGGCCTTGTCGGCATCGCTACTGGCCATGTGCTCGAAGCCGACCAGGTTCATCGCCGGGCTGTCCAGCTCCAGCTCCAGGGTGTTGCCATCGAGCACGGCATTGAGCTTGGCCACGCCATGCTCGTGGGCACCGAGGGTACCGTGGGCGTGATCGTGGTCATGTTCGTCGTGGGCGTGGGCCACGGCCAGGGGCAGCAGGGCGAAGGGCAGGGCGAGCAGCAGACGACGCATGGACGACTCCGGGAGCGGGCTGGAAGATTCAGTTATGTTATAACAACTTTTCTTCGTGCCGCCAGCCTGTGTGGCGCAGGTTTCATGTTGCGGTAGCATGGCGGCATTGACCTGGGCTCAAGGAGCACATCGTGAGAATTCGTGGACAGATTGGTGACTGGCCGGTGGACCTGACCATCGAGCTGGAACCGCAGGAGTGGGCGCAGTTGGGGCGGCGGATCGAGGTGCCGGTGGTTCAGTCGGTGGCCACTGCAGCCGCTCCGCGCCAGGATGATGGGCAGTGGAATGCGGCGCGTGAGGTGCTGCGCCTGGCAGGGCAGATGAACGGGCCGGAATTGCTCGACCGGCTGGAAGGGTTGGCCGGCAGTACGGCGGCGGGCAAGCGGCTGCTGGTGCGTTTGCGGCACAGCAGTGAAGTGAAGGTGGAAAATGGCGTGGATGCGCCGATGTATCACTGGGTGGGGTGAGGTTGCCTAGGCGAGCCTCTTCGCGGGTAAACCCGCTCCCACAGTGATTGCACAACACTTGAGACCTGTGCTGTACCTGTAGGAGCGCGTTTACCCGCGAACGAGGGCGAAGCCCTCGCAAAATCTGCAGGTCAGAACATCGCCGAAGACAGCCGACGGCGGTAAATCCCTACCAGCGGGTGATCATTGCCCAGCAGCTCGAACACCTGCAGCATCGCCTTTTGCGGCAAGCCGTTCTCGTACCCACGATTACGCTGGAACAGCTTCAGCAACCCGTCCAGCGCCGGTTCATACTGCTGACGCGCCAACTGCTGCACGCACAGCTGGTAAGCCGCCTCATCATCCTGCGGGTTCTGCGCCAGGCGGCTTTTCAGGTCGGCGACTTCCGGCAGGCTGGCGGCCTGGCGCAGGAAGGTCAGTTGGGCCTTGGCACCCGCCAGGGCGGCCTTGTGCTCATCGGTCTTGACCGCATCCAGCACCACCTGCGCCTCGGCCAGTTCGCCACGCTCGGCCAGGCAACGGGCATACAGGATCAGTGCCTCGGCATTGTTGTTGTCTTCACCCAGCAGTGCCTTCAGCGCTGCCTCGGCCTCGGCGAAGCGGCTTTCGCTGAACAGCATCTTGGCCTGCTCCAGCGGCGAAGCGGTCGGGGCGGGCGGCAGTTGCACATGCGGCTCGAGCATGGCACGAATCGCCGACTCCGGCTGCGCGCCGGCAAAACCGTCAACGGGCTGGCCATCCTTGAACAGCACCACGGTCGGCAGGCTGCGGATGCCGAACTGGGCCACCACCTGCTGTTCGACGTCGCAGTTGATCTTGGCCAGCAGCAGCTCGCCCTGGTAACCCTCGGCGATTTTCGCCAGCAACGGCATCAGCGCCTTGCACGGCGCACACCACTCGGCCCAGAAGTCCACCAGCACCGGCTTGTGGAAGGAGTTTTCGATCACCAGCTGTTGGAAGGTGGCATCGGTGGCATCGAAGATGTAGGGCAGATCTTTACTAGGAGCAAGGCTCATCGCGACTCTCGCAAATCTGTGAATGGCATCACTATAAAGGCTCGCGGCTGGCGTGGTACAGGCTGACCCGGCGGAATTCGTGCGGTTCGGCCAGGTCTGGCAGGGTCAAGGCGTCCAGCACGCCAAGTTGCTGGTACAGCGGGTGGCTGAAATCACGGACACGTGAGTCGGCCACCAGTGCCTGGCGGCCACGGCCAAGGAAGGCATCGAGCAGCGGCAGGTTGGCGCGGTCGTAGAGCACGTCGGCGACCAGGATCAGGTCGAAGCGGTCGGCTTCGGCGAAGAAATCGCTGCTGTAGCCCAGCTCGACATCGTTGAGCGTGGCGTTGGCACGGCAGGCTTCCAAGGCCAGCGGGTCAAGGTCACAGGCGACCACTTCCAGCGCCCCGGCCCGGGCTGCCGCGATCCCGGCGATGCCGGAGCCGGCACCGAAGTCCAGCACACGCTTGCCGGCGACCCACTCGGGGTGCGCCGCCAGGTAGCGGGCCATGGCCAGGCCGCTGGCCCAGCAGAAGCTCCAGTACGGTGGCTCCTCGAGGATGCGCCGGGTTTCTTCGCTGCTGAAGGCGCGGTCCATGTTCTGGTCATCGATCAGCCACAGCTTCAGCTCGCACTCGGGCAGGTCGCTGATTACCAGCCGCGCTTCACCGATCAGGCCGCTGAGGGCCTGTTGCAGGGCAAGCGGCGCCACTTACGGCATCTTCTCGAAGCGCAGCGGGCCGGTGGCCTGGGTCTGGGCCTGGATAATGCGCACGGGGGGCAGGTGCATGATCAGCTGGCCGGAACTGCTGGCGCGGCCGCGCAGCTCGACGCGGGCGCCGGCCGGGAAGGCCTCTGGGTTGAAGCGCAAATGGTAGGGCAGGGCCTGGCCGGTGCCGGTCAGGTTGCTGCTGGCCAGCAGCTGCTGCGGGCGGTCGCGGTCGTCGATGACCAGCAATGCCAGCTCCACGTCGGCGCCGGCGGGGATTTCCAGCAAGGTGCCGCTCAACTCACGCTGATAGGCCGGCAGCGGGCCAAGCGGCTCGGCGTTTTTCACCACCTTGGCCGCTGCTGGCGCAGGGACTGCTTCGGTCTTGGGGCGGTCACTGCCGCAGGCGGCGAGCAGGGAAGCGCAGCACAGCACGACGAGCGCACGAAGATGCATGGGTGGGTCCTTCACGGGCAGAATTGTATGGATGTTAACCCCTTTGGCTTGTCTTGCCAGTGCAATGCGCTACCATGGCCCTCCCTTTTTTTGTTGCCTGCCACCATGCACTGTCCCTTTTGCGGTGCCAACGACACCAAGGTCATCGACTCGCGTCTGGTCGCCGAGGGCGAACAGGTGCGCCGCCGCCGTGAATGCGTCGCCTGCGGCGAGCGCTTCACCACCTTTGAAACCGCCGAGCTGGTGCTGCCCCGGCTGATCAAGCAGGACGGCACGCGCCAGCCCTTCGACGAAGAGAAGCTGCGGGCTGGCATGCAGCGGGCGCTGGAGAAGCGCCCGGTCAGCATCGAGCGCCTGGAAGCGGCGCTGGCGCATATCAAGAGCCGCCTGCGCGCCACCGGCGAGCGCGAGGTCAAGTCCCTGGTGGTAGGCGAAATGGTCATGGCTGAGCTGCGCAAGCTCGACGAAGTGGCCTACATCCGCTTTGCCTCGGTGTACCGGCGCTTCCAGGACCTCGACGAATTCCGCGAAGAAATCGACCGCCTGGCCCGCGAGCCGGCTAAAGAGTGAGCATGCCCAGCCAGACCGCGATCCTCGACGCCCATTACATGGCCCGCGCGCTGGAGCTGGCGCGCAAGGGTGTGTACACCACCCACCCCAACCCGCGTGTGGGTTGCGTGATCGTTCGCGATGGCGAGGTGGTCGGTGAAGGCTGGCACGTGCGTGCCGGCGAACCGCATGCCGAAGTGCATGCCCTGCGTCAGGCCGGCGAACGGGCCCGTGGCGCCTGCGCCTACGTGACCCTGGAGCCGTGCAGCCACCATGGCCGCACGCCGCCGTGTGCCGAGGCGCTGGTCAAGGCCGGCGTAGCCCGGGTGGTCGCGGCCATGCAGGACCCCAATCCGCAAGTCGCAGGGCAAGGCCTGCGGCGCCTGGCAGAAGCCGGCATCAGCGTGGCCAGCGGCGTGCTCGAAGCCGAAGCCCGCGCGCTCAACCCCGGCTTCCTCAAACGCATGGAACACGGCCTGCCGTTCGTCCGCGCCAAGCTGGCCATGAGCCTGGATGGCCGCACCGCCATGGCCAGCGGCGAAAGCCAGTGGATCACCGGGCCGGCTGCCCGCTCGGCAGTGCAGCGCCTGCGTGCCCGTTCCAGCGTGGTGCTGACCAGTGCGGCCAGCGTGCTGGCCGATAACGCGCGGATGACCGTGCGGGGCAGCGAACTGGGGCTGGACGCCGAAACCACCGCCCTGGCACTGAGCCGCACGCCGTTGCGCGTTTTGGTCGACGGCCGCCTGCGTTTGCCGCTGGACGCGCCGTTCTTCCAGGCCGGCCCGGCGCTGGTGGTTACTGCCGTCGCAGATGACGTGCGCTATGCCGCTGCCGGCCATGAACTGCTCAGCCTGCCGGGCGACAATGGCCAGGTAGATTTGCCGGCGTTGCTGCAGGCGCTGGCCGCCCGCGGCGTTAATGAAGTCCTGCTGGAGGCCGGTGCCGGCCTGGTCGGCGCCTTTGCCCAGCTGGGCCTGATCGACGAATACCAGCTGTTCGTCGCCGGCACATTCCTCGGTTCCCAGGCCCGGCCGTTGCTGGACTGGCCGCTGCAGACGATGAGCCAGGCACCACGGCTGAAAATCACCGAAATGCGCGCAGTGGGCGATGACTGGCGGGTCACGGCCATCCCTCTGCCGGCGCCCGGCGTATAATGCCGGGCTTGCCCCGCGCGACCCGTTTCTGAGGAAGTCCCCATGTTCACCGGCATCATCGAATCCATCGGCACCATCCGCAGCCTGACCCCCAAGGGCGGTGACGTGCGCGTCTACGTCGAAACCGGCAAGCTCGACCTGGGTGACGTCAAGCTCGGCGACAGCATCGCCGTCAACGGCGTGTGCCTGACCGCCGTCGAGCTGCCGGGCAACGGGTTCTGGGCCGACGTCAGTGTCGAGACCCTCAAGCGCACCGCGTTCATCGACCTCAAGAGCGGCAGCAAGGTCAACCTGGAAAAGGCCCTGACCCCGACCACCCGCCTGGGCGGCCACCTGGTCAGCGGCCACGTCGACGGCGTCGGCGAAATCATCTCGCGCAGCGATAGCGCCCGCGCCATCCAGTTCCGGGTGCGTGCGCCCAGGGAGCTGGCCAAGTACATCGCCCACAAGGGTTCGATCACCGTCGACGGCACCAGCCTGACGGTCAACGAGGTCAATGGCGCCGAATTCGAGCTGACCATTGTCCCGCACACCCTGTCCGAAACCATCATGGCCGACTACCGCGCAGGGCGTCGGGTCAACCTTGAGGTCGACTTGCTGGCCCGTTACCTGGAGCGTCTGCTGCTGGGCGACAAGGCTGCCGAACCGAGCAAGGGCAGTGGCATCACCGAAAGCTTCCTGGCCGCCAACGGCTTCTTGAAATCCTGATTGAGAAGGGGGTGCCGAGTGGCGCTCAACAGCATCGAAGAACTGGTCGAAGACATCCGCCAGGGCAAAATGGTCATCCTCATGGATGACGAAGACCGCGAGAACGAAGGCGACATCATCATGGCGGCCGAGTGCTGCCTGCCTGAGCATATCAACTTCATGGCCAAGCACGCCCGCGGCCTGATCTGCATGCCGATGACCCGCGAGCGCTGCGAAACCCTGAAACTGCCGCTGATGGCGCCGCGCAACGGTTCGGGCTTCGGCACCAAGTTCACCGTGTCGATCGAAGCCGCCGAGGGCGTCACCACCGGCATCTCCGCCGCTGACCGCGCACGTACCGTGCAGGCGGCCGCTGCCAAGGACGCCAAGGCCGAAGACATCGTCAGCCCAGGCCACATCTTCCCGCTGATGGCCCAGCCGGGCGGCACCCTGGCCCGCGCCGGCCATACCGAAGCGGCTTGCGACCTGGCGCGCATGGCCGGCTTCGAGCCGAGCGGTGTGATCTGCGAAGTGATGAACGACGATGGCACCATGTCGCGTCGCGCCGAACTGGAAGTGTTCGCCGCTGAACACGGCCTGAAGATCGGCACCATCGCCGACCTGATCCACTACCGCATGATCCACGAGCGCACCGTGCAGCGCGTCTCCGAGCAGTCGATCGAGAGCGAGCTGGGCGAGTTCAACCTGGTCACCTACCGTGACTCGGTGGAAGGCGACGTGCACATGGCCCTGACCCTGGGCAATATCTGCGCCGAAGAGCCGACCCTGGTGCGCGTGCACAACATGGACCCACTGCGCGACCTGCTGCTGGTCAAGCAGCCGGGCCGCTGGAGCCTGCGCGCGGCCATGGCCGCCGTGGCCGAGGCTGGCAGCGGCGTGGTGCTGCTGCTGGGCCACCCGCT
>Ga0153918_1000430_pt1 | contig 20642 bp, 18 predicted proteins | sample TSFL002MetaG_FD_104687 | JGI IMG/M metagenome (GOLD analysis project Ga0153918, IMG submission 104687) | Attine ant fungus gardens microbial communities from Florida, USA - TSFL002 MetaG | ecosystem: Host-associated > Fungi > Mycelium > Unclassified | place: USA: Florida, Paynes Creek Historic... | reverse complement strand
CCGGTGTAATTAAGCGCACCGATACCGGGATGTTTATCGCTCTTTCCGATATCCACGTTCGTGAAGGTTTCAACAAGCGTGAAGACGATGAACGCACCCGCCAGGCTGATGATGACCTGTTCAACTATCTGATGAACGGCGGATCAGTTCCACCACTGGAAGTCATCGCCCGTGATGAAGGTGGTGTGTGGGTTGTTGAAGGTCACCGTCGTCGTCGCTGCTATGCGCGCTGCGCTGAAGCTGGAAAGCCAGTAGACCGCATCCATATCATGCCGTTCAACGGTAACGATGTGCAGCGCCTGGCGCGCATCATGACCAGTAACAACCAGTTGCCGCTCTCCGATATGGAGCAGGCAGCAGTTATTCAGGAGCTGCATAACGCCTTCAATCAGACCACCAGCGAAATCGCAAAACTGGTCAATAAGTCAGTGGCCACGGTAGAGAAGTTGCTGCTCCTGAGCACGGCGAACCATGACGTTCAGCAGGAAGTTAAATCCGGTGCGGTGTCAGTGGATGTCGCGGTTGATCGCGTCATGGAGTATGGCGAACAGGCCGGAAAAGTTCTCCAGCACGATAAGGCTGTAGCGGCTGCCCAAGGCAAAAAGAAAGTTACCCGCAGTTCTATCGCGCCGGAACTTAGCGTAAAGAGCGCGCGCCGTTTTGTTGAGCTGATGGCTCAGGCTACGATCAGTGACGAAGGTGTTTTCACTATTGAAGGTGCGGCACTGGCGGAAGCTCTGGCAATTATCGACGAGCATAAAGCCATTGCTGAAGCGCGTGAAACGTATCGCTTGTCACAGCCAGTCCCGACAACAGAAATTCGCGGACGAACTCTGTATGTGATGCTCGATGGTAAAGACATTGGTCGGGCCTCACTGTATCGCGGAAAAACCGTTTGGCTGGACATGGGTGACAAAACTATTGCCGCTAGCCAGTCAAAGGCTGTGGCCCACTTCGTTAAGCAACACAAACTGCAGCAGGAAAATAATCATGACAGCCAATAAACCAATGACCGGCGAACAGCTGGATGAACTGATGGCTGTTGCAGTCAATATGCAGCGCGATAGTGAAAAAGCAGGTGACCGCCCTACCGCTATGTTCGCTTATGCAGTTCAGGTTGCTGTTCTGGAACTGCGTAAGATTCGTGATGATGCTCTAGCGCTGGCTGCGGAGAATGCAGGGCTGAAGAAGTTTATTACTAAAGAATGTCACGTTGCTCACGTAGAGCCAGAGACATTCTACGAAGAGGAAATTACTCGCTACGTTAATGCTGATGGGTACGAGCCAGAAACACCGGCGACCGACGCTTTCTTGGCTGAAGTGCGTGCAAATGCGCGAAATGAGCTGGTTGATGAGTTAGAAGTTCGTTTCACCGAATTATCAAAGACCAGCCCAGTACCAGAGTTGCGAAGTGGTGCTGCTGGTGCCGCAGGTTTTGTCTCTACTTTTCGCAAAGGAGTGCAGTCATGAGCAAAGAAGTCGAGAAACTCAATGACCATCAGCTGGCTGACCTGAAAAACGCTGTCGAAAGAGAGCTCAAACGGCGCGCTGATGGGCCAAAAGTCACCACGTATTACGTTGTCTCGTGCATCACAAGCGCTCAGCATTTTACTGATATGGACTGCGCTCTGCGTTGCTTAAAGCGAGTGGCGGAGGACCTTATTGAATGGGTAGCGGAAGACCAGGAAAACCGGGATTACGTAAATCGATGCACTGGCATTGTTGGAGCGAAACTCCAGGTTGCAGAGATGAATATAGACCACTTCAACATGCGTGTTGCAGAGAAATATTTCGATGACGATTGCTACCCACCGGAGGCCGCCAAATGAGCAACATCGACAAACGCGCATTACGTGAAGAGTTATCGAACCCGGCAGTTGGGAGCAATGCTCACCTGAGAAAATTAGCTCTTGGATTGCTTGATGAACTGGAGTTGGTATTGAAGTCAGAAAGTGAGCTCGCCAGCAGACTGATGGAAGCTAAAAAGCGCATTGCTGAGCTGGAGAGCGACAATGCTTACATCAAAAACCGGCACAAAGAACTGGACCTGTTAATTGGCAAAAACATTCTGGTAATGCAGGCCGCAATCATCGAATGGCAAGGAACTGGCGACGCCAGAAAAGGGCTGGCATGGATTTATAACACGCTGTTTGGTCCTGGCGAACTGCCGGACGAGGCGGAGAAAGATGCCCAGGCATACTTTGACCGCAAATATGCTCCGCTTGACGAAGAACTTATGGCTCTTCATCGGTGGTTCTGGGAACAAAGCGAAGCTGAGCGCGCCGCAGCCGGTAAAGGAGAGTGAGCATGGAAAAGCCACTGAATAAGCGAGAGCGCGAGTTTTTAAAGCCAGCCATAGTTCATCGCTGGGAAATTGAAATATCGCCATACCGAAAAACGGCGCTCTGGGATGGTGACTCTCTCTTCCCTGTCAAAGTGGGTGCAATGGCTGAAGACCTGATAAAGCGCGGTTATTTGGAGCGTGTTTCCATGGGATTTGGTCGAGACATTATCAGGGCTACCAAAAAGGCAAAAGACCTACATTGTTATCGCTGCTCTTACGGAAAAGTGATTAACAAAAATAGACAGCTGGGTGAGAACTGCCCGCATTGCGATGGCGGCGTAATTGTTGAGAGGACTAACCCATGAGCACTATTACCAGAGAACGCGTTGCAAAATTCATCAAAAACCCTCTCGATAACGGATTAACCCGTGGCGAGCAAATGGAGCTGGCGCGTATCGCGCTGGCATCGCTCGAAGCGGAGCCGGTGTGCGTCATCGACCAGGCTAATCTTGATTATCTCAACGCTGGCTCTGATGCAGACGTATGGCCGGCATCCAGAACAGAAATGGGTGATGTGCTTCTGTATCGCTCCGCCCCTACAGCTCCGGTAGTACCGGACATGGCCGCAGTTGGTGAAATGCCATTCCTTGGTACACAAGAGAAAGCATTCGTTAGTGGCTGGAACGCATGCCGCGCCGCCATGCTTCAGGGGGCCGACTCTGAGCTGCAGCGCAAAGCCGCAATCCACGACACACTCTGCGAAAAGTACAGCGTCGAATCACTGGCTGATTTCGTCGACTGGCAAAGGAATCACATTGCAGAACTTGAAGCAGCACCACCGGCTCCGGTTGGTCATGGGCAGACTGCAGTAGTGCCGGATTACCCGGGTTACGTGATGACGCAGCGTGAGTGTTATCAGGCTGGCAAGAAGGCTGGGCTGGATGAGGCTGGCAACTCTCCGGTGATTCCGGATGGTTGGGTGATGGTGCCGATGAAGTTGACGGCAGAGAACGGCGCTAAGGGGGCGCTATTGGGTGAATTCTCAGAAACCAAGTTCATAAACTGCCCAGAGTGCTTTGGTGATGATGAGTGCGACACATGTGACGGTAGCGGAACTATCAAAATTAAGCTCCAGGTCAGTTGGACGACTATCAAGGCTATTTGGGCGAGAGGTGTTGAGCACTTTGCAGCAGCACCGCAGCAGGAGGTGAAGCCGTGAGCAAATCCGAAGCGCTGAAATACGCAATGATAATTGGCTTTGGAGTAGCCGCTGGCATTCACCTTCACGTAGCCTGGGCTTCTCTGCTTGAGCTTGCCTGGGGTGCGATTAAGGAAGTGCTTAATCATGCCTAACCCATTCGACGTAGTAATGTTCGTGCTGCTGGCCATTGGCGCACTTCAGGGTATGGGGTGGCTGTCATGGTGAGCAAACTCAAACAGCGGAGAATGCGCCGCCTTAAAGCCGATGCAGCATGGTGGCGTGAAGAGGCAGAGGATTGCCGCTCCCGCCTGCTGGAACTGGCCGGCGAAATCGACAGGCTCAAGAAGCTGGTTATCCGCGTGCCGATGCCAGTCCTCATGCCAAAGGAAATGGTCCACCAGCTTTACCGCACTGAAACAAAAAGATGTCTCACATGCAATGATGGGCTCAGAGGTGGGTGTTCATCGTGCGTGTTCTATAAATAAATACCGGGTGCAGCCGGTTAAGTGGAGAGAAACGCATGGCCAAGTTGATGAAGGCGAGCCAGTGGAAAAAACGAGAGTTTGAAGCAGGCTCATTACCAGATAATAGAACTATCAAGCGCTGGATTGAAAACGGCAAACTTCAGGGCCGTATAGTTGATGGCGCGATCCTGGTCAGCTCTTCGGAAAAGTGGGGAGTTGATTCAATGGTCAGTGAGATGGTTCGTCGGTTAATTCAAGAGGATTAACATGGCCGCAAGACCACGTAAAAGGGAGAATAGAAATCTCCCTGACTTCCTGCTTTTCGATAAAGCTACGGGTCAGTATCGCTTTACCCTCATAACTGGGAAACGTAAAAGTATTGGTACCGACCGTGTTATGGCCATAGCTATAGCAAAAGAGTACAACCTGAGAATGCGCCCAGAGACAGCACCATCTGTTGAGAGCTTAATCCGGGACTCTGGCGGCTTTAATGGTGAAGCTAAACCGTTTGCAGAGCATGTTGACAGAATAATGTCTCGCGCTATTGCAGATGAAAAACCATCACAAAGCACCCTGGAAGACTGGCGTAATGACGCGATCAGGGTGAAAGAATATTTCGTTGATATCTCTTCCTGTGACATTGAACTTGAGCATGTTAACCAGTTTATTAACCGGTACCATTCCGACTCATCCGCTAACGTTCAGAACCGTAAAGTCAGTTTTCTAAAAAAACTATTCTCATACGCAGTAGATGAATCGTTAATGATGGATAACCCGGCAAGCCGTAAAAAAATGCGCAGGGTTGATGAGAAGAAACGTAAGCGCCTTGCATTCGATATTTTTATTGCTATTAGAAATGCAGCTGAACCATGGTTAAGAACTGCAATGGATCTTGCGCTTCAAACAACACATGCACGCCTTGAGGTTTCCAGAATTAAATATTCAATTAAAGAACCAAAAAACGGAGTGTGTGGATGTGTGTGGGTTGAACATCCTGAAAATGGTATCTACGGAACGTTATATATCCACCGGCAAAAGGTGCAAAAGAAAGAGGCATCACACGTAGCGATCCCTATTGGGGAGGAGTTGAAAAGGATTATTGAAGACAGCAGAGATAGTGTCGCAAGCCCTTACGTTGTGCACCGTATACCGGAGAGAAATAACAAACGCAGTAAAGAGGTTTCGCACCCTACCCAAGTAGCGCCAGATTATCTAAGCCGTTCGTTCTCTTCCTTACGTGACAAGCTTGGGTTATGTGACCATTTGCCAATGGAAGAACGGCCAACATTTCACGAGATAAGGGCTCTTGCTGCACACCTATTTGATAGTCAGGGAATCGACCCTCAGGCCAGGATGGCACACAGCGATGCTAAATCAACGAAGATCTATACAAGTAATCATATCGACTGGGTTATGGTTCCTCATGGTGAGATAAAGGCAGGTTAAGAAATGGTGAAACCACCCCTTAACTCATTGATGTATATAGAGCGTAAAATGCATAAAACACACTGTTTGTTTATACAGTCAAATCAACTGCAAGCCAGAAATCATGCGGGTTTAAAGTGAATTAAACTGGTGTCATGGGGTGTCGGGGGTCGGAGGTTCAAATCCTCTCGTGCCGACCAAAAACATCCTGAAAACCAGCCATATGGCTGGTTTTTTTATTGCACGTCATCCATCAGTTTTCAGAGCGTCAGCAGACAGATACCCGCCCGATATGACGGCATAAAAAAAGCCAACCCGCAGGCTGGCTTTAGTATAGCGAATGGCGGCTTAATGCTTTTCGCGGTCACCCAGGAAATAGATCCCCAACGGGATGGCGAGCAGAACGGTAAACACCAGGCTGTAAACGCAGATCATCGCTGATTGCAGCACATACATGCTGGTCGTCCACTCGGAAAGTGGGATGTTATACTGCTCGATAACACCGACAATGGTTGCCCGCCCAACGCCTGCGGCAGCAATCATAAACACAACGAGCAGTGCCAGTAAAAATTTCCGGCCTTCAGGTGTTTTCAGTTTTGCGCGAACCATGTCTCTCTTTCCTTTACAGATGAACAACATTATTTAGCCCTAACACTAACACGATCTCCCGCCAGACTCCATTCCAGAATTAACAACCACCAAAGTTCCTAAAATGCAGTTTATTCCACTAAAACTATTGAAAATGTAAGTAAATACATCCAACCATTCGCCATCGTTATGCTAATCTGAACAGGATCGTTTTGACATAAAGGAATGACTGTGAAAAACGCACCTAAATTTGCCATTGCCCTCCTCGCCGCAGCGTGCGTCAGCACCAGCGCTTTTGCCAGTGAAACCTCAAAAGAGCAGCCTCTGGAAAAAGTCGCGCCTTATCCGCAAGCGGAAAAAGGCATGAAGCGTCAGGTGATCCAATTACCGGTTCAGCAGGATGAAGCGAACTTCAAAGTGGAACTGTTGATTGGGCAAACGCTGGAAGTGGACTGCAACCAGCATCGCCTGGGCGGCCAGCTGGAAAGCAAAACTCTGGAAGGCTGGGGTTACGACTACTACGTCTTTGATAAAGTGACCTCTCCGGTATCGACCATGATGGCCTGCCCGGATGGTAAGAAAGAGAAGAAATTTGTGACCGCGTATCTGGGTGATAACAGTCTGCTGCGCTACAACAGCAAGCTGCCGATTGTGGTTTATACGCCTGAAAACATCGACGTGAAATATCGGGTGTGGAAGGCAGATGAAACTATCGGACAAGCGGTAGTTCGTTGATAAAAAGCCGGGTAATGATTACCCGGCTTTTTTAGAGAGTAGGCCGGGTAAGCGTTAGCGCCACCCGGCTTTGTATTTTACAGCGCGATATCCGCAACCGGTTTGCTTTCCGCCTGAGGCTTCAGCTCGGCCTGTGGTGCCGCTTCAGCAGCCTGCGGCTTAACGTATTGCAGTTGCAGAACGTGGCTGGTGTATTCCAGCTCTTGCTCCGTTGCTGCTACGTTGCCGTTCAGCTTCGTACCGTAAGAAGGGATAATGGTTTTCAGTTTCGCCTGCCATTCCGGGCTGGCGACTTTATCTTTAAATACTTTTTCCATCAGGTGCAGCATGATTGGCGCAGCAGTAGACGCTCCCGGGGAAGCACCCAGCAGGGCCGCGATAGAGCCATCCTTGTCGCTCACCACTTCAGTACCCAGACGCAGCACACCGCCTTCTTTCGGATCACGCTTGATGATCTGCACGCGCTGACCCGCCTGCCACAAACGCCAGTCTTCTTTCTTCGCCTGCGGATAGTACTCTTTCAGTGCGGCAAAGCGATCGTCGTCAGAGAGCATGACCTGACTAATCAGGTATTTCACCAGATCAAAGTTATCCAGACCCACATCCACCATCGGTTTGAAGTTAGATGTAGTGGTCGCGCTCAGCAGATCGAACAGAGAACCGTTTTTCAGGAATTTAGTCGAGAAGGTCGCGAATGGCCCGAACAGCACGACGCGTTTACCGTCAAGAATACGGGTATCGATGTGCGGAACGGACATCGGCGGCGCCCCTACGGAAGCCTGACCGTACACTTTCGCCAGATGACGATTCACCACTTCCGGGTTATCCGACACCAGGAACTGACCACCTACCGGGAAGCCAGCGTAGTCGTCAGCTTCCGGAATGCCTGACTCCTGAAGCAGTTTCAGCGCTGCTCCGCCCGCACCGATAAAGACAAACTTCGCTTTAATCACATGTTCAGCGTCGTTGTTTTTCAGATCGGCAACCGTCACGCTCCAGCTGTTATCCGCGTTGCGCTTGAAGCCGCGCACTTCGGTGCTCAGTTGCAGGTTGAAGTTCTCTTTTTTCTTCAGAGAGCCCACCAACTGACGGGTAATTTCGCCGTAGTTGACGTCCGTACCGATTTCAGTGCGGGTTGCTGCGACTTTCTGGTTTGGATCACGACCTTCCATGACCAGCGGAGCCCACTCTTTAATCTGCGCGTGGTCTTCTGAGTACTTCATGCCGCGGAACAGCGTGCTCTGCTGTAAAGCCGCGTAACGCGCGCGCAGGAAGTTGACGTTCTGATCGCCCCACACAAAGCTCATGTGCGGCACGGTATTGATGAAGGAGTGTGGATCGTGCATCACACCGCTGTTCACCTGGTGTGACCAGAACTGGCGGGAGATCTGGAAGGCTTCGTTGATCTCAACCGCCTTCTCGATACTAATGGAACCGTCCTTTTTCTGCGGCGTGTAGTTCAGTTCCATGAGTGCCGAGTGCCCGGTACCGGCGTTGTTCCAGCCGTTAGAGCTCTCCTGAGCCACGCCATCAAGACGTTCGACCATGGTCATTGACCAGTCCGGCTGTAATTCTTGCAGATAGGTTCCCAGCGTGGCGCTCATGATGCCACCACCAATTAAAAGGACGTCCGTTTCCTGCTCTTTTGGCGCGGCGGCGTTAGCCACCATTGAGACAGCATTCAGTCCCATAGCCACAGAGAAGAGCATGGCAGTCATTTTTTTCATAATTTATGCCTTAGAGTAATAGTGCTTTATGCGTGGAAATTGCAGGTGAAAAAAGCTGCGGGGGGAACGGTAACAACTTTTAAATATTGTTTAAAGGTTACGAAATTATTGTAATTGTGAAATTTAATGATGGATTGTTTGTAGGGGATTGGGGGTTCGACTGGCAAAGCGCTGTTTTTCTGGCTACTATGCTGCACTTTGTGATCGCGCGCACGGAAGCCTGCCCTAACCTGCGAATTGTTATGTCATTACCACACTCTTCTTTGCCCGATGAGGGCCGCATTGCTGTTGTACTGCGCTCACCAAGGCTCTTCATCCGTGAAACACTGGCCGGGGTGATTACCGCGCTGGCACTGATCCCTGAAGTTATCTCCTTCTCTGTGGTTGCGGGCGTGGATCCGAAAGTCAGCCTGATCGCCTCTGTGGTGCTTTGTCTTGCTCTCTCGGTACTCGGCGGCCGCCCTGCTATGGTAACAGCCGCTGCGGGCTCTGTGGCGCTGGTTATCGGCCCGATGGTGCATCAGCACGGCGTACAGTACATTTTGCCTGCGGTGATTATGGCGGGAGGGATTCAGATCCTGTTTGGCGCGCTCGGGATGGCGCGGTTGATGCGTTTTATTCCGCAATCGGTGATGACCGGCTTCGTTAACGCCCTCGGGATTTTGATTTTCTTTGCTCAGGTGCCCCATTTCTGGAGCAGAAGCCCGCTGATTGTTGGCCTGTTCGTGCTGACGCTGCTGATTGTGCTGTGGGTTCCGCGCTATATAAAAAGTATTCCCTCTCCGCTGATTGCCATTGTGGTCTTAACCCTGTTCACGGTGACCACCGGGCAAATCCTGCCGACCGTGGGTGATGAAGGCTCAATGAGTGGCGGTCTTCCCGGGCTGACTCAGCTGCTTGTCCCCCTGAATCTGGAAACCCTGAGCATTATCTGGCCCTGTGCGTTAAGTATCGCGTTTGTCGGCCTGCTGGAATCATTGCTGACGGCAAAACTGGTGGATGAACTGACGGTTACGCCATCGGGCAAACGCCGCGAAAGCATTGGCCTGGGCATCGGTAATATCATGGCCGGTCTTTACGGGGGCATTGCCGGTTGCGCCATGATTGGGCAAACCATCGTCAACGTGGAAATGGGTAAAGGCCGCAGCCGCATTTCGACCCTTGCCGCAGGCATTGTGCTGCTGGTGCTGGTCACCGCGCTGAGCGAAGTGATGGCCAAAATCCCGATGGCCGTTCTGGCCGGAATTATGGCGATTGTCGCCATCAAAACCTTCAGCTGGCACAGCATTCAGCCCGCGACGGTGAAAGGTGCGCCCATCGCAGAAACAGTGGTGATGCTGATTACCGTGGCCGCGACGGTATCGACCGGTAATCTGGCGATTGGCGTGCTCGGCGGGATTATTGTGATGGCACTCCTCCCTGCGCGGATTAAGCGCAGGCACGAACTTACATCAGAAAAATCGTCGCCAGCCCAAGAAAAATAAAGAAACCGCCGGTATCGGTAATGGCGGTGATCATCACGCTCGACCCCACCGCGGGGTCGCGCCCAAGCCTGGTCATCGTCATAGGGATAATCACGCCCATCATGGCGGCCATCAGCAGGTTAAGCACCATCGCCAGCATCATCACACCGCCTAATGCCATATCGCTGTACAACCACCATGTTATGCCGCCCATGATCCCGCCCCACACCAGGCCGTTAATCAGCGCCACCCCCATTTCCCTGAAGATAAGAAACGCGAAGTTACCGGGCTGAATGTTTTCCAGCGCCAGGGCACGAACAATCATGGTAATGGTCTGATTTCCGGTGTTCCCGCCAATCCCGGCGACGATAGGCATCAGAGAGGCCAGCGCCACCAGTTGCGAAATCGTGTGTTCGAAGCCATCAATCACGCGGGAGGCAATAAACGCTGTACACAGGTTAATGGCAAGCCATGCCCAGCGCGTTTTAACGGCCTTACCCACCGAGGCGTGTACGTCATCTTCCGCACTCAGGCCGCCGAGAGCACGCAGGTCGTTATCGGTTTCTTCGTAAACCACATCAACAATCTCATCGATGGTCAGACGCCCCATCAGCTTGCCCACGGAATCCACTACCGCCGCACTGACCAGGTCGTCACGTTCGAAGGTTCGCGCCGCTTTTTCGGCATCATCTTCAGGTGAAAAGACCATGGGCTCGGTTTCCATCACCTCACTCACCCGCCGCTGTGCACTGTTCAGCAGAATGGTCTTCAGCTCGAGTTCACCCAGCAGGGTTTTATCGCGCGAGGTCACAAACAGTTTATCGGTGTTGTCGGGCATCTTGCCCAGACGGCGCAGATAGCGCTGCACCGCCCCCAGCGTCACGTCCGGGCGTACCGTGATGACGCCAAACTCCATGATCGCGCCGACGCTGTTTTTCTCGTAATTCATCACCTGGCGTACGCGAGCACGTTCGTCGGCAGGTAATGAAGCCAGCAGTCGACCGGTTAGATTTCGCGGCAGGTGCTGAACAAGGTAAATCTGCTCATCGATATCCAGGGTCTGTACGGCATCGAGAATATCCCGGTCACTCATCTCATCAATGAGGTCATCCCAGACGTTTTCAGAGGCTTCCAGCAATACCTGACCACGTTCGTGATCCTCAACAAGCCGCCACAGGGCATGACGCTCTTCGGAGGGGAGTGCTTCAAGGGTATCCGCCAGGTCGGGCGGCGGAAGATGAGCAACCAGCGCACCTACCTCAGCAATATCGTCGGATAAGGTGCCGACATCATATTGCTCAGCCAGGGTCAGTTTGCCTAATAACGCTGAAGTGACCGCTTTATCGGTCGTGAGAAGCCAGATGAGACGCGCACGCTCCTGGTCGCGCAGCCGTGCGCTGTTTTTGTTTATTACCGACATCAATCATTAATCCATGAAATGAGATGACATCAAGCATAGCGCGGGGATATGTAAATAAGAATAAACAACGGGGCGGGATGGATAAAAAAACGGCATATCGTGCAAATCATTGTGCCCGGCGGCGCTACGCTTGCACGGGCCTACAAAATCGTAGGCCGGGTAAGGCGAAGCCGCCACCCGGCACACAAACTCTTACGCCGTACGCGCCACCGCATCACGGGACGCAGCATCGCGTTCTTCACCGATCAGCTCACTCAATTGCCCGTCACGCATCTCCAGCAGACGATCGGCGTGAATAAAGTAGTGATCGTCATGGCTGATAGCAAAGATGGTTTTGCCCATCTCCTGCATCAACGGCAACAGCACCTGATAAAACTCGCGGCGGAAATGCGGATCCTGATCGGCGGCCCACTCATCCAGCAGAATGATGTCACGCTCTTCCGCCAGCGCCAGCAGCAGCGCCACGCGTTTTTTCTGCCCTTTGGACAGCTTGAGGTTCAGGATCTTGCCCCCTTTAAGCTCCAGCTTATGCGACATTTGCAGATGAGAAAGCCACTTCTCCACCAGTGCCGGATCCGCCTGATGCCCCTCAGGCCCCAGCAGTTGCTCAAACAGCCAGACATCGGTGAACACTGCTGAAAACAGCTTGCGGTAGTCCTCCGGTTTTTCTGCGTTCAGCGCCTTGCCATCCAGCAGGATCTCGCCAGATTGCGGCTGGTATAGCCCGGTGAGCAACATTGCCAGTGTGGATTTCCCGCTGCCATTACCGCCAATCAGGAAAAGCATCTCACCCCGGTGAATGGTGAGATTAACCGGGCCAACCGAAAACGCGTTGTCCTGATAGCGGAACGTCACATTGCGCAGTTCCAGCGTTTTCCAGTCCGGGAACGCCTGTGGACGCGGGAATTCGGCCTTAAACGGCGCGAGGTCAAATTTCTTCAGTTTGTTGAAGGCGACCTGGGCGCTCAGCAGCGTCGGCAGTGCCCCTACAGCAGAAAGCAACGGTGTGCGTAAAAACAGCAGCGTCAGCGAGTAGGTCGCCGCGACATTGGTGTCAGCCCATCCCAGGCTGTTGGCCATCCAGAACACCAGGCCAATGGCGCCCAGCATCATGATGTTTGACCAGTTCACCGCGCTCAGGTGGAAGGTATCCGCCCGGATAATATGATGACGATACTCGCGGGCATCCGGGATATAGAGGTGATTAAAGATATGCTCGGCACGCTCGCGGTTCAGCGTCAGTTCTTTGCGCCCTTCCAGCACCGTCTGATAATCGTTATAGAGCTTATCTTCCGTTTCACGCAGCACCGCCATGTGTTTATAGACACGCGCCACCAGCAGGTAACCGCCCCAGATAGTGACCACAATCCACAGCGCAGTCACCGCCAGCATTTTGGTTGAGAGCCAGGCAAGATAAGCCGCCGAGCCAAAGGTCAAAATAATCCCCTGCACCAGCTCCGGCAAACGCACAAACGCGATGGTGATAGCACGTACATCGCTGGTCAGCCCTGCAAGCAGAGAAGCACTGCCGAGCTGCTCGACGCGCTCGACCTGAGTGTCCAGAATTCGTTTGATAAACTCGCTACGCAGGCGATAAACAAAGTGGTGGCCAAGTGTGGTTAACGCCAGCTGGGAGCCTAACGTTACGGCCATCAACAGCAACAGTAAGCCCAGAAACTCTGGCAGCACCGACAAAGACGTGTCGACCATTTCGATCAGTCGAACATTGATGAACGCGATCAGGCCAATACCTAACGCCGCGCTGGCCAGGCTTAATGCCATCACCGCCATAAAAGGCCAGCGGTACTGACGCCAGACAAGAAGAAGTAGCTGCATACAGAGCAATCCAGGCAATAAAAATCAGCCAGCAGTGTAAACTGCCCTGCGCTCACATCAAGAATAATTCTTATTTTTATTCGCTATACGATGCCTGGCGGAAGGTCAGGTTATAGCGGAACGCTTGCGCCTGCGGATGAAAACCCGGTTTAAGCGGCTGAATTCCGTGGTAATAGAGCCGCGATTCCCCGCCCCATACCACCACATCGCCGTGCTCCAGCATCAGGCGTTTCAGCGGGTCGTTACGCCGCAGCCCGCCAAACTGAAAGACCACCGGCAGCCCTAAAGAGACCGAGACAATGGGCGCCCGTAAATCCGGCTCATCTTTATCCTGATGCAACGAGAGCTTCGCGCCAACGGCGTAGCGGTTAACCAGGCAGGCATCCGGGGTAAAATCGGCATAACCCGCAGCCACGGCAGCATCATGGCACAACGCCTGAAACGCATCGGGCATGGCGGGCCAGGGGTTACCCGTTATGGGGTCCAGCGGGGCATACAAATAGCCGCGATCGTCCGTCGTCCAGCCTAACCTGCCGCAGTTGGTCATCGCCACTGACATGGTATAGCCGCCCGGCGTCACCATATGGCGAAACGGCGAACGTGCCGCGACGGCGTTTATACCGTCAAACAGCGCCGCCGCGCGGGAGAGCGCAAAACGGCGCAGGATCACCGCGCCCGGCGCCAGCGGCTCTTGCCAGGGCTCAGCCTCAGCGAACAGATCGAGCATTATCCCTCCCGGTTTTTCGCTTCACGTTGTAACAACAGCGCCTTGCGCGCAGTGCCCCAGCGGTAGCCTGAAAGCGCGCCATCGTTGCGCACCACCCGATGACAGGGGATCACTATCGCCAGCTTATTGGCAGCACATGCCCCGGCAACGGCGCGCACGGCGGCGGGTTTCCCGATGGTTTTCGCCACCTGCTGATAACTTGCCGTTTCACCGCAGGGGATGGCGCGCAACGCCTGCCAGACCTGCTGCTGGAAAGCCGTGCCGCGAATATCCAGCGGTAACGTTAACGGGGTATTTTGGTTGTCGAGGCTTTCGATAACCTGGCTTACCCGCAGCGCAAAAGCGCCGTCCGCAGGCTCGGGCTGGGCATGGGGAAACAGTGAATGCAGCTCATCCGTTAACATCGCGTCGTCGTCACCCAGCAAAATAGCGCAGATCCCCCGCTCGCTTTCCGCCACCAAGCAGCGGCCTAGCGTGCAGTTGCTCAGCGCGTAATGCACCGCAACGTCACCTTTACGGTACTGTTTAGCCGTCATACCCAATGCGCTATCGGCTTTACGATAATAACTGCTGCTGTCGGGAAAGCCTGCGGTCAGCACAGCATCGGTAATTTTATCGCCCTGTGCCAGCGCACTGCGCAGACGGCGATCGCGCGCGGCCTGCTGCCAGGCTTTGGGCGTCATGCCGGTGATGGATTTAAACAGACGATGGAAATGGAACGGACTCATCGCCACTTGCTGCGCAAGCATTTCGAGAGTAAGGGACGAGTCCTGTTCCAGCAGACGGCAGGCCTGTTCGACTTTTGCCAGTTTCTGCTCCTGCGGGTCGCGTCTATCCGGCATACAGCGCTTACAGGGGCGAAAGCCATCCTGCCCGGCGTGTTGGGCATCAGGATAAAAGCGAACATTTTTGCGCAGCGCGTGGCGGGCCCGGCAGGACGGGCGGCAAAAGATACCGGTCGTTTGCACGGCAAAGACAAACTGATTATCAGCGCGCGGATCGCGGGCGAGCACGGCCTGCCAGCGATCCTCATCGGTTTTAAAGGTCAGGTTTTTCATCATCGGCTCCTCTTACAAGCATACTCATACCTTGCCTGTGCGCCACCGGACAAAAACCCGCAACCTTGCTTTTTAATTTTTTTCGCTCACGAGGAAGCTTTCAAACTGCGGGGAGCTCCAGGTTTTAAACCCATCACCCTCTTTGGTTATCATGTAAACCGCAAGGCCTTCCTGACGAACCACCTCTTTAGCCTTTTCCGGGCCAAGGACCATTAGCCCAGTGTCCCAGGCATCCGCTTCCAGAGCAGTCGGGGCGATCACCGTCACGGACACCAGATTGTGCTCGATCGGACGACCCGTTTGCGGATCGATAACATGTGAAATGCGTTTGCCGTCCAGCTCGTAATAGTTACGGTAGCTGCCGGACGTACTGATCCCATGGCCGTTGATATCCACAATCGCCTGCACGGCGTTTTGCTGATCGGTCGGTTTTTGAATGGCCACGCGCCACGCTTTGCCAGTGGCATTCATTCCCCGGCTGACTAAGGCGCCGCCGACAGAGACCAGATAACGCGAGATCCCTTCCTGGGTCATCAGTGCGGCCAGGTGATCGGCGGCATACCCCTCTCCTACCGTTGAGAGATCGACAAACAAATCTGGGATATCTTTTTGCAGGTACTGCTGACCGTACTGATTAATTACCGTCAAATGCTGCAAACCTGTTCGGGCGCGCGCATCATCAATAGCCGCCTGATCGGGCGTAGTCACCGGCTGTTTATTCGGACCAAATCCCCACAGATTGACCAGCGGCCCGACTGTCACATCCATCGCGCCGTTTGTTTTGTAACCCACGCGCATCGACTCGGTCACGATATCAGCCATTGCTTCACTTACCGGCCAGAGCGAAGTGCTTTTCGACAGATTAAAGCGCATCAGCGCAGAGTCGTTTTTGTATGTGGAAAGCAGTTGATCGTCGGCATCCAGCTGTGCCTGAATTTTTCCGCGCAGATCGTCGGCACGTGCACTGTCGAGGTGCATCACGCTGACACGCCAGAAGGTGCCCATCGTTTTGCCTTCAAGGACCGTGGCCGTAGGGGTGTCTTTTTGGGTCACCGGGGTGGTGGAAGAGTCACATGCTGTCAGGAAAAAAAGGGTAGCCAGAAAGCTGGCGCGTAAAAAAGTCATATCCATTCATTATCATCCTCATGCCAGGTCGGCAAGAGTACACCAAAACGGGGCATTTGTAAGACCCCAAAAAATGTATGAAAAAAGGGGCCAGATGGCCCCTTTGTAATACTGAGAAGCGATTAGAACTGGTAAACCAGACCCAGCGCTACGATGTCATCAGTACCGATACCAGCCTGTTTGGTGAAGGTGTTGTCATCCAGCAGGTTGATTTTGTAGTCCACGTAGGTGGACATGTTTTTGTTGAAGTAGTAAGTCGCGCCAACATCAACATATTTCAGCAGATCCTGGTCGCCGTAACCTTCGATGTCCTTACCTTTAGACTGGAGGTAAGCCACGGAAGGACGCAGACCGAAGTCGAACTGGTACTGAGCAACCACTTCGAAGTTCTGCGCTTTGTTAGCAAAGCCGTAAACGTCGCTGCTGCTCTGAGAGTTACCGAAACGGGTTGCGTTATAGGTCTGAGAGTACTGCGCGGCCAGATAGATGTTGTTCGCATCATATTTCAGACCACCAGAGTAGACTTCAGCGTGATCGCCGTTGCCCAGTGCTGCGGTGTTGTTCTGATCGTAAGTACGTTTGGAAGAAGACATTGCACCACCGATGCTGAAGCCTTCCCCCAGGTTGTAGGTCAGGGATGCGCCGTAACCGTCACCGTTCTGTTTCAGGGTGCTACGACCGGTGTTGTTCTCGCCGTCTACGCTGCCATTTTTACCCTGATACTGCAGAGCAAAGTTCAGGCCATCAACCAGACCGAAGAAGTCCTGGTTACGGTAGGTTGCTACGCCGTTAGCACGGGATTGCAGGAAGTTATCTGCACCGTAGGTGTCGCCGCCGAATTCTGGCAGAACGTCAGTCCAGGAGGTCACGTCGTAGATAACGCCGTAGTTACGACCGTAATCGAAAGAACCCGCATCAGCGAATTTCAGACCTGCGAACGCAACACGAGTCCAGGACTGGTTGTCGCTTTCAGAGGTATTACCCTGAATCTGGTATTCCCATTGGCCGTAACCGGTCAGCTGATCGTTAACCTGAGTTTCGCCTTTGAAGCCGATACGCATGTAGGTCTGGTCGCCGTCGTTACCTTTGTCGTCGGAGAAATAGTGCAGACCGTCGACTTTACCGTACAGATCTAATTTGTTGCCGTCTTTGTTATAAATTTCAGCCGCATTTGCTGCGCCTGCTACCAGCAGTGCTGGTACCAGGAGGGACAGTACTTTAACTTTCATGTTATTAACCCTCTGTTATATGCCTTATTATTACCACTGCTTACTGATTAACCCTCTTAACCAGTCGGCAATTTCATTCTCCTTAAAATTACAGAATAATCCAACGGGAATATGATACGAAAACTTTGAAGATGTTTCATTTTTCACCCAAGATGTTTCATTTTGTAAATTCACGGGAACTTTTACAAAGCACGAAGAGCTTAAAAATATAGCACTTATAATCAAACCAAAAATTTCACCATATAAAATCAACAAGTTACACATAAAAATGTTACAGCACTGAATGACAAAACAAAAACCAGCAAAATCACTAAAATAACTCTCGCTATCATCATTAACTTTATTTATTACCGTCATTCAGTTTTGAATGTCTGTTTATCCCTAATTGAACCGAATGCCGAGCATTCGGTTTTTTTTTACCTTTCTTTACGTAATTATATTTTCGTTGTGCTACCACCCGGAAATCATAACGACTATTAATTAAATTCAGCCGAAATCATCTCGCCGTATTCGCCATTCCTGAAAAGCATAATTTCTTGTTAATTCGTGCTATTTCCTGAACTTCGCCGTTTCTTATTTGTACAAACACCCTCAATTTGTACACGTTTAATGCAATGTGGCGCAGGGATAATCGCCATGGAAAAAGTCATCTATTCACAGGCGACGGCGCTGGAAATTCAGTTATTACCCTTTATACTGCCCTATCCCCTTAAAGCGCGGCCATCACGGGTTAACATATCAATGAGTCAGTCTGAAACCACCGCCCCGAGCAAATTCTCCCTTCTTCCCGGGAGCATCACCCGTTTCTTTCTTCTGTTGATCGTCGTGCTGTTAGTCACGATGGGGGTGATGGTTCAGAGTGCGGTTAATGCCTGGCTGAAGGATAAAAGCTATCAGGTCGTGGATATTACCCATGCGGTGCATAAGCGCATCGATACATGGCGCTACGCTACCTGGCAGATTTACGACAATATTGCCGCTGCGCCTGCAACGTCATCCGGGGAAGGGTTACAGGAAACGCGCCTGAAGCAGGACGTTTACTACCTGGAAAAACCGCAGCGTAAAACAGAAGCGCTCATTTTCGGTTCGCACGACAGCGCAACGCTTGAGATGACCCAGCGCATCTCCTCGTACCTTGATACCCTTTGGGGTGCAGAAACAGTGCCGTGGTCGATGTACTATCTGAACGGTCAGGACAACAGCATGATCCTGATTTCGACCTTACCACTCAAAGATCTCTCCTCCGGTTTTAAAGAAACCACGGTGGGCAGTATTGTGGATTCCCGTCGTGCGGAAATGCTGCAACAGGCCAACGCACTTGATGAACGCGAGAGTTTCTCTTCATTACGCCGCCTTGCCTGGCAGAACGGTCACTACTTTACGCTTCGTACCACCTTCAATCAGCCAGGGCACCTGGCAACCGTGGTGGCATTTGATCTGCCTATCAACGATCTGATCCCACCGGATATGCCGCTGGACAGTTTCCGTCTGGATCCCGATAACAACACGCAAAACATGCGCACGCCACCGGATAAAGAAGGCGCTGAAAGTGTCGCTATCTCCTTTAACGGTTCGAAGATAGAGATAGCTTCCTCGCTTAACTCGACCGGGATGCGCCTGGTGTGGCAAGTGCCGTTTGGCACCCTGCTGCTCGATACGCTGCAAAACATTTTACTGCCGCTGCTGCTGAATATTGGTCTGCTGGCGCTGGCGCTGTTTGGTTACAGCACTTTCCGTTTCCAGCCAGGACGTCAGAGTGAAACTGCATCGACCTCAGCAGGAACCAGCAACGAACTGCGCGTACTGCGGGCGTTGAACGAAGAGATTATTTCCGTTCTGCCGCTTGGGGTGCTGGTTCACGATCAGGAGGCGAACCGCACGGTGATGAGCAATAAGATTGCCGATCATCTGCTGCCGCATCTTAATCTGCAAAACATCACCACCATGGCGGATCAGCACCAGGGCGTGATTCAGGCCACCATTAATAATGAACTGTATGAGATCCGTCAGTTCCGCAGTCAGGTCGCTTCCCGCACGCAAATCTTTATTATCCGCGACCAGGATCGTGAAGTGCTGGTCAACAAAAAGCTCAAGCAGGCGCAGCGACTTTACGAGAAAAACCAGCAGGGTCGTGCGGCGTTTATGCAGAATATTGGCGAGGCCTTTAAACGCCCATTGAAAGCCCTCGCGAGCGGAGTCGCCAGCATCAACACGCCTGAAGGCCATCAGATAGCCAGCCAGGCGGATTCACTGGTTCGCCTGGTGGATGAAATTCAGCTGGCGAATATGCTGGAAAATGACAACTGGAAAGGAAGCTCTACCCTCTTCTCTATCCAGGATTTGATCGACGAAGTGGTGCCTGAGGTGTTACCGGTCATTAAACGCAAAGGGCTGCAACTGCTGATCAACAACCACTTGCCAGCCAATGACGAACGCCACGGCGATCGGGAAGCGCTGCGCCGTATTCTGCTGATGCTGATTCAGTATTCCGTGACCACCACCCAGATTGGCAAGGTGACGCTGGAGGTTAGTACCGACGAATCGGCTGACGATCGTCTGACGTTCCGCATTCTGGATACCGGAGAAGGCGTCACCACAAGTGAAATCGATAACCTGCACTTCCCGTTCCTGAACGATACCCAAAGCGATCACTACGGCAAAGCCAATGCCCTGACCTTCTGGCTGTGCGATCAGCTGGCGCGCAAACTTGGCGGGCACCTGAATATCAAAGCCCGCGAGTCGCTTGGCACCCGTTATTCTCTGCACGTGAAAATGGCGGCAAATCCGCAAGAAGAAGATGAAGAACGCCTGCTGGATGAAGTGACGGTGATGGTAGATGTGACCTCAAATGAGATCCGCAATATCGTAGTTCGTCAGTTAGAAAACTGGGGAGCAGCGTGCATCACGCCTGATGAAAGACTCACGAGTCAAGAATTTGATCTGTTTTTAACAGATAATCCGTCTAATCTTACAGCCTCCGGCTTGCTTTTAAGCGATGATGAGCCAGGCGTGCGAAAAATCGGCCCTGGCCAGATGCGCGTCAACTTTAATATGAGCAATGCTATGCAGGAAGCTGTACTACAACTAATAGAAGAACAGCTGGCGCAAGAAGAGATCCTGGAGTCCCCTTTGGGCGGCGACGAAAATGCCGAACTCCATGCCAGTGGCTACTATTCACTCTTTGTTGATACAGTACCAGATGATGTTAAGCGGTTGTATACTGAGTCCGCTGCAAATGATTTTGCAGCGCTGGCACAGACAGCACACCGGCTTAAAGGGGTGTTTGCCATGCTTAATCTGGTTCCCGGCAAGCAGTTATGTGAAACGCTGGAACATCTAATTCGTGAGAAAGATGCCTCT